>Ga0316576_10000805_pt1 | contig 15834 bp, 13 predicted proteins | sample S0NA_FD_203075 | JGI IMG/M metagenome (GOLD analysis project Ga0316576, IMG submission 203075) | Rhizosphere microbial communities from salt marsh grasses in Alabama, United States - S0-2_050615r3r5 | ecosystem: Host-associated > Plants > Roots > Rhizosphere | place: USA: Alabama | collected... | reverse complement strand
GGCGCTGCTAGCCGGCCGGCCGATGCGCCCTTACCTGCGACGAGCACTTCGCGTCCCGAGTCACCGGCGCGAGAGCGAGCGGCAGGCGCATCATGTTGGCGTTCAGCGACTGCCCTCTCTTGATTCTGGAGAGCAGGGAGCAGATTGCTAGTGCGAAGGACCGCAATGCGACGAACGAATGGTATTCCGATCAGACTCTAACCGCCGGTCGCAGCGCTCCGGCGCGCCTGTCGCCGGCAATTCGCTTACTTTGCGTCCGGAATATCCCCGCCCATCAGGGAGCCGATCTCGTCGGTTCTGTTATAGCGACTGAGCAAGCCATGTCCAGCCAAACCAAGCAAGCCGCGTCACCCGTCCAGCCGTCGGTCTTCATCCTGGCCTTCATGGCGTCTTTGGGGCCGTTCGGCGACACCGAGTATACGCCGTCCTTGCCGCGCATCGCGGACGCGCTCGGCGTCAGCTATGCCCATGCCCAGTTGACGATGACGGTGTACCTCGCCGGCTTCGCGTTTGGCCAAATCCTGTACGGACCCCTGTCGGACCGGTTCGGACGCCGCTCGATGATCATGATCGCGATCGTAACCTTTTTGATCGGCTCCGTGGCTTGTGCGCTGAGCACGGACTTGAACATGCTGATCGCGGGTCGCTTCGTCCAGGCGCTCGGGGCCAGTGCCGGCGGCACCATTTCCAATGCCGCCATCCGCGATGCCTTCCCGCCGGAGGCCCGGACCCGGATATTTCTTCGCGTCAATGCGATATTTGCGTTGGCGCCGGGCGTCGGCCCCATCGCGGGCAGCCTCGTCGACCACTACTACGGGTGGGAGGAGAACTTCTGGCTGCTTGCCCTGCTGGCGGTGCTTTTGCTGATCGCGCTCTTCTTCGCGTTCCCGGAGACGAACCGGCACCCGAATCTCAAGGCCATTCAGCCCGGGGAATTCTTCAAGAACTACCTGAGCCTGCTGTCACACCCAGAGTATGTGTTTGTCGTCATCATCGTCGGGCTGGCCATGGGCGTCGTCTACGGCTCGCTGATCGAAGCACCCCGCCTGGTGATGATCGAGCTCGGCTATCCGTCGAAGATGTTCGCCGTGGTGGCGGCATGCATTGTCGGGGGCTTTGTCGCTGGATCGATCATCTGCGGATGGCTCGAACGCCACATCGCTGACGCCAAGTTGCTCGGCGTCGGGCTGGTCATCGTGCTCGCCGGCTCCCTTGCGCTGGGATGGCTCGAATATGCCGGCTTGGTGACGCTGGCAACCACGCTCGGAGCAATCTCGACCATCTATGTGGGATTGGCCTTCGTCATCCCGGTCGGGACGTCACTGGCGGTCGAGCCGTTTGAACGTATCGCCGGGAGCGCCTCTGCGCTGCTGGGTTGTATCAGCATGGCACTTGCGTCCGGCGGTACGCTCTTCGTCGGCCTATTGCCGCATAACGCCGTCCAGGCGATGTTCATTGCCTTCACCGTCCTCAGCGTGCTTGGTTTGCTACTAACCGCGATCGTCAATCTCGCCTGGGGGAGTCGGCTCAAGTGACAAGTGGCCCGGACGGCCGCCCCTTTGGAACCCCAGGACGCCGGATCGCCCCCTGTTCTGCTGCGAAAGACTCGGGCTGGGAGCCGGATGGTGTCGGACTCCAAGTCCGGTTCTGCGAAGGGCCGGGAACGAACCGGCCATGGCAGAGACGGTGCGGTATCGCCAGGAAACCCGGCGGCCAACCGAGAAAGTCAACGTCTGTTTCATCGCCGGCAAGGACCCGGCTTGGGTGCCGATAGCCCAAGGGTGTGTGGCGTCGCCGGGGCCGGCAGAAATAGATCGAGCGCAGGCGGCCCTGGAACGCTCGCCTGTAGGTCCACGACCACTCGATCTGAGCTTCCGAATGCTATCGGGAGTCCTTCTGCGCCAGTCTCAGGATCAGGGAACGGCCGACCGTCGCGAAGAGCACCATCGCCGCCAGCGCGACCAGAATGAGCGGGTCCGTGGTCACCATCTGCCAGACGAGTACCACGGCCGCGGCCGCTGAACCGAGCAGGCCGACAAGACAGATCCAGCGCTGTTCGACCCGCTGCGTTAGGGCGATGCCGTTGACGGTCCCGAAGGTGAACAGGAAGCTCAGGCTGGCCGCCTGCACCAACATCTCGAGCGATCCCAACGATGCCAGCAGGGCGCTGAAGAGTCCGATTCCGATGACGGCATAATCCGGCACTCGCCGCTGGTTCTCGTGACTCAGCAGCGGGGGAAGGTCCCGGTGCGCGGCCACGTCGCGCATCAGGCGTGCGGTGGCAAAAAGGGTCGCGTTGATCGCCGAGGCAGTCGAGAAGGCGGCGGCGACAGTCACCAAAATCAGCCCGGTCAGCCCCATGGCCCGTTGCCCGGCGATGGCGAGAGCGACCTCCTTCTTGTCGACGATGGTGCCGGCGCCGACGAGCATGGTCGCGCCCAGCGCCACGAGCACATACACGGCGATCACGGCGAGCACGGCAGCGATACTCGCCAGCGGCAGCAGTCGCCGCGCATCGCGAATTTCGTCGTAGCCATAGGTCAGCAGCTGAAACCCCTCGTAGGCCATGAAGATGGCCGCGGCGCCGGCCAGCGCATGGGTCATGGTCGCCGGGGAGACGCCGGCGGTGAGCTGCGCCGGCGCCCAGTGCAGCAGCCCCAACAGCGCCAGCCCGAGCAGCACGATGAGCTTGCCCCACACGGTGATGATCTCGACGATCGAGGACTCCCCGACACCGCGGAGATTGACCCAGGTGAGGGCGGCGGTAACCAGCAGCGCGCTGAGCCGTGGGAACCAGGCCCCGAGGGACAGCGCATGGGCGAGATAGTGCCCGAAGGTGAAGGCGTACACCGACACCGTCAGGATATAGCCGAGGATCAGGAGCCACGCTAGGCTGGCCGCGAAGGCCTGTCGGTGAAGTCGCCGCAGGAAGGTGTAGGCGCCACCGCTGGCAGCGAAGTGCACGGCGAGCTGGGCGTAGCTGTAAGCGGAGGCCAGCGCGATCAAGCCCGCCAGCAGGAAGCTGAGCCAGGCCCACTGGCCCGCCACCTGAACGACGACGCCCAGCACCGAGAAGATGCCGCCACCGACCATACCGCCGACCGCCATCGACCAGGTAGCGTTGAGGCCCATCTTCTGGCGTTGGCTCATCGGGGGCTCCTGTGGATGGGAAGGCGGGTGGTCCCGGGTGCCTCGCTCGTGCGGCTATAGACGGCGCGCGACATGCGTGCACGCCCCTATCGACCCGACCCGGTCGCTATTCCGGCGTCCGATCGGAGGCGGGCCGCTGCGTATCGCGCCGCCCCTGATCGACTTGCTCGATGCGCAGGGGGTCACCAAAGGTCAGCGTGCGATAGGGGAAGGGAATCTCGATACCGGCCTCGTCCAGGGCGCGCTTGATTGCGGCGACCACCTGGTCGCGCGAGCGGCGGATGTCGACTGGGCCGGAGCGGGTCCACCAGTTGACCTCGAAGTTGATGGAGGAGTCGGCGAACTCCCGGGCGAAGACCTGGATCGGCCGATCGTTCGCGATCACCGTCGAGCAGCTTTCGACCGCCTTGCGAATGATCTCGCGGGCCTGGTCCACATCCTCGCCGTAGGCCACACCGCAGATCAGGGTCGTGCGGCGCTGCTCCAGGTCGGTGCGAATGGTCAGCGGATTCTTGAACAGCAGGCTGTTCGGAACGATCACCAGCTGCCCGTCGGTCTGGCGGATGTGTGTCTCGCGCACCAGGATCTCCTCCACGTGGCCCTCCATGCCCTCGCAGTGCACATAGTCGCCGATCCGCATCTCGCGGCGCAGCAGGATGATGATGCCGGCCAGGAAGTTCTCGAAGATGTCCTTGAAGGCGAAGCCGATGGCGACCGAGCCGATGCCCAGTCCGGCCAGCATCTTGGTCGGCGTGAGATTGGGAAAGGCGATGAGGGCCGCGAACATCAGGCCCAGGGTCCAGGTGGCCAGGGAGGCCAACAGGACGAGGAGGCGCTTGAGGCTCTCGCGCAGCCGGGTGCGCCTGAGGACGCGCCGGCTCACCGCCCGCACGATGGCTGCGGTCACGGCGGTCAGCAGGACGACGGCGAGGGCGATGCCGAGTTGCGGCAGGACCGCGAGCGTGGCATGCCCCATGTGCCTCAGCTTGCCGACGACGATGTCCAAGGCGTTCATTGGGTTGGGCATTGGGTCGGCAGGCTCTCGATCAAGCCGAAAGCGCCGAGAACACACAGGCAGGCGACGCATGCACCGGGCTCGTCCTTGGCGTCCTCGACGCGTTGGCAGGTGGCCGCCATTCCTCAATCAGCGACAGCAACCGATCCTTTCTGACGGCCTCGAGCTCATGATGCCCCCGCAGCGCTGCGCTGCGCCGGCGATGCCGGGCCGGCCAGCCGTTCTGAAGCGCCTTCCCGAGCTGGAAATGGCCGATCGCGCCAATGATCAGCAAGAGGCTCGGCGCCTGGACCGGCAGACTGCGCTCCCCGAGCACGAGCCAGGCCGCGAGGCCGGGGGAGGCCGGCCCGCTCCACGCGAACAGGCTCGCCTTGCCCGGACTCGAAATGGCGGGGGGCTTGCCGCCGGGGTCCTGGATCCCCGGCGGCGCCAGAGCCGCGGATAGGTCCGCAGCGTCCGCGTCACGGCAGATCGACGTCCTCGCCGAGTTTGTCTTCCACGTACAGCATCCCGGCGACCACGATCAGGACCACCAGGATCGGTGTGGCCAGAAGCACGCCGAGCACGCCGGCCAGCACACCCATCACGAGTTGCGCGACCAACAGCAGCGCGGGCGGCAGGCGCACGGCGCGGCGCTGTACGACGGGGGTGACTGCGTAGCCCTCCAGCAGATGGACGCCCAGATACAGCAGCACGACGGCGAGCAGCTGCTGCGGACCGGCGGACAGGCCCACCAACAGCGCGGGCACGGAGGCCGCCAGCGGACCGACGGTCGGGACGAACGAGAAGAGCCCAACAACCAGGGCCAGCAGAAAGGCCAGTGGCAGCCCCAACAGCATCAGGCCGATCCAAGTGAGGGCGAAGACGATGGCCATGGTCACGAAGCGCCCCAGCAGCCACCAGCGCAGCGCGCGCCCGGTCGCCTCGGCGATATCGGCGGCCCGCGGGCGGGCGCCCGGTGGCAGCAGCCGCAGCGCGCCGTCGATGTAGGTGTGTGGCTCGATCGCGATGAACATGCTGAGCACGACCGCCAGCAAGATTCCGCCGACGGTGCCGAGGACCGACGAGAAGAAGCCGAGGAAGCTCTGCACTGTCTCCTGCAAGGTGCCCGATTGCCGCAGCTCGGTGAGCTCGTCCACGGCCCGCCGCCCCCAACGGCTGTTCTCGACGGAGCTCTCGATCTGGGACAGCGCCTGGGGAATGCGCTGACTCAGGGCGTCCATCTCCGCTACCACCCGCGGCGCCAGTAGCAGGACCCCGCCCGCCAGCGCCATGGCCAGCACGAGCCACAGCAGCACGAGCACGACCCAGCGCGGCATCGCCACATGGGCACGCAGCAACCGGACAGCGCCGTCCTGCATCACCGCGAACAACACCCCCAGCATCGACAGCAGGAGTACGCCCGCCGCAGCTACGGCGATCCACAGGAACAGCGCCAGCGCCCCGAGTGTCGCCGCAAGCGAGACAATGCGTGCGAAGGTCCAGGGGATGCCGGCACCTGCGCTGCGGATGGCGTTTCGGCTCATACCGTCCTAGCGAGGCGATGCCTCAGACCAACGAGACAAAATCGCCTTGCGGCTGAACGGGTGCGCGCCTCCGAATGGGCAAAGCACCGAGGGCCGAGGGCCGCTGTAGGTCCCGGTGACGCGAATTTGGCCCTTGGCGCTTGGGGCTCGGCCCTTCGTCTGCAAAGCGCGTCGTCGCCGTGAAACTTGACGCATCTGCACAAAGTTTTCGCGCTCAAGCCTGCAAGTCGACGCCCGGGGCGAGGCAGTGCCCGAGGCGTCGTGCCCGGAGGCACGCGCTGGGCGGGCCGCGCCCGGCGCCGGGGCTCCCGCGTTCGCTGCAGCACCAATGCCATGGTCCTGGTGCAGACGCGGTTGTCGAGGCCCGCTCAGGCGCAGTCCAACGATCGGTGCGGTACTGGTCCGGGCCGAAAGCGAGAAGTGGTTGGAATCTTTATCGGCAAGGCGGCGCACGAGCCGGTTGGGCGGGTTCATCGGGTCTTGGTTCTCGATAACGCGGCCCCGTCCGCGGCTGTCGGCGCGGTTGCCGCCAGAACGGCCGTTGCCGGGTTGCTGGTGGGCGTCCGCCCTGGCCCGTGGGGCGGTGCCGCGGGCGGCGAAGCGGCTTTGCCGAATGCGCGGAGGACCCCGCGCAGGCGCAGCGGCGCGGGCTGGCCATCTTGATAGCCAGATGCCTGCCGCTCATGCCAGGTCCTTGGCAGGTCAACGCTCGTAGACGCCGACGATGCGGCTCTGCTCGATGACATGTTGCGCGTAGTCGTGCACGAAGGTGTCGCGGTCTGGCGTACCCTGCACCTGCATGTCCAAGGCATAGAGCCAGAAGTAGTAGTGGTGGGGTCCGTGCGCCTCGGGCGGCTGCGGGCCGCCCCAGCCGATATCGCCGTAGTCGTTGGGACCGGGGCGGAAGCGCTTCTCCCCGTTCATCGGGACTTGCTCGGTGTCCGCCGGGATGCCGTACAAGGTCCAATGGGTGAAGCCCTGCGGCATCGGGGCGTCGGGGTCATGGCAGATGACAGCGAGCTCCCGGGTGCCGTCCGGCACGCCAGCGATGGTGAGCTCCGGCTGGTCGTCGGCTCCGCTCTTGGTGTAGCGCTCCGGTATCTCCGCACCGGCAGTGAAGGCCGGGCATGACAGCTTCATGGGCATGGGTACCTCTCGATTCGGTTTTGCCGGGCGTCAGCGCCCGGTGCGTTGTTACTGGACCGGCCTGCCGCGTCGCCGCGTCCCGATCCTTGCGGCTCCCTGCGCCATCCGCGCTACTTCGACTGTTCCTCGATCACGCCGCACGCGATGCGCGGACCGGCCGCACCCGAGGGTTGGGAGTGGTAGTCGTCCGCGCCCCTATGGATGATCAGCGCCGCCCCATCGGAGTCGAACAGCTGCGAGTCCATGTTGGTGACGCGGGTCATCACCTCCAGCTCCAGTGCGCCGCTCTCCGGTACATGAATGTTCGGCATGTCGCCGAGATGCGGGCCTTTCTCGCTCTGGTAGCCGTGGGCGGTGCCGGCTTCCATCAGATGGCCGCCGGCGGACTTGAAGGGCGGCTCGCAGGTGCCGGTCTCGTGGATGTGGAAGCCATGCGTCCCGGGTGGCAGGCCGGCCAGGTTCACCTGTAGCAGCACGCCAGCGGGCGTCTCGCGCAGCACGGCGTAGCCGACGATGTTGCCGTTGCGGTCCTGGATCTCGCTCTCGGCCACCGACACCTTGGCGGCGGCGGGCAGGGAGACGGCGGCGCCGACGGCCGCGGCAAGCAGTGCAAGCCTCGCCGGCCGGAGAGGTCGGGTGTGCATGGAGTCTCTGGACATGGGGTGTCTCCGGGTCGAGTTGGAAGACGTCGGCGGGCGCGTGTCCCGGCACCCGCCCCAAGCTTGACGCAAGTTCGATGCCCGTCGCTGCCCGCCGAAGCCTGCACCGGCAACCGGTCGCCGGGCATGCAATCCCACCGCGACGGGGATGACGTCGCGCACCCCGGCAATCCGGTGCGCAACGTCATGGATGATGCCGCCCGGGCCGCGTCGAGTCAGTCGCCGCCGGCATCCTCCCCTGCGATCTCGTCGAGGCCTCGACCGCTGGCGACGGATGCCGGCTCGGTGCTCGTGGGGTTGCGGCGTGCATCTGCATCGTTGTCGCGCTGCTTGATCAGCAGCCACTTGGATTCTTCGTCGTTGCCGCCCTCGATGCGCTTCAGCGCGTAACCTCCGGTGAGCTTCTCGCCGTTAAGACGAAACTCCACCAGGCCGTCCTCCAGACTCGCGGCAATGCTCTTGGGACGGTCCCCGCCCGCGCGCAGGTTTTCATAGTCCCCGCGGTCCCAGATCAGCACCGTCCCGGCGCCATACTCGCCTTCGGGGATCACGCCCTCGAAGTCCGCGTAGTCCAACGGGTGGTCCTCAGTCATGACGGCCAAGCGCTTTTCCGACGGGTCGGTGGAGGGGCCCTTGGGCACGGCCCAGGACTTCAGCACGCCATCCGCTTCCAGCCGCAGGTCGTAGTGGTCCGTCGAGGCGGCGTGCTTCTGGATGACGAAGCGCGCCGAGGCGGGTCCCTTCCGGCCGGCCTCGCCGCTTGGCTCACCGCTGCGGCTTGTGTCGCGCTTGCGGTGGTAGTCGTCGAGTGGCTCGCGAGACTCGGACATGACATCGCTCCTCTTGCCGGGGGTGGAAATGTGACGTGCCGGCACTTTGGCCGGTCACGAGTGGCAGCGCCTAAACACAGGCAAGGTGTAAGCCGGCAACCTGCAGTCTTACTTCGCTCACCTTCGTCGTTCAGGCGTGTCAGCCCCTTTGCGAGGCCGGGGGAGGGCGCTCCGAGACGGCGGCTGGAGGGGAGTGCGAGGGGCATAACCACCGGGGTTGGGCGCAAATCCCCCAACCGCCACCGCGACTGGGGCGGGGACCAGGCAGGCGCGTCATAGGCAGGGACAAAGTGGACCCCGTGGCACTGGAATTGCTCCAGTGCTCAGCGGGAGAAAGAGCCACGCAGCAGGCTCGCTTCATCGGGGGGGCGATGTCCCAAATCTTCGAGCCGCGTGCGAATGACATTAGCCGCTCCGTTCTGATCGCCCTCGGGGTCCTGATTGTCCTCGCATTGGCCGCCATCGAGACCATCGTGCTCCTCCCGTACGTCACCATGGTCGGGATGGTGCCGAAGACGACGCGGGTAGGTATCACGCCGGAGCAGCCAGTGCCTTTCAGCCATAAACACCATGTGAGCGACGTGGGCCTGGACTGCCGCTACTGCCACACCTCCGTGGAAGACTCGTCCTTCGCCGGGATACCACCGACACACACCTGCATGAGCTGCCATTCGCAGTTCCTGTCCACCGTCCCCTTGCTCAGCGAGCTCCGCGCCAGTCTCGCCGAGAACAAGCCGATCCATTGGAGGCGGGTGGCCGGCTTGCCGGGCTACGTGTACTTCGACCACAGCATCCACATTGCGAAAGGCGTCGGCTGCGAGAGCTGCCACGGCCATGTCGAAACTATGCCCCTCACGCGTCAGGCTCATGCCTTCGAGATGCAATTCTGTCTGGACTGCCATCGGGACCCGGTGCTCCACCTGCGCCCGAAAGACGCGGTCACGCAGATGGACTGGCGCCCGCCGAAGGATCGGCGGGCGCTCGGCGAGCGGCTAATGGTCAAGTACGGTGTGGAGACCGCCGGGCTGACGAGTTGCTCCACCTGTCATCGCTGAGGACATCCGACGGCCCATGATGGACAAGCAACGGCGGTGCGGCAGTGGAAATGATATGGACCTCTGGCGCGGCATGGAGGAGCTGACAGTTCCGGCGACGGCTCCTGGTCAGGAGAGGTGGCCGGCCGGCGCCGGCGGACTCCTGGGCGAGCCGCTGGATCGCCGCGCGGCCCTCAAGCTGATGGGGGCCTCCCTGGCCCTCGCGGGGATGAGCGCCTGTGGACGGCTACCCCAGGAGAGTCTGGTCCCCTACGCAAAACGTCCCGAAGAGGTGATCCCGGGACGGCCGCTGTGGTTTGCGACGACCCTGGATTCCGACGGCTACGGCTGCGGGGTCCTGGCCAAGAGCAACATGGGACGTCCGACCTTTCTCGAAGGAAATCCGGATCATCCGGCGAGCCTCGGCGGCATGGACCCATGCCTCCAGGGCCAGGTGCTGGGCCTGTATGACCCGGACCGCTCTCAGTCAATTCTTGCGGGCGGCGAAATCACTCCCTGGCAATCTTTCGCGACGATGCTGCGGCAGATCCGGCCGGTGTGGGAGGCGCGCCATGGGCAGGGGGTTGCGCTGCTGACGCCGTCGGTGAGCTCGCCGACCCTCACCGCCCAGATCGCCGAGCTGCAGAAGCGCTACCCGGAGGTGCGCTGGTATAGCTATGACCCCATCGACCGCAGTGCCGCGGCAGCGGGGGCGCAGCAGGTGTTCGGCCGGCCCCTCGACACCCACTACGACTTCAGCTCGGCGCGGGTTGTGCTGTCGCTCGACGCCAATCTGTTCGCCGAGGAGCCGGGACACCTGCGCTATGCCCGGCAGTTCGCACAGGCTCGAAGGCGGACCGAGGGGAGCGCGGGCCACATGATGCGACTCTATGTGGTCGAGAGCACCGCGACCATCACCGGGGCCAACGCGGATCACCGCCAGGCGGTACCGGCGTCCCGGGTGGAGGCCGCGGCGCGCGGCCTAGCGCTGCGCCTGGGCTTGTCGCCGGTGCCGGGCGGCTCCTCGGTTGCCGACTCCTGGCTCGATGCGGTCGCGAGCGACCTCCGGCGCCACCGGGGAAAGTGCACGGTGGTGGCCGGTTACAGCCAGCCGCCCGCGGTGCATGCCCTGGCACAGCTCATCAATCACCAGCTCGGCGCCTTCGGCACGACGGTTCGCCACACGGAGCCCATCAAGGCTCAGGGGGCGGGGGGCCTGTCGGACCTGGTGGCCGCCGTCGAGGCCGGCGAGGTGGCGAGCCTGGTGATGCTGGACTGCAACCCCGTCTACGACGCCCCGTCTGACCTGGACTTCGACCGGCACTTGGACCGGGTGGGCCTGCGGGTGCATCTCGGCCTCTATGCCGACGAGACGGCGGACCGTTCCCACTGGCACCTGCCGATGGCACATCCCCTGGAGAGCTGGGGCGATGCCCGGGCCTTCGACGGGACTGTCAGTCTGGTGCAACCCCTGATCGCACCCCTGTACGACGGCAGGACCCCTGCAGAGCTGGTTTCCGTCCTCGCCGGCAGCGGTCAGGGCGGGCGCGCGCGCGATCTGGTGCGCGCCCAATGGCAAGGAGACCACAAGGGAGACCAAACCAGCTTCGATGCCTGGTGGCGTGAGTCGCTCGCCGCGGGCGTCGTCAGCGGCAGCGCTGCCCAGCTGGTCCACCCCCAACCGAAGGCCTCGGCGGCGAAAGACCTGGGCACTCCCGAGTCCGCCGCCGGGGGACTGGAGCTGCAGCTTCGCCCGGACCCCTGGCTGTTGGACGGACGTTACGCCAACAACGGTTGGCTGCAGGAGCTGCCGCGGCCCCTGACCAAGCTCAGCTGGGGCAACGCGGCGCTGGTCGGACCCGCGACCGCCGGGTCCCTGGGGCTCGAGAGCGGTGACCTGGTGGCGCTGACCGTCGGGGATCATGCGTTGACCGCTCCCGTCTGGGTCCAGCCCGGACAGCCGCGTGATACGGTGACCCTGAGTCTGGGCTACGGCCGCCGCCGGGCGGGGGCCGTCGGCAACGGCATCGGCGTCGACGCCTACCGGTTGCGGACCAGCAAAGGGCGCTGGCAGGCGACCGGACTGGCCCTCAAACGGGAGGGCTCGGGGCCGGTACCGGTCAGTACCCAGCTGCACGACACCATGGAGGGGCGGGACTTCGTGCGCACCGCCACCGTCTCCCAGCTTCGTTCCGGCGCACAGGTGGTGCCGCCCCAGAAACGTCCTCCGTCGATTTATCCGGCTCAGAAGGTCGACGGGCCGGCGTGGGGCATGGTCATCGACCTCTCGACCTGCATCGGCTGCATGGCCTGTGTGGCGGCCTGCCAGAATGAGAACAACACCCCGGTGGTCGGCCGGGCGGACGTCGCGCGCGGCCGCGCCATGCACTGGATTCGGGTGGACCGCTACTATCAGGGCGATCCCGACTCACCGCGCACGCTCTTCCAGCCGGTGCCTTGCATGCAGTGCGAGCAGGCCCCCTGCGAGTACGTCTGTCCGGTGGGTGCGACCGTCCACAGTCACGACGGTCTCAACGACATGGTCTACAACCGGTGCATCGGCACCCGGTTCTGCTCCCAGAACTGTCCCTACAAGGTCCGCCGCTTCAACTGGCGCGACTACCGCCGGGCCGGTTTCCCGCCGTCGCCCGAGGTCGAGAACCCCAATGTCACGGTCCGCGGGCGCGGGGTCATGGAGAAGTGCACCTACTGCGTGCAGCGTATCCGCGAGGCACAGATCGCCGCGGCGCGCGAGGGCCGGAGCCTGGCCGACGGCGAGGTGCAGACCGCCTGCCAGCGCGCCTGCCCGACGCGGGCGATCCAGTTCGGCGATCTCCACGCCGAGGACAGCGCCGTTGCCAAGGCAAAGCAACACCCTCTGAACTATGTCCTGCTGCCCGAGCTCGGCACCCTCCCGCGGACCAGCTACCTGGCGCGCGTGACGGATCCGAATGCGGAGGTCGACACATGAGCGCCGCGCAGGGCGGCGCCGGGGCGCGGGTCGCCGCGGTGGCGCTCAGCGCTCGGCGGCCCTGGCCCTGGACCTTGGGGGTCGTGGCCTCCGTGCTCCTCCTGTGCGCGTACCTGAGCGCTGTGCTCGTCCTGTTCGGCGACGGCATCGGCATCTTCGGGAACAACATCCCGGTCGGCTGGGGCTTTCCCATCATCAACATCGCCTGGTGGATCGACGTCGGCCACGGTGCCCTCCTGATCGCGGCCGGGGCCGTGCTCGCCGGAGACCGCTGGCCGGCCATCGCCCGCGTCAGCGAGAGCATCGCCCTGTTTGCCGGCGCGGTCGGGGGCTCCTTCGCGATCCTGCACACGGGGCGACCGCAGTACGTCTACTTCTTGTTCACCTATCCCAACACCCTCGACCAGTGGCCCCAGTGGCGCAGCCCCCTGATGTGGGACTTCTTTGCCATCATCGCCTTCCTGGTGCTGGCCTTGATCGTCTGGCTGGTGGGCATGCTGCCGGATCTGGCCGTCCTGCGCGACCGGGCCGCCGGTCGCGGGCGGCGGGTCTTCTACGGCATCCTGGCCCTCGGCTGGCGGGGAAGCCACCGGCAATGGGCCGCCTGGACGCGCGCCCGGCGGCTCCTTGCCGGCATCGGCATTCCACTGACCGTCGCTTGCACGGGCATCTCCGCCCTCGACTTCGCCGGCGGCATCTCGGCGGGTTACCACTCGACCATGACCCCGGTGGATGCGGTCCCGGCCGCCATCGCCTCGGCTGCGGGACTGGCTCTCGCGGTCATCCTGATCCTGCGGCGGACCTTCGCCCTGCACGATGTGATCCCGCTGGCTGAGCTGGAGACCCTCGGAAAGATTCTGCTCGGCAGCGCGCTTGCGGTCGGGTTCTTCGCCCTCTACGAGGGCTACATGACCTGGTACGGCGCCAACGCCTTCGACCGCTACCGGCAGTCCCTGACGCTGACAGGGGACTTCGCTCCCTGGTATTGGAGCTGGATCGCGCTCATGGTCTTGCTCCCGATGCTGCTCGCCTGGCAGCACCTGCGGCGCTCCCCTGGGCTCCTGGGCCTTATCGGACTGCTGGTCAACATCGGGGCCTGGATTGACCACTATCTGGTGATCGTCACGAGCCAGGAGCGTGGCTTCATGACCTCCTCCTGGCACGGTTTCGTGCCGACCGTTTGGGACTGGCTGCTGCTCACCGGCTCGGTCGGGGTCTTCTTGTGCCTGCTGGTCCTTCAGGCGCGGCTGTTCCCGGTGCTGGGTGTCTACGCCTTGCGCGCGCCAGCCGTTCTCGGGAGGGGCCATGGCTGACCGACTGCTCGTGGCTGCCGCCTTGCCTTCTGCGGATGCACTGGCCCGAGCCCTTGACGGCGCCCGGCACGCCGGCTACCCGCGCCCGGAGGTCTTCAGCCCCCATCCGCTCGCGGAATTGCGGGGTGATGGTCTCGGCCGGGGCTTCGGGTGGGCACTGGTCGTCGCGCTGCTGGTGGCCGGTGCCGCTCTTCTCGTCCAGTACTACGCGGCGGTCGGCGCCTACCCCATGAACGTGAGCGGCAAGCCGGTGGATGCCTGGGCTCCCCTGACACCGGCAGCCGTCGTTGTGGGTCTGATGGCCGCGGGCATCTGGGCCCTGGTGGCCCTGTTCCGGGATGCCGGCCTGCCGCGGCTTCAGCATCCAGTGTTCGACACAAGCCGTGTCGACTTCGGTGCTGACCGATGGTACGTCCTCGCCATCGAGGTGAAGGAATCGGAGCTGCCGCGGCTTCGATCCTGGCTCAAAGGCCTGGGCGTGGAGGAGATCGAGGTGATCCGGCCGTGATGGCGGTGGGTGGCCAACCGGGTCCGTTTCGCGGCCTGTCTTACGTCGCGGGCGCGCAGCTCGCGCGGGCCTTAGCTGCGTGGCTGGCTCCGTGTTTTGCCGCGCTGGCCATGGGCTGCGATCAGAGCATGTACACGCAGCCCAAGTTGACCCCCTACGCGCCGGATCCTCGGGCCCCTCAGGGGACCTCGGCGCGGCTTCTGGTCCCCGGTGTGCAGCCGCATGGCTCCGTCCCCGCCGAGCAGATTCCCGAGTCGATTCCCGTGCCGGTGACCATGTCCCTGCTGAAGCGCGGTCAGGAGCGCTACGGCATCTTCTGTGTGCCCTGCCACGGGCCGGTGGGCAACGGCGAAGGGATTCTGCCGGCGTACGGCTTTCCCAGCCCGCCTTCGTATTTGAAGCAAGAGCTGCTCTCCGCGCCGGACCGTCACTTCTTCCAGGTGATCACCAACGGCAAGGACAAGATGTACGCGTACGCGGACCGGGTCCCGCGCCCTGACCGCTGGGCGATCGTGGCATACATTCGTGCCCTGCAGCGCTCCCAGCACGCCAGCCTGGCTGACGTCCCGCCTGGAATCGGGATCCCGGAGAACGGCCAGTGAGGGTGCTGCTGCTCATTGTCGGGCTCGCGGCCGGCGTGGCCTTCGTCCTTCTGGCAGCGGCCGAGGGCGGGCGGGCGTTTTGGTATCAGGCCTGGCTCGTCGCTGTCCTGTTCTGGCTGGGTACCGCCCTCGGCGGGCTCATGCTGCTTCTGACGCAGCAGATCGCCATGGGCGGCTGGGGACCCGACGCAGCAGCGCCTGTGGCGGCACTCACGGGTACCTTGCCGTTGCCCCTGTTGGCCTTCGTACCCTTGGGGTTCGCACTTTCGGCGCTGCTGCCCGGATTGTCCCCCGGACCGGACGTGGCGGGCCTCGCGGCGGAGCGCGCGCCCTGGATCAGCATGCCTGGCCTGCTTGCGCGGACCGGGGTGATCTTCGTGCTCTGGCTCGTCCTGGCCTCGGCGGGCATCTGGGGCCGGCTGCCACGCCCCGCCGCCGTCCTCGGTCTGCTCCTCGGGTCCGTCAGTCTGGTGCTCTTCTATGTGGACTGGGTACTGGGTCTGACCCCGGGCTGGAGTGCCGCGATCTTTCCCTTTGCCATTGCCGTCGCGCTGGGGCTGTCAGGGCCGACGGTGCTTGTCTTGCGCGGCAGCGCTGGGACACACGGTCTCGGGCCCTGGTTGTGCGGAGGCGCCCTGTTTCTGCTGTATCTGCTGTTCGTTCAGTACCTTGTCATCTGGAGCGGAAACCTACCGGACCAGGTGACCTGGTATCTCGCCCGACAGGGAGCGCCCTGGCCAGACATCGCCATCACGGGCTTCTGCCTGCTCGGCACCGCAGCGGTGTCGGGCCTGGTCTGGCCGCGTCTGCTGGCCGGAGCGGCTGCGCGGTTGGTGGCCCTGGCATTGCTCCTCGGGGAGATTCTGGTCGCGGTCTGGATGATCCTGCCGGCCTTCGCACCGCTGACACCGCTGGCCTATGGACTCACAGCACTAGCCCTAGTGTCCCTGGGGGGGCTTTGGGGACTGTTGTATCTGAGCCTCGATGGGCTGCGATCCGCGAGGGAAGGGGTATGAGTAAGGACGAAGAGATTCCTCACTTCGGCGTCGAGCGCACCGATGTGCATCCCCTGTTCCCGAC
>Ga0316576_10000804_pt1 | contig 15842 bp, 16 predicted proteins | sample S0NA_FD_203075 | JGI IMG/M metagenome (GOLD analysis project Ga0316576, IMG submission 203075) | Rhizosphere microbial communities from salt marsh grasses in Alabama, United States - S0-2_050615r3r5 | ecosystem: Host-associated > Plants > Roots > Rhizosphere | place: USA: Alabama | collected... | reverse complement strand
GCGACGACGCCGATCGCGAGGTTCCCGGACCGCAGCAGATTGGCCGGCGTCGGCGCCTCGACCCGTGCGATGCCGAGTCGGTTCGCCATGAGATCGAGCGCCCGGCGGCTCGCTCCGGCATCGCCCGTTTCCACCGGACGCTCGTCCGCCGCCACCACGTCGCGAGCCCGTACAAGCTGCTCGAGCAGCTCGCCGAAGGCCCCGGCCGGTCCTGCGATCTCCAGAACCGGTGGCGTGTTCCGGACCTGGATCCAGCCCGGCCGGTCATCGCCGGCGCGCAGCTCGCGGGCGACCCGCGCGAGCACCGTCGCGGTGATCTCGCCGTCGAGATCGGGTACGAGGATCGGCCGCAGGCACACCACCGTCATCGCGACGGTGCGCCGTTCGAGCACGGCTGCGGACAGGTCGTTGGACAGCCTCAGCAGCTCCGGTCCGACGGCGAAGCGGGGGTTGAAGACAGTCGGCGGCAGGGTGAGCCGGACTCGACCCGGGTGGACGGGCAGCCAGTCGCGCGCGGTCGATCGAACGCTGTCGAGCGTCACGCCCTCGAGACCGAACAACGCTTCACGAACGGCCGGCTCACCACCCGCCCGCCATCGGTCGAGAATCCTCCGGGCTGCGTCGGGGTGCTCCTCGAGCGCCGCCCGCCGCCGCACCTCGAGCCGTTCGCGGGCCTCGGCGACCGCGCTCTCCCCCAGCTTCGGGTCGGCGGCGAACTGGGCCAGCGTCAATCGGATCTCACTGATGTGCATGTCGACGAGCTCGGCGTCGATCTGCCCCTCGAGGATGCCGCGGTCTCCCTCGACCCGACCTTCGAGCGCCGGAACGCTCGACGGCATCAGCCCCGGCACCAGCTCCCACAGCACCTCCGCCGAGCTCCGGCGCCAGTCATCGACCGGCGGCAGCGGCAGCTCGAACCGGAGCCGGGCATCACTGCCGGGCGGGCCGAGATGTCGATCGACACCGCCCTCGACGAAGGGCTCGATCTCGGGACGAGCCAGGGCGATCGGTCGCCGGCCACCCAGCACGCGCCCGACGAGCCCGCTGATCTCCCGCGGCGACGCGCCGCCCACCGCGACGACCACGGCCGGCGCCGGTGCGTCGGCGGTCGACGCGAGGGCGTCCTCGACATCGGCCGCCAGCGTCAGCCGCCCGGACACCAGCGCCCGGCTGACCACGACGCCGTCGTCGCCGATCTCGGGCCAGACCACCGTCGTGGCATCGGCGAGCGGTTGCGACACGACGACCAGATCGGTGCCCGACGCGAGCCGCTCGACGAGCAACGCCTGGGCCGCCGCACCGTGCGCCGCCGCCATCGCCGCCACGGCGATCACGGCACGCAGAAGACCTTTGATGAAGGGACTTTGCACCCACATATCCGCCGGCATGGTAGCATGCCGCCGGTGCACACGAGGCCTGATCCCATGGCGCCGTCGGCCGTGATCGCGAGCTGGCTCGCGGCCGCGGCGGCGGTGCCGGCGGTGCTGGTTGGCGCGGCCGGCGGCCAGGGTCTGGGCACGGTGCTGGTCGGCGGCAGATGGATCGGGATCTGCGTACCGTGGGACAAACAGCCGTGGGGGCTGGTCAATCAACCGGTCCTCAACTTCGCCTCCACGCCGTCGGCGGCCGCCTATTGGCTCGGCGGCTCGGCCGTCGTTCTCGGCGTCGCCGTGAGCCTGATGCCGGCGACCGTTCGCGTCCGCTCGCTCGCCGGTCAGCTGGCCGCGGTGCAGCTGGCCTTCGCCGCGGCGGTGGTGGGGTTGCTCTGGCAACCCGGCCTCGATCCGACATCGAGCCACGTCGCACGGTGGCTCGCCTTCCGCGGTCTGCCGCCCGAGCTGCGCTGGCTCGCCGCCGCGGTCGGCGCCGCGGTCGCCGTCCCGATCGTGCTGCGCCTCGTCGCCCTGGCACGGATCACGCGGTTCGCGTTACGCCGGAGCCGGCGCCTGGGATTGGTCGTCCTCCACCTGGTACCGGTGCCGCTCGGATGGGCCGCGGTGTCCACCACCGTGCGGGGGAGCGTCCCGGTCGAGGCGTGTGTCGTCGCGGTGGTCCCGTTCGTCGTGGCGCTTCTCACCGCGTGGTTCGGCTTCCCGCCCGCCGCGACCCACGCCGTGTCCGGGATCCGACCTCGAGCCGCTGTCGTGCTCGCCGTGATCGCGCTGACGTTCGCAGGTCTCGCGATGGCCGTCGGACGACCCCTCCCGGGCGGTCGAACCGCTGCGGTCCAGTGGGCCCGGGGGTCGAGCTTCAACAACATCCGACCGTGGATGGTGCCGCTCCGCGCGCCGTGGCTCGGCCCGGTCGGCACGCCGTCGAGCCGCTGACGAAATGGCGGTCGCCGGAATTCCGTTATCCGTCTCGGGCGCGCTCCGCCGACGCCCCGAACACCCCGACGATTGGAGAACCGCATGAAAGCGAAAATCGAAAAAGCGCTCAACGAGCAGATCCACGCCGAGTTCTTTTCCTTCTACCTGTACCTGTCCGTGGCAGCGTACTTCCACGCCAACCACCTGGACGGTTTCGCCCATTGGATGAGGGTGCAGGCCCAGGAAGAGTTCAACCACGCCATGAAGCTCTTCGACTTCGTCAACGAACGGGGCGGCAGGATCGAGCTGCTGCCGATGGAGAGCCCGACCAGCGACTGGCCCTCGGCGTCGGCCGCGGTCGAGTCGGTGCTCAACCACGAGCGCGCGATCTCGGAGCGCATCAACAAGCTCGTCGACCTCGCGACCTCCGAGAACGACCACGCCAGCACCGTTCTGCTCCACTGGTACGTCAACGAGCAGGTCGAGGAGGAGGCCACCGCGGACACCCTGTTCAACCAGGTCAAGATGGTCGAGTCGAGCCCCTACGGTCTGCTGATGATCGACCGCGAGCTCGCCGGCCGACCCGCCGCCTCGCTCGACAGCGCTCCCGCCGAGTAGCCGAGCTACCCGAGCGCCACCAGGTGGTCGACGACGGCGCCCGCCACGTCGACCCCGGTGGCGCGTTCGACGGCTGCGAAACCCGGGGTCGGGTTGACCTCGCAGATCAGTGGACCATCCGGCGCCGGCAGGAGATCGACGCCGCACACGCCGAGGCCGAGACAGTCGGCGGCGCGCACGGCGATCGCGTGGCGGTGTGTGTCCGGCGTCGTCGCCTCGACCTGTCCGCCCCGCGCGGCGTTCGATCGCCACTCACCGGCGGCGGCCGAGAACCGGGCCGAGGCGATGACCTCGCCCCCGACCACGAACACCCGTTCGCTCACACCTCCGGTATCGACCCACCGCTGGACGATGATCTCGTCGCCGAGCCGCCACAGGGAGTCGAGCACCGCGTCCAGATGGTCGGCGCTCGAGCAGCGGATCACGCCGACGCCCATGCGAGACCGCCGCTGCTTGACCACGACGGGAAAGCCGAGACGTCGCGCGACCCGGCCGGCGATCTCGTCCGGCTCGGCGCCGGCCGCGGTCAACGGGACCGGCAGACCGGCCGCAGCGAGTGTCTGCACGGTCCGCCAGTGGTCTCGTCCGGCACGCACCGCCGACGGCGGGTTCGGCGTGGCAACGCCGGTCGCAACCAACACCTCGAGCGCCGCCAGCAGGCTGGCCGGCCGCCAGTTGCCGACCCGAGGGAGAACCACCGCCGGCGGTGACTCGACGAGGTTGCGATCACCGAGCCAGAGCCCGCGTTCGGTGTCGGCCACCAATCGCGTGCCATCGACGATCCGGCACTCGTGGCGCCGCGCGGCCGCCGCTTCGACCAACCGCCGATTGCTCGCGGTCGCCGGGCGCGCACTGAGGATCATCAGCTCCACCCGGCCATCTTACCCGGACGACCGCGGGCGGCGCCGGGCGGGCACCCCGGACCTGCGGCGGTATATACTGCCGGGATGATCCGAGGCAACCTGGATCGCCTGCATCTCGGCGATCTTCTCCACTGGCTCGAGCTCGGCGGTCAGACTGGCCGACTCACGTTGACCGACGCCAGCGGCGAGCGCCGCCTCGATTTTCTCCACGGCCGGATCGTCTACGTTTCGTCGAGCGTGGCGGAGGAGCGCCTCGCGACCTGGCTGACGCGCGACGGATTGCTGCCCGCTGATCGAGTGCGGCGGATCCTCGCGACCGCGATGCTGCGCCACAAGCTGTTCACCGACGTGCTGCTCGCCGAGCGGGTGATCACAGAGACCGAGATCGGCGCCAGCCTGACGGTCCTCGCCGAGCTCATGATGGGCCGCATCCTCGGTGCGGACGAGCTCAGGTTCGAGCTCGATCCGGGCCACCCGATCCGCGACCCGTCGGGCCTCTATCTGAGCCTCACGCCGAGTCGCCTGCTGCTCGATGCAGCGCGTCGCAAGGACGAGACCCCGGCTCCCTCCGAGCTCTCAGCGTCGCGCCGGCTGCCGCTCGATGACGACGCGGTGGAGGACTTCTTCTGGCACGTGGTGCGCCTCGGTGTCTCGAGTGACGATCCGGTCGACGGCGACCAGTTGAACGCGCTGCATGACATCATCCGTAACGTGATGGCCAGCCTGTCACAGTGGCTCGCCTCGAGCACCGGTCTCGTACCGCAGCCGGCCGACCACGGGACCGTCATCAACGCCTCCCTCGACACCGACGGTCAGGTCCGTCTCTTCGGTCTGCCGCAGACGGTCTGGAACCTCATGGTCCTGGCCTGCTCGATCCGGTCGCCGAACCTCGAACCACCGCTCGACCTCGAGTCGGTCACCGAGTTCGCCGCCGCCCTCGACGTGTGGTCCGACCTGACCGGACCGACGAAGTGGCAGCGCGGGCCGTCACCGACCCTGGATCGACTCACGCGCCGGGTCGCCATCGTGTGGTCGCGCGGCGCCGCAGCCGCGGCGGAGGTGCTCGGGGTGGATCCGGGCTCGGCCCGGCTCGCCGCACACCTGATCACGGTTCCGACCGATCTCGTGCTGTGGGTGCTCGCGGCCTTGCCGGTGCCGCACCACGGCATCCGGCGGGCTCTGTTGACCGAGCTACCGCGGCGCATCGGCACCGGCCTCGGTGACCTCGCGGACTTCCCGACCGACCTGCAGCAGGTGCTCGACAACGCGACGTCGACCCGGCTCGGGGTGTGCCTCCACGTCAGCCGCAGCTATGTGCCGTCGGCGTCGGCGTGGCCGCTGACTGTGCCGGGAGACGAATCGGTGCTCGAGCTGGCCGATCCGACCCGGCTGCAACGCGCGGCGGCAGCGGCCCGGAGCGCGGTCGAGAACGGCGTCTGACCTACTGGGGCAGTGCGAGCGACACGACCGTGCCCTCTGGATCGCGCGGGCCGATCGTGATCCGACCGCCGTGGCGCTCGATGACCTGGCGCGCGATCACCAGTCCGAGCCCGAGCCCACGGCCGCCGATCCCGGGCTCCACGGTGCCCTGCCAGAACGGTTCGAAGACGTGAGGCAGATCGGCCTCGTCGATCCCGTTCCCGGTGTCGGAGACCCTGAGATCGAGCCAGGGATCGCCACCGCGGACGACCCGACGGACCTCGATGCGGACCTCGCCGGACGGCCGGTTGTTCTCGATCGCGTTCTTGACCACCGCCCGGACCGCGGCCGCGAGCCCGTCGGGATCGCCGACGACGCTGTCGAGACCGCCCGGGACCATGATCGTGATGTCGACGTCGAGCGCCCTGGCGAGGTCCTTCAGCGGCGACACCGACCGCCGGAGGAGGTCGGCGAGAGGCGTCGGCTCGCGGCCGGGCGCGGTCCGGTCCGCCACCAGGAGCGACGCCTGCGCCAGGCTCTCCGTGACCTGGGACAGCGCGTTCGTCTGACGACGGATGACGGCGACCAGACGTCGCGCCTTGTCCGGCGGCGCATCGCCCAGCCGATCCAGCGCGCCAACGGCGGTCACCAGCGACGTCACCGGCTCCTGGAGGCGGTCCGCCAGACGTTCGATGAGCTCGCTCTTGGTCGCGTCGAACCGTTCGAGCTCGCGATTCAGCTCTTCCATCTCGTCCAGGGCCCGTCGAAGCTCGGCGGTCCGACGTTCGACAACGTCCTCGAGATCGCGGTTTGTCTGGTCGAGCTGCCGGAAGGCGAGCGCGTTGGCATAGCCCATCGCCGCGGTGCCGCCGAGAATGGTCGCGAGCTCGAGATCACGTTCGTCGAGGGGCTCTCGATCGGCGCCGCGGTAGACGATGAGCGCCCCGAGCAGTCGTTCGAGCGCCGACAGGGGAACCACCGCCGCCGAGGTGAACCCGGCGACCTCGATCGCCTTCTGGGCCGGGTTCGGGTCGACCCCCTCGAGATCACGGGCGAGCAGCATCGGCTCGCCCGGCCGCACCAGGGCGCCGGCCAGGGTCGTGCCGTCGGTCGCCACCGCAAGCAAGGGATCGCGGTCGAAGCCGTGCACCACCGCCTCGCGCAGCTCGTCGTCGGACGACCCGATGAGCACCGCGGCGGCCTGCACTCTGAGGTGGGTCACGGCGGCCTTCGCGAGGAGGCGCAGGACGTCGGCCGGGTCGCACTGGTGGGCGATGGTGCGCCCGAAGTCGGTGATCGCCCGGGTCACCAGCGCCTTGCGTTGGAGCTGGCGGCTGACCGTTTCGAGGCGCGAGCTCAGGTCGGTCATGGCGAGGTTCGCCCGCACCGCCTCGCTGACCAACGTTTCCGCAGACAGTGGCCCGGTCTCGTCCGGTGAGCCCTCCGGCACCGTCACCTCGACATCGTCCGGCGGTCGGCTTGGGATCGACGCCTTGAGGTACGGTTCGAGCGCCGAACGGACCTGCCGCTCGAGCCGTTCGATGGCGTCGCCGGTGACGTCGAGCCCGAGTCGATCCGCGAGCGAAACGAGCGTCGTCTCGGTGACCTCGGCGAACGCCTCCATGACGCCGTCGCCCGTGATGGCGACCGTGGGAAAGGCGGGCCGGCCGGCCGGGTTGAGCTCCGCCTCGAGACGGTCGACATCGACCAAATCGGACAGGTCGCGTTTGTTGTACTGCATGACGAGCGGGACGCCCGCGAGATCAACGCCGTTGGCGCTCAGGTTCTCTTCGAGGTTGGCGAGCGATTCGCGGTTGGCGGACCGCTCGGAGCGTTGGCTGTCGGCGACGAACACGACGCCGTCGGCGCCGGCGAGCACCGCGCGTCGGGTCGCGTTGTACTGCACCTGACCGGGGACCGTGTAAAGCTGCAACGTCAGCCGATAGCCGCGGATCCGACCGAGATCGAGGGACAGCAGATCGAAGAACAGCGTGCGGTCCGACGCGGTGTTGAGCGAGTACAACCGGGTCCGCCGCTGCGGGTCGGTGACGCGGTGGATGTAGTGCAGGCAGGTCGTCTTGCCGCCCAACGCCGGGCCGTAGTAGACAATCTTGACCTTGATCTGCCGGTACTGATTGTCGAACTGGACCATGCGTCCCCCGACCGAAGGACCGCGTCAACGCGCGGCCACGACGCGCCGCGTCCGGATCGGCGCTGCGGGGTCGTCGCCGACGACGGCGATCGACCCACTGGCCATTGTAGCCCGCCTTGAATGGTTCAACGCACGTCGCGTGCCGCCGGTCGGTCGGTCACGTGCCGCGGCTGGTCGTCGGCCTCCGGCACCGGTCGACGCGTCCGAACCTCGGCCGCGGCCTTGGTTGTCGCCCAGCCGACCGTGGACGGTCGGGCGAGCTGGAAGCTGGCGTCCCCGGTGCGCTCGTCGACCACGGATGCGTAGCCGTAGATCAGGGCGTTGTCGCCGCCCTCCTGGATCCACAGCACGACGCTGCCGCCTTCGACCGTCGTCCGGAGTCGCCGCTGGATGTGGCCGAAGGGCGGGACGTCGTAGGCGAGCTGATCCACGATCACGCCGTCGGCGTCCTGGACATCGACGGCCACCGTGGTCCACGACGCCGACCACGACGCGAAGCCGAGGTTGGTTCGGAAGGCGACACCGTCGTTGAGAATGCCCGCGACGTAGCCCAGGGTGTCCCGGTCGACGCCCTGCCACGCCGCCGCGCCGGGGATCGTCTGACCGTACTCGCCCGCACCCGTCGGGTTGCGGGTGTAGGTCCGCGACGTCACGAGGAAGTGGCAGCTCTCCACCGGCTGGCAGTCCAGGTCCCAGTCGGCGAAGACGAGGAGCGCCCCGGTGCCGTCGACGGCGAACGCCGTGTCGCCGAGGACATCCCACAGGTTGAAGGTCTCGTACGGGTAGAGTGTGACGTAGAACGTGTCGGCGGTCTGATTGTCGGTTTCGCTCGGCAGGTACTGGACGACCACCGGAAGATCGACGTCGTGCGGGTTGTGGAGCGACAGATCGGTCGCCCAGAACGTCCCGTTGAGGCCGGCGGTGTGGGCGGCGGCCGGGACCATCCACTGCAGGGACAGCTGGGCCGACGCCGTCGCCGGCAGGACCAGCAGCACGGCCGAAAGGAGCAGGGTCGACGTGACGGGTTTCATGTCCACCTCCGGTCACTCGACCTCGCAAGCCCCGTGCCAGATTCGCACCGCCCCGCGGCCGGTGCCTGCCGGCAGAGGTGTCTCACAGAGAGGACACCGCGACCGCCACGATCGCCGTATACTGGATCCATGCGGATCTCCGGCGTTCTGATTCTCGTCGTGCTGCTCGCGATGGCTGCGGTCGTGTTTCTCCAGACGCGCTCGGTGTCGACCTCGCAGGAGGCGCTGTCCGTCATGGCCACCGATCTCCGTGAGGAAGGCGTCGACGGAGCCGCGTTCGATGCCGAGCGGGCGCGCCGGATCATCGCCGAGCTCGAGCGGCTCATCGCCGACCCCGACGCCATCCCGAACCACGTCGAGGATCTCAAGACCATCGCCGACACCGCCGGACGGTGGGCCGCCGGCGCCGCGTCGCCGAGCCCCGAGCTGCACGCGGCGGTCGCGCTTCGAACCGCCGCAGGCGAGCTCAGGAAGTACGGGGTGACGCCGTCGACGTCGTCGCTCGACCGGGCGCGGCGGGAGCTCGAGCGCGCCCGAGACGCCCTGGTCGTGCGGGTTTCCGGCGACGGCACCACCGCACCCAGCGGGCTCGTGACCGAGGGGGTTCGCGACCGGTTGCACAACCTCGAGGCGGCGCAGAAGGAACGCGAGCTCGAGGTCGAGGAGGAGCTCGGGCCGTAGCCGCGGTCAGCGCTCAGCCTTCGGCGGTCAGCTTCATCGTTCGGCTGCTGCGACCAGATGCCCACGCTCGGAACCTCGCGGCGTGCCGACCCCAACGTCGGACTCCAGATGTTCGGAGCCGACGGCTCAGGGCTGACCGCCGACCGCTATCTCGAGATCGAGGCCGTCGACCATGTCGGGCGCGAGGTTGGTGGTTCGAACCGCCCCGGCGCCGAGGGCCTGGAGCTCCGTGGCGAGCACCGCGAGCCAGCGCCGCACGGCCGGGGTCCGCTCGACGTGGACCACGGGCCAGAGCCGCACCGCGGTGCCGCCGTCGCGCAGCGCCACCACGGCCACCGGATGGAGTGGGCGTGACAGCTCGACCACGACCCCCTCGACCAGCACCGCACGTCCATCCGCCCGCAACCAGCAGTCGCCGGTCTTGATCACGGCCCGACCCCAGCGAACCACCCCCGGGTCGAGCCGCGCCGCGACGCGCTCCAGGTCGACGGTGCCGTCGAGCACCAGGTGCGGCATCAGGCGCCGTCCCCCGACCCGACGAACGACAGGACGATCCGCCGGTCCCGCGCACGGTTGTCGCAGTCGACGACAACCACCTGCTGCCAGGTTCCCCGCACGGTCGCGCCAGCGGCCACCGGCAGGGTCAGCGACGGGCCCATGAGCGCGGCGCGGAGGTGCGAGAAGCCGTTGCCGTCGCCCCACCGACGGTCGTGGTGGTACTCCCTGTCCGACGGCGCGATCCGCTCGAGCGCCTCGTCCAGGTCGCGCAACGCGCCGTCCTCGTACTCGATCGTCGTGACCGCCGCGGTCGAGCCCGGGGTGAACACGGTGACCAGGCCGTCCTCGGCGCCGATATCGACCAGCCACCGGTCGACCTCGGCGCTGACATCGACGACGTGGCCGCGGCCCCGCGTCTCGACGAACAGCTCGTGGTGGGAGACCCGCATCGGCCGAGTATAGCGTGCGGCTCCGGCCGCGGCCCGCGGTCGTCGATCGAATGGCCGCCAGATCTTGTCGGGCCCACCGTGGCGGGCTACGATGGCGATCGTGCGTGCCCGAATCCGAGCCGCGGCAGGTGCCATCGAGAGCGTGCTTCTGCCGGCGTTGTGCGTGGCGTGTGACGGTGTCCTCACCGGTGACGATCGTGGTCTGTGCGGCGACTGCCGCAGCCGCCTGTCGCCGCTCAGCGAGGCCTGCTGTCATCGCTGCGGCACACCCGCCGAAACCGACGGCGGCCTCTGCCTGTCGTGCGTCGGAGCGCCACCGCCCCAGCTCGGCACCGTTTTGTGGGGCCCCTACGATGGCCCGCTCCGGCTCGCAGTGCTCGCCCTGAAGCACCGCGGCCGCGACGAGATCGCCCGGCCGCTCGGCCGACGGCTGGCGGCGAGGATCGGCGTCGAGCCGTGGTTTGAGGACATCACCGTCGTAACCGCGGTGCCGTCGCACCCGCTGCGGCGGCTTCGGCGCGGTTACTGTGCCGCCGAGCTTCTGGCGGACACCGTGGCGCGGCTGATCGAGCGACCGTGCCGGACCGCCCTGCGCCGCCACGGTCTGCACCGACAGCGCGGGCGGACGCGTCGACAGAGGATGCAGCTGGCGCTCGGCAGCTTCTCGGCACGGCCGAAGGTCCGCGGCCGGCGGTGGCTCGTCATCGACGACGTCTGCACCACCGGAACCACGCTGCGCCGAGCGGCCGAAACGCTGGTCGACGCCGGGGCCGACGCGGTGTACTGCGCCGCCGTCGCCCATGCGCCCGATCCGAGGAGACTTCCATGAAGCTGTTCGACACCCTGGTCCGCCGAGGAATGCCGTTCGTGCCGAAGCCGATCGTCGGCCGGGTCGCCCGACGCTACGTCGCCGGGGAGGAGATCGCCGACGCCGTGCGCGCGATCCGCGAGCTCAACGATGAGGGTGCCATGGCGACCGTCGACGTGCTCGGCGAGGAGGTGTACGACGCCGCCAAGGCAACCGAGTCGGTCGAGCAGTACCTCGAGCTGTTGACCGTCATCACCCGCGAAGAGCTGGATGCCAACGTGTCGATCAAGCCGACCATGCTCGGGCTCAAGATCAACGAGACGCTGTGTCTGGACAACATGGCAACCATCGTCCGGCGGGCCGCCGAGCTCGACAACTTCGTCCGGCTCGACATGGAGGATCACACCTGCACCGACGCGACGCTCAGGCTGTACCGGCGGCTGGTGCGGGACATCGGCCACGTCGGGGTCGTCCTCCAGGCCTACCTCCACCGCACCGTCGACGACATCAACGCGCTGCTGCCGCTCGGACCGAACATCCGCCTGTGCAAGGGGATCTACCGCGAGCCGCGCACCATCGCCTGGCAGGCCTACGAGACGGTCCGCGCGAACTTCATCTACGCCAACGACAAGCTCCTCGAGGGTGGCGCCTATGTCGGCATCGCGACCCACGATTCCCACCTGGTGTGGGCCGCCATGGCGACCATCGACCGTCTCGGACTCGAGCCGGGCGAGTACGAGTTCCAGATGCTGTATGGCGTCGACGAGGAGCTGCGCCGGATCATCCTGGATCGCGGCCACCGGCTCCGGGTCTACGTACCGTTCGGCCGCGACTGGTACCCGTACTCCCTGCGCCGCCTGCGTGAAAACCCGACTGTGGCGCACCACGTCAGCCGGGCGATGCTCGGTCTCAGACCCCGTTGAGTGCCGCCGCAAGACGGGGTATCCTCGAGACCACTCCGCGGCTTGGAGGTGAACCATGCGCCGTCGAAACACTCGAGCTGCCGTTCTCGCCACGGTCGTCCTGACCGTCGCGTCGGCGGTGTCGGCCGGTCCCCAGTCCCGGGTGTCCGGGATCGTGGTCGATTCCGAAGGCAACCCGATCGCCGGGGCGACGATCACATTGACATCGGACGAGCTGCCGAGCTTCGAGAAGTCCGTCAGCACCGAGGCGGACGGCGAGTTCAGGATCCTCATCCTGGACGCCACCAAGACCTATCTGTTCACCGTCACCGCCGACGGCTACATCAAACACCAGCAGCAGATCAAGGTCCCGGTGGGAACCACGGACAACGAGTACACGTTCGAGCTCGCGACGCCCGAGCAGCGATCCAAAACCCGGAAGCAGGAGCTGCTCGAGCAGCCGGGGTACAAGCAGTACGACGCGGCCGTCCACCTGATCGAGGCGGGTCAGATCGAGCAGGCGCACGAAAAACTGCAGGCCGCCATCGCGGCGAAGCCCGACCTGATCCAGGCCCACGAGGCGCTCGCGAGCCTCGATTTCGACTCCGGCGACCACGAGCTGGCGCTCGCGACCGCACGCCGCTGCCTCGAGGTCGACGACGAGTCGTTGAAGTGCCTCGCGGTGGCCGCCAATGCCGCCGGCCTGGTCGGTGACACCGACGCCGAGCAGGCCTACCTGGCGCGCTACCAGGAGCTCAACCCGGACGACCCGGCGACGCTTTTCAACCAAGCGGCGGTGTTCTTGAACAAGATGGACGACGCCTCCGCCCAGCCGTTGCTCGAGCAGTGCCTGGCGGTCGATCCCGACTACGGCAAGTGCCTGTTCCAGTACGGCATGCTGCTGCTCCGCGCCGGTGACCTCGAAGGCGCGAAGAGCCATCTCCAGCACTACCTCGAGGTCGCCCCCGACGGTGCCGACGCAGACGCCGCCAGGGAAACCGTGAAGTACCTCTGAGCGGCAGCCGATGGCCGGCCGAGCACTGGTGATCGGCGTCGCGGGAGGCAGCGGCTCCGGCAAGACCACGGTGGCCGACGCGATCGTCCGACGGGTCGGACACGACCGGGTGCGGTCGATCCATCAGGACCGCTACTATCGCGACCTGTCCCGCCTCGACGAAGCGAGCCGCCGACGGACCAACTTCGATCATCCCGACGCCATCGAGGACGACCTGTTGGTCGAGCACCTCGATCTCCTGGCCGCGGGGAACAGCGTGGAGCTGCCGATCTATGACTTCGCCCGCCACCTGCGGACCGGTCGGACCGACACCGCCGAGCCGCGGCCGGTGATCCTGGTGGAGGGCATCCTGATCCTGGCTGTGGCCGCGGTCCGGGCGCGTCTCGACCTCAAGCTCTACGTCGATACCGACGCCGATCTCAGGTTCATCCGTCGGCTCGAACGTGATACCGAGCAACGGGGTCGGTCCGTCCAGTCGGTGGTCGACCAGTGGCTCGCCACGGTTCGGCCGATGCATCTCGAGTTCGTCGAGCCGTCAAGGCGGTACGCCGATCTCATCATCCCCGAGGGCGGCTTCAACACCGTGGCGCTGGACGTGGTGGCGAGCCGGATCGATCAACGCCTGCGGGAGGACGGTGGCGACGCGCTCAGCTCTTCTCGGCGCGCGGCCGGCGACGACGACGCTGGTGGAGCTCCTCCTCCTTGAACACGAACTTGATCGAGTGTTTGAAGATCAGCAGGTTCGGCGCGTCGTTCCGATTGAGTTTGATGCAGTTCTTGTCATACCACTCGATCCAGCCGATGAGCTCGGTCCCGTCGGCGAGCACCACCACCATGGTGGTGCGGTTCTGCATCTGTTTCAGATAGTAAAAGTTCTCCGCGTTGGTCTGCTCGGCCGGCGCCTGTTTTCTTCGACTCGTCGTGCCCCTGGTCGGGAAGCGGTCCATCATCTCGGTCATCGACGGTCGGATGAGTTTGCGGTCCGACATTGAATCGCTCCTAGCACCCCATGCTGGGCGGAGGGTCAGGGCCCGGATGCATGAAGTCGGAAGTTGTGGATCGAGGATAACAGATCCCGGACCGGGTGGTTCGCCGTCGAGCGGTCCCGAGGTGACCCGGAACACGCTCACGGCCGCGGTTATCGGCGGTTCTTCCTGCCGAGCTCCGGGTACTGGTCGACCTCGTGGGCCAGACAGCACATCAGCCGACCACACAGACCCGAGATCTTGGTCGGGTTGAGGCTCAGCCGCTGCCGCTTGGCCATCCGCACCGTCACCGAGTGGAACCGGTCCATGAACGTCGAGCAGCACAGACAGCGGCCGCAGGGCCCCAGCCCACCGCACACCCGGGCGCCGTCCCGCACCCCGAGCGGCCGCATCTCGACGCGCCGCCGAAACCGCCGTCCGAGCTCGCGCAGCAGGGCGCGGAAGTCGAGCCGCCGCTCGGCGGTGAAGAACACCACCGCCTTGCGTCCGGTCAGCGGCAGCCGCGCCTTGATGGTGCGCATGTCGAGCCCGAGTTCGCGGGTCCTGGTTCTGAGGTACGCCTCGATCTCGCGCTCGAGATGGTGGGTGTCCTCACTGCGCTTCTGGTCCTCCGACGACGCCAGCCGCAGAATCCTGCCGACCCCTGCGCGCCGCTTGCGGAAGATCGGCAGGGAGAACAGGCTGACCCGGCCGATGAACTGGCCGTCGGGGGTTTCGATCAGGTAGTGATGGTCGTGCCGGACCTCGAGCGCACCGGCGCGGCACGGCACGGCCGGGAGATCGGGATCGATGACGACGGGGACGATGTCTTCGACCTGGGAGGAAATCGCGGTTTCCGCCAGCACGCCGGTCATGTCGCGCCGCCGTCCCGGCGGCCGGCCCGGATCCGCTCATCGGCCTCGATCACCCCGTCCGACGCGGCGCGGCGCGCGGCGACCACCGCGTCGGCGACGTCGGCTCGGTGACCGGCGACGATCTGCGCCGCGAAGTGGGCGGCGTTCTTGGCGCCGGCGGATCCGACCGCGAACGTGGCGACCGGAATTCCACCCGGCATCTGGACCGTCGACAACAGCGCGTCGACGCCGTCGAGCACGCCGCCCGGCAGCGGCACGCCGAGCACCGGTCGCGTGGTGTGCGCCGCCACGACACCGGCCAGATGAGCCGCCATCCCGGCGGCGCAGATAAAGACCCGACAGCCTTCGGTCTCGGCCTTTCGGACCAGCTCGATGGTCCGTTCCGGGGTGCGGTGGGCCGAAGACACGTAGACCTCCGACCTCAGCCCGAGCTCGTCGAGAACCCGGACCGCACCCTCGAGGTGCTTCCAGTCGCTCGCCGAGCCCATCATCACAACGACATCCAGGTCAGCCACTCGAACTCTCCATTCCACGCAGCGTGTCGGCACCGATGTCGGTCCGGTGGTGGCAGCCGTCGAACTGAATCATCCGGCCGGCGCGATAGACCGCGTCGATCGCCCGCTCGAGGCTGGTCCCGGTGGCGGTGACCGACAGAACCCGGCCTCCGGCGGTCAACCACCGGTCGCCGTCGCGCCGCGTGCCGGCGTGGAACACGACCACACCCGGTCGCGATCCGGCCTCGTCGAGACCGGTGATCGGATCGCCGGTGCGCGGGCTCGCGGGGTAGTTTTCGGCCGCCAGGACGAGGCAGACGGCGGCGTCGCTCGACCATTCGAGGCGTCCCGGCTCGAGCCGACCGTCGGCCGCGGCCGCCAAGGTCTCGGCGAGGTCACCGTCGAGGCGGCGCAGCACCGACTGGGTCTCCGGATCGCCCAGGCGGCAGTTGAACTCGAGCACCCTGGGGCCGTCGGCGGTCATCATCAACCCGGCGTACAGTACCCCGCGGTAGGGACGCCCTTCGGCCGCCATGCCGTGCACGGTCGGCGCGATCACGGTGTCGACGATTGCCGAGCGCTCGGCCGCGCCGAGTGCGAACGCCGGAGAGTGGGAGCCCATGCCACCGGTATTGGGCCCGCGGTCGCCGTCACCGACCCGTTTGTAGTCGTGCGAGGTCGCGACGGTCTCCCAGCGAGCGCCGTCGCTGATCACCATGAAGGACACCTCGGTCCCCCGTAGGCACTCCTCGACGAGCACCCG
>Ga0316576_10000803_pt1 | contig 15845 bp, 15 predicted proteins | sample S0NA_FD_203075 | JGI IMG/M metagenome (GOLD analysis project Ga0316576, IMG submission 203075) | Rhizosphere microbial communities from salt marsh grasses in Alabama, United States - S0-2_050615r3r5 | ecosystem: Host-associated > Plants > Roots > Rhizosphere | place: USA: Alabama | collected... | reverse complement strand
GGACGTGCACGTGGAGCTCGAAGCGTCCCGGATCGGTGGACCACCGGTGCGGTCCAGACTCCGCCAGACCGAGCCACTCGTCGGGCGCATCCGGCGTCGCAACGATCTCGCGGTGGATCTGGTCGCCGGGCTCGCGGTCCGCATCGACCCGTTCGAGCCACGCGGCCGACGCCGGCTGCTCCGGCCACACCGCGGTCAGCAGCCGCGCCATCGACGCGTAGTCGCGCGATGTCGGTCGGAACGGTCGAATCGTGAACGGTCTCGGTGTCTCGGTCACCATCACGCAGTCTACCGACCGCCACCTTTCCGGCTGTGGTCTCCCCGCTGTCGGGATCCTCCGGGTTGACCCCGGACATCCTCGTCGGTACTGTTTCTTTGTGTAGAAACGCCAGCTGGATGGAGGGGCCGATGGACCGGATCGCGGAGATCGCGGACACGCTGGCGAGACTCGACGACCCACGACTCATCGACGGGTTCCTGCGCGGCATCCTCACCCCCAGGGAACTCGACGACCTGTCGTCGCGCTGGGAGCTCGTGAAGCGGCTGCGCCGCGGCGACAGCCAGCGCACGATCGCCCGCGACCTCGGGGTGAGCCTGTGCAAGATCACCCGCGGGTCCCGCGAGCTCAAGGCCCCGGGATCCGCGTTGCGGGCGGTCGTCGACCGACACACGCACGGCGGTGACACGCCGATCACACTCAGGAGGACTCAGGAATGAAGGTCAAAGTGGTGCTGGGCGACGACGAGATCCCCCGCCAGTGGTACAACCTCGCGGCCGACCTGCCGACCCCGATGCAGCCGCCGCTCGGGCCCGATGGCAACCCGGTCTCTCCCGACATGCTCGCGCCGGTGTTCCCCATGAACCTGGTCGAGCAGGAGATGAGCCCCGAAAGGTGGATCGATATCCCGGAGCCGGTGCTCGAGATCTACAGCCGCTGGCGACCGACGCCGCTACACCGTGCCGTGTTCCTGGAGCGCGCACTCAACACGCCGGCGAAGATCTACTACAAGAACGAGGCCGTGTCGCCCGCCGGCAGCCACAAGCCGAACACCGCCGTCGCCCAGGCCTACTACAACCAACAGTTCGGGATCCGTCGGCTGGTCACCGAGACCGGCGCCGGACAGTGGGGCAGCGCGCTGTCGTTCGCCTGCTCCCTATTGGGTCTCGAGTGCAAGGTGTACATGGTCCGCATCAGCTTCGACCAGAAGCCGTTCCGCAAGCTGCTGATGCAGGCGTGGGGCGGCGAGTGCGTCGCGAGCCCGAGCGAGCACACCAACGTCGGCCGCGAGATCCTGGCGCGCGACCCAGACACCCCGGGCAGCCTCGGCATCGCCATCAGCGAGGCGATCGAGGAGGCGGTGTCGGACCCCAGCGGTCAGACCCGCTACTCCCTCGGCAGCGTGCTCAACCACGTCATGCTCCACCAGACGGTCATCGGTCTCGAGGCGAAGAAGCAGCTCGCGCACTTCGGGGAGCGCTCGGTGGACACCGTCATCGGCTGCGTCGGCGGCGGCAGCAACTTCGCGGGTCTGGCCTTCCCGTTCGCGGCCGACAAGATCCACGGCGCCGACATCGACATCATCCCCGTCGAACCCACCTCCTGCCCGACGCTGACGCGGGCGCCCTTCACCTACGACCACGGCGACACCGCCCGCATGACCCCCTTGCTGCCGATGCACTCCCTCGGCCACGCCTTCGTGCCGCCTCCAATCCATGCGGGCGGACTGCGTTACCACGGGATGGCGCCACTCGTGTCGCAAGGCGTGGTCGAGGGGCTGTTCCGTCCGCGCGCGATCGCGCAGCTCGAGTGCTACGAAGCCGCCGTGCTGTTCGCGCGCACCGAAGGCATCGTGGTCGCCCCGGAGACCAGCCACGCCGTCGCTGCCGCCATCCAGGAGGCCCGGACCGCCGCGGAGGAGGGGCGCGAGAAGACCATCCTGTTCAACCTCTCCGGTCACGGCCTGATGGATCTCGCGGGGTACGAAAAGTACTTCGCGGGCGAGCTCGTCAACCACGAGCTGCCCGAGGACGAGCTGCAGCGGTCCCTCGAGACGATGCGGGGCCAGCCCGTCGCAGCGGCCTCCTCGAGCGGCCGGTGGTCGTGACGCCGGGTACCCGGCGACACCGAGGCTGGCACCGTGGTAGATTCGCCGGCGATCGATTCGAGCCAACGTGCGACGACCTCCCGAATCCGGGAGGGCCATGGGGAGGACGAGACGATGCGACGAACGATGCTGATGACGGTGGTCACCGTGATGCTCGTAGGTTTCGGTGCCACGACCGCGGTCGCACAGGACACCATCATCGACGGCGTGATGAAGGCGTGCAAGACCGAGGTCGACGAGTACTGCAGCAAGGTCACCCCGGGAGAGGGCCGCCTGCTGGCGTGCTTCTACGCCCACGGCGACAAGCTGTCGGGGCAGTGCGAGTACGCCCTGTACGACGCGGCTGCCCAGCTCGAGCAGTTCGCAGCCGCGGTGACCTACCTGGCACAGGCCTGTCACGAGGACCTGCTCGAGTACTGCGGCGAAGTGCAGATGGGCCAGGGTCGGGTGGGTACCTGCCTGGTGGAGCACAAGGCCCAGGTCACCGACGAATGCCGGACGGCCATCGACGACGTCGGGCTCGAGATCGTCGAGGAGTAGGCTCACACCGGCGCCTGACCGCCGGAGTCGAGACGACCGGCCGCTCTCACCGACCTCGCAACGCGAGTTGGGTGATCGCGGCATCGATCGTTCCGCGAGGCGGAGCGTGATCACGTGCATCGGACGCTGCCGTCGAGACGTCCGACACCCGGGGAGGTCATCATGAGTGCTGTGGACGCAGGCATCGCGCGGCGGAGGACTCCGATCCACCTGTGGATCGTGGGAGTTCTCGCGCTGCTGTGGACCCTGATGGGCGTGTTCGACTACCTGGCCACCCAGCTCGAGCTGGAGTCCTACATGAGCCAGTTCACCGAGGAGCAGCTCGCCTACTTCTACGGCTTCCCGGCGTGGGCGACCGCCGGCTGGGCGCTCGGCGTGTGGGGGGCCTTCGCCGGGGCCGTCGGGCTGCTGCTCCGCAAGCGGTGGGCGGTGTGGGCGTTCGGCATCTCCATCCTCGGCATGATCGTCAGCTCGATCTACACCCTCGTGCTGACGGACGGCGCCACCATGATGGGCACCCCGGGCGTGATCTTCACCGTCGTCATCTGGATCGTGTCGATCGCCCTGCTCGTGTACGCCTGGGCGCAGGCGAAATCCGGCGTTCTGGCCTGACCGGACGGACGGCCGCCGGACGGACGGATCTCGTCTCGAGGAGACGACGCAGGCGGGACTCGCACGTCGAACCGACGTGGCGTACACTCCGCGCCGTGAAGGCCGTGTCCCGCACGCTGACGGTGGACGGGGTGACCCTCGAGGCGCACATCACGCGCAAGCCGGTGCGCAACGTCAACGCCCGTCTGGTCGGTGGCGAGCTGCGCGTGAGCGCACCGCCGGCCGTTCCCAGCCGGGAGCTCGAGGAGATCGTCGTCCGGCTGGCGAAACGACTCGTCCGCAGGGCGCGCGCCGCCACCGTCAACGACAGCGGCGAGGCGGTGCTGCTCGCCCGACGGGTGGCGGCCCGGTTCCCGTCGCCGCCGAAGGTGACGGACGTCCGGTTCGTCACCACCCAGCGGGCACGCTGGGGCAGCTACAGCCCGCGCACGGGTGTCGTGAGGCTGCACGCCGCGCTCCGCCAGCTGCCTCCGTGGGTGCTGGAGGCCGTCGTGGCCCACGAGCTCGCCCACTCGTTCCACGCGAACCACTCGCAGGCGTTCTGGGCCCTCCTGCGGCGTGTCTGTCCGGAGACCGACCGCGCCAACGCGTTCCTCGACGGCGTGACCTGGGTCGCGCGCCGCTGGGAGCGGCTACCGCGCATCGAGCGGACGTTACTCGCCGAGAGCTGACCACGACCGGGTCGCCGGGCCGTCGGGCGCCCACCCCGAGCTCGTCCGTGACGTCCCGACCTTGCAACCCGACACCACGGGCTCGACGCGGCGGCCCATGCATGGCGGACACACGGGTCGCGCCGTCTCGGGTTCGCTGACCGTCATCCGGCGATCGAACACCGGGTCGTCCTTCACACACCGCCGCTCACACAGCGAGCCCCGTCGTCCGCGGGCCGGAGACCGCGCCGTCCCACACGCTCGTGCCGTGGGTGCCGGCGATCGACGGCTTGCCTCCCTCCCGCCCTGTCTCGAGGCTCGATCGGGATCTGTTAGGATTGAGACCTGATATTGAATCGTACACTGCAGACCCACGAGGAGGAATCATGCGCAGATCCGTTGTCACGACCGTCATCGCCATCGCGTCCGCCGCCGTGGCCTCACCGGCCGCCGCCCAGTTCGCGTCGCCCTTCCACGTCATCCCCGTGGTCGCCAAGGTCGCGGGCTCGCAGGGAACCGACTGGCGCAGCGACGGCTCGATCACCAACCTGTCCGACCGGCCGGTGACCGTGCGGATGGAGTTTCTCCGCGAGGCGCGCAACAACGCGTTCACCGGCAGCTTCTCGAAGTCCGTGAACGTCGCGGCGGGTGAGACGCGGACCATCGAGGACATTCTCGGAACCTACTTCCCCAACGAAGGCAACACCAAGGGCATGCTGCTGCTGATGGCCGACGACAACGGCACCGACTCGCAGATGCTGGCGGTGTCGACGCGGACCTACAACGCCGCCAACCCGAACGCCACCTACGGCCAGACCGTACCGTCCAACTTCCTCGGCGTGCTGTTCGGTCTCGGGCGGTCGGTGATGCCCGGAGCGAGCTGGGACTCCCGCTTCCGCACGAACGTCGGGGTGTGCAACATCGGACCGGCTCCGGTGAGTGTCGTCATCGACGTCTACCGCCCGAACGGCTCTCTCGTGAGCTCCGTGACGCGTACCGTCGAGTCGTTCTCGCTGCGACAGTGGCGGCTCGCCGATCTCGGCGTGTCGAGCCTGTCGGGTGGTCGCGTCGAGGTCCGGCTCGATGATGGCGCAGCGGGCTTCGATCCCTGCGATCCGGGCTCGGTGCCGTTCCTGTCGTCCCTCCTGATGACCTACTTCTCGAAGGTCGACAACGCCACCGGCGACGCGGAGTTCGGCTACGGCCAGCTGGTGTGGGACGAGTACGCGAACACCTGCGGCAGCGATCCGACCGACGGCTGCGGATCCGGGGGCATGACCACGCTTGTCGGCGACGCGCTCGGCCTGGACCTCCGGTAGACGGCGCCCGTTGAGAATACCGGCCCCGGCGTCCACGTTCCGACAAAAGGTCGCCACGTCTTCGACCGACGGTCCGGCGCCGGTGACGGAGCCCGTGGCCACACGACGTCGCGGCCGAGGGAGGATCCGATGATACGAGCCTTCGCGGCCCATGAAGCCGGCGGCCGACTGGTCCCGTTCGAGTACGACCCCGGTCCGCTCGCCGCGGACGCCGTCGAGATCCGGGTCGCCTCGTGCGGCATCTGCCACTCCGATCTCTCGATGCTCGACAACGCGTGGCAGATGTCCAGCTACCCGATCATCCCCGGTCACGAGGTGGTGGGCACGGTCACCGCGGTCGGCGAGCACGTCTCGTCCGTGAAGGTCGGGGACACGGTCGGCCTCGGATGGTTCTCGGGCAGCTGCATGACGTGCCGGCAGTGCATGCAGGGTGACCACAACCTGTGTGCGTCCGCCGAGCAGACGATCGTCGGCCGGCCCGGCGGCTTCGCCGACACCGTCCGGTGCACGTCCGAGTGGGCGATTCCGCTGCCGCAGGGAGTGAACGCCGCGAAGGCGGGCCCGCTGTTCTGCGGCGGTATCACGGTGTTCAACCCGATCGTCCAGTTCGGCGTGCAGCCCACCGACCGCGTCGGCGTGATCGGCATCGGCGGGCTCGGTCACCTCGCTCTGCAGTTCCTCAACAAGTGGGGGTGTCACGTCACCGCCTTCACGTCAACGGACGCGAAGGCCGACGAGGCCCGGCGGATGGGCGCGCACGCGGTGGTGAACTCGCGCGACCGGTCGCAGCTCGAGTCCGTGGCCGGCAGCCTGGACTTCATCCTGAGCACCGTCAACGTCGACCTCGACTGGGACGCCTACGTCGCCGCTCTCGGACCGCGGGGGCGCCTGCACACGGTGGGCGCCGTACCCTCGCCGATCCCCACCGTCGCCTTCTCGCTGATCGGCGGCCAGAAGAGCATCTCCGGCTCGCCGCTCGGCTCGCCGGCGACGACCGCCACCATGCTCGAGTTCTGCGCCCGCCACGGGATCGAGGCCGTGACCGAACACTTCCCACTCAGCCGGGTCAACGACGCTCTCGACCACCTCCGGTCCGGCGAGGCACGCTACCGGATCGTGCTCGAGAACGACCTCGACTGAGCGGCCGGCAGACGGCCGGCCTCCGAGGCGGAACCGGCGGCGACGTCGCGTACGGGTCGGGCGGCTCCGCTGTCCCTCGGTCAGAACCCCCAGCCGAACGCGCCTGTGACGACCCATCGGCCGCCGAGGTCGCCGTCGGTCAGCCGGTAGAACGCCCCCAGCCGCATCCCGACGCGGGCGACCGAGAACTGGCCCTCGACACCGGCGAGGGTCTGCGTCTCGGGATCGAGCGGCGAGCCGCTCCAGGTCCGCAGCAGGGCGGCCTCGATCCCCGCCGCCAGGTAGACAGCCGTCACGAGGCGATCCGTTCGACCCGTGTCCCCCACGACCGCACCCCAGCCGACGCTCATCTGGGCGCCGTAGAGACCGAGCTCGCCCTGGGCGTAGACGCCGCGGAGCAGGCACACCTCGTGGCAGTCATCGGTGCGGCGCGGGTGCGCGAACATCCCCCCGACGGAGGCCGACACGCCCTTGGGCCGGTCCACGTGGGCGGCGAGCAAACCGAACACCCGCAACGGACGATCCGCCTCGAGCTCGAGGATGCGTCGCTGCAGCTCCGCCCGGCGCTCGGGATCGTCCGGGTGCTCGTTCGAGCCGCCTCCCCGGGCGGGCGATCCACGCGTGGTGTGCGCGACGTCGGCCGTCGTCGCGCACATCGACACGAAAGCGAACGGTTGCGGATCGGCGATCTCGCCCTTCTGAACGAACTCCGAGAAGACCTCCTCGGTGGCGGTGATCCGGTCGCGGGCACGGTAGTCGGAGAGCAGCCGCTGAACCTCCGGGTCGTCGAGCTTGCCGCAGTAGCCCTCGAGAACCGGCCGCACGGCCCGCCACCGGTAGCCCGCGAACACCGACGGCTGATAGCCCTCGTCCCACTCCGGCGACATGTACCGGCGGATGTCGAACGGGCGCACCACCGACCATCTCCCGTCGACCAGCTCGAGAATCGGATCCGGCGCCGCACACAGCTCGAGGTAGAAGCGCAGGCCGCCGTGGTTCGCCTCGAGGTCACCCCGCGACAGCACGCCGGTCGAGACCTTCCCGTTGATCGTCCGCTCCTCGAGGATTCCCCAGCGAATGGCCGCCTGCTCGGCGGCGACGTGGTCGAGCCCATCTCGACGCGCCCGCTGGTAGACACCGTGGTACCGCCAGCCCGACGACACGAAATGCGCGAGCTTGTCGATGCCGAGGTAGACGCCGTCGACGTTGATCACCGGGGTGATCGGCATCCACATCCCGATGTCGAGCCACGCCGCGTCGTGGTACATGTTGCGCCGGCGGTACTCGGCCGTCTCCTCCCCGCCCCCCGGCACCCGCTCGATCAGCGGGGTCTGCTCCGCCCACAGGTCGACGGGATGGAAGATCTCGAACTCGAGTCGCTCCCCGACCGCTTCGGTGACGTCCTCGCACGTCGGCTCGCGGCCTCGATGGTCCGCCTCGGCGCGTTCGACCGCCGCTCGGATTTCGAGATCGAACTTCGCGTTCAGGACGTCGGAGGCGTCCTCGATGGGTCGTCCCCACGCGTAGATCGTGTCCACCTCGAGCGCCGCGGTCGGGCTCGACGACATCAGCACCGACAGCAGCACGGCGATGGCGGCGGATGCTCGCGGGGGTTGTGTCGGGTCCCGAGGCGGATGCACCGCCCGATCATAGCGTCTGACCGGAGTGGCCTCCGCCGCAGCTGCTACGATGTGGCCACGGGCGGACCCGTTCGCCCACCCCTCGTTCCTCGACTGTCGAAGGGAGTGCACGATGGTGTCGAGCGTTCGGTGGTCTCTCGCGGTCGTCGTCGGGCTCGTCCTCTTCCCGTCCGCACTCGTCGCCCAGACCGCGGGCGATACGGCACCGGGGCTCCAGCTGCCCGCCCCGTTCGGGATCGGCCTCACCCTGTACGACCAGACCCAGGACTATGCCCTCCAGAACCTGACGCTCGGTCTGCCCGGCATCGACGGCGACGGCTTCAGCAACCTCCCGGTGGACAACCGGACCGACAGCTACCACCTCAAGCTCGACTGGTGGGCGCTGCCGTTCCTCAACCTGTACGCCATCGGCGGCCGGCTCGAGACCACGACAACGGTGTACCTGCGCGACGCCGACGTCCAGCTGCCGATCCCGCTCGGCAACCTCCGGATCGAGAACGACGGCTGGGTGTACGGCGGCGGAGTGACACTGGCCGTCGGCTGGGACCGCTGGTTCGGGACGGTCTCCACGACCTACACCCGCGCCGACCTCGAGGTCACGGACGGGTCGGTCGAGGCCTGGGTGGTCACGCCCAAGGTCGGCTGGACCCGGGATGCCGCGGCGGTGTACGTCGGCGCGATGTACCAGGATGCCGAGGAACGTCACCGCGGAACCTACGAGCTGCCGTTCATCGGGCCGGTACCGTTCGAGGTCGTGCTCGGCGAGGCGAGCCACTGGAGCGGCCTCCTCGGCGCCACGGTCGGTTTCGGCGAGCACACCGTGTTGCTGCTCGAGGGTGGCTTCGGCGCGCGGAAGTCGGTCATGGTGAGCCTCGAGTACCGGCCGTAGACCCCGGACACCGGGTCACAGCGGCTTGACCATCAAGAGCCAGTCGCCGGCATGGGGAAAGCCGGGAAATCCGACCACGGGCCGCCGGTCTCGGACGACGTAGCCGAGCCGTTCGTACAGACCTCGAGCGCGGTCATTCTCGTCGGCGACGATCAGGCTGATCTCGGTCGCGCCCGCCTCGCGCCCCAGGTCCTCGGCCAGCCCCATGAGCGCCCGCCCGTGGCCCCGTCCTTCGAAGCCCGTAGCGACCGCCACGGCGTTGACGTACCAGCTTCCCGGAGCCTGTGCCTCCAGCTCGAGCAGCGGCCGTACCACGTCCGGGATCCGGGCGAGGTCGCCCGCATCGTAGGGGTCATCGAGCCGGTAGCTCAGGAGCATTCCCGCCACCGCTCCGACGGCGTCCAACACCACGGCGTTGCGATACGAGAACCCTCCCTCGGCGCGGGCGGCGCGCGCCGCGCCCACGTCCATCGGATCCTGCCCGGTCTCCGCCGCTCGCGCCCAGAGGACGCGCGGAAGGCCCTCGCCCGCGCGGTCGATCAGCTCGGCGAGCACGCGCTCGTCCTCAACGCGCGCGCGACGAAACGGTGGGCCTATGGGCATCTCCTCGAGGCTACCGCAGACCGATCCCAACCGGTCGAGGATCGTTCCCGAACAGGTGCGTGCCGGTAGACTCGCCGCGATGGACGACGCGGTTCCGATGCCTCCCCTCGGTGCCCACCTGTCGGTGGCCGGCGGGACGTGGCGCGCGGTGGAGCGAGCCGTCGAGCTCGGTTGCACGGCGCTGCAGATCTTCACGCAAGCCCCCGGACGGTGGTCGGGACGCACGATCTCCCCCGATGAAGCGGAGCGTTTCCGCGGCGAGGCTCTGGCGGCGGGGCTCGACGGCGTGACGTTCGCCCACGCTCCGTACCTCCCCAACCCGGCGAGCGGTGACCGGCGGCTGCGCCGACGCAGCCTGGCGCTGGTGGCCGACCAGCTCGAGCGTGCCCGGGTCCTCGGCCTGGCGGGGCTGGTGTTGCACCCGGGCGCCCACACCGGTGACGGTGTCGCGGTGGGTGTCGCCCGCGCCGCGTCGGGGCTCACGGAGGTGCTGACGTCGACGCCGGACGCGCCGCGGCTGCTGCTCGAGGTGACCGCCGGCCAGGGCACCTGCCTGGGTTCGGACTTCGACCAGCTCGCGGCGCTCCTCGACGGTCTGCCTGCCCACCGGACCGGCGTGTGCTGGGACACGGCCCACCTGTGGGGGGCGGGGTACGAGCTGACCACGGACGCCGGCTGGGAACGGGTGTGGGCGGAGTTCCGCGCCGCCACCGGACGCGATCACCCCGATCTGATCCACCTGAACGACACCGACGTCGAGCTCGGGTCACGACGTGACCGCCACCAGCGTATCGGACACGGACAGATCGGCACGGACGGCTTCGCCCGTATCGTCCGCGACCCCCGCCTGCGAACCGTCCCGATGGTGCTCGAAACCCCCAAGGGTGAGGACGAGGTGACCTGGGACCGGGAGGCGCTCACGCTGCTGCGCGGGCTCGCGACGCCTCTCCATACGTGACGTCAACAGACGTACTCGCCCGGTACAGCTCGTCGGCTCGATTGAAAAAGTTGCGACTGAGTCGCAGACTATATATATTGTTCAGTGGACCCCAACCCTGAAAGGATGGTGACCCATGGGAGAGCTCGCAATCGCGACGCGTGACGGCGGAGCCGTGCATCTCGGTTCGGACGAGATCCGGCGCCTTCAGGACTCCTTGGACGGCGCCCTGCTGTTCCCCGGCGACGAGGCGTACGACGAGGCCAGAACGATCTGGAACGCGATGATCGACCGCCAGCCCGCGGTCATCGTGCGCTGCGTGAACGCGGACGATGTGCAGAAGGCGGTGGTGTTCGCCGGACAGCACGAGATGCTGGTGTCGGTTCGCGGCGGCGGCCACAACATCGCGGGCAACGCGGTGTGTGACCACGGCCTGATGATCGACCTGTCACAGCTGCGCGCCGTCGAGGTCGACGTGCAGTCCAGAACGGCCCGCGTCCAACCCGGGGCGACCCTCGGAGACCTCGACGCGGCGACCCAACGCCACGGTCTCGCCACACCGACCGGCATCAACTCGACCACCGGCATCGCAGGTCTGACCCTCGGTGGCGGCTTCGGCTGGCTCAGCCGCAAGCACGGTCTGACGTGTGACAACCTCGTCGGCGCCGATGTCGTGCTCGCCGACGGCACGCAGGTTCACGCATCGGACGACGACCACCCCGATCTGTTCTGGGCGCTGCGCGGTGGCGGTGGCAACTTCGGTGTGGTCACGCAGTTCGAGTACCGGCTCCACGAGCTCGGACCTCACGTGTACTCCGGTCTGGTGGTGTACCCGCTCGGCGAGGCGGTCGAGGTCATGCACCGGTACCGGGAGTTCGTCGCCGGACTCGGTGACGAAACCGCCGTCTGGGCGGTGCTGCGGAAGGCGCCTCCGCTTCCGTTCCTCCCGGAGGAGGTTCACGGCACGGGCATCCTCGCCCTCGCCGTGTTTCACGCCGGCGACCCGGAGGAGGGCGCCCGCATCCTCGCGCCGGTGAGCACATTCGGCACGCCTCTCGGCGCCCACGTCGGGGCTCAGCCTTTCACCGACTGGCAGCAGGCGTTCGATCCCCTACTCACACCCGGCGCGCGCAACTACTGGAAGTCACACAACTTCACCCAGGCGTCCGACGGCTTGATCGAGGTTCTGGTGAAGTACGCCGCATCGGTACCCTCGCCCCACTGCGAGATCTTCCTGGGGCAGCTCGGAGGCGCGACGAACCGCGTCGCTTCAGATGCCACCGCCTACCCTCACCGGGATGCCGAGTTCGTCGCGAACGTCCACTCCCGTTGGGAGACGGCGCCCGAAGACGCCGCGTGCATCAACTGGGCCAAGGACTTCTATCGCGATGCCGCGCCATTCGCCACCGGTGGCGTGTACGTCAACTTCCTCAGCGAGGACGAGACCGACCGCGTTCCGTCGGCGTTCGGCGACAACTTCCGGCGCTTGGCCCGCGTCAAGAGCACCTACGACCCGGGCAACCTGTTCCGGGTCAACCAGAACATCCGGCCGGCCTGACACGCCGGCCCGAACCGCCCGCTCGGCGCCGGATGCCGGCGGCGACGACGACCGGGGGGAAGCACTTCCCCCGATCGTCGGTTAACCTGCGACATGCGTCGTTTCACGGGCTGGTTCCGTCGCCTGCTGCCCCGCGCGCTCACGTGGATCGAGCGCGCCGGCAACGCGCTCCCCCACCCCGCGACCCTGTTTGCCCTGATGGCGGCCGGGGTCGTCGTGGTGTCGGGCGTCGCGGCCCACTTCGGTCTGAGCGCCACCCACCCCGGTACCGGCGAGACCATCGAGGTCGTGAGCCTGCTGTCGGTCTCCGGCCTGCACCGGATCCTCACCGACATGGTGGACAACTTCACCGGCTTCGCCCCGCTGGGGACCGTGTTCGTCGCCATGCTCGGCATCGGCATCGCCGAGTCGTCGGGCTTCCTCGGCGCGTTTCTGCGGCTCCTCGTGCTGTCGGCGCCGCGGCGTCTGCTCACGTTCGTCGTCGTGCTCGCGGGCGTCCTGTCGAACACCGCGTCGGAGGTCGGGTACGTGCTGCTCGTGCCGCTGTCCGGGACCCTGTTCCTGGCCGTCCGGCGTCATCCGCTGGCGGGGCTGGCGGCTGCATTCGCAGGCGTGTCCGGCGGCTACAGCGCCAACCTGCTGCTCGGCACCATCGATCCCCTGCTTGCCGGACTGTCCCAGGAGGCGGCGCGACTGGTCGATCCGACCTACGTGGTCAACCCGGCGTGCAACTACTACTTCATGGCGGTGTCCACCCTCCTGATCGCGGTCGTCGGGACGCTCGTGACCGAACGGCTGGTGGAGCCTCGGCTCGGCGACTACGACGGCGCCGAGGAGGCCGACACTGTGGAGGGCTTGACGGCCGAGGAACGCCGCGGGCTGTGGTACGCCGCCGCGGCCGGTCTGGGGTTCGCCGCGGTGCTGGCGCTGGGAACCGTTCCGACGGACGGCTTCCTGCGCGATCCGGCGACCGGCAGCCTCCTCCACTCGCCTTTCCTGTCCGGCATCGTCGCGCTGATTTTCCTGGGCTCGGTGGCGGTCGGCGTCGCCTACGGCGTCGGCGCCCGCACCATCCGGTCGGATGCCGACGTCATGCGCGGCATGGGCAAGGCGATCGAGACCCTCGGCGTATACACGGTGCTGGTGTTCTTCGCAGCCCAGTTCGTCGCCTACTTCGGCTGGACCAACCTCGGCCTGATCTTCGCGGTGGAGGGGGCCGAGGTTCTCCAGGCGGCAGATCTGGGCGTCGTGCCCCTGATGCTGTTGTTCGTGGTCCTGTCGGCGATCATCAACCTGGTGATGGGCTCGGCGTCCGCCAAGTGGGCGATCATGGCGCCGGTGTTCATCCCCATGTTCATGCTGCTGGGGTACTCACCCGAGCTGGTGCAGGTCGCCTACCGCATCGGCGACAGCTGCTCGAACATCATCTCGCCGATGATGTCGTACTTCGCGTTGATCGTCGCCTTCTTCGAGCGGTACGACCGTGAGGCCGGCATCGGCACGGTCATCGCGACCATGCTGCCGTACACGGTCGCCTTCATGATCGGCTGGATGATCATGCTGACCGTGTGGCTCATGCTCGGGCTGCCGGTCGGCCCCGGCGCCCCCCTCACGGTGAGCGTGGGCTGACGGCCTCCTCACCGCGTCGGCAGGTACACTCTGTGTCGACCATGGCCGAGCTTTTCGATCACTGGTACGACACGACCGACGCGCTGTTCGGGCGCGATCCCGAGCGGATCGTCGTCGAGCACGTGCACCGCCTGCCATCGTCGGGAGACGTGCTCGACCTCGGCTGCGGTCAGGGTCGGCACGCGCTGTGGCTCGCCCGGCGAGGTCTGCGGGTGGTGGCGGTAGACCCCTCATCCGTGGCCATCCGCACCGTCGACGAGGCCGCCGCGAGGGAGAGCCTCCCCATCACCACCATCCGCAGTGGATTCGCCGAGTTGACGGATCCGGCCGCACCGTACGCCGGCGTGCTCGTCATCGGGCTCGTGCAGATGCTCCCACCCCACGACATCGACCGCCTCGTGGCGGCGATCGACCGGTGGTCCACATCGGGTTCGGTCGTGTTCGTGATGGCCTGGACCCAGGACGACCCGAGGTTCCGGGACATCGATGCCGAATGGCGCCCTCTCGGCCGCGGGTCGTACCGCGCCCCAGATGGCCGGGTGCGGACCTTCCTTCCTCTCGGAGCGGCGCCATCGCTGTTCCCCGGCTGGGAGGTCCTCGACCACGTCGAGGCGCTCGGCCCGTGGCACCGGCACGGCGATGACCCCCCGGAGCGTCACGGCCGGGTCGAGCTGGTGGTGCGACGGACCTGACCCGCTTCGGCCGCGACCGGGCGCCTCCGTCCGACGACGGAACCGTTCGACCTCTCCAGGGGCTCCGGTGGTATCCTCGTCCAGAACCGACAGGAGAGGACCCATGCGATTGCTGCGCTGCTGTGTGGCCGCACTCTTCGTGCTGTCCTGGACGTGCCTGGCGCCGGCGCAGGACCGGGATGAGCTGCTCGCCTCCCCAACCCCCGAACCCGACGCGAGGCAACCCCTGTTCGTCGACCTCACGCCACAGGAGGTGAGAGGTCGGATCACGATGACGTCCGGCCGCAACTACGCGGTGTTCGGGTTCAACACGCCCGAGATCCACGTCGTGTTGCCGGACGCCGACAACAGCGTGTACGCGGTCGTCGAGTTCGATCCCCCGACGCTCGTCGACGGCGCCGGACGCGAGGTGCCGTTCGAGATCGAACGAGGACTGTACGACCACGACACGCACCACCAGGAGATCCGACTCATACCCATCGAAGGCGAGGTCCCCGTCGCCTACGCGCACGCCACCGGCTCGGTCACCGTCCGCTACCCGACGCGAATCCGAACGCTGGCAGCACGTCCGGGAGAGCCCGTTCCGGAGGGGCTCGACGTCACCTTCGACGGTCCGTTCGTGATCCGCCGCACGCCGTCCGATTTCGAGGATCCGGACGCGGCCTCGTTCACGGGGATCAGCCCGGTCCGGGGGTACGACGCGTCGGGCGCCCAGCTGAAGGCCGTCTCGTCCATGAACGTCAGCTTCAATGGCGAGCTCAAGACGGAGACCCTGGCGTTCTGGGGTGAGGTGGCCGCCTTGCAGGTGGACACGATCGACGAGTGGACACGGATCCGGATCACCTACGATCTGCCCTCCGTCGACCCACTCCCGGACAGTCGCATCGGCATGGCGCCGGAGGACGGCGACGAGAACCCACCCACCCCGGACGCGACCGTCGTCGCCGAGGTGGTCGAAGAGACTCCGGGTGACGTGATCGCCGCGGAGCTCGGCGTCACCCGGAGCGACGCGACCCGGTATCTGCGCGAGCTCGGCTATCCAGAACCGACTGGCTCGCTGATGGTCATGAGCGCCGTCCAGGGCAAGACCGAGGACGTGAAGCTGTTCCTGGCGGCGGGCGTTCCGATCGACTTCGCCGATGACCAGCGGACCGCGCTGGTGTCGGCCATCATGTACCGGCACCTCGACCTCGCCGAGTTCCTGATCGAGGCTGGAGCGGACGTCAACCTCGCCGATTCGAACAACGCCACGCCGCTGTTCCACGCGGCCGGGAACTGCGACGCCACGGAGGTGGTCCGAGCGCTGCTCGACGCCGGCGCGGACCCCTCCCCCGCCACCGCCGGCGGCATGACCGCGCTGCAGATGGCCGACGTCATGAGCTGCACGGACAACGCGGCGGTCATTCGGGCGGCGCAACCGGACTGACGCCGACCGGCACCCGCGTCGACCGGATGACCTGCGGAGGTCGCCTGACGAACAGTCCTGGTGGGTCCCACGCCGACCGTGATCCGCCGCACGAGCCCGACACCG
>Ga0316576_10000802_pt1 | contig 15848 bp, 10 predicted proteins | sample S0NA_FD_203075 | JGI IMG/M metagenome (GOLD analysis project Ga0316576, IMG submission 203075) | Rhizosphere microbial communities from salt marsh grasses in Alabama, United States - S0-2_050615r3r5 | ecosystem: Host-associated > Plants > Roots > Rhizosphere | place: USA: Alabama | collected... | reverse complement strand
TGCAGGGTGAGACCAAGCGGATCATCTTCATGAGCGAGAACGACGACCTGCGCGCCAACCTCGGCTGCGTCAACGGCGTCGCCGATGACAGCGTCCGGATCTTCATCGACCTCTATGACGCGACCGGGACCATGCTCGAGACCAAGACCATGGACCTGCCGCCCTACTCCAACAACCAGATCAACCAGATCTTCAACGACTACTCGCCGGTCAACGGCTATGCCGACGTCCGCGCCAGCAAGCCCGGCGCGGCCTACTACTGCTACGGCTCGGTGCTGGACAACCTGACCAGCGACCCGACCTCGGTGCTGCCCGTCGAGTACGGCGCCGACACTCCGTACGTCAACTATTACATCCCGGCAGCCGCACTCGCCGCCGGCCTCGAGGGCTCGTTCTACCAGACCGACGTCGACATCAACAACGCCGGAGCCTCGTCGACCACGTACCAGTTCATGTGGCTGCCGCGCGGCGCCGACAACTCGTCGCCCACGGTCTCCGACTCATTCACTCTGGCGGCCGGCGCCAGCGTCCGCTACGAGAACGTCCTGTCCGAGGTCTTCGACCTCACGCCGGACGTGGCCGGTGCGCTTTCCATTACGGCTGACTCTGCCTATCTCGGGATCATGAGCCGCACCTACAACCTGCCCACTGCCAAGGTGGCCGGTACCTTCGGTCAGGCGCTCCCGGGGATTCCGGAGAGCAACCTCATCATGCAGGACGAGACCATGCGGATCATCTTCATGAGCGAGAACGATGACCTGCGTGCCAACCTCGGCTGCGTCAACGGCGTCAACGACAGCCTCCGGATCTTCATCGACCTCTACGACGCCACTGGCGCGCTGCTCGAGACCAAGACCATGGACCTGCCGCCCTACTCCAACAACCAGATCAACCAGATCTTCAGCGACTACTCGCCGGTCAACGGCTACGCCGACGTGCGTGCCAGCAAACCCGGCGCGGCTTACTACTGCTACGGTTCGGTGCTGGACAATGAAACCAGCGACCCGACCTCCGTGCTGCCGCAGTAGTGAAGGTCATCCATTGAACTTCGGGCGGGGCTTCGGCCCCGCCCGTTTATTGTCTCGGTTGTGAGGTCCAAGTCGTGAGTCGTCAGTCGTGAGTCGTCAGTCTCTTTGTTGACCGTCGGCCGATCCGTGTTGCCCTGTTGCGTTCATTGTCCCAGCCGTGGCCGGGTTTCGACGGCTGCGCCGCGCACTACCGCTCCAGACGCTGCCGAACCTGAGCGGCCAGCTCGTTCTTGCCCATGTTGCCGAGCACTCGGAACAGGTTGTCAGGCAGGTCAGCGACGCCGGGATCGAGGGCCAACGCGCGGGCGTACGCCTTTGCCGATGCATCCACCTGGCCGTCGAGGGCGAGGGCGAGTGCAAGCCTGTTGGTCAGCGCGGCGCTGTCCGGGCGCGCCTTCAGAGCGGTCTCGAAGCTATCGGCAGCCTGACCTGCGCGGCCCGCAGCGAGCTGCGCGATCCCGAGACGACTGAGAATCTCCGGATCGCTGGGGGTGATCCCGTTCGCTTCGGTCAGATGCTCCAGTGCCTCGTCCAGCCTCCCCTGACTGTAGGCGACATAGCCCTGCCGCAGCAGGGCCTTCGCGAGATTGAGGCTGTTCCTTCGCGTGGTCTCCGGCGTCCGGGCGAACTTGATCGCCTGCCTGAAGTGGAAGATCGCCTCGTCCAGGTGCCCCGATTCCTCGAGCAGCACGCCTAGATTCCCGTGGGGCTCGTCGGCATCCGGCTGCAGCTCGACCGCCCGGCGGTAGTGCGGTACAGCTTCGTCCTTGCGGCCGATGAGGTGGGCCGTGAGGCCGGCGTTGTACTGGATCATGGAGTCGTTCGGGTCCAGCTCCACGGCCTGCTGCGCCAGTCGATAGGACTCGCCCATCTTGCCGGCCCAACCCAGGACCTTCGATAGGTTCATGAGCGCGATGGCGTGGGCGTGAGAGTCCAGGCCCGATTCAACACGACGGCCGACCTCAGCGATCCGATCCTCCCTCCACGCGGAATCGAGGTGCACCAGCCCGCGGCGTGCCAGCTCACCGATGATCGCCACCGCGAGCTTGCGGTTCGTGGCGATGGTTGGGTGGACGTGGTCGAGAAAGAGGTCATCGCCGGGAATGCCGTGGTCCGACCACTGATCCGCGAGCGCTGCGAAGTCGACCAGCGGCACGTCCCGCTCCGCAGCCACATCGCGCACGATCCCGGCCATCGGACCGAGAGCGCGGAGCGGGCACACGTCCTCGTCACGAGCCCGCTCGAAGGCGACCCGGGCTTCGCCCCAGCGGCCCGCCTCGCCAAGCAGACTTCCCTCGAGAAACGCCACCTGGGCGTGGCGTGGATCGATCGCGGCCGCCGACTCGACGGCCGTCAGTGAGTCGGCGAGGCGACCTTCGCGATGTGCCTCGGCGCCCTCTTCGACCAGCGCCTGAAATCGAGCCAGCTCGGCGGGATCGAGACCCTCCCGGTGCTCGGACTTGAATGGGCGGCTGTCGCGCAGATTGGACGCCGGGGTCACGAGCACGGTCGTCGCGCCCGCCGAAGCCCCGATGTCGACCATCCTCGCCAGGTTGAACCGGAAGTGCTGGAGGATCTTTTCCTTGAGCGAGTCGTCCCTGGTGTAGGCGCTGGGCCCGACGGCTCCGTCGAGCATCGTCTTGACCTCGGCATCGAGGACGCTGGGACGAGCTCCTCCGACCCCGGAGTTTTCGGTCTTCGGTCGGAGAACCGATGCGAGTGCCGCCCAGGTCCGAGTCCGGGCTGCCAGCGAACCGAAACCCCGCAGGGCCGGCGGCATGGCAATGATCTGAGGATAGGTGCGGCGTTCGAGGAACTCGTTGTGACCGGAGTAGACCACGAACAGGTCCGGCTCGTAGTTCGCAAGCTCCTCCATGAGGACCGCGACCCGGTAGCTCGCGTAGCTCACACCACCCGCGTTGACGACCTCCCACCTGTGTCCTGGATCCGCGACGGGAAGCAGCTCCCGAAGCCACCCGCAGAACGACGTGGTGTCGTCATACGGTCGGCCGTAGGTCGTCGAACCGCCGACGCAGAAGACCCTCACTGCATCGCCCTTGTCGACCGGGAAGCTCTGCTCGTTGAACAGGGTGCGCTTGTTGCCGGCGGTCACCATTTCGGCGCCATCGCTGCCCGGACGCTCGACGAAGAGAGGGCTGGTGCCCGAGAAGCCGACGTACGGATCTTCCGCGTACAGGACCGGCCGGACACCGATCAAGGCCAATACCGCTTCCAGGAGCACGAAGAAACCGACCGTCACGGCCAGTGACAGCCCGATCTTCCGCCAGATTGGAATGACCCTCGCCATCTCGACTCCCCGCCGATGGCAAACCGAGCCGACGCCACCGGCGCTCGAGACGCGAGTCTATCAGGGACCCGCATCGCCTCCAGACAGTGAGCGGGGCCACCCGTCGCGGGCCGCGTTTCTGGTAGTCTCTCGTTCGTCAGTGGAGGGTACCCATGTCATTCGCAACCAGAAGCACCCCACCCCCAACCCAAACGGCGCTCGTTGCCACCCTGGCCCTGCTTTTGACGCTGTCCGCCGGCGCCGCCGATCCAGCCCTGGTACGGATCGACCGCGCGACCGATCACGATCGCAATGCCCTCATTGCGAACGGCGCCGTCCTGATCGCCGAGACCGAGGACGCGTTCCTCGCGCTCGGTCCGCCGGAGGAGGTCGAGAGCATCGCCGCCAGCGTGTCCCTGGCCAGCGAGGTGGTCGATCTGTTCCCGGCCGGCGCCACCTTCGCTCTGGCCGGGCTTCGAAAGGGCTGGGGTGAGGCCGATCTTCGGGTCTGTGGTGAGGTGGTGGCTCGGGGCCGCGACTGGCTGCTGCTGCGCGGCGGCGGTTTCGCCTCTCCCGAGTGCCGCGAGTCTTCAGGCTGGTTCCTGCACGTGCTCGACATGGAGGCCCTCGCGCCCAGCCCCGAACCGCCCCCCTGGGCCGATGTGCGGTTCACACCTCTGCCGCTGGTCCAAGAAATGGTCGATCAGGTCGACACACCCTTCGCCCTCGCCCACTGGAGTGCTCTCTCCCAGTCCCCAACCTGGTCCACCCGCTACTCGTTGTCGCAGGGCTGCTTCGATGCGACGGTCTACGTTCACGACCTCTTCACCGGGTTCGGCCTCGACACCTCCTACCAGCTCCACACCGGCAGCTACGCACCGAACGTGATCGGCACCATCCCGGGACGCACCCTCCCCGACGAGGTCGTCATTGCCATCGGCCACCTCGACGATCTCCCGTCGTCGGGTACCGCTCCGGGTGCGGACGACAACGCCAGCGGATCCGCCATGGTCACCGCACTTGCCGAGGTCATGTCGGGTTACTGCTTCGACCGCACGGTCAAGCTCATCACTGTCACCGGTGAGGAGCAGGGCCTGCACGGCAGCGATTACTACGCAGACGCCGCGGCGGCCGCCAACGAGAACATCGTGGCCGTGCTCAACGCCGACATGATCGGCTGGGAGGGCGACGGGATCCCGGCCATCGAGAACCTGGACGTCAACTACAACTCGTCATCACAGTGGCTCGCCCAGGCGCTGGTCGACGCTGCGGCGGACTACAGCACCGGCCTCACCGTCAACGCGTTCTCCTGCTCGAGCATGGTCTACTCGGACCACGCACCGTTCTGGAGCAACGGGTATGCCGCGATCTGCGGCATCACCGACAACGAGGGCTTCTGCGGCCAGATCGGGGACTACCCCTACTACCACCAGTCGTCGGACACCATCGCCAACTGCGGGACCGGGGGGCCGGACTTCGAGGCCGCGACCATTCGAACCTACCTCGCGACCCTCGCCCAGCTGGCTCAGCCGATCGCTCCGGTCCCCGACCAGCCAACCGGGCTGGCTGCGGGACCGGACGGACCGAACCGGATCGCGTTGAGCTGGACGCCGCAGGATCCCGGAATCGTGTTTACCATCCTCCGCGCCGCCGGCGGCTGTGCCGACCCGGGTCCCGCGGTAGCTGTGGGTACGACCTCATCGGCGAGCTTCGTTGACACGACGGCGTCGGGCAGCGTGCCCTACGCATATACGGTGGTTGCCGCCTCGGCCGGCGACTGCACATCTCCGGCTTCCGCGTGCGTTGACGCCACCACCACCGGCAACTGCACCGAGCCGCCGACCTTCGTCGGCGCCGATCAGGTTGTCAACGCCGCCACCAGCAGCTGCCGTCTGACGGTTGGCTGGCAGCCGCCCGACCACATTTGGTGCGGCGGGCCGATCGCCTACAACGTCTACCGTGACACCGATCCCGCCTTCACACCGTCACCGGCCAACCGCATTGCAGACCAGATCGCGGCCACATCGCTCGCGGACGACGACGTCTTCTACGAAGAGACCTACCACTACGTGGTTCGGGCCGTCGATCTCGCCAACGGGAACGAAGATGCAAACACCCACCATGTGGCGGGCAGTCCGACCGGCCCGATCGACATCTGGACCGACAACGCCGGCGACACGGGTGCAGCGGCGTTGACCCCGGAATCGCCGTGGTCAGTGTCCTTGACCGGCGGCCACTCCGGACCTCTCGTCTACAGCACGGGCGCCTATGGCAACTACGTTTGCGCGGCTCTGACCGGACCGGGCATCGTGCTCGGTAACACACCAACCCTCACGTTCTGGTCAAAGTACGAGATCGAAAGCAGCTGGGACAAGGGCGTCGTAGAAATTTCGAGCGACGGAGGGTCGACCTGGGCCAAGGTCCCGGTCAACTACCCGGGAGGCTCGAATCAGACCGCGGACGAGTGTGACCTTCCCACCGGCGACTACTTCACGGGCTCCAACCCGGGCCTGACCTGGACCGAGTACGGTGCGTCGCTGGCGGACTGGAGCGGCTCCGACGTCCTGCTGCGCTGGCGGCTGTCGACCGACTCCAGCCAGAACGGCGCCGGATGGTGGGTAGACGACATCGAGGTCACCTCCCCGAGCTCATGCGTCTGGGCCAACGACCTCATCTTCGCCGACGACTTCGAGTCTGGGGGGACCGGCGCCTGGTCACGGTGACGAAAACACTCCGAGACAGGGACCATCGAAGGTCTGACTCCGGATCCGTTTCCCGGCCGGCAGGCACCGTCAACTCGATGCGGTATCGTCGACAGCGATGACGGCCTTCGAGACCTTGTCGCCGGCCTTCCACTGGCACACGGATCAACCTCTCGAGTGGCCCGTCTCCACCGACGTCGGCAGGGGGCTTTCCGGCGTCATCGCCGCCACGACCCGGGTGATGTGGCTCGACCCGGCGAGCGGGTCGCTCGGCTATCGCGGTCGCCCGGTCGAGGACCTGGCCTCTCGCTGGAGCTTCGAGGAGGTCGCGTATCTGTTGATCACGGGTTTGGCTCCAGACGCGGATCGCACGACATTCCAGGCGTTCCAACACGGCCTCCGAGCGGGCCGCGATCTGCCCCGCGACGTTGTCTTTCTGATCGAGGAGCTCGATCCCCGGACCCACCCGACCCGTCTGCTGCGCGCCGGCATCTCGGCGCTCGGCTGTCACGAGCTGTCCGAGGATGACGACATCAGCGGCAGTCGGCACTGGCGTGATCTTCGAATCGTCGGCCAGGTGGCTGGATTGGTGGCCGCGATCGCCCGCCACCGCGCAGGTCGACCGGTAACGGCAACCGCCAGCAGCGACACGAGCCTCGCCCACGACGTCCTCGAGGCAATTGGTGGCACGCCACCGAGTGCCGCCGACGTCCGGCTGCTCGACCTCCTCTGGGTGTTCTACGCGGCCCACGGCCTGGACGCCCCGACCTTCACATCCATGATCGTCGCGTCCTGCCTCGCCGACCCCTACTACGCCATGGTTGCAGGGCTGTCGGCCCTGCGAGGTCCTCGGCAGGGTGGCGCCACCGAGGCCGTCTGGGAGCAGCTCGAGCGTCTTGCCGAGCCCGATCGGGCCGAGGCACTGGTCGATGAGATCATCTCCGCAGGTGGCGCCGTTGCCGGTTTCGGTCACCGTGCCTACCGGATGGCCGATCCACGGGCGGTCGTACTCCGACGGGAGCTCGCCTCCATCGCACGACGCCGTGGACGCCCCGACGTCTTCGCCAGGGCCCGGTCTCTCGAGACCGCGGCGACCACCGCTCTTGCAGGACGCGGTGCGCACGTGAACATCAACTTCTACGCCGCGCCCATCTTCGCCCTGCTCGGCGCCGACGCTGCCCTCGATCCCTGTCTGGTCGCGGTCGCCCGAGCAGCCGGCATGGTTGCTCTCGTGAGAGAGGCAATGGACGTGACCAGGCTCGTCCGCCCCCTGAGTCGCTATGTCGGCCCGGAGGAGCGTCGCGTACCGCATTCGGGGTCGACGACGTGATCGGGTCCGTCGCGCCACCGTCGCCCCAGACCTACGACCGCGGTCTCGCGGACCTGATCGCGGGTGACACCGCCGTCAGTCACATCGACGGTGTCGCCGGCCGCCTTCTCTTCCGTGGATACCCGGTCGAGGACCTGGTTGCCGCATCGTCGTTCGAGAGCACGAGCTATCTCATCCTTCGCGGGGAGCTCCCGGACGCGAAACAAGCCCGCTCATGGGATATCGAGCTGCGCCGATGGCGGCTGCCGCCGCAGGCAGCCTTCGACGCCCTGTCACGAGTCCCCCGCAACGCCCATCCTCTGGCCCAGTATCGAACCATGTTGACAGTCGCCGCATGCCACATTCCCGATCCGGAGCGAACGGATCTCGACGCGCAGTGGCGAAGACCGGCCCGGATCCTGAGCTGGACCGCGGCGCTCGCGGCAGCGGCAATCCGTCACCTCGGCGGTCACGAACCGGTCGCCCCACGCGACGATCTGGGCTTCGCCGGGAACTTCCTCTTCCAGGCCCTCGGAACGAGCCCTTCGGACGACGAGGTTCGGGTCTTCGACGCCAGTCTCATCGCTCAGGCCGAGCACGGGCTGCACGCCGCTGCACTCGCCGCGTTGGTCGTGGCTTCGACTGGAGCGGACCTCGGTTCGGCGGTCCTCGCAGGTCTCGGCGCGCTTTCGGGAGCCCGTCACGGAGGAGCGAACCAGCTTTCTTTCGAGATGCTTGACCCCCTCGAAGGGCCCTCACAGGCTCGCACCTGGGCGCGCCGGAGGCTCGCGGCCGGTCACCGGTTTCCGGGCTTCGGACATCGCGTCTACCACTGCCCGGACCCCCGCGTTCGCGCTCTCGAGCCCTTCGCCGAGAGGTTTCTCACCAACCGCGGTCTTGGCCACCGTTGGCGGACGTACCTCGCCCTCCGCGACGAGATCGAGGCCGCCTTGGGTCCGAAAGGGGTGTTCGCCAACATCGACTCGATGACCGGTCTCCTGTACCACCCCTTGGGACTGCCGCCGAGCGCGATGCCCATCCCCTTCTGTCTGGCCATTCAGACCGGGTGGATGGCGCACTGCCTCGAGTACCTGCCGGACGGGACGATGATCGAGCCGGGCTGTGTGTATGTCGGCCCTTGAGAACAACCAAGAACAACACGGCCCGGACCCGGGTCATTCGTGAGGGATCTTCGAGCGGCGGGGGACGCAGGCGTGGTGGTGCTTCCTGCAAGAAACGGAGTCGAAGGCAAGCTCGCGTTACGTTGAGCGACCGTGTCAAGAAGACACCGTCACGCGCTTCGCATCGCGCCGCGCAGCAGATCACACGCGAATGATCCGGACGAGCGGCTGTCAGCCGTCGGCCGCCTGCTCCGCACTCGTCGCCTTGGCGCGGCCCGCGAGGAACATCTCACGGAGGCTCAACAGCAGCTTCGAGAACCCGGCGTCAGCAAGCATCTCCTTGAGATCGCTTGCTTTGGCGTGCGAAGAGTGGGCTTTGAGGAACTCGTCGGCGAGGGTGTAGAAGACTCCGAGCGGCTCCAGATCGAAGACCTCGAGGTGCTCGTCCAGCCAGCTCACCCTGTTGACCAAGACCCACACCGGGTGCTCCGTCTTGGGATCCCGGCGAAGCATCCCGTCGGCGACGGCCGTGACCTCGAGGTGAAGGGCCTTGAGCACGACCTCGTCGTCGCCGTCGAGAATCGCCTGCTCGACCGTCTCGATCTGGTCGATCGGTCCCGCAGGCCTCGGGGTCCGCGGCTTGGGGCGTTCCACCGCCTCGGTGATCGGAGCCTCGGACCCCACGCTCTCGGCTGCGTCCGCCGGTGGCGGCGATGCCTCCGCCTTCGAGGCGACGGTGTCCACGGACGCGGGCGCCGATGAGCCGGCATTCCGAAGGTCGTTGGCCGAGATCTTGACCACCAGCCTGCCGGATCGTTTGATCGGCGGAGGGGTCTCCTCCGGACCGAAGATCGACTCCAGCGTCTCCTCCTCGGCCAGAAGCTGCCGGCTGCGCGAACTCGAATCTGCCTCTCCCTGCGACCGTGGACCGCCCTCGTCCTTCGACCCGGCCCGACGCCCGCCCTTGATCGCCTGTCTGAACTCCTCGTAGTACCGGCTCAGACGTTCAGCGTCCTCCTCCGAGGTCGTCTTCCCGGGCGCGATGGCGCGCCGCATCTCGTCCAGCTCGAGAAGTCGTTCGAGCAGGGTCGTCCCATCCCTCGGTTCGAGAATGCTCAGCCGTTCCCGCAGAGCCTCGTTGCCGGCGATGATGTCGGCGAGGTCACGGAAGTTTGCGTAGGTAATGAGCTCCTCGTAGTCGCCGCTGAACCGATCGAGAGGGGTCTCGTTCTCCTTGCGGATGACCAATCGGCGGAACACGTCGCTCGGCAGGCCCTCCCGATACCAGAGCTCGCCCGAGTAGTTGATGAGACCGCGATGGACGATGCGGCGGAAGTTGACCAACAGGTCAGTGAGAATGCGATTCGCGTCGATGGTACGACTCCCCTCGCGGACCTCGGCTGTCCCCTGCCCGCGCGAGCCACGATCATCGAATTGTACTGTACCTGACCCGCATTGTTCACGGGCGGATTGGCCCGGACAGTCGATGAGGTTTCGTCACGAGAGCAACGAGGCGCCGAGGGTTTGTCACGAGCTGGGTCGCGTTTCCGTCGGGCGCGACAGGTCGATCACGATCGGCAACGCCACCTTGAGGGCGATCTGGCCGGTGAACGACCAGTGGTTCGCTGCCGATCTGGCCGCTCCCAGCTCCACCGACAGGGCCAGCATCCCGGCGCCACTCTCGTGACCGATGGACAGCCCATGATGGACGCCGTGCTCGAAGACGTCCTGGCGGCGGTATCGGAGAAACTTGCCGTAGAACCCGCGCTGCTCACGACCTGCAGGCAGACGCTGGACGCCGCCCCATCCGACTGTGACCATGGTCGACCGCGAGGTCGGACCGCGCTCGTATCCGTACCCGGCAAAGAGGCTGAGATGACCGCCTCGGGTCAGCGACACCGCCCCATGGAGCTGGTACGCAATCCAATTGGACGGGCCCGCTGCGATGCCGACGGTCGGGTACAGGCCCAGCGTCCAACCGTTGCTCGGTTCGTCAACAAGCTCACGCCCGACAGCAGCGGCAAACGCCTCGTGCCACGCGTCCACGTCGCGCGGAGGATCGAGATCCGCGGCCTCGGAGCCCGCGGCCCACCCCAGAGCGACGGCAAGGACCGTCCCCAACCACCGTCGTCCGTGGCGCGTCACCACAGCATGCTGAAACCGTCGGCGACGCGTCGCCATGCGCCGAGCTCGTCGCGCATGGTCCCGACATCAGCGTCATCGAGGTGCTCCACCAGGCGGTCGACCATCACCTGACGATCGCCGTTGGTGCAGCGAACGTCGAAATCGCGCAGGGTCAGCAGCCCGTCGAGCAGATCCCGGACCTGGCCGTTGAACTCACCGTCGAGCACCGCGATTCCGGCCTCGCTGTTGTAGTAGGTCGAGCGGATGTTGAAGTTGGACGAGTGGACGATCGTGAGATCGTTGTCGATTCGGACGATCTTCCCGTGAAGAGCAACCGGCGGTATGATCATCGGGAAACACTCGCTCTTCGAGACCTCGTCCAACAGCTCGGGGTTCGCTTTCCAGGCCCACACATCGACTCCGGCCTCGACCAGTCGCATCAGTGACGGATAGGTGGAGAGCTGGATGAGGCCACCCCGGATCGCCGCCGTCCTATGGTTGACGATGATGCGAACTCGCACACCCCGCTCCGCGGCTCCGGTCAGTGCCTCGGTGAGATCATCGGGGAAGTTGGGGAACGGCGTCATGAGGTCGATCTCGGACTCGGCGCCGCGGACCAGCGCCACCAGGAGATCCATGGTCGGCGCTCGCCGCCACAGAATAGGGTTGTCGTACAGCACGGCCACTTGGCTCTCCCCCGGGGGGCTCTCGTACTCCGGAAAGAACCGGTCGTTGAGATAGCCGTCGAGAGGGCTGGTGCCGTCCGGGAAACGTCCCGTCGACCACAGGGTCCGAATCCTCCGGTGGATGGCTTCCATCGGCCATGAGAAGTGATGCGCCTGGCCGAGATCGACAGTCACGCTCCAGGTCTTGAGGAAGATCATCTGGAGATCCCAAACCGCCGGCCCCTCCACCAAGACCCCGAAGTCGAGCCACCAGTGGAGTGGATCGTAGTAGATGTCGGCGTAATTGCGACCGCCGACGATGGCTTGCCGCCCGTCAGCCACGACGATCTTGTCGTGCATCCGGACACCAAACATCGACGACATTCCCCACGAAGCGCGGTTGAACGACCGCACATCGGCCCCGATCTTGCGGAGCTCGTCGAAGCTTCTGTTGAACGTCCCGACCGCCACGGCATCGGCCACGCAGTGAACCTGGAAGTCGGGATTCGAGCTCGACCGCTCGCGGACGACATCCGCCAGGCGTTGGCGAAACCGGGTACCGTACTCGTCTTCGTGCCAGCTGAAGGTCGTCAGAAACAGGTGGCTTCGCGCCGACTCGAGCAGGTCGAGCCTCGCCTCCCAGGCCCGACGCGGATCGGCGAGCAGCTCGAGGGAGTTGTCGTTCGTCCACCGGGTCCGCCCGAGCTTGACGACAAGCTTCTCGACCTCCGCTCGATCGCTCGCCTCGACCCGTGGCTGCGACGACGCCAGGGCCATCGTCAACGCGACGAGTGACAGTAACCGAATGCGGCGAACCGAACGGCAGCCCATGGCGACGACGACTCTAGCAGGTTCCCATCCAGGAACTCTGGTGGGAACGGCGTCGTTCCTGATCCAGAAACGAGCGGTTTTCGAGCAAGGTTTAGGAAACCAAGGGTTTGCGCTGAGGCGTACTTCGGTACGCCGCACAAGAAAACCCGCAGGTTGACGCCAAGATTGCCGAAGAGCACCGTTTCTGGACGGGAACTAGGAGCTTGTAGCGTGAAGGTGGAGGATGGATTTCGGAGAGCCGTGAAGTGCCACTTGAGGCGCGATTTCAGAGCAGTACTCAGAGTACGGGCCGAAAATGCAACGACAACGGGCCTTCATGGAACCCGAAAGACGCCGCTGATCTTTGCGCTACAGGCTCCCAGGAGAACCCGCTCTCCATCAGGGTCACCCAGCGCCGAGGTCGAATCCTTTCGCCCCGACCTGCGTAGACAACCGTGGGTGCACCAATCGACTCCCCCAGGTGGGTCGGATCAGGCACAATACCGACGTCATCATCATCGAGAAGGAGCGAGCCCATGGACAACAGCAACAACCGCCCGAGCTACGAACCTCAAGCTCCAGTCGACCCGCCATCCGAGGTCACGCCCAGGCTTGGCAGCCTGCAGCGTCTGCTCAACGCGTTTTCCTCGCCGGGCAAGGTCTTTGAGGACATCCGGGTCAAACCCACCTGGGTGCTGGCGCTGGTCGGCATGATGATCCTCACCGTCGGTGCTCAGACCATCGTTCTGCCGCACCTGGACCAGGAAACGACGATTCGGCAGAGAATGGCGTCACGAAGTGATGAGCTCAGCGAAGAGCAGATCGATCAGGTGGTCGAGCGGGCCGAGAAGTTCACGCGCTTCATGCCGGTCATCACGGCCGTCGTGGTTCCGATCATGTGGGCGTTGCTCGCCGCCATCTTTTTCCTGATGCTCAAGCTCGTCGGCTCGGAGGCCGACTATCAACGGACTCTGTCGACCGCCCTCCACGCCTACTGGCCGCCAGCCGTCGTGGCGAGCGTCCTCATGGTCGCGCTGATTCAACGGGCCGGCAAGGTCACCGAGGACGAGATCCCGAATCTGATGAAGTCTCACATCGGCGCCTTCCTTTCTCCGGATGCACCATCCTGGCTCTCGTCCGTCGCCACCACGCTGAGCGTGTTCAACGTGTGGACGGTGGTTCTCCTGGTCATCGGATTCAAGATCGTCGGCCGCCTGTCGACCGCCCGAGCGACAACCGCCGTGCTGGTGCCATGGGTGGTGTGGTTGATCGGGAAAGCCGGCCTCGGGCTCCTCCAGGGCATGCTCTCCTGAAGCGGATCGATCACCATGAAGAAACCACTCATCGCAGCCGGTATCATTGCGATTCTCGTCGTGATCGTCTGGTTCAGCGTCAAGGACAGCGGTCCAAGAGGCACCGAGGTCGAGGTCCAGGCCGCTGAACGCCGGACCGTGTCGTCCCGAGTCAAAGCCACCGGCGAGATCACGCCCGAGAAGAAAGTCGAGATCTCAGCTAAGGTCGTCGGCGAAATCATCTCCCTTCCGGTTGTGGAAGGCCAGAAGGTCAAGGCCGGCCAGCTCCTGGTCCAGATCGAGCGCGACCTCTATGAGAGCGCCCGCGACCAGGCCAGGGCCGCTCTCCGTCAGGCCGAGGTGTCCACGCGACGCCTCGAGGTCCAGCTCGCGGACGCGGAACGAAACCTCAGTCGTGCCCAGCAGCTCTTCGACGACGAGCTCGTCAGCCAGGAGGCTCTCGACGCCGCCCAGCTGAGGGTCGACACCGCCGAGGTCGAGATCGAGGCCCAGCAGCACGCCATCGACCAGTACCGCTCCGCGCTCGCCCGCGCGGAGGACGACCTCGCCCGGACGACGATCCGCTCGCCCATGGATGGAGTTCTCATCCAGCTCGACGCCGAGCAGGGCGAGACTGTCGTCCCTGGCTCCACCAACCTCCCCGGTTCGGTCATCATGACGGTGGCCGACATGTCGCGTCTGCTCGCCGAGGTCGAGGTCAGCGAGGTCGACGTGGTCTCGGTGGAGCTCGATCAGACCGCCGAGGTGGTGGTTGAGGCGCTCGGCGAGGACCATCCTCAGGTCGGCCACGTGGTCGAGATCGCCACATCCGGACGCAAGGACGCCTCCCAGGGAACAATCCGCTTCCTGGTTAAGATCGCCCTTGACGACCCCGACCCAGCACTGCGTCCCGCCATGACCGCCAAGGTCGACATCCTCACCGCCACCAGTGAGGATGCCCTCTCGATACCGGTCCAGGCCGTGGTCCGCCGAAAGCTCGACGCCGACGGCGAGGAGCTTCACGGTATCGCCGCAAAGGAGCTCGACGAAACGGATGTTGTGTACCTCGTCGCCGACGGCGAGGCATCGGTCAGAAAGGTGACGACAGGGGTCGCCGACGTGCTCTGGGTGGAGATCACCGAGGGGCTCAACGACGGTGACGAGGTCATCGTCGGGCCCTATCGGACTCTGAAGAAGCTCAAGGCCGGCGACCGCGTCCGGATCGAAGCCGCCAAGAAGGAGCTCGACGACGAGGAGACCTCGGACGATGTCGAGGTCAGGGTGGACTGATGCTCATCTCGATCTCGGACCTCCGCAAGATCTACCGAATGGGCAACACCGAGGTACGCGCGCTCGACGGCATCGACCTCGATGTCGCCGCAGGCGACTACCTCGCCATCATGGGACCATCGGGCTCCGGCAAGTCGACTCTCATGAACCTGATCGGCTGTCTCGACACACCCACCAGCGGTGAGTACGTCCTCAACGACCAACGGGTGTCGGGGCTCGACGACGCCGAGCTCGCCCACATCCGCAATCGCGAGATCGGCTTTGTCTTTCAGACCTTCAACCTGCTCAGCCGAGCCACCGCCCTGGCCAATGTGGAGCTTCCCCTGATCTACGCCAGGATGCCGGCCGCTCGACGACGCCGTCTCGCCATCGAGGCCCTCGAGAAGGTCGGCCTCGGCGACCGCATCAAGCACCAGCCCAACGAGCTGTCGGGTGGCCAGCGTCAGCGCGTCGCGGTCGCCCGCGCGCTCGTCAATCAGCCGTCCATCCTGCTCGCCGACGAGCCCACCGGGAACCTGGACTCCCGCACCTCCGAGGAGATCATGGCCCTGTTCGACGAGCTCAACCAGGCAGGCAACACCATCGTGCTGGTGACCCACGAGGAAGACATCGCCACCCACGCCCGCCGCACCATCCGACTGCTCGACGGCCGTGTGGTGAGCGATCAGAAGGTCGGTCGGAGGCGGACACCATGATCTGGGACAACTTCCGGATCGCCCTTCAGGCAATCCGTGCCAACAAGATGCGGTCCCTGCTGACCATGCTCGGCATCATCATCGGCGTCGCCGCGGTCATCGCGGTGGTGTCCATCGTCCAGGGTCTCAACTACGTCATCGAGACGCGGCTGGCCAGCGTCGGCGCCACGTACATCCGGGTCCAATGGCGGCAGGACCCCAACGACCCGGACCTGGCCGGTCGCGAGGTGGTGCTGACCTACGAGGATGGGCTCGCGATCATGGATCGCGCGACCGCGATCGACGCCTTCAACCCGATCTTCTTTCGGGGCGAGCGTGTGCATCATCGCGACCGCAACCACGCCACGACCCTGCTCGGCGTCGGGTCTTCCCACCAGGAGGTCAACAATCATTGGGTCGAGCACGGCCGTTTCTTCTCGGACCTCGATCTCGAACGACGCGCTCCGGTTTGCATCGTCGGATTGGAGATCGTCAAAGAGCTCGAGCTCGGCGACGAGCCCCTTGGCACCGACATCGTGGTCGGCA
>Ga0316576_10000801_pt1 | contig 15858 bp, 11 predicted proteins | sample S0NA_FD_203075 | JGI IMG/M metagenome (GOLD analysis project Ga0316576, IMG submission 203075) | Rhizosphere microbial communities from salt marsh grasses in Alabama, United States - S0-2_050615r3r5 | ecosystem: Host-associated > Plants > Roots > Rhizosphere | place: USA: Alabama | collected... | reverse complement strand
GCCTCGAAGGGGCTGTCCCCCGCCGCCGGGTCCACCACTCGCACGCGGTGGCCCTGGCCCGCCAGGAAGCGCCCGATCCACCGGCCCATACCGCCTTTGCCGCCGACCACGACCGCGTCGAGGGCACCGCCCGCGTAGACCGCGTCGCGCAGCGTGGCCTGCTCCTCGACCGCCTTCTCGATGAGGAAGCGGGCGAGGTCACGGCCGATCGCCGTGTCGAGCCCGAGCAGGGCGCTCGCATCCTCGAAGCGCCGGTAGACCTGGGCCTCGACGTTGAAGTTCCTGAGCGGCACCGCCAGTGACCGCTTGAGGTCGCCGATCTGGCGCGCGAGCTCGAGCCGCTCGCACACCAGATGCAGGATGCGGCGGTCGAGGGCCTCAATGTCGCGTCGGTGCTGCTCGAGGAGCTGATGCGGATTGGCGGGCGGCGCTGTCGGTCCGGTCATCGGTCCTCCGTCGCGGCCTCGGCAGCGGCGGGAAGCAAGAAGCCCGCCGTCGCCGGCGGGCCTGGAAATCGTTGATCAGTCAGACCTTCGCCGGCGTGGGTCGTCCCCGGAATAGGCGTAGGTGCGAAACACGTCGGCAATGCTCACACGCTCATGGTAGCAGACAGGGTATGGATGCACGAAGGCACTGCACCATCGTAGGAAACCACCGCGAAGGACGCCAAGGACGCGAAGAGCCGTGCAGCCGCCGAGCCCGTTCCCGATCCAGAAACGGCGCTTTTCGGCACTCTTGGCGTCAACCTGCGCGTTCTCGGCGTCGGCTCAGTCGCCGACCGCGCCGAAGAACTGGAAAGCGAGGGCGGCGATGGTGGCTGGTTGCTCGACGACGACGGCGTGGCCGGCGCCTTCGATGACCCGGAAGTCGGCTTCGGGGATCGCCTCGGCGAGCGCCCGGCACCGCGCACGGGGAATGAACCCGTCGAGCTCCGCCGCAACCACCAGGGTCGGGCACCGGATGCTCCCGAGCTCACCGCCGAGGCGGAACGACTCGGCCGAGTCGAGCAGGCCGATCAGGCCCTCGAACCAGGCGTCGGGGAGGGCCTCGATCTGGCGCCGGCGCAGGGCCCGCTCCTCGCGGTGCGCCTCGACGAAGGCCGGCGAGAAGACAACCGGCTCGAGCACGTCGGACAGCAGGCCCCGATCGGGACCCGCCAACGACCGAGCGGTCGCGTCGCGCCAGCGTGCGACCTCTTGGGCCATGGTGTCGGTGAAGCCGTCGGACGACGCGATGGTCAACAGCGAGCGGACCCGGTCCGGCTCGCGCGCCGCGAGCAGCGCACCCACGGCGCCTCCGAACGAGGTCGCCAGGACGTGGACCGCATCGACTCTCAGGTGGTCGAGAAGCTTGACGACCTCCCCGACATGGGCGCCCACGTCGGTCGGTGGATCGCCGGGGCTCATCAACTGACCGCGGAGGTCGCAGCGGATGACCGTGAATCGCTCGGCGAGCGACGCCACCATCGGCTGCCAGCTCGCCGCGGTCATGGCGATGCCGTTGAGCAGCAAGAGCGGCGGACCGCTGCCGTCGTGCCGGTGGTGGATCATTCCAGCCGGTTCCGTTCCCGAAAAGACCTCCCGAAATCGGGATCGGGATCGATGTTCACCCTTCGACCCCGTCGAGAGGTGAGAACTCGGTGCTCTTGGCCTCGAAGAAGCGACGCAAAGAGCCGAAAAAGAGATCCGGCTGCTCGAGGTAGACGACGTGGCCCGAGCCCGGGATCTCGAGCCAGCGCGAGTCCGGGACGATGTCGAGGATCTTCCTCTGCTGCCACAGCGGGATGGCCCGGTCCTGGGAGCCGGCCAGGAGAACCGTCGGCGTCGGGATCGCGCGGTAGCCCGGCATGTTGGCCTCGAGGGCGCCGAAGAACGGGTCCTGGGCCTCGGTGAGCCGGATCAGGCAGTGACGCTGGTTGACGTAGCGGTCGTAGAAGCGCTGTCGCATGGCTTCGAAGGACTCCGGCGGGATCGCCGCGGCGAAGCTCTCGCCGAAGATCTTCTCGTACATGTACTGGGTGTAGATCGAGAACACCTCTTCGTTCGACCGGTAGAAGCGCAACGAGATCTCCTGGTAGAGCTGGAACAGCTTCTCGTGGGACAGCAGGATGCCGGACAGGACCAGGGTGTGGAGCCGGTCGGGGAAAACCCGAGCGAAGTCGAGCGCGATGAAGCCGCCGTAAGACATGCCCATAAGGTGCAGCTTGTCGACCTCGACCTGGTCCATGATCAGGCTCAGGTAGCGGGCGAACTCGGGGATCAGGTACGGCACGTCGTCCTTCGACGACTCGCCCTGCCCGAGGTAGTCGTAGAGGATGACGTCGTAGTGCTCGGTCAATCGCGGCAGGAAGCCGTACCACGCCCTCGTGTGCATCGCAAGCCCGTTGAGCAGGCAGCAGCACTCGCGACCGCCCGTGCCGTGGAGCTCCCACCAGATCTGGAGGCCGTCGACCGGGAGGTGACCGGAGCGAAGCGGGTTGATCTGGTCGTTTGGCATCACGCCTCCTCGAGTTCGCTCCCGATCCCGTTCCCGAGATGGCGTGTCGGGATCGGGATCGTGTACGGGATCGAGTCGGGCCCCGCCTACTCCGCCCGACGCAGCACCGTGCACACGCTGGCGCAGATCGGGCCGCCGATGTTGAAGGTAGCGGCGAGCTTCGGGTTCGGAACCTGGAGCTCGGCAGGGGCCTTGCCCTGGAGCTGCCACGCCGCCCAGCCGATCATGGCAACACCGGTGGCGCCCACCGGATGGCCCTTGGCAATGAGCCCGCCCGAGGTGTTGATGCCACACTCGCCCTTGGGGTCGGCCTTGCCATCCCGCCAGTAGGCGGCGCCCTCGCCGAAGCCGGCCTTGCCGATGACTTCGGTCCCAATGGCGCCCATGACCGTGAAGCAGTCGTGGATCTCGGCCACATTGACGTCGGCCGGGCCCGCCCCCGCCATCTCGTAGGCACTGCTCATCGCCCGGAACGCGCCATAGGGCCGCAGGATGTCGCGGCCGGCCTTGAGCAACGGGTCGGTGGCCTGACCGTAGCCCGCGATCTCGACGCAGTCGGCCTTGGCGACGCCGAGCCGCTTCAGACCCTCCTCGGTGGCGAGAAGCATACCGGCGTACCCGTCGGTGATCTGCGAGCAGTCGTAGGTCTTGAGCGGCAGACCCTCGACGATGTAGCGGTTGCGACCCTCGGCGGTCGCGGCCTCGTCGAGCGACACCTCGACCTTCTGCATCTGGGCGTAAGGGTTGAACGACGAGTTGGCGTACTCCCGCGACGAGATCTCGGCGAACTCACGCTCGGTCGTGCCGTGGGCCTCCATGTAGGCCTGCATGACCTCGGCAAACAGGTGCGGGAAGATGTAGACCTTGCCCTCGCGCTCGTCCGGATGCGAAAAGTAACCCAGCACCTTGCCGATGAGGGCGCCGTCCATCTTGCCCTCGTCGTTGCGCATCTTTTCGTATCCGACGGCGATGCCGACCTCGCCGAGCCCGAGCTGGAGCTTCTGGATCACCGACAGCACCGCCTGCCCGCCCGAGGCGCAGGCGTTCTCAACCGCCTCGATCGGCTTGCCGGCGAGCCCCGGTGCCATCGCCATGAGGCCTGCCAGCAACCCCTGCTCGTTGAGGGAGAAGTTGCAGGTGGCGCCGATGGACCCGACATCGACAACCGCCGGGTCGGCATCGACCTCGGCGTAGGTCCCGTTGACCGCAGCTGCGATGATCTCGGGCACGGTCATGGCGAAGAGCTTTCCGAACTTGGATTGACGGTAGGCGGCAATGTAGATCTTCTTCATTCGTGGGTCTCCTTCGATCGTTTTCTCACTCCTGTCGCTCCCCCTCCCGCTCCCGAGAGACGATTCGGGAGCGGGATCGGGAGCGGGAGGGGGAGCGAACCGGTCATTCCTGAGATCGACGCTTCCAATCCTCGACGAGCTCGGCCTTGACCACCTTGCCGTAGTCGGTGCGTGGAAGGCTGTTTCGAATGATGAACTCCTTGGGCACCTTGTAGCGTGCGAGGCGCGCCTGCAGAAAGCTCTCGAGGGCCTTGGGCTTCACCTTCTCGCCCGCCACCGGCACCACGTACGCCACTCCGACCTCGCCCCACGTCTCGTGCGGCACACCGATGACTGCGGCGTCGGCGAGGACTGGGTGCTGCAGCAGCTGGCTCTCGATCTCAGCCGGGTAGACGTTGACGCCGCCCGAGATGAACATGTCCTTCGCGCGGCCGGCGATGGTGTAGAAACCATCCTCGTCGTAGGTCGCCATGTCGCCTGTGTGGAACCAGCCGCGGCGGTCAATCGCGGCGGCGGTCGCCTCGGGGTTGTTCCAGTAACCGTTGCACACGTGCGGCCCGCGGAAGCAGAGCTCGCCGACCTCGCCAGGTCCGACCTCCTGCCCCGCCTCATCGATGACCTTGGCCTGGGTGAACATGAACGGGCGGCCGATAGAGCCGGCCTTGGTCCACGCCTCGTCATCCGACATGGCAAAGCAGTTGACCCCGACCTCGGTCAGCCCGTAGCCCTGACGGAGAACCACCCCTCGCTCCCGGAAGACATCGATCAGGTGGCGCGGCAGCGGGGCGCCGCCCGAGATGAACCACCGGACGTGGCTGAGATCGACGGTGGCGAAGGCCGGCGCTTCGGCCAGCAGCTTCCAGATCGTCGGCACCCCGAGCACCACCGTGCAGCGCTCGCTCTCGATGGTCCGCCAGACCTCCTCGGCGTCGAAGGCCGCGTGCAGCACCACCGTGCCGCCGGCCAGGATCACGGGGGTCAAGAAGGCGCCGAGACCACCCGCGTGGTACAGCGGCGTGAAGATCGAGCTCACATCGTTCTCGCCGAGCTGCCAACACGCGACCGTGTTGTACGCGTTCCACGCGACCTGGCGATGGGGCGTGATCACACCCTTGGGCCGTCCGGTCGTGCCCGAGGTGTAGAGCAGGCAGTACGGATCCTCGGGTCGGCATCGGCGCCGCACCGACGTCCCCGCGCCGCGGGTCAGCACCAGGTCGGCGTAGTCCGGATCGCCCGGGTCGTCAGGCTCGTCGAAGGCGATCCAGTGGTCGACGTCGATCGTCGCCCGCAGGCGGTGAACCGTCCCCCGGTTCGCGTCGTCGTACATGATGCCCTTGATCGCAGCGTCACGAATGATGAAACCGAGCTCGTGGGGCGTCGACCGCGTGTTGAGGGGCACCAGCACGACGCCGCTCTTGGCGGCTGCGAAGATTGCATCCAGGAACTCGACCCGGTTGCCAGTGAGAATCCCCATCCGGTCTCCGGGGCGCAACCCGAGCCCATACAGCCACATGCGAGCGCAGCTCACGGCCCGTCCTTCGAGCTCCTGGTAGCTGAAACGACGACCGGTGGCGACCTCGACAACCGCCGTCCGTTCGGGCGACAACCTCGAGCGCTCACCGAGGATGTCAGCGCAGATCATGATCCCTCCGTGACAGCGGGAGGCTCGACCGCCGGCGCCGGCGGCTCGGCCAGCGCCGATCCGAGCGCCTCGAGGAATCGGTCCGGGCACTCGCGCTGGGGGACATGCCCACAGCCTTCGACAACGTGCAGTCGCGCCCGCGGTAGACCATCCACCAGTCGCCGGGCGTAGTCCAGGGTGAGCAGCTGGTCGGCCGCCCCCCACACGAGCTCCACCGGGACCGTAATCTCGCCGAGCCGGTCATCGAGCAGGAAGGCCCCCATCTCGCCGGCGGTGCTCGCGAAGCGCGCCGCCGGACCATTGTCGGTACGGCGCGCGATGTCGTCGAGCACGAAGCCGGGGATTGGTGGGCTCGCCGGTCCCATGAGGCCGCGCATGGTCTCGCGCGCCTCGTCCCGCGTATGGGGGTAGAGATTGACCCGGGGGTTCGGCTCGCGCACCGGCCCGCCGTTCACCGCCACCAGGCGCACCACGCGGTCCGGGTGCTCGCGCGCCCACAGGAAGCCGATCCAGGCCCCCAAGGAGTTGCCGACCAGAATCGCCGGCTCCTCGACGCAGCATGAGTCCATGACCCGGTTGAGGCCGTCGAGGAGCTGGTCCATGTGAATCGGGCCGGTCCTGGGGTCGCTCATCCAGTGGCCCGGCAGGTCCGGAATGACCAGACGATAGTCGGGCGTGAGCCCACCGGCCACGCGCGCCCAGGCCCCGGCCTGGTCGCCGGCGCCATGGAGCAGGACCATGTTCGGCCCCGAGCCGCCCTGCCAGACGGTCATTCGTCCGGCCTCCGTCTCGAGGGTCGAGGTCTCGAGGCCCTGAATGCCGAGCGCGATGCGGCTCATCCAGGCATCGACGGTGAGCGGTCGTTTCCAGACCATCCAGGCGCCGGCGACGATCGCCATCGCAACCAGCACCATGATCGCGAAGATCACCTTGAGGATTGTCCTGCCCACGAGCCCCCCCACCTCGTCTCACCCGTGATCATGCTTGACCCCACCCGGCGGTGCAAGTCGGACCCGCTGTCGGGCGGGCGTCTCGCCCGCCTGCCGGTCCGTTGTGGGGCCGGCGCCCCCGCCGGCCCGGTGGCGAGCTGTCCACGCCTGTCGCTGCCGTGGCTCCCGGTTCGTCCCTGACGCGGACGGGACGCCCGCGCCACAATGGACGCCCGCGCCACAACGGCCAGGTCGCCCCACGGTGCGTGGTGTAGGCGACCGTTGTCACGGCATCCGGAAGGCAACCCCGGCCTGGTTGTACCCGACCCCCGACCCGACCAGGACAACCAGTTCACCGGAGCTGATCCTGCCTTCGGCGAGGGCGTCGTCGAGCGCGATCGGCACGCAAGCCGATCCGGTGTATCCCCACTTCTCCATGACCGTGTGGGTCTTTTCCATCGGCAGCCCGAGATCGGCCATCACGAGCTCGATGGACGGCCTGCGGACCTGCGTGAAGATCGCGAAGTCGATGTCGGCCACCGTGAAGCCGCCGTTGGCCGCGAGCTGCCGCACGACCTTCGGCCAGCCCTCGTGATTGATCTCGGGCGGGTAGCGCTCGAGCATCTTGACCGTGGTCCGCCCCTCCCGCACTGAGGCCTCGCTCGCCGGCTCGAAGGTCGCCCCCGAGTAGATCCCCCAGTGGCGGTGGTAGGCGCCGTCCGCACGCATCGCCGAGGCGACGAAGCCGGGCGCATCGGCGGGCTCGAGCACCGCCGCCCCCGCACCGTCGCCGTAGAAGAAGACCATGGGGTCGTCCGGGCTCGCCAGCTTGTGCATGTTGTAGACGCCGACCACGAGGACGGTCCGCAGCGAAGGGTTCGACGCGATCATGCCGGCGGCGATCGCGGCGCCGGTGGGAAACGAGGCGCAGGCACAACCGACGTCGAAGGTGCCGGCATTGTGGGCGCCGAGCTTGTGCTGGAGCACCACCGAGGTCGCCGGCGTCACGTAGTCGGGCGAGTCTGTGCCGAGGATGACCAGGTCGACCTCGCTCGGGTGACGGCCGGCCCGCTCCAGGGCCTGCCGGGCCGCCGGCAGGGCAACGTCGGAGGTGCACCAGTCATCGGGCGCCCACCAGCGGGTCCGGATCGCCGACGACTCCTCCATCTTGTCGATGAAATCTGGAAAGTTGGCGAAGCGTTTTCGCAGATCGTCGTTCGAAATCTCGACTTCAGGAATGAACCTTCCTGTCGATCTGATTGATGCAAACCGGTTCAATTTTCCTCCATGCTTATGCGCATTACAATCGTAACCATGAGTTGTGAACTATGAACTATAGATTACGAATCATGAATGTCGAATAATGAATTTTGAGCTGCATCATCACAGATGTTATTAATGGAAATTCAATTGATAATGCATACATCAGGATATCTGATTTCCAGGAGTTAATAGCTCGTTAATCACGCCACAATTTGAAATAGAAAATTAATCGTTAATAGTTCAAAATAAACAATTGACAATTCATAATCTCTCAGGTCCCAATCACCAGCCCACCGTCCACGCTCAGCGTGGCGCCGGTGATCCACGTCGCCCCGTCGGACGCGAGCCACAGGTAGGCGTTCGCGATGTCTCGGACGTCTCCGATTCGCCCCATGGGCGTGTGCCCGACCATGCTCTGCAGCACCTTCTCGGGCATCGCCTTGATGATCTCGGTGGCCACGAAGCCGGGGGCCACGGCGTTGACCCGGATGCCGAACTTGCCGAGCTCTCGGGCCCAGGTCTTGGTCATCCCGATGACCCCGGCCTTGGTGGCGACGTAGTTGGTCTGGCCGAAGTTGCCGTTGAGGCAGGCCACCGAAGACGCGTTGAGCACCACCCCGCCGCCGCCCGCGATCATGCGCGGCACCGCCGCCCGCGTGCAGTTGAAGACGCCCTGGAGGTTGACCCCGATGACGGCGTTCCACTGATCGTCGGTCATCCGCGACGCCACCACGCCGTCCTTGACCTTGACGAGCTGGGCGTCGCGCACGATGCCGGCGTTGTTGACCAGCACGTCGACCCCGCCCCAGCGCTCGTCGACCGCGGCCACCGCGGCTTCGACCTGCGCGGAATCGGCCACGTCGACCTTCCTGAACACCGCCTCGCCGCCGGCCGCCTCGAGAGCGGCGACCAGCTCATCGGCTCCGGCCTCGGCCACGTCCCAGGCTGCCACCCGGCAGCCCTCCTCGGCGAATCGCTCGGCGGTGCCGCGGCCGATGCCGGCAGCGGCGCCCGTTACGATGACGACCTTCCCCTTCAAACCTGTCTCGATCATCTTGTCTCCCTGACATGAAGACCGGGGTGCGTCGCCGGCTTGGCGACGCACCCCAAATGGGTCTACCAGAAGCGATACTCGAGGGTACCCACCACTGTCAGCGGCGCGCCGTACGAGCCCTGGATCGCGCCCAGAACCGGGAGGTTGTAGCCGCTCGTCAAGTACTCCTCGTCGGTGAGGTTCTTGCCCGAGATCCCGATGCGCCAGTGGGCGTTCGGCGACAGCCACGCGAGCCAGGCATCGACGAGACCGTAGGCATCCTGGACGAGGGGCTCGAGCGGCGTCTGGCCGGTCGGGTCGCGCGGGTCGGCGCCGCCCTCGTTGGTCAACATCGACTCGTCGCGGTACGAGTAGCCGACGCTCGCGGTGAGCAGCCCGCCTAACAGGGGGAAGTCGAAGTTGGCCCGAATCGACCCGGTCAGCTCGGGCGCGTTGGTGATGACCTGGGTGTCGACGAAGCCGTCCTCGTTCTCGTCGAGGAAGGAGTTCGGCTCGGCGTCGAGGTAGGCGAGGAAGCCCGACAGGCCGAAGAAGGAGCGCGAGCTCCAGTTGTACTCGAGCTCCGCGCCCTTGATGGTGGCGTCGCCGGCGTTGAGGAAGTTGCCGAAGAAGGCATCGTCGACACCGTTGCCATCCGAGTCGTAGGAGGTGAAGGTCGAGACCTGGATGTCGGTGTAGTCGCCGTAGAACACGGCGCCGTTGAGCACCAGGCTGCGATTCGCGAGCACCGACTTGAAGCCGACCTCGGCCACTGTCATAACCTCGTCGTCGAAGGGCAGCGCAGTCTCTGGGAAGAGTGTCGACTGGGCGCGGACGTTGTAGCCACCACTCTTGAAACCGCGCGTTACCTTGGCATAGCCCATGACGTCGGGGTTGAACTGGTACTCGAGACCGACCTTGGGCGCCCAGGAGGTGAAGGTCGTCTCGTCGTCGAAGTCCGCAGCCACGAAGTAGTACCCGGTGAACGTGTTGTCCGTGTTGTAGACGTTGAAGGCCACACCGTGCTTCTTCTCACGTGTGGGGCGCAAGCCGAGGTTGAGGGTCAGATTGTCCGTCAGGTGAATGTTGGCATCGGCGTACACCGCATACGACGTGGTGTCGACGTGGCCCTCGGTAGTGTTCGGGAAGTTCGTGAAGAAAATCGCTTCGACCTTACCGCCAGCGGTCCCATCGAAGTAGTAGAGACCGAAGACGCCATCCCAGACATCGCTCCCGGTGTAGACCAGCTGGAACTCCTGCGTGGTCTGGTCGTCGTAGTAGGTCGCCTCGGAGTCCGCAATCGCCAGCGGTGTCGTATCGAAGTCAATCCAGTTGCGGCTGTCGGTCTCCCGGTACGCAGTAATCGACTTGAACTCGAGCGCGTCGCTGATACCCCAGGTCGCGGTCAGCGAGTACCCGGTCGCCTCGATCTCGTTGACCGGGTCGATCCCGCTTTCTGTGTCGAAGAGGTCCGCGTAGGGTGGGCACGACACACCAGTGAGAGCTGCGCAGTAGGGGTTCGTCTCGAGGCGCGTCAGCCCGATGGGCTCCGCGTCGTCCTCGGTGTGGTCGAAGTTGAACTGGAGCGAGACCTTCTCAGACGGTAGCCACTCCAGCCCGGCCCTAGTGGCCGTGGTGTCCTTGTCCGAGACGTCCCGGTTCTGATAGAGGTTTCTGCCGTAGCCGTCGCGCAGAAGCTTGGCCGCCGCGAGCTTGCCACGCAGCTTGCCCTTGATGATGGGACCGCTGAGGTTGAGGCGGTACTCCTGTGTGTTGAAGCTGCCGAAGCCGAGGCTGAAACGGCCCTCGGCGGTGTCCGTCATCGGCCTCGTCACGTACTTGATGGCGCCGCCGATGGTGTTCTTGCCGTAGAGGGTGCCCTGGGGCCCACGCAGCACCTCGATCCGTTCGACATCGTAGACGTCAAGCAGAGCGCCTTGGGCGCGCGCGATGTAGACGTCGTCGATGTAGAGCCCGACACCGGGATCGACGCCCCACAACGGGTCGGACTGACCGATTCCGCGGATGAACGCGGTCAGCGTCGTCGTCTGGTTTCGGCCCTGATAGATGGAGACGTTAGGCGCATACTGCTGTAGCACCGAAATATCGGTGGCAGCGATGTCTTCAAGCTCGTCGGACGACACAACCGAGACCGCGATCGGGACCTCCTGCAGCTTCTCTTCGCGCTTACGCGAGGTGACGACGATTTCCCCCGCGAACTCGCGTTTCATCGCCTGCTCGACGAGCTCTTCCTCCGTCGGGCCGGCATTCTCCTCCTCCGCCGCCGGCTGATCGGCCGGCTCCTCCTGAGCCATCACCGGCGCCGGCGCCATCAACCCGAACACGGTGGCGATCGCCGCCACCAGCGCAAGCCCGCAAAGCCATCGGTCGCACATGATCTCCCCCCTTTTATTCAGTGGTCCTCGGACCTTCGGCCGTCGCGCCGTTCTCCGCGGCGCGCAGCAGCCCGTTTCTGAGAATGCGGATGAACCCGTCCACCGCCTGCTGCGCGTCCATGCCGAAGTGCATGGGCACGCCGAAGCACTTCTCGACCGTGTAGAAGTAGAAAAGCCATCTGGTCGCCACCATCACCGCCACCAACGGGTCGGCGTCGGTGAGCCTGCCCTGCCGTCCGAGCTCTGCAAAGTGCTCACCGTAGGTCTTCTTGAAGCGGTCGGCCATGGTCTCGTAGAACGAACGGATGTGGGTGCCCCCGAACTCGATGACGTCGATGAAGACGAGCAGGATGTATGCCTTGTTCTCGTCCACCGTCCGCTCGATCGCCGCAGCGAGCTGCTCGAGGTCGTCGGGAAAGTTCGCGCGATCAAAGATCTGCTGCAGCTCGTTCTCCGGGTCGAGAAGCAGCTTCCAGTAGCTGTCGATGAGGCGCTGGAAAATCGCTTCCTTCGAGCCGAAGTGGTGGTAGAGGTTGCCCACCGACAGCCCACAGGCCTCGGCCAGGGCTCGCATGGAGGTCGCACCGTAGCCCTGGGTCGAGAACAGCTCGAGGGCCGCACCCAGAACCTTGGCGGTGGAGATCTCGGACTTGGCGGCCTGGAGACCCTTTGGCACCCGTCGACTCTCCTCTCTCAAACAAACCGAACGCTCGTTTTGTAAATCAATATGCGCGGTGACGCCCCGCTTGTCAAGACGATTCGCGCCAAGGCCTCACCCGGGTCGCCAGTGCCTACGCCGCGTTGGTGCGCCCAGCCCCAGCTGGGCGTCATGCCGTCCCTCAACGTCACCGACGCCGATCTGGAGATCGGCGCGACAAGGCGTACGCGACTATTTTCGGGACACCTCAGCGTCGTCGCCGTGGGGATTTTCCGCGCTGCTTCGCCGGCTTGCGGTCCCGCCCCTGTCGTCTTCCGCCATGGCCCTTTGCCTCGCCACGTTGGTCCTTCGCGTTGCCGCTTCGACCCTTCGCGCTGCCGCGTTGGCTCTTCGTCCGGCCGCTGCGGCCTTCGGTCGCCCGCCGGTCGGGCTTGACGCCGACCGGTGCGAGCTCGACCTGGAAGCTCTCCTGGTTGACCCGGACCAGCCGCACCCTGACCGGGTCGCCGAGACGCCAAATCCGTCCCGTGCGCTCACCGACCAGCCGGTGACGGCCCTCGTCGTAGGCGTAGTAGTCGTCCTCGAGGTCCGAGATGTGAACCAAGCCGTCGGCGAAGACACCCTCGAGCTCGACGAAGAAGCCGAAGCCGAGTACCCCCGAGATGCGACCGCTGAAGACCTCGCCCACCCGGTCGCGGAGAAAGAGGGCGGTCTTCCACTGGACCGCCGTCCGCTCAGCCTTCTCGGCCTCCTGCTCGCGGGCCGAGCAGGTCATGCCCAGGGTCTTGAGGTCCCGCTCGATCCGGTCGCGCTCCTCGTCCGCCACCGGTCCACCATCGACCGCGAGCTTCCGCAGCATGCGGTGGGTCACCAGATCCGGGTAGCGTCTTATCGGCGACGTGAAGTGGAGGTACGCGTCGGTGGCGAGCGCGTAGTGCCCCCGCGGGTCCGGGGTGTAGACCGCCCGCGCCATGGAGCGCAGCACCAGCATCGACACGAGATGCTCCTCGGTCCGGCCCTCGACCTGGTCGAGCAGCGCCTGCAGCGCCGACGGCGACGCCGCCCCATCCTCGGCGACGAGCTTGAAGCCGAGCTCCCGGACGACCTCTGCGAGGGTCGCGATCTTGGCCGGATCGGGCTCGTCGTGGACCCGGTGCAGGGTCGGCTGACCGGCCGCGAGCATGCGCCGCGCCACCGCGCTGTTGGCCGCCACCATGAGCTCCTCGATGAGGCGGTGGGCGCGGTTGCGGGCGCTCGGCTCGACCGCCACCACCCGTCCCTCCGGATCGAGCAGCACCACCGGCTCGGCGAGGTCGAAGTCGAGGCTGCCGCGAGCGCGCCTCGCCCGTCCGAGCCGGTTCGCCGCCTCGGCCAGCAGCGCCAGCGAGTCGCCGAAGTCGGCGGTCGTCGCCGGCCACTCGGACCGCGGCCGCTCGAGGAGCGCGAAAACCTCGGTGTAGGTGCAGCGGCGGCGTGACCGGATCACCGACTCGCGCGCCTCGACCCGGCTCACCTCACCGTCGCGGCCGACCCGGAAGCGGACCGTGAAGGTGAGCCGGTCGACGCCCTCGCGCAGCGAGCACAGGTCGTTGGACAGCCGCTCGGGCAGCATCGGCACGCACAGCCCGGGCAGGTAGACGCTCGTGCCCCGGCGACGCGCTTCGGCGTCGAGCTCGGTCCCCCGGCACACGTAGTGGCTGACGTCGGCGATGTGAACCTCGACCTCGATGCCGCCGCCGTCAGCCGGCCCGGCGCTGACGGCATCGTCGAAGTCACGGGCTGTTTCGCCGTCGATGGTGATGGCCGGCCGATCGCGCAGGTCCCACCGGCCCTCGAGCTCGCCGGCGCCGATCGCGCCCGGCAATGCCTCGGCCTCGGCCAGCACCTCCGCTTCGAAGCTCTCACGGATGCCGTACAGCCGGAGCACCGCCCGGTCCACCGCCGATGGGTCCTCGGGCCTGCCGAGACGCTCGAGCAGGACGCCGCGGGCGCGCCGGCTGCGGTTGTCGACGCTGTCGAGGCTCACCGCCACGAGCTCGCCGTCGGCGGGCTCGCCGGAGGTCGCGAAGTCGGTGACCTCGACTGTGAAACGCTGGCCCTGGCCGAGAGGACGCACGTGCGGCCGGCCGGACCCGGTCACCCAGACGCCGACGAGCTCGGTGCTCGCGCGCTCGACCACCCGGACAACGACACCCTCGCGCTCACCGGCCTCCCGCGCCCGCTGGCGTGGCCGCTCGAGCCGGACCAGCACCCGGTCGCCGTGAACAGCGCCTCGCATCCCGGCCGGTCCGATCCGCACCGGTGGCCCGTCGGCGGCGTCGAGGTCGACCACGAAGCCACCTCCTGCCTGCCTTCGCAGCCGCCCGGGCAACAGGGTCGATGCCGAGGCTGTGACGTAGCGCTTGCCACGGCCGAGCACAATGCGGCCGTCGCGTTCGAGCTTCTTGAGGGCGTCGCGCAGCGCCCGCCGGGCCTCCGAGCGGCCGAGGCCGCGCTCGTCCTCGACCTGAGCCACCAGCATCTTGAGGGTCATCCCCTTCTGGGCGCGGCGGCGAATGGCGTTATACACGACCTCGGGGTCGACGGGCTCGTCGGGGTGGTTTCGATTCATCGCCACTCATTCAACCACAGCGGCGCCACGCCCGCATCATTCATGGGTACTCCGGTACTCGGTTCAAAGTGCGGCGTGTGGCTGTGGCCTCTTGCAACGGTTGCTCAGCAACCTACAGGAACCTCTGCGCTCTCGTCCATTCCAAGAGGCAACACCTCACCCGCCCGTCTGAAGACCCTGGTTGGACCAGCGTCGTTCCCACGGGCCTTCCATGACACGGTCGTACGGTTGCGCTCAGTCGCCGGCGAGTCGGTTATAAAGCCAGCCGAAGACGAAGCCGCAGATGCAGCCGTCGACGAAGCCCCAGACGGCGCCGATCACGCCTCCCAGCCAGCTCACGCTGTAGCCGAAGTAGAAGTGATCGAGCTGCTGCATGAGGGCGCCCTTGAACCCGAACAGCAGCAGCCACCAGGTCGACAGCAGAATCGTCGCGGCCCAGAGCACGCCGCAGGTCAACGCGAGCGCTTTCGCATTCAGCTTCATCCCGCACCTCCTCCTGGTTGTGGTTCGGAGCTTCCGGTCGCAAGCCTACATCATTGCGGAGGGCTCGTCGCGAACGCCGAAAGGGCCAGGAGCGGCAGCGGCGCGCTCACGAGCCCCGGAAGCGGTGCAGATCGACTCTGCGATGTCCGAGAATCGCCTTCTTCCACCGGGATCGAGCTGCGGACTACGGCGCGAACGGCGGCGGGTACTTGCCGGGCGGCGGGCTCGGCGGCCCGAAGGCCGGCAGGGTGCGTCCGAAGGCCCGAACGGTGGGTTGTTGGTACGGACGCCGCTCGTCGGAAGAGGGCGAGACGGCGCGCGTGGGGCTTGCCGACGTCTCAGCCCGGTGATCGCCCCGGCGCGTCACCGCATCCTCCACTGGAACTCTCTCCGTCCAGCCGCCATTTTGAACTCATAGCCCTTCGCGAACGCGACCGCCGGTAGAATCTCCCCCGTCTCGAGGTCGACGACCTTGGAGCGGGCGAGCACCTCTTTCGGACCGTGCCAGCGTAGCACCACCACGCCGGCCCGGTTGCTCCTGACCTGGAAGCTCCAGATATCCCGCGGCCGCTGCGCGTGGTAGTCGCGGACGTAATCGCCGGCGAGCTCACCCCACTCGGGATGTGGCATCACCACGTAGAACTGATGCGCCTCGAAGGACGGCATGAGCTCGGCGTCGTGGGCGTCCCAGCCGGCCCCCGAGTCGGCAAGCTGGCCGATCCGGGCCTGGGCCGTGACCCCGTCGGACTCAGCCTCGAGCCGCACCGACCAGCCGACGGTCCGTCCGGACTCCACGGTTCCCTCTTCGCGAGCCTCTGTCACAGCAAGCGAGGTCGGGACCCGGAGCTCGGCGTTCTGCCACGCCTTGACCCAGAAGCCGTCGAAGCTCGACAACGTGCCCTCCCCCAGCAGTCCGTCGTACTGACCGTAGCCGGTGGAGGTGTAGGGCTTCCACAGGTAGTTGCGGAAGATGCCAGCGTCGAAGGCCTGCTGCAGCGTGTACTCGCTGCCGCCGGAAACCACCGTCACGTCGGGCCAGTCGACGTCGAAGTCGA
>Ga0316576_10000800_pt1 | contig 15858 bp, 10 predicted proteins | sample S0NA_FD_203075 | JGI IMG/M metagenome (GOLD analysis project Ga0316576, IMG submission 203075) | Rhizosphere microbial communities from salt marsh grasses in Alabama, United States - S0-2_050615r3r5 | ecosystem: Host-associated > Plants > Roots > Rhizosphere | place: USA: Alabama | collected... | reverse complement strand
GCGTTGAAAATGACCGCGAGGGCCACGATCAGCGCCGCCAGGACGCACGCGACGGCGACCTCGCGGGTCAACAGGTGGGGCAGGAAGAGCACCGTCTCGGGCTTCTCGTCCGGTGTCTCGCCCTCGGCACGGGGGACCACCACACCGTGCGACTTACGGACCCGCCAGAAGTGCCACGCCATGACCACGATCAGCAACGCCGGGACGACGCTGGTGTGGATGGTGAAAAACCCGATCAGGGTCGCGTCGGAGATCTCGGCGCCGCCACGGGCGAGCTGCTGCAGCCACCCGCCGATCGCCGGCACGTAGCCGAGCATCGCGGTCGAGATCGTCACCGCCCAGTACGAAAGCTGGTCCCACGGCAGCAGGTAGCCGGTGAAGTTGGCGACCAGCACGAGCAGCAGCAGGCCGATCCCGATGACCCAGTTGAAGCGGCGCGATCCGTGGTAGCCACCAGTGAGGTAGACCCGGAGCAGGTGGAGCAGCACCAGCCCGACGAGCAGGTTGGCACTCCAGTGGTGGGCGTTGCGGACCAGCCGGCCGAACGCGACATCGTGCCGCAGGGTCGTGATCGAGTCGTAGGCGGCAGCCGGCGACGGCTGGTACACGAACATCATCAGAATGCCAGTGGCGAACAGCAGCAACACCAGCACCAGCGACATCCCGCCGAGACCGAAGGTGTGGCTGAAACGCATCGTGGCGAGCGGCAGCTGGGTCGGCCGGAGGTGCAGCACCAGGGTGTTGAACACGACCCACCGGCGCTCGCGGTCGGTCCTCGGCACGATCGGACCACGAAACACCGAGTGCCACATCCGGCGAAGGACCCCGTCGTCTCGAGGTTGCCGATCCGGCTCCGCCACCAACCCCCTCCTTTCGAGCGACCGGACCATGATACCCGGTTGGCTGGGCTTCGGGTCCTGTCACCACCGCCGCCTCTGCTGTTGCCACGAACGAGAATCCAGTTGCCGATCCAGTTTCGGACCTGGTTCCAGATCCAGGTCCGGTTCTGGTTCCGGCTCCGCGTCCGGCTCCGCGTCCGGCTCTACGTCCGGCTCCGGGTGCGGGTCCGGCTCCGGGTGCGGGTCCGGCTCCGGGTGCGGGTCCAGTCACGCCCACAATTGGAGCGCTGTCTCAACTTCTCCCGCAGGATTGTTTAGAATCATTCCTGCTCGGGAGGGCCTGCCACATGAGGTACGTCTGCTCGGTCTGCAACTACGTCTACGACGAGAAGGTCGAGGGAGTCCCCTGGAACGATCTGCCTGACGACTGGACGTGCCCGGTGTGCACGGCGGACAAGACGATGTTCGAGACGCGGGAGGTGGAAGCAGCCGAAGCCGCCGAAAAGCTCGGCGACTCGAGCAAGGGAGAGGGAGAAGGAGAAGGAGAGGGTGGCCTCCGGAACTACCTGGCGCAGTGGCGGCGGGAGAGCAGCCCCGTCGAGGGCGACCTCGCGATGATCCAGGAGATGGCGATCACCGGCGAGACCGTGCTCGATCCCATGCGGACGATCAAAGCGGTGCCATGGTGGGACCAGATCCTGATCTGCGGCGCCCAGCTCGCGACTCTGCCCCTCAACGCGGACGAGGCTGTGAGCACCCGCACCGTGATTGGTCAGCGGGCCGCGGTCCCGCTCGTGATCGAGACCCCGGTCACGGTCAGCCACATGTCCTTCGGCGCCCTGTCGCGCGAGGTCAAGATCGCCCTCGCGCGCGGCAGCGCCGAGGTCGGAGCGGCGATGTGCTCGGGCGAGGGCGGGATCCTCCCCGAGAGCCTGGCCGCGGCCCACCGCTACATCTTCGAGTACATCCCGAATCGGTACTCGGTGACGGAGGCCAACCTGCGTGCGGTCGATGCGGTCGAAATCAAGATCGGCCAGTCGGCCAAGCCTGGCCTCGGAGGCCACCTGCCGGGCGCCAAGGTCACCCCCGAGATCGCTGCCATCCGTGGCTTTCCACCCGGCCAGGACATCGTCAGCCCGGCTCGCTTCCCCGACATCCGCGACGTTGGCGAGCTGCGGGCCACGATCGACTGGCTGCGCGAGACCACCGGAGGCAAGCCCATCGGCGTCAAGCTCGCTGCCGGCCATCTCGAGGCGGATCTTGAGATCGTTCTCGCGGCGCGGCCGGACTTCATCACCGTCGATGGCCGCCCCGGCGCCACCGGGGCCGCGCCCAAGGCGGTCAAGGACGCCACAGCCATCCCCACCGTCTTTGCCCTCGCGCGAGCCCGTCGTTTTCTCGACGAGCGCGGCGCCGACGGCGTGTCGCTGATCATCACCGGCGGCCTGCGGACCTCAGCCGACATGGCCAAGGCCCTCGCCATGGGCGCCGACGCGGTCGCGTTGGCCTCGGCCGCCCTCATGGCTGCCGGCTGCCAGCACTACCGAATCTGCCACACCGGCCGGTGCCCGGTGGGCATCGCCACCCAGGACCCGGAGCTGCGTGCGCGGCTCGACATCGAGCGTTCGGCCCGGCGGGTGGCGAACTTCCTCGGCGCCCTGACCCGCGAGCTCGCCGACTTCGCCCGCCTCACCGGCCACGACGACGTCCACCAGCTGAGCCCGCATGACCTCAGGACCACCAGCCCGGAGATCGCGAGACACACCGCCGTCGCCCACGTGGGAGAGTCCGAACCGAGCATGTGAGATCACCCAAGGAGGAGCACACCGTGTCGACCACCCAGGACAACCTCATGGCCGCGTTTGCCGGCGAGAGCCAGGCGCGCAACATGTACACCTTCTTCGCCAAGGTCGCCCGCAAGGAGGGCTACCACTACATCGCCAAGATCTTCGAGGAAACGGCGCTCAACGAGATGCGCCACGCCCAGGACGAGCTCAAGCTCGCCGGCAAGCTCGGCGACACCGCCGCCAATCTCAGGGAGGCCATGGGCGGGGAGAACTACGAGACCACCACCATGTACCCCGACTTCGCCGAGCAGGCGATGGCGGAGGGCAACAAGGAAGCGGCAATCCTGTTTCGAATGATTGCCCGGGTCGAGGCCGAGCACCGCGAGCGCTACCGCAAGCTCCTCGAGATGGTCGAGAATGGCACCGTCTTCACGCGCGACCAGCCCATCCGCTGGAAGTGCTCGGTCTGCGGTTACATCCACGAAGGCACCGAGCCGCCCGGGACATGCCCGTGCTGTAAGCACCCCCGCGAGTACTACGAGCCCGAGGACATGGGCTTCTGAGCATCGGTTCGTCGGTGCCGGGCGCAGACGCGCCCGGCACCGAGAAGACCGGATCGATCAGGGGACGACGAGCCCCCACGCATTCGTCGTGGCGGTCTCGAAGTCGTCGGCGAAGATCGCATCGTTATCACACGGCTCATTGACGGTGAGCTGAAGCTGCCAGTCGTCGATCGTCCCTACGTCCTGACCGGCACTGTCGACCACCTTGAAGGTCCAGACCCCGGCGGCCGGCTGACCGTCGAGCGCCGCCAGCGGCTGGTCGGGCTGGAAGGTCCCGGTGAAGGGCGCGCTGCCGCTGCCGATGGCCGTCGCCGCCTCATCGTCAAAGATGGTGTTCGTGTAGTCGTTGCCGCTGCCGCCGTGGTTGCCGGAGAGCAGGACCGTCGTCCCGTCGGGACCGATCAGGGAGAGGCTGAGATCGCCGGTGTAGGTGTGAGTGATGTTGACGAGCAGATCGACGTCGATCACGTCGTAGGGCGACGTCACCGTGATCATTGAGCTCGCACCCGTCGGGTTGTTGTCCGGGATCGACACCGGCGTGTCGGTGGCGTCGGCCACCACCGGTGCGCTGCCGCTGGTCTCGAAGCCGTAGTAGGAGCCGCCGTTGTCGTCGACCTCGGTGTAGCAGTTCGGGCTCGTGGAGGAGACCTGCAAGACGTAGTCGGTGCAGGCCGAGAGACCCTCGATCCAGATCGAGTGGGCGGTGTTCGTGCCCGAACCGTCGATCGTCGTCGTCGGCGAGGTCGTCCCCCAGAGCACCCGTGAGCTCGCCGGCACGTTCGTGATCCAGCTGACGACGGCCGACGTGTCGCCGACGAAGTCCATCGTGACATCGCTGATGACGAGGTGCTCGCACACCGGCAGCGTGAACACGGTGGCCCCCGAGTAGCTGCCACTGGCCGACCAGTCGAGAGTCAGAGCGGCGAGGTGGCCGTTGGGCGTCGCCGGATCGATCGCGACCGAGTAGTGATCGGGCAGGCTCTGCACCTGCGCACCGACCACGGCATCGGGGAAGCTCGCGTTGACGTCGGTCACCACGCAGCTGGCCGAGCCCGAGCTGAGCACGCCGGCGATGCCGGTGCCGTCGTCGGCGCCCACATTTTCCACGGTCACCGGCAGCACGATCGTCTCGCCGGGGTTCGCGATGCCGTCGCCGTCACCGGCGCTGTCGTCGCAGAGATGGGAGCGGTACGCCATCCACGGCCCGGTCGGCACGATGACCTCGGTCGTGCCCTGCCAGGGCACCAGGTCATGACCGGTCACCACGATATCGAGGGTCCCCGGGGTCTCCGGCACCGGGTCGAGGGCGATCAGTGCGACTCCACCGGCCACGACGGCCCGACCGAGCAGCGTACCGTCGTCGGTGACAGCCACCATCGCGCCGTCGACGTTGACCGACACGCTCAGGCTCGAGGAGCCTACCGGGATCGTCGGGTCGACCGACGCTGAAGGCGCCACCGGCACCGCAGTGAAGGCCTGCATCTCCGGATCGCCGTGCCAGTGGAAGAGCTCGAACTCGAGCTGCGTCATGGAGCCGCTGCCCTCCCAGTTGTACATGTAGTACTTGCCGTACAGGTAGGCCTCGGCGGGCCGGAAGGAGTGCGGATAGATGTTGCCGCCGTCGTCAGAGTCATAGGAATCCCAGAAGCAGTCGTAGGAGCCGTGAACCATCAGGTCGTTGTACCCGGAGTAGCTCGACGCGGTCGCGGCGATGACTCCGACGGCGCCTCCCGGGTATTTCTTCATGAGAGCCTCGGCAAGGCAGTCACCGCTCGAGTTGAAGGTGCCCGACAGGCAGTTGATGGAGTAGACCACCGGTGTCATTGTGCCGTTGGCGAGGGTCGCGACATTGGAGTTCGAGAACGGCGGGTCCCCCCAGGAGGTCACGCCACCGTGGTCCCGATGCTGGACGATGCTGACACCGGCGTTGAAACCATTAATGACGTCCTGAGTCGACTGTGAAGCCGACGTAATGAGATCTGCATCAGCCTGCGGCACCGGTTGCCCGGAGTACCCGGAGAAACGATGGGGATAGTCGCCAACGTGCCATACGTAGGGGTTGCACGACAGGTTGTTGCTGGTCGCGGCAGTGTGGATGCCCATGCCGATGACGTCACGCACGTAGTGCATCGCATGAGTCGACGTTTCGAAGAACCACCGTGTCGACTGGCAGCTTGAGGACTCGAAGTAGGAGGCCATGAGGTAGTCGCCGTGCCATACGCCGGGCACCACATCCCGATCGATGTCGAGGATCTTCTCGACCACGTGCTCGCAGTCGGTCGGGCTCTGCACCGCGATCCGGCCCATGACCACATCGGGAAAGTAGTCGCTGCCGTCGAGACATGACAAGTAGAGATCGCTGACCATCCCGCTGCTCACATCCTCCGACGGCACCATTGGGTGGTCACCGGCGAGCAGGACGTAGGTCAGGTCCGGATCGCTGTCATAGCGCGCCTGAAGAAAGGCCTTGAGCTCGGCCGCCGTGGTCCCGATCGTGCTCATGGCGACGATCTCGACTGTCAGACCCTTGAGGCGCTTCCACTCGGCGAGGGGCTCCAGCGAAGGGATCAGGGGATCGTAGGCGACGATCAGGTACTCGATCCCGGTCGGGTTCGCATCCGCCGGTGCGGCGCCGTCGACCACGGCCAGGGTCGGAAAGAGCGGGCTCACCCGCTCGGCCTTCCGCGCCTCGGCCGCAGCGTCGACCTCACCGGCAAGGTCGATGGCGACCGACAAATGCGACTGCGCCGTCACCTGGTGCCGGGCCGGGTTGACGGCAAGGGGGCTGAGCTCGACCACCAGGAAGCGCTGGCCGCGGACGACCACGTCGTCGGCGATCCTGGCCGGCGTCGCCGGGAGCCAGGCGTCGGTGCCATAGGCCTTGTCGTCGATGACGAACTCGGGCTCCGCCGAGCCGCACTCGGGCATCGGCGCCTGCCGCGGCAGGACCGAGACGCCTTCGAGGACCACCGATGACCGCGACTCGGTCAACCGCAGCGTCGCCGCCGGGCCGTTGGGGATCGGCACCAGCACCGAACGGAAGGGCAGGTTCGGCCACCCCACCTCGCCGTGGCTGCCGCACCCGGGCACCGTCAGCTTCGAGTACCGGACACCTTCGACGGTTCGTTCATCGACGTAGAAACCGGGAAGGTCGACGTCGATGACGACGCCTCCGACCTGGTCCCGAACATCGACCAGCGGGGCCGAGCCGACCCCTGACGGCGTCACCTCCACCCACAGGTCGTCCGCCGCCACCGGCGCCGCGACCACAGCAAGGAAAGTCAGAAGCAACCACACCGAGCGAGACGAGCGTCGAAGGTCCATGCGACACACCTCCAGAAAGTAATGTCCCTTCTCGCCGCTCGGTGGCCCACCACGAACGGACTCGGCCTGACGGCACGCTCCCTCCCACCGCCGACGAGCCGGACGGTCATAGTGTACTCGAGTTTCAAGAATCAACTCGTTGTCAGTTGCGTGATTTCAAAACCAGTTCTTCATTTGTTCATTTGGTCGCGTCTTCTCATGCGTCGCCCAGACGACCGATCCCCAGTGGTACCATCAGCGACGATCAGGACATCGTCAGGAGGGCAGCGCATGACACCAGGACGCTCACGACTGGCGGCAGTCGGGTTGGCGGCGATCATGCTGGGATCTTCGGCGGCAGCAGCCGCCGAGGCACCGGGACAGGCGCCTTCGACCGAGCCGAAGCTGGTTCTGGTGCTGTCGGGGGGCGGCGCTCGCGGCGCCGCGCACATCGGGGTTCTCAAGGTTCTCGAGGAGCTGCACGTGGCGCCGGACCTGATCGTCGGCACCAGCATGGGCTCGATCATCGGCGGGCTCTACGCCGCCGGCTGGTCGCCCGAGGAGATGGAGGAGCTGCTCGCCTCCATGGACTGGAACGCGGTCTTCTCCGACGAGGTCCCACGACGGGACAAGAGCTTCCGTCGCAAGCAGGACGACCGGCCGATCCTGATCCAGGCGCGGATCCACTTCAAGAAGTGGCGGCCGTACCTGCCCACGGGCCTTCTCGGGGGCCAGAGCCTCGAGCTGCTCATGGACGCCCTCCAGGCCCGGTCGTCGTCCGCGGTCAGTCTCGACAGGCTCAACATTCCCTACCGCGCGGTCGCCACCGACCTCAGCACCGGGCAACCGGTGGTCATCACCGACGCCTCCCTCGCCACCGCCATGCGGGCCTCCATGTCGATCCCCGGCGCCTTCGCGCCGGTCGAGCTCGACGGTCGGTTGCTGGTCGACGGCGGCGCCGCAGCCAATCTGCCGATCGGCATCGCCAAGGAGCTCGGGGCCACAACCGTGATCGCGGTCGACATCTCGAGCCCTCTCGAGGAGGGCGGCTCCTGGCACTTCCTGTCAGTCTCCCAGCAGATGACAAGCCTGCTGACCCGCGGCCACCGCGACCAGGACGCGGCGCTTCTCACCGACAACGACCTGCTGATCGAGCCCGAGCTCGGCGACATGTCGTTCATCGACTTCGACCGTACCCTCGAGGCGGTCACGCTCGGCGAGGCCGGCGCACGGGCCAGCGCCTCGAAGCTCGCCCACTTCGCCGTCGATGACGAGCGCTGGGCGGCCTTCATCGAGCGGCAGAGGCGGCGGCCTCGAGGTCCGATCGTTGTCGACCGGATCCGGATCGAGAACACCTCGCCGCTGAGCGATGCCATCGTCCGCAGGGCGCTCGCGATCGAGCCCGGGGCGCCGCTCGAGCTCAACGAGCTCAGCCACGAGCTTCTCGAGCTCCACAATCTGCGGGCCTTCGGCATCATTGACTTCCGTGTGGAGGAGAGCGCGGGCGTCCGCGAGCTGATCGTCCACACCCCACCGCCTCCTGCAGGCAAGGGTTCCGTCCAGCTCGGCGTCGGGTTCTCGGATGACTTCAACGGCAACACCGGTTACACGATCACGGCGCGTCACCAGCTCCTGCCGGTGAACCGGCGCGGCGGCGAGTGGCAGAACATCTTCCAGCTCGGAACCGTCGGCCTCGTTGACAGCCAGTTCTATCAACCGTTGGGCTCATCGATGCGCTGGTTCGTGGAACCCTCTGCCGGCTTCCGGCGCGAGATCATCGATCTTTGGGCCGGCGGCACCCCTGTCGTCCAGTACGAGATCGAGAGCGTCGAGGGACGGCTTGGCGCCGGTCGGGTGCTGGGCCACTGGGGAGAGCTGCGAGCCACGGCATTCACCGCCGACTACCGGGCGTTACCGCGGATCGGCAACCCGGCGTTTCCACCCGACGACGAACGGCGTGGCGGGATCCGGATCGACCTCCGAATCGACGATGTCGACACCGTCTCCTTCCCGACACGGGGCACTGAGATGGGGGTCGCCTACGAGCGCTCGTCGTCGGTCCTCGGCGCGGAGAACGAGACCGAGCTGGTGTCGTTCCGGCTGGCTCATTCGATCACCTTCGGGCGCAACACCTTCACCCCCTACGTCGAGTACGGCAAGAACTTCCAGCCGACCCTCGACTACATCAACCTGTTCAAGCTCGGGGGACTGGGCCGGCTCTCCGGCTTCGGCGACGACGAGCTACTGGGCGACAAGGTGGCGCTCGCCCGGATCGTTGCGTATCGTCATCTCACGGGGTTTCGAGCAGCCGGGATCAACATTCGGGTCTACGCGGGGCTGAGCCTCGAGGCCGGCAACGTTTATGGCATCGACGATGCCATCACGACCTCGAGCCTGGACACCGGGCTGGGCGCCTTCATCGGCGCCGACACCCCGGCGGGACCGCTCTACCTCGGGTACGGCCGAAGCGAGGGCCGTGACCGCTTCTACCTGGCAATCGGAGACCGGTTCTGAAACCGGACGCATCAGATCACGGCGCCGCCAGCTCCCAGATGTATTACGATGTATGACCTCAACCGTCGGGCGACGGAGGCAAAGATGCGGAGCAAAGACCAGATCATCAGCTTCAAGGCTGACGAGTCCCTCGTGGAGGCGTTGAGCGGCCTGGGCAACCGGTCGGAGTTCATTCGCGGGGCGATCCTCGCAGCCCTCAACGGCCCGTGTCCCCTGTGCCGAGGCACGGGTGTCCTGAGCGCCAACCAGCGTCAGCACTGGCACGAGCTCGAGTCGGACCACTCGATCGAAACCTGCACCGACTGCCACGAGAGCCACATCGTGTGCCGCGCATCCGGAGTCTCGTGATGCCTCGTCGCCTGCGTGTCACGGGCGCGGCCTGGCTGATCCTGGTGGCCTCAGTGGCCTCGGCCGCGACCGAGGCGCCGCTTCGGGTCATCGTGACCGTTCTGCCCCAGGTGGAGGTGGCAACTCGAGTCGGTGGCGAGCTCGTCGAGGTCGTGACCCTCGTCCCGCCTGGCGCCTTCCCCGACACCTTCGAGCTGACACCGAAGCAGATGACCATGCTCGCCGACGCCGACCTCTGGCTCCGCGTCGGAATCCCCTTCGAGAGCATCCTGGTCGAGCGGATCGCGTCGCTGGCGCCGAGCCTCGAGGTTGTTGACGGCTGCTCCGGCATCGACCGGGAGCCCATGGATGGTGACGACCACCCGGGGCACGGTCACGGCGCTCTCGACCCCCACATCTGGCTCGATCCGAGCCTCGTGGCGCACCATGCCGCCATCCTCGCCGACGCCCTCTGTCGCGCGTACCCGGCCGGCTGTGGGACCTTCGAGGCCAACCTCGCCGGCTACCGGGCCGACCTGACGGCGGCCGATGAACGGGTCGCGGCCACCCTCGCCGGCCACCGCGGCGCTCCCCTCTTCGTCTTCCACCCGGCCTACGGGTACTTCGCCCGACGCTACGGGCTCGTGCAGGTACCGGTGGAGGTCAGCGGCAAGGTCCCCACCGGCCGCCGGCTGGCGTCACTGGTTGACCTCGCCCGAAACGCTGACGCCCGAGCGCTCTTCGTCCAGCCCCAGTTCGCCGGCGGCGGGGCCGACGCCGCCGCCGCCGCGATGGGCGTGTCAGTGGTCGAGCTCGACCCTCTCGCGCCGGACCTGGTCGCCAACCTCGAGCGCATGGCCGACACCATCGCCCGCTCGCTGGGGAACCGCCCGTGACTGGCGCCGACCCGGTCATCGAGATCACGGACCTCTGCTATCGCTTCGGCGGACGGCACTGGGTGCTCGACGATGTCTCACTGACCATCGATCGTCTCGACTTCGCCAGCGTTATCGGCCCCAACGGCGGCGGCAAGACCACGCTCATCAAGCTCCTGCTGGGTTTGCTCGAGCCCGACCGCGGCACGATCAAGGTGCTCGGCACGAGCCCGGAGCGAGCGCGTCCTCGAGTCGGCTACCTGCCACAGCACGCCACCATCGACGCCCGCTTCCCGATCAAGGTTGTCGACGTCGTGCTTATGGGGCGACTCGGCCCCAGATGGCCGTTGGGTCGCTTTACACTCGCCGACAAGCAGGCGGCCGGGGCCATCCTCGAACGGGTGGGGCTCGGCGGCTTCGAACGGCGATCACTGGCCGAGCTGTCCGGCGGGCAGCGCCAGCGAGTGCTGCTCGCGCGTGCTCTCGCGGCCGATCCTGAGCTGCTGCTGCTCGACGAACCAGCGGCCGGTCTCGACATCAAGGTCGAGCAGGACTTCTTCCAGCTGCTGGGGGAGCTCAACCGCGCGAAGACCGTCGTGCTGGTGTCCCACGACCTCGGCTTCGTGTCGGCCTTCGTCAAGACCGTTGTCTGTGTCCACCACACCGTCGACGTCCACCCGACGAGCGAGCTCGACGGAACCACAATCCAGAACCTGTACGGCGGGGATGTCCGCCTGGTCCACCACGAGCACAGCGTGGAGGGGCATTGATGGAGTTCCTCCACGCCCTGACCCAGTACGCCTTCCTTCAGCATGCCTTGATTGCGGGCCTGCTGGCCGGCGTCGTCTGCGGCATCATCGGTAGCTTCGTCGTGGTGCGGCGGATCGCGACCATCAGCGGCGCCATCGCCCATTTCGTGCTTGCTGGCCTCGGCGCCGCCCGGTGGCTGCAGGTCGTGCACGACCAACAGTGGGCCGATCCCATGCTCGGTGCTGTCGTCGCGGCGCTCGTGGCGGCGGTGGTCATCGGCCTCGTGAGCCTGCGGGCCGGGGAACGCGAGGACACCGCAATCGGCGCCCTGTGGGCGATTGGGATGGCGGTTGGGATCCTGTTCATCGCCCGGACGCCCGGTTACAACGAAGACCTCATGAGCTATCTGTTCGGCAACGTCTTGCTGGTGGGGGCCGACGACCTGAAGCTGATGGCACTGCTCGACCTCGTGGTGATTGGATGCTGCGTCACCCTGTTCGCCCGTCTCCAGGCGGTGTGCTTCGACGAGGAGTTCGCCCGAGTTCGGGGCATCCGGGTCGAGCTCGACTACCTGCTCCTGCTGAGCCTGATCGCGCTCACCGTCGTGCTCCTCGTGAGCGTCGTGGGCATCGTACTGGTCATCGCTCTGCTGACCTTGCCGGCCGCCATCGCCGGCCGCTTCACCTCCACCCTGGCTGGAATGATGGGGCTGGCAGCCTTGCTCAGCATGGCCTTCACCTCGATCGGCCTGGCGGTCAGCTACGGACCCGATCTTCCGGCGGGCGCAACCACCATTGCCATTGCCGGCCTCGCGTACGTGGCCGTGATCGGCATCGGAGCGTTGCGTCGCAGCTTGAGCAGGAGACGATGACGCTCGACGTATACTGAGACAGCGGGATTCGAACAACGATGAGTCGATTCGGATATTGAGCTTGAACCTCGAGCCTGACGCTGACGCTCGGCACGAGGATCGCTGCCCGGTCACCGGACTGCCCGTCGACCGGCGCCCCGAATGGACCGACGTCGAGCTTGCCCCTGGCTACAGTCTCACGATCGAGGTCATCGGCGGTCACATCATCCACACCAGACCGGTCGGCCACGCCACCCGCAAGGGCGTCACGCTGGTTCGGGAGCTGCTCGACAGGGTTTTCGCGGACGGCGTCCCTGCCGACGGTCCGTATGTGCAGGTCTCCGACTACACCCGCCTCACGGGCGCCACCCCGAATGCCCGCCGGTCTTTTGTCGCCGGCATGCAGCATCGACAGGAGGTCGCGGCCTACGTTGTCTACGGCGCCTCATCGCTGTTCAGGCTGTCGATCAAGCTCGCCCAGCGGTTCAACGTCATCCGGATGCAGGTCGGAATCACCGGCGGCTACGGTGAGGCCATTCGCTTCGCGCTCGACGTCCTACATCAACGCGGCATGCTCCAGCACTCGACCCCGTCCGCGGAAGCCCTTCCCGGGCTCGGCTCGCCGCCGGTGACCGGAGTGTTCGAGCTCGACAGCTACCAGCTCAGCTACAGCATCATCGACGGCCACATCATCCTGGGCAAGTCCGCCGGCTATCTCGGCCTGCGCGAGATGGAGCGTCACCTCGAAATCGAGCGCGCCATCGTCGCCTCGGTCGACCACTCGCGCGGAGCGCCCGTTCTCGTGGCGGACCTGTCCGAGCTGGAGGGAGTCTCGGCCGCGGCACGACGGCTGTACGCTGCGACCGTTCGAACGCGTCAACGCGACGACCCGATTGCCCTCTATGTGTGCTTCGGGGTCGACCCCGTGCTTCGGCACGCTATCAACGTGTCTCGGCCGTTCCTGCCCTTCCGAATCCGGGTCGTCCGAAATCTGGATGCGGCACTGGTCGTGGCGCGGCGGGAGTCGTCCCCGGCCAACGGCTCCGTCGGGCGCCTCCGAGAAGCGCTGTCCTTGCGCCGACGCCAGCTGGCCCGAACCAGGCGGTCGGAGATCGACGATCTCCTGCGTCTCATCGCCAACATCGACTGGGAGGTTGAGGGGCCGTTCGCCCGCGGTTCTGAGCTGCCGCCCGACCACCCGACCGCACCGGTCGTGGAGGCGCTCGAGCTCATCAAGGCCGACATGGACGAGCTCTTCAGGGCGCGCCGGCGGACTGAGAGCGCCCTTCGCGAGAGCGAGGAGCGCTATCGCAACATCCTCGAGACGATTGTCGACGGATACTACGAAGTCGACCTCCACGGTAGGCTCGTGTTCCTCAACGACGCGTTGCTGAGGATCTTCGGCTATGACCGCTCCGAGGTCGACGACATCGACACCAGGACGCTGATGGACTCGGACAACCTCAGGGTCGCCCTTGACACCTTTCGCAAAGTTTGCGAGACGGGACGCCCGGCGCAGGTTTCGGCCTGGGAGATGTTCCGTCGTGACGGCTCGCCAATCCAGGTCGAGATCTCGGTCTCGTTGATCACCGACCAGGAGAGTCAACCGGTCGGCTTCCGCGGCATCGTCCGCGATATCAGCGAACGCGCCCAGGCCGAGCAGGAACGGGTCAGCCTCGAGGCCCAGCTTCAACGCTCGCAACGGATGGAGGCCATCGGCACCCTGGCGGGTGGCATCGCCCACAACTTCAACAACCTGCTCATGGGCATCCAGGGCAATGTGTCGTTGCTCACCCAGAAGCTCGGACAGGACAGCCACCTCAACAAACGACTGCGGACGATCGAGGCGCTGGTTGACGGCGGCTCCAAGCTGACCTCCCAGCTCCTCGGCTATGCCCGCTCCGGCCGAGTCGACGTGCGGGTCACTGATCTCAACCGGCTTGTGCTCGACACCGCCGAGACCTTCAGCCTGACGCGGCGCGAGTATCGGATCCATGATGAGCTCTGCGGACAGCCGCTGCCGGTGGAGGTAGACCCGACTCAGATCGAGCAGGCCCTGCTCAATCTACTCATCAACGCCGCCGACGCGATGCCCCGCGGCGGTGACATCTTCCTGTCGAGCCGGCTGAGGCCGGCAACCGAGGACGAGATCCAGGAGCAGGAGCTGCGACCGGGATCCTATTCCGAGGTGAAGATCCGGGACACCGGTTGCGGCATGGACCCGCCCACGATCGAGCGAATCTTCGAGCCGTTTTTCACCACCAAGGGACTGACCGGAGGAACCGGCCTCGGGTTGGCCTCGGCCTACGGCATCATCCGCGCCCACGGCGGTCAGATCGCGGTCGAGTCGGCCGTCGGCACAGGTTCGACCTTCAGCCTGCTGCTGCCTGCAGTCATGGGGAAACCGCTGCCCGAAGGCCCTTCTCGAGCACAGCCGATTCACGGCGAAGGCACCATCCTCGTGGTGGACGACGACCCGGCGGTGCTCGAAGCCTGCGCCTCCATGCTCACCCTGCTCAACTACGTCCCGGTTTGTGCCGGCAGTGGCGAAGCGGCAGTCGACATCTTCAGTCGCAGGAGCTCGGAGATCGACCTCGTGGTGCTCGACCTGATTCTCACCGACCTCAGCGGGGCCGAGGTCTTTGACCGAATTCGAGCCATCGACCCCTCGGTCCGGGTCCTGTTGGCCAGTGGTTACAGCCTGGACGGCGAGGCTGCAGGCATGCTCGAACGCGGCTGCGACGACTTCATCCAGAAACCGTTTTCCATGGAGCAGCTGTCCCTCAAGCTCGGCGACCTGCTCGGCTGACGCCGCTCATTCGAAGGCAACGACGATTTTGCCGACATGCTCGCCGGTCGCGAGACGGCGAAACGCTGCCGGTGCGTCGTCAAAGGGGAACACCCGATCGACCACCGGCCGAAGCTCGTGCGCAGCCAGGGCTCGGCTCATGCGTTCAAAGCCCTCCCTCGAGCCCACAAGGATGCCCTGCAACCGGAGGTTCTTCATCAGGATCGGAATGATGTTGAGCTCGGCAGCGACCCCCGACAGAACGCCGATCACCGACACCTGTCCCCCGACCCTGACGGCCGCCATGGACTGCTCGAGGGTCCCGGCACCACCGACCTCGACCACCTGATCGACGCCGATCCCGCCGGTGAGCTTGCGCGCCGTCGCACCCCACTTCGGGTCCTCGACGTAGTTGATCGTCTGCCACGCGCCGAGCTCACGGACGCGTTCCAGCTTGGCCGGCGAGCTCGACGTGACGATGACCCTCGCTCCGAGCACCCCGGCGAGCTGCAGGGCGAACACCGAAACGCCTCCGGTCCCCTGGACGAGAACCGTGTCACCGGCGGTCACCGTGCCCTGCTCGGCGAGAGCGCTCCAGGCGGTGAGAGCGGCGCACGGTAGGGTCGCGGCCTCGACGTCGGTGAGGTACTCGGGCACAGCCACCACACCGTGGGCGGGCAGCGTCATCTCCTCGGCCAACGTCCCGTCGAGGGGTCCGCCGAGGGTTCCCTTGAGCTTGTCGGCGGTCGGCGCACCCGCGAGCCAGGACTGTGAGAACAGAGTTGCCACACGGTCGCCGACGGCCACCCGTGACACCCCGGCGCCGATCTCGATCACCTCACCAACCCCGTCCGAGCATGGCACCAGCGGCAACGGTTGGCGCGGGTTGTAGTGCCCTCGCACCATCATCAGGTCCCGGTAGTTGAGCGAGACCGCGCGCAGCCGGAGCCGGACCTGGCCCGGCCCGGTGCTCGGCTCCGGTCGTTCAGCCGGGCGCAGGTTGTCCATTCCGAAGCTGCCCTGGATCTCGTACACCTTCATCAAATGCCTCCTGTCATGGTCTCGTCCGAAGCACGGATCATATCGTGTCGACCAATCGGCGCCTGCTCCAGAATCAGGGTCTCCCCGACGGCAAGCACCGCCAGCCGCCGGCGAGGGTCCTCCGGCCGTGTCCGCCACCACTCGAGAACTCGCCGACGAGGCTCGCACAGGGGCTCGTCGGTGAGCTGGAAGGTCCCCCAGTGCATGGGAACCATGATCTC
>Ga0316576_10000799_pt1 | contig 15861 bp, 13 predicted proteins | sample S0NA_FD_203075 | JGI IMG/M metagenome (GOLD analysis project Ga0316576, IMG submission 203075) | Rhizosphere microbial communities from salt marsh grasses in Alabama, United States - S0-2_050615r3r5 | ecosystem: Host-associated > Plants > Roots > Rhizosphere | place: USA: Alabama | collected... | reverse complement strand
GCAACGATGAAAGCGACAAGCACAATGGCAAAGAAGATGACGTTCATAACGATTGATCTTGTTATCCGATTTTTTACATCTATTCAATCATCATTCTTTGTGTCCTTTGTGCCTTTGTGGTTCATGTTTATTTCTCACTACCGAAAAACGCCCGCATCTTCATGAGCAGCGCGACGTCGCCTTCGGCGGTGTACTTTTGCTCCATGAACATCTGCTGGCCGTCCGCCTTGCCGGTCATGATGTCCATCCAGAGGTCAAAGGGCGTGTCGATGGTCAGGGAGGGATCCTCGCAGACCCCCTCCCGGGCACTCAACGCGCCCTCGGCGATAATGAAATGGCAGTTCCCTTCCACGGCGCCGCTGAACTTGTACTGCAGGGTGGCCGCCATATCCCCTGCCCCTTCGGGGTTGAATGCCATTCCGGTAAGCAGCATGAACTCTTTTATTGAGTCCGGACGCGGAATCACTTTTTTTTCGACAAACTGTTTGGGGGTAATGCCCTCCCTGATGCACGTTTTCCAAAACATATTTCCCAGTACGTGAAACTGTTCCACGTCCCGGGCTATCGGGAGGTGAATATCCGCCATGGTCTTTTCTGTTACGAAGCCTTTTTCAATGAGCTCGCTGCCTGCCGACCGGAGAGCGGAGGCGATCGCCGCCCTGCGCTGCTCCATTCCCGCCTGCATCAGGCTTTCGGCCGCCGGTCGATAAATTTCCGCCACGAGCCGGTCTCCAAACAGGTGGTTGACATAAGCGGAAAGCTGATCAAAGGCTGAAAATTCGGGAAATCCGGCCACAGAGAGCACCACCGCCCGGCCCAGGTCATGGCGCATCGGGTGACTGGTCTTGCCGTTTCTCTTTTCGAAAAACGGCTCTATGCAGGGCAGGGTGCGTTCGATGAATGTCTTCATGTGCGCGTTGACCGTGTGGTGGTACAGGGGGGTCGCATACACCACCAGATCCGCCTCGATCAGTTTGGGGAGCAGTTCTTTGGTCATGTCGTCCTGGAGTACGCATTGGCCGGGTGTCTTGGTCCAGCAGGTAAAACATCCCGTGCAGTAGCGAATTTTCTTGTCCCGCAGGTGGACGACGTCCACAGCGGCCCCTGCCGTCACCATGCCCGTTGCAAGGGATGCCAGCATCCACTCCGTTTTGCTCTGACCGCCCTTGCGGGCACTGGAATTAAGCGCGAGTACTTTCATTTTCTCCTCCTACTTATAGATTTTGGCATCATTCTGAAATCCTCTTCAGGGTTTCGAGGGTCCTGGACACATTTTCCACATATGCCGCAAATATCCTTACGCCGAACAGAAAACACTCTTTCTGAAAAGGGTCTGCGGTTTCTTCTATTTGGGGCCGCACCGCTTCAAGCCTTTCCTGCTCTTCGAGAATGTTCCGCAGGTATTGTTCCGAAATTTCCAACCGGTCTTCAGCGTCCAGATACGAAAAAAAGAAAAGCCGCGCAAGAAAGGCGTTCCTGGTACGCTCCGGCAAAAGGGGAGTCTTCAAAAGGGAATGAAACGCCTTTTCCCCGGCAGCAGTAATGCTGTATACCTTTTTATTGGGAGCGCTTTCCTGAATCTCCAAACGCATGGAAATCAACCCCTCCTGTTCCATCTTTTTCAAAGCCGGGTATATCGAACCAAAACTGATTCCCGAAAAAAAAGAAAACGACAACGAAAACGCATTCTTCAACTCATAACCTGTCATGCTTTTTTTCATTAAAAATCCAAGGATTATAGTATGTATATTCATGTATCACCTATATATCGAACGTTTATATTTTTATTCGATCTATATCGTTTCGATGTATTTGTCAAAACATTTCCCAAAAAAATCGACACAAACCCTTGCTTGAAAAATCATCATTGGGTATTGACTAGACAACGAAACTTTCCAAACAAACTACGGGAGATTTTTTTTGGCCATGCACACAGCCGCACACCTGACCAGGGACCGGGACACGCGCAAACTGATGGCGGTCGCCCTCGGAGAACGGCCCGCCGATCTTGCCGTTATCAACGCCGACCTGCTGAATGTTTACACCGGTGAGATTTTATCCGGCCAGGCCATTTGCACCTGCGACGGGTGGATTGCCTATGTGGGTGACCCCCATGGGCAAAGCATCGCAAAAGGCACAACAGTGATCGATGCCGCCGGCCGCACCGTCATTCCCGGCTTCATCGACGGGCACACCCACGTGGCATGGGGGGCGGTTGCCAGCGAAGCGCTGCGCTACATCATCAAAGGGGGCACCACCACCATCATCTCGGAAGCCCTCGAACCCTACCCGGTGGCCGGTTTGAAGGGCGTCATCGACTTTATCGAATCCCTGCAGGGCCAGCCTATCAAATGCTTCTGCACGGCCCCGGCCATGGTTTCCATCAGCCCTGAAGCAGGCAAGATGCCCCTGTCCGATCTCGAAACCCTTCTCGGGCGCGGGGAGGTTTTGGGACTCGGAGAAACCTACTGGCAGGCGCTGCTGCAGGAACCGGAGCGCCTGCTGCCACGGCTCGAGGCCACCCTGCAAGCGGGCAAACTGCTCGAGGGCCACTCCGCCGGCGCCACCGGGAAGAAATTGAATGCCTACATCGCCGCGGGCATCTCATCCTGCCACGAGCCCATAACCGCACAGGAAGTGCTCGAGCGGCTGCGTCTCGGACTGCATGTCATGGTCCGCGAAGGCAGCATTCGGCGGGATCTTAAGGAAATTGCCGCCATCAGACTCACCGGCGCGGACCTGCGCCGGCTCATTCTGGCCACCGATGGGGTTCAGCCCCTGGACCTGGTGGAAAAGGGCTACATGGAGTATATCGTCCGCAAGGCCATCGATTACGGGTTCGATCCCGTTGCCGCCGTCCAGATGGCAACCCTGAACGTGGCCGAACATTTTTCACTGGATGGGGTGATCGGCGGCATCGCTCCCGGAAAAATGGCCGACATGGTCATCGTCCCGGATATACGTACCGTCAGAGCGGAAACCGTGATCAGCAACGGTGCCGTCATCGTAGAAAAGGGAGAGGTCCTCGTCATGCCGCGCCGCCACGCGTGGCGCAAAAACAGCCTTAGCACGGTCAGGCTGCCGCGGGCGATGGTACCCGGTGACTTCCGGATAGCGGTCGAGACCCCTGCGGCGGAAGTCAGGGTGCGCCTCATCGATCAGATCACCGACCTGGTGACTGCGGAGGCCGAAGTGAATCTGCCGGTGGTCGACGGGGCGATATGCTCGGCCGTGGACAGGGACATCATCAAGGTCGCCGCCGTGGACAGGGCCCTGCGGCCCGGAAAAACCGGCACGGGTTTTGTCAGGGGGTTCGGCCTCACATCCGGCGCTTATGCCTGCAGCGCCGCATGGGATGCTTCGGACATTATCGTTGTCGGCACCGATGATGCGGACATGGCGGCCGCCGTCAACCGGATTCATGCACTCCAGGGGGGCGCGGTGGTTATCGAAAAGGGCCTGGTGATCGCGGAGTTGGCCATGCCCGTGCTCGGCCTGGCATCCGACCTGCCGCTGGAAGAAACCATCGACGGTCTGAACATGATCGCCGATGAACTGGCCCGCCGGGGAGTCGGCTTCCCGGACCCCCTGCTGACCCTCGTTACCCTCACCGGTGCAGCCATACCGTTTCTGAGAATATGCGAAGAAGGCCTCGTGTCCCTCAAGGACGGAAAAAGCAAGGCGCTCGTTATTGAAAGGGCGTCTTAAAAATTCGTTCTCAAACCTAACCCCGCATGAGGTCAATCGATCGCCCGGGGGCAATACCCTCCCGGCCGTGAACAACTCGATTTAAGGAGGAGGTCACATGACCATGCAAAAAGAGGAAACGATCCAGATATACCCCGGCTGGGATGATTTTTATGGCCAGGACGTCAGCAGCAAGCTCGATTTCTTCTCCCGAAACGGCCGTCTGTTCGATGTCATTTTCGCCCAGCAGTTCGACCGTGACTTTCTCGATGCCATGTGCAACCTTGCCAGCCAGATACGACTTCTGGCAAAAACCAGAACCGGCGCCAACAAGCTGGGCATGCTGCTGAATCACAAACGCGCCATGCTCTACTTTGTGCAGCCCTCCACGCGGACATTCATTTCCTTTCTAAATGCCTGCCACATTCTGGGTATCAAAACTTCTGAAATCCGCGGAACGACCACCAGTTCGGAGGTCAAGGGTGAATCACCGGAAGACACCATCAGGACCTTTGCCAGCTACGTGGACCTGATCATTGCCAGGAACCCGGTGGCCGGTTTTGCCGAAAAAACCGCCTGGGTGCTCAACCGCACGGAACGCCCCGTGTCCGTCATCAACGGCGGTTCCGGCCCGGACCAGCACCCCACCCAGGCCCTGCTGGACATCTACACCCTGGAACGCTCCTTCGAACATCTCGGCGGCCTCGACGGCAAAAAAATCGCCATGGTCGGCGATCTGAAACGCGGCAGAACCGTTCGCTCGCTGAGCTACCTGATGAAAAATTATGAGGATGTCCAGCTCTATTTCGTCGCGCCAAACGTTTTCCGCATGAAAGACGACATCAAAGACTTCTTGAAAAAACACGCGATACCCTATTTTGAAACCGAAGATTTCGAAAGCGTGAAACCCGAAGTGGATGCCATTTACATGACCCGCATTCAAAAGGAGTATGCGGAAGCCCCTGCCAGTGAGGTCGACATCTACCCCGAGTTTCACCTAACCCGTGACGACCTCGCTAAAATCCAGTCGCACTGCATCATCATGCACCCCCTGCCCCGCCGCTATGAAATCGAGGTGGAGGTCGACGAGGACCCCCGGGCCGTCTACTGGCGCCAGGAGCGCAACGGCATGTGGATCCGGGCGGCGCTGATCGCCTACCTCTTCGGTGTCGATGAAATCATTATGCGGGAATTCTGCTGACGGACGCATGCCTGAGGCGCCCCCGCTTTCCGGTGGATCCCCGGTGGATAGAGGCTGACGCGCCATTCGCGTTTTTGGACGCCGGGGTTGACCGAACGCATCCGGGACTTATGTTTTGCACAAGAATGTCAAAGCTAAGATGAGCGTTCAACTTAGGTTAAACCTAACTTGAAATTAGATTAGGATCGGAGAAGGTACTCGTGCAAACGGAGCCTGTGCATACGGAAAATATCCCGCCCACCGAACCGGTGCCGCCTTTTTTAACCAAGTGGTGGACAGCCGCACGGCCTTTCTCGCTTCCGGCCTCCACCATGTCCGTCGTTTTCGGCACTGCCCTGGCAGTCACCATAGGCAAAGCCAAATTCCAGCCGGTGCTGTTTCTGGCCGCTTTTCTGGGAATGGCCTTGCTGCAAATCGGCAGCAACCTGCTCAACGATGTTTTCGACTTTGAGCAAGGCATCGACAAACAGGTCAACCCGGCCAGCGGAGCCGTGGTCAGGGAGTGGATCACCCCCCGGGAAGCGCTCAAGGGGGCGGTGTTGTTCATGGCCGCCGGCAGCCTTATCGGCCTCTATCTGGTTTACCGCGTGGGCACGCCCATTTTCTGGATCGGCCTCATAGGCGTGATTGTGGGTGTGATCTATACCTGGGGCCCCCTGCCCCTGAAGTTCAATGCCCTGGGCGACCTGGCCGTTTTTATAGACTTCGGCCTGTTGGGATCCCTGGGCGCGTGGACCGTTCAAACCCGTGCGCTTTCCTGGACACCGGTTATCTGGGCGGTGCCGATGTCCCTGCTGGTGGTGGCCATCCTGCACGCCAACAACTGGCGGGATATCAAAAGCGACACCAAAGGGGGCATACGCACCGTTGCCAGCGTGCTTGGGGACAAAACGTCCCAGAGCTACTACCAATTCCTGATTCTGTTTCCTTTTGCCTTTCTGCTGCTCGTCATCACCTTTTCGTGGGCTGACGGCCTGCACCCCAGAATGCCTTTTACCTTTCTGATTACCTTCTTGATGCTGCCGAAGGCGTTCGTGCTGATCGGCAAGGGCAAACGCCGCCGCTCCCCGCGAAATCCCCATGATTTTGTGGCCCTGGACGGCGAAACCGCCCAGTTCAATCTTTTTTTCGGAATATTGTGCACGGCGGCGCTGGGCCTCGACGCCCTTTTGGGAGTCATCTTCCGATAATGCAACCGTTTTTGACCAACGACCGACTTACCCGGACGGTCACCGTGCTCTCCATCGCCCTCTTCATCCCGCTTTTCGTTACCAGAGGGCTTGGAAAATTCGATTTCTGGTGGTGGATGTCAGCCAATGTTGTCGGCCTCTCGGCCATCGCCGTCCTGCTCGACCGTGGCTGGAGAGAGGATGTGTCAAGAGATCTGGCCGAAGCGGTTTGGAAAAAAGCGGGCCTCGGGCTGGCGTCGGCCACGGCCCTCTATGCCGTCTTCTACCTCGGCAACACGACCGCCAGGCATCTGTTACCCTTTGCCGGCCGAGGCATCGAAAACGTCTATGCGTTCAAGGACAATGTCTCCGCCGTGCGCATTGCCCTTCTGATGGCGTTTGTCATCGGCCCCGGCGAAGAACTTTTCTGGCGAGGATTTTTACAACGGCGGCTCCAGATGGAAAAAGGCCCCCTGCGGGGCTTTTTACTGGCGACCACGGTTTACACGGCCGTACACCTGGCAAGCGGCAATCTCATGCTGGTGCTGGCTGCCGGCGTCTGCGGTCTTTTCTGGGGATTTCTCTACCTCCGCACGGGTTCCCTGCTGGTGAACGTCATCAGCCACACGATTTGGGATCTGGTCATATTTCTGATATTCCCCATGAATTGAGGGGCCGCAACGCTGCAAGGGCCCGGCGGTTTCAGGGGCAAGGTGGTTTCGGATGAAAATTCTCTCCGTATCAGATCGAATCGAACCGCTTCTTATGCAGCGGGGACCGGAAAATCCCGCCGTCGGGGTAAATTTGATCCTGGGCTGCGGCGACCTGCCGCCGGAATATCTGACGCAACTCACCAGCACTCTGGAAGCCCCCCTGTACTATGTCATGGGAAATCACGACATCCGGCATGCCTCCAAACCACCGGAGGGATGCATGGACATTCACGGACGCATCGTCAATTTCGGAGGGCTTAGAATTTTAGGCCTGGGCGGATCGAGATGGTACAACGGCGGGTCGAATCAATACACCGAAAATCAGATGAAATGGATCGTATGGCGGCTCTACCCCCTGCTCTGGTGGAACAGAGGTATGGATATCGTCATCGCCCACGCACCGCCGCGCCGTGTTCGTGACGCCGAAGATCGATGCCATAGAGGTTTTAAAAGCTTTCACCCGCTGATAAAACGTTTTTCTCCGAAATACTTTATTCATGGGCACATACATGCTATTTTTGACGACGTTTCCGCACGGATGACAACCATCAACCGGACCAGGGTGATCAACAGCTATGGGTATTTCATTCTTGAAATCGATACTGACGGGGAAACAGGCTAAGCAGCGGAACCGCGCAAATCACGAACCGGTTGAAATGGAAACCCGCTCCTTTCACGATGACCAGGTCAACGAAAAAGCTTTCGACGCCGTCAGCAGAGGGGTCTGTGAGGTCCCCCTGGACCGGATTATCGGCAGTGTGGGACGCTATCACGACTTTGACGGTAAGTTCAGAATCAAGTCGCACGTACCCTCTGACAGGCTGCAGCAGGTAAAAGAAGCCATGCGCCGGGGAAAACCCATGCAGCCGGTGAAACTCTACCAGATCAAGGACGAGTACTACGTCCTGGACGGCAACCATCGCGTGGCCGCCGCCAAGGAGTTCGGGCACGAAACGATCAGCGCCAAGATCCTCGAGTTCATCCCCTCCAGCAACACCCTCGAAAACATCCTTTACCGTGAAAAAAGCGCCTTCAGGGAAGAAACCGGATTGAGCGCACCCATCGACCTGACCGAAGTCGGGAAATATGAATACCTCCAGCAACAGATCCGGACCCACCGTGAGCACCTGCAGAAGACCACCGGGAAGCCCGTCCCCTGCTCCCGGGCCGCCCTTGACTGGTTTCACACCATCTATAAGCCGCTCACCGGCATTGTGGAGAAAAGCGGCCTTTTAAATCACTTCCCGAACCGCACCGTCGCGGACCTATACGCGTACATATCTTTCCACCAGTGGGAGAAAGGCCGCCAGCGCACCTACGGCATCGGGATAGACAAATTGATCCCCAGAGACATGGAGGCGTTCAGAGAAAAGATGACGGACACCAAAGAACGTGAATACCCGGAGATGAAAACCGGTATTACCGCCTTCATCCTGATGACGGTAAAAGCCAAGAGCGAGTACCGCATCATGGACAAGCTGTACCAACTCGAGGAGGTCCGGGAAATCCACTCGGTTCACGGCGAGGTGGACATCCTGATAAAGGTTGTCCTGACCAGGGATCTGCTCACGTCCGACGCGGAAATCATCGGAAATTTTGTCCACGAGCACATCAGGGGCATTTCCGGCGTGAACAGCACGCGTACCCTGATTCCCGGCCATTCCAAAATCAAACCCGAATAAAATCGTGTTCCACGATTTTATGAAACGCGACTGCGTCGCTCCCTTGCTAAAGGTTAAAAACCCCATCCCTGCTGCAAGTTGCAGGCCACTTCTAAATGTTGCCGAAATCCTTCGGATTCCGGTATTGCACATTCACAACAAAGTGGATCTCAATCTATCAGTAGGTTTGATATTTAACCAACCGCCCATCCAGTCCCGCATTCCTCAACGGCTTTTTCCAGGAGGCTTTCAAACCGACATGTTTCAGCATCTCCCTGTTCCCGAAATAGATGAACGCCCGGCTACCCGGGCAGCGCCGTTTCAAAAAATCGCCAAATGACCGGTAAAGGTCCTGCAGGTCGCCGTTTTCCTTAAGCCGTATGCCATAGGGCGGGTTGCACAGAATGGTCCTGTTTTCGAAACCCGGCAGGTTCTTAAAATCCGCGCATGAAACGGTGATCTGCTCCCCGGACGGCAGGCTGCGGCAGTTTGTTGCCGACGCCTTCACGGCGTGACGGTCGATATCGCTCCCGGCAAGCAGCCCCTTGCAAATCCCGGTCATTTGGCTGTCGGCATCGTTTTTCACCTTTTGCCAAACCCGGCGCCTGAAATCCGGCAGGTGAAAAAAACCGAATTTTCTCCTCAGAAAACCGGCAGGGATATTACCCGCCAGCATGGCGGCCTCACACAGGATGGTGCCGGATCCGCACATGGGGTCATAGAGCGGTGTCCGCCGATCCCACCCGGAGAGCGCCAGGATGGCAGCGGCCACCACCTCCTGCATGGGCGCCTCCACAGATGTTTGCCGGTACCCGCGGCGGTGGAGCGAACCGCCGGATGTGTCCAGGCTGATCGTGCCCCTGTTTTTTTCGATGTGCAGGTTGAGCCAGACGTCGGGCGTGCGTTTGTCCACATCGGGGCGTTTTCCGATCCCGGACCTGAAATAGTCGGCAATGCCGTCTTTGAGGCAAAGGCCGGCGAATTTCGAATGGCGCAGATTGGGATTCTTGGAGACATTGGCAAATACACCGAAGGTGTTGTTGACGCTGAAACAGGCGGCCCACTCGATGGAACGGGCCGCTCGGTACAAATCGTCGCGGTCCCGACATTTAAAAGAGAGCAGCGGTGCCAGCACCCTGGTCAACAGGCGCGCCTTATAATTGACCGCATACAGTGTTTCCGGGTCCGCTTTGAAATAGACGCCCCGATGCCCGCTCACGATGCCCCCGGCGCCCAGCGCCGCAAGCTCCCTGGCTGCCAGGGTCTCGAGGCCGCCTGGTGTCTGGCAGAAATAGGTTCGGGTCTGCTGGTATTCGAAATGGTGCATGGAAAAGTCAACCACCTTCATATGCCTAAGGCTTGGGGGCCAAGGGGTCGAAGGACCCAAGGGGTCGAGTGAAACAAGGATGAGCTCATAGCTGAGAGGTCATAGCTCATGGCACGCTTTCAGCTTTGCACTTTTTTTCCCTTCAAACCCCGGTAAACTGGAAATAACCATATCTATATCAAAATAGTAAACAATTTCAAATAACCCAATGCCAAATGCTCGCGCCTTCTGGGTGCGTTTTTCGTCATCCCTGCGAAGGAGGCTGTGTCGCCATCCGCTTTGGCAGGGCTAAAACCCTGCGCTACATGATCGGACAAACAGCTGGATAGAACCAAAGTATGTATAATCAAACGGTTATCAATGTCGGCCAGGGCTTTAGCCCTGAAAAATTTTCCCGGTATCGCTATTTGGTGAATAACGACACAGCCTCCTGCGCGGGGATGACGAGGGTTTTAAGCTGAGACCTTTCGCAAACATGATGGGATTTCACTAAATAGGTACTGAATTGAGATAAAACATTACGTTTCCCTGGTCTTGCGGAATTCGATATCCGGCCACGCCTCCATGCTGAAGCCGAGCTGCCACTCGCTGGTAGTGAGGAAGGAAAGACTGCCCTCGGCATCCCGGGCCAGGTTCGCGTAATTGCTCTTCTCGAATTCCGCCAGCTTTCTCCGGTCCGGGCACGCTACCCACCGGGCGACGCTTAAGTTCACCGGTTCATATTCGGCATCGACGCCGTATTCCGCCTTGAGCCGTGCCATGGTCACGTCGAACTGCAGGACGCCCACGGCACCGAGAATGTAGTCGTTCCCTGCCAGCGGCCGGAAAACCTGGATCGCCCCCTCTTCCGCAAGCTGAACCAGACCCTTTTTGAGATGCTTCATTTTAAGGGGATTCTTCAAACGGACGCGCCTGAAATGCTCGGGAGCGAAATTGGGTATCCCGTTGAACTTCAACGGCTCCTTATCCGTAAAGGTGTCCCCGATTTTGATCGTCCCGTGGTTGTGGATCCCGATGATATCGCCGGGGTAGGCTTCCTCGACGTTTTCCCGGTCCTGGGCCATAAAAATGGTGGCGTTCGCCAGGGTGACCCCCTTGCCGATGCGGTGGTGGACAACCTTCATGCCGCGTTGGAATTTCCCGGAACAGATCCGAACGAACGCGATCCTGTCCCGGTGCGACGGGTCCATATTGGCCTGTATTTTGAAAGTAAAGCCCGAAAAGGCTTCCTCGTAAGGCGAAACATCACGCGAAGCGGCCCTGCGCATGCCCGGATGGGGGGCCATCTCGACAAAGGCGTCCAGCATTTCCCTGACACCGAAGTTGTTGACGGCGCTTCCGAAAAAAACCGGCGTCTGGCTCCCCTTCAGATACTGGCCCATATCGAGAGGGTCGGTGGCTCCTTCGATGAGGGCCACGTCTTCCCTCAGTTCGTCCGCCTGACTGCCCAGCAAATCGTCCAGCTCGGAAGAGCTCAGATCGGTGATGACAATGCCGTCCTCGACAACCTTGGACCTCCCGGGTTTGAAAAGATGCAACCGTCGCTGATGAAAATTGTACACACCGCGAAAATGCTTTCCCATACCGATGGGCCAGGACAGGGGCGTGCATTCAATCTGCAGCTTTTCCTCGATATCGTCCAGAATATCCAGCGGTGTCATGCCGACACGATCCAGCTTGTTGATGAAGGTGATGATGGGCGTGTTGCGCATCCGGCAGACCGCCATCAACTTCTCGGTCTGCGGCTCCACCCCTTTGGCGCTGTCGATAACCATGAGCGCGCTGTCCACGGCTGTCAGCACCCGATACGTGTCTTCGGAAAAATCCTGATGGCCCGGCGTGTCCAGGAGGTTGATCTCCAGGTCCCTGTAATGAAACTTCATGACCGACGACGTAACGGAAATGCCCCTTTCCTTTTCGATGGACATCCAATCACTGGTTGCATGCCGCTGCGCCTTTCTTGCCTTGACGGCCCCGGCCTGCTGAATGGCCCCGCCAAACAGCAGCAGTTTTTCGGTCAGCGTGGTCTTCCCGGCGTCCGGGTGGCTGATAATGCCGAAGGTGCGCCGCCGCTTCACCTCGTTTTTATGCACGGTGTTCATCCTGTATTTTTATTCCTCTGCAACAGAGCCATCTATATGAAGTTGATTATCGCTTATCGTTGTGGACCATAAACTATATAAAATAATATCTATTTCACGATTGTAAACCCCGGCGTTGTGGGGCAAAATTACCTCAACCCTAAATCGAGCGATTGTCACAAACGGCATTGCATCCCAGGTTTAAAAAGTGTAATCTTTAAATATTATAAAAACAGAAATTTAAAGCTAGAAACATGAACCGGAGCAATAAGCGGCCCCTCACCGCAGCCTACATCGTCTTCTACACGCTCTTTTCACCCGACACCTGGCGGGTTTTGATGGGGGTGCTCCTAGCCCTGCTGTTCACCCCCCATATTATTCCGCCCGTCCTGTCCAAGACCGGCGTCGGCATGCTGTACCTCATGATTGCCGTCATCGGCTGGGCCCTCAGCTCAAAACCCGCCCAATGGATCACGGCGTGGCTGAAAAAGGTGATCCTCGGAAATAAGAACCCCGGATTTTAGCGACATATCGAATGAACTCACAAGACCAGATGCTTCCTGCAATTTATACCAGATACAGGGGCCTTTTATTGCTTTTGCCCCTTATTCTGATCATTTCGATACCGCGATGCAGCGATCCAAAGGGCGACAATGCCTTTGTGGAAGACAGGTGCGGACTCCTGGAAGCCAGCCAGCTCGAACGGATTGCCGGCATTGAGCGCAACCTGCTCGCCGAACTCGACATTCATTTCATGACCATTATCCTGGATGCCCCTGCCGCGGACCTGAATGCCGCGGCAGTCGACCTGTTCGACAGGCATGCCCCGGGGTCGCTGACCAAAGGCGCCAGAGGGATGCTTCTCCTGATCGACCCCTGGGGAAAAGCCGTGCGCCTGGAAACAGGCTATGATTTGGAAGGCATCTTCACCGACGCTTTCGTGGGCTACGTGGAACAGCGGCAGATGCAGCCCTTTTTCGCCGCCGGCAGAATCGGCCCGGGCATCGAGGCTACCGTCGAACTGTTGGTGGACAAGGCCCTCAGGTCCATCGATTCCGGCGACTACGTGGTGGATCAGGCAGGCGGTATTCAGGGCGGGCATCTTTCCGGGGGCGCCGGTGCCAAAAGCGGCATGCAAATGGGCGACCGGATCGCTCCGAAACCGTCGAGCCTCCTGGCCGGCGAGTTCGGCCCCGGGAAGACACCCAGCCAAACCCTGGAAAAGTGCCGGCAGGTCCTCGAACTGCACATCAAGGACCCGGACCTGGGTATCTATTCACCGCAAACCAGGGAATTTTTCCGGCAGTGGGTGGTTACCGATGCCCAGCAGGACAACGCACGCAAAGGGCTCGAGAAATCGCTACCCGCCGCCGACGTCCGGGTGCAGGGCGATCTGGCCGTGATCCGCTTTCCGGTCGAAAACCGGGGAGCGGCCCCCTATTTTTTCATCAAAGGCGATCAGGGCTGGATGATCGACTTTCGCGGCATGAACCGGTCGATCCGCTTCAACCACAAAAACCAGTGGCATTTCGTGAAAACCGATCACCCCTACATGTTCGCCTTTTCCGACCTGCGTTTCGACAAACACGGCTTTCCGCATAAAAGGTGATGCTGTGAGGCTTGTGGGATCCAGGGGTCAAGTGGAAATCAGCTTATTTTTTTTATTTATTTTCGGACCTATAACCAATAACAAGGTAAAAGCCTGCCGGCCGAGGGGTGATGCCGCCCCTCGGCAATCGTTGCGCCTTATTTTGGGTTATGGACCCGTTTATTTTAATCCTTCGGACGAAACCAGCTCGCCCACAAAACTGCCCACCACCACCTTGCTTTTGAGGCGTACCGGTATATGCCGATTGTCAGCCGTCACCCAAACCTGAATTTTGGCGTCCCTGCTCTTCTTGAAAACACCACCGATGTGCCTCAGGTCCGGTACGATGAGCAGGGTGTCGTAAGATTTTCCGGCGACCTCGATGATTTCCCGCCGGATCACCCGGGCTTCGCCGATGACGTTTTTTTTGCCGTCGGTTATCGGGTGGGAGAGGCGCGAGCCGGCCTGCATGTCCATCGTCCGGATGAAATAAAAGGCGGACAGGGGGTCAAACGTAGCGGGCAAAAGGTCGATGGACTTACTCCGCCCATCTTTGCGGCTGTAGCGGGCCTGGCTTTTCTCCCAGTCGAAAGTGACGGCCACGTCACGCTTGTATCCGCCCTCACGCTGCTTTTTCCTGAAAAGCAGGCTGTGCTGCAGGTCGGTGTCGGCGTAGGCGTCGATGTGGTCGCGAACCTTGTAGAAAACGTCCACAAAGGCATTTGATTTTGCCGACAGCGCGTAGTGATAGGCCGGCTCCCCGTCGATTTCCGCCATGGGCAACACCGACATCACGGCTTCTCCGGCCGGTATGACACCCCACTTGAGAACGAAGGTCAACCGCTCGCCGGGTTGAAAGGGAACTTCTCCGGCTGCAGCGGGAAAGCCGATTATAAAGCTTACCACGCAGCTCAAAAGCACCCGAATGCCCTGGCCGGCAATGCGCCTGTTACATCCTGTTCTCACGATGACTTTCTCGATTTGCCTCAACGTTGCAGTTTGCAATTCGTGCGCGAATGCGTTATCGATACCTGAGGTAACATTGCTACTTATTATGGTTAATTCCAGAAAACACGTTGCCGGACAGCCTTTGTCTCCCGGCCTGCACGGCACGAAGCCGACTGCTTTGTAGCGCAGGAATTTATCCCTGCCAAGTCTCTTTCCCAAATTCATGAAAACGGTTACTTTTTCCCATAAGGAGGGACGCCCATGCCTTTGAATGCAGAAATCACCCGGATGGATGCCACCGCCCTGGCCGAACTGGTTCGCAACAGGGAGGTTACCCCCGTCGAACTGGTGGATGCCACCATCGAACGCATTGAAAAGGTGAACCCGGAACTCAATGCCGTGATCACCCCGATTTACGATCGTGCCAGAGAAGCTTCCCGAAGCACCCTTCCCGACGGACCCTTCACGGGCGTCCCTTACCTGATGAAGGACATCGGCGCCTTCCTGGCCGGGGTTCCCATGTCCCTGGGGACGGCGCTTCTGAGAGAATTTGTTCCGGACCACGACAGCGAGCTGACCGTGCGCCTGAAAAAAGCCGGGCTGATCGTTATAGGCAAAACCAACACCCCCGAGTTCGGCCTGCTGCCCACGACGGAACCGCGTCTTTTCGGCCCCACGCGCAACCCGTGGAACCCCGGGAAAACCACCGGCGGATCCAGCGGAGGGTCGGCCGCAGCGGTTGCTTCCGGCATGGTTCCCATGGCCCATGCCAATGACGGGGGCGGCTCCATCCGCATCCCGGCCTCCTGCTGCGGCGTGTTCGGTCTCAAACCCACCCGGGCGCGCAACCCCCTGGGACCCGATTTCGGCGACATGATTTCCGGGTTGGTGTGCGAGCATGCCGTTACCCGGTCGGTACGCGACTCGGCGACTCTCCTGGATGCCACCGCCGGGCCGGACGTCGGCGATCCCTATTGGGCTCCCCCGCCGGCGAGGCCGTTTGCCGATGAAGTGGGTGCGGATCCAGGCAGGCTGAAAGTCGCCTTTTCCACAGAATCGATGATGGGAGGAGCCACCCATGAGGCGTGTATCCTGGCCGTAAAGGACACGGCAGCTCTCTTGAACGATCTGGGCCACGAGGTCGTCGAAACGGGACCCGAATTGAGCCACCCGGCGGAGCACTACGTGGAATTGTTCAACGTGCTGTGGTTTTCGAGCTGCGTCGCCACCATCGACGCCATCGGTGCCATCGGCGGCTTCGCGCCGGAAGCGGGGTTTTTCGAATCGTTGACCTGGGCATTTTATGAAAAGGGGCGGGAACATAGCGCCGCCCGATATCTGTCGGCGCTGGAAGCGCTGCAGCGCGCCTCCCGCGAGATTTGCCGCTTCTTCGAAAATTACGACGTGCTGCTGACACCGGTTTTGGCCGAACCGCCGGTGGACCTGGGCACCTTCGACACCCCGGAGAACAACCCCATGGCGGCGT
>Ga0316576_10000798_pt1 | contig 15863 bp, 13 predicted proteins | sample S0NA_FD_203075 | JGI IMG/M metagenome (GOLD analysis project Ga0316576, IMG submission 203075) | Rhizosphere microbial communities from salt marsh grasses in Alabama, United States - S0-2_050615r3r5 | ecosystem: Host-associated > Plants > Roots > Rhizosphere | place: USA: Alabama | collected... | reverse complement strand
CGGCCGTCGCGAGCACGATGGCAGCGGACTGGACGATCATGGCAACCTCCCCACGGCGGGTCGCGACCCGCTCGCTGGTCACAATACCGCATTGATCGACGTCACGGAACCACCCGAGCACAGCGAGGATCTTCGGTTCTCAGACTCAAATCTACGGCTCGACTCACACACCAAAGATCTGAGTATGCATTCATCAAAAAATCCTCAAAAGGGCTTGACAGACGATCGACTCCGTCCTATATTCTCCGCTGGCACTCGCGAGAGACAAGTGCTAAAAGCGACCAACAACTCGAAAGGAGAGAGTGAGATGCAGATCAAACCACTTGGCGATCGAGTCCTTGTGAAGCGGATCGAACCGGTGGAGCAGATCCGCGGCGGGATCATCATCCCGGACACAGCCAAGGAGAAGCCGCAGGAGGCCGAGGTCGTCGCCGTTGGTGACGGCAAGCTTGACGAAAACGGCAAGCGCCTGCCCATGAACGTCAAGAAGGGCGAAACCGTGCTCATCGGTAAGTACTCGGGCCAGGACATCAAGATCAACGATGTCGAGCACACCATCCTGCGTGAGGACGAGATCCTCGCCATCGTCGAGAAGTAAGGGAGGCCAATCATGGCAGGCAAGAAGATCGTCTACGCCGAGGAGGCTCGGAGCAAGATCCTCGCCGGCGTCAACAAGCTCGCCGACGCGGTCAAGGTGACTCTCGGCCCCAAGGGCCGCAACGTCGTGCTCGAGAAGAAGTTCGGTTCGCCGACCATCACCAAGGACGGCGTCACCGTCGCCAAGGAGATCGAGCTTCCAGACGGACTCGAGAACATGGGCGCCCAGATGGTGCGTGAGGTCGCCTCGAAGACCTCCGACGTTGCCGGTGACGGTACCACCACCGCCACCGTCCTCGCCCAGGCCATCTACCGCGAAGGCATCAAGAACGTGACCGCCGGCGCCAACCCGATGGAGCTCAAGCGCGGTATCGACATGGCCACTGTCAAGGCAGTTGAAACCATCAACTCGTTGTCCAAGCCCGTCGAGGGTGACGCCATCGCCCACGTCGGCACGATCTCGGCCAACGCCGACTCGGAGATCGGCGAGATTATCCGCGAGGCGATGGAGAAGGTCGGCAAGGACGGCGTCATCACCGTTGAGGAGGCCAAGGGTCTCGAGACCACCCTTGAGGTCGTCGAGGGGATGCAGTTCGACCGCGGTTACCTGTCACCGTACTTCGTGACCGACGCCGAGCGCATGGAGTGCGTGCTCGAGAACGCCATGATCCTGATCTTCGAAAAGAAGATCTCGAACATGAAGGACCTGTTGCCCATCCTCGAGAAGGTCGCCCAGCAGGGCAAGCCCCTCCTGATCGTCGCCGAGGACGTCGAGGGCGAGGCCCTCGCCACGCTGGTGGTGAACAAGCTTCGCGGCACACTCAGCATCTGCTCCGTCAAGGCCCCCGGCTTTGGCGATCGCCGCAAGGCCATGCTCGAGGACATCGCGATTCTGACCGGCGGCAAGATGATCTCCGAGGATCTCGGCATCAAGCTCGAGAACATCACCTGGGAGGATCTCGGAACCGCCAAGAAGATCGTCGTCAACAAGGAAGACACCACGATCGTGGTGGACGACGACGATGCCTCCAAGCACGAGGCGGTTTTGGGCCGGGTCCAGCAGATCAAGCGCCAGATCGAGGAGACGACCTCGGACTACGACCGCGAGAAGCTCCAGGAGCGGCTCGCGAAGCTGGTCGGTGGTGTCGCCCAGATCAAAGTCGGCGCGGCCACCGAGACCGAGATGAAGGAAAAGAAGGCCCGCGTTGAGGACGCACTCCACGCGACCAAGGCGGCCGTCGAAGAGGGCATCGTTCCCGGTGGCGGTGTCGCGCTACTGCGCGCCATGGACGCGGTCGAGAAGTTCGTCAAGTCGGCCAAGGGTGACATCCAGACCGGTGGCAAGATCCTGCTGCGCGCCCTCGAGGAGCCGACCCGACAGATCATCCTCAACACCGGCCTCGACGAGGCAGCGGTGATTGTCCGCGAGATCCGCACCAAGGGTGGCAGCCACGGTTACAACGCCGCCACCGGCCAGATGGCCGACATGATCGCGGACGGTGTCATCGATCCCGCCAAGGTCACCAAGAACGCCCTCCTCAACGCCTCCTCGATCGCCGGCCTGCTCCTCACCACCGAGGCGCTGGTATGCGAGATCCCCGAGGAGAAGAAAGAGCCCGTTGGCGGCGGCATGGGCGACATGGGCGGCATGGGCGGCATGTACTGATCCCGCGCCCCCATCCAACCTCGAGACAAACGCCCGGGCACTCGCCCGGGCGTTTCCTTTTCCTTCTCCATCTCCCTTTCCAGCGTCCGCGTCCGCGCCCGGGCCAGAATAGCTCCCGCTCCCGCTCTCGCTCATACTCCCGATTCCGGAACCGGAACTGGGACCGCCACACACAGCCCATTTCGCCGCCCAACGGAAAGCCCGCGGATGATGTGACCTACGCAGTTGCACCGCTCGCGAAACCGTCCTACTCTGCTGCCGGCTTGCCACGCCGATCCCGGGAGGTCCACCGATGCACGCTCGCTCAACACTCGCCTCATTCCTTGTTCTCCTGACAGCGATCGCAGCAAACGTGGCCGCTGCCTCACCCCCGGCCGATCCGTGTGAGACCGTGGTCGTTCGCGCCTGGTACGCGGACCGCGCTCAGGTGGATGCCCTTGCCTCCCACATCGAGCCCTGGGAAGTCCATCACGACAAGGGATGGCTGGTGGTCGAGGCCGATGCCGAAACCCTCGGATTGCTGGCCGAGCTCGGCTTCCGGGTCGAGGTCGACGAAGCCCGCACCAAGGAGCTCTGCACGCCTCGGGAACGTCTCCCCGGCCAGATCGAAGGCATTTCCGGTTATCCCTGCTACCGCACAGTCGAAGAGACGTTTCAGACCGCACAGGATCTCGTCGCCGCTCATCCCGACCTAGCGACCTGGATCGATTCGGGCGATTCCTGGGAAAAGCTCACTCCCGGTGGCAGCACGGGCTACGACATGATGGTTCTCAAACTCACCAACAGCGCTGTCCCGGGGACTCCGCCGAGCGCTGGCGGCGGCAAACCGAAGCTGTTCGTGACCTCGGCCATCCACGCACGTGAGTACACCACCGCCGAGCTCATGACACGGTTCGCCGAGTTCCTCCTCGACGGCTACGGAACGGATGCTGACGCCACGTGGCTGCTCGATGAGCACGAGATCCACCTCATGCTCCACACCAACCCGGACGGCCGGAAGCACGCCGAGGACGGGGATCTGTGGCGAAAAAACACCAATGAGAACTACTGTGGTCCGACATCATCGAGCCGTGGCGCCGATCTCAACCGGAATTTCGAGTTCGAGTGGGCCTGCTGCGGTGGCTCAAGCGGCAACGAGTGCTCGGAAACCTATCGCGGTCCGGCGCCCGCTTCCGAGCCCGAGGTCACAGCGGTCCAGGACTACGCCCGTGCCATCTTCCCTGACCAGCGCGACCCCGACCTCGGCGCCGCCGCACCTGCCGACGCCACAGGCGTCTACATCGACATCCACTCCTACTCCGAGCTCGTGCTCTGGCCGTGGGGGTTCACGGGCACTGCAACCGGAAACGTGACTGCGCTGCGGACCCTCGGCCGCAAGTTCGCCTTCTTCAACGGCTACGAGCCCGATCAGGCAATCGGCCTCTACCCGACCGACGGCACCACCATCGACTTCGTGTACGGAGATCTCGGAGCAGCCTCATACACGTTCGAGCTCGGAACGTCATTCTTCCAGAACTGCACGGTCTTCGAGAGCACAATCCTTCCGGACAACCTCGAGGCCCTGCTGTACGCTGCAAAGGTCGCGCGTACGCCCTACCTGACTGCCGCCGGTCCGGACATCGTTGATCCATCTGCATCGGCCACGGTGATCACTCCCGGCGACCTGCTGACCGTTCTCGCCACCGCAAACGACACTCGTTACAGCACCCTTGTTGGCACCGAGCCGAGCCAGCCGATCGCTTCTGCCGAGCTGTACATCGACACTCCTCCGTGGGCCGCCGGGGCGACACCCGTGACGATGAGCGCGGTCGACGGCACCTTCGACGCCACCGTCGAGGCCGTAACGGGGACCGTCGCGACTGCCGGCCTCGGCAACGGACGGCACACGATCTTTGTGCGCGCTCAGGACACCGGCGCGAGCTGGGGCGCGGTCAGCGCCCTCTTCGTGTGGGTGCTCGACCCCGGTCTCGCGGCCCACGTCGCCGGCACCGTGACCTCGGCAGCTGACGGCTCCCCCCTCGACGCCACGGTGACCGCCAGTGTGTTCACGACCGCCACTGACCCCGGCACCGGCACCTTCGACCTCATGCTGCCCGAAGGCGTCTATGACATCGCCGCCGTGGCGGACGGCTTCGGTTCCGCGACAGCGGAGACGGTGACTGCCACCTCTGGCGCCACCACGCCGCTGGACTTCGCCCTCGCGCCCTACGAGATCGTGTTCGATGACGACGTCGAGGAGGGGAACCTGGGCTGGACCGCCCAGGGCCAGTGGGCGATCACCTCCGAGGCGTCGGCGAGCCCGACTCACTCCTGGACCGACAGCCCGAACGGCGATTATGGCAACTACTGGGACTACTCGCTGATCTCCCCGATTCTGCCGTTTGAGGACATCGCCGGCGTGCTGTTGGAGTTCGACCACATCTATGAGCTCGAGAGCGGCTATGACTACGGCAACGTCGAGGTTTCCTCGGACGGTGGCACGACCTGGTCGACGGTCGCCAGCTACAACGGATTTCAAAGCTCGCCGTGGGTCCACGAATCAATCCCGCTGCCTGCGCTCGATCACGCCGCCGCCGCTCGCATCCGTTTCCGGCTCGACACCGACGTGAGTCAAACCGAGGACGGATGGCACATCGACAACATCGTCGTCCGTGGCTTCGACGAGCTGCCACCCGGACTAATCTTCGCCAACGACTTCGAAGATGGCGAATGGTCGGCGTGGAGCGGCTCGGCGCCATAGTGTCAGTCCAGCTTCGGTGGCTCGGTGCACTGGTTGCCGCTGCGTTCGCCGTGGCGTGCTCCGGCGATTTGCCGCCCGAGTCGATCGAGCCTCGCAACCTGGTCCTCCTGAGCATCGACACCCTTCGGCCCGATCACCTCGGCTGTTATGGGTACCGCCGGAACACGAGCCCGAAGATCGACCGGCTGGCTCGACACGGCGTCCTCTTCGAACAGGCAATCACCGCCCACGTGACCACAGCGCCGTCCCATGCCACGATTCTCACCGGCCGGTATCCCGGCAGTCACGGGTTGACCCGCAACGGCATGGCCATCGCCGCCGGCGTTCCGACCCTGGCCGAGGTCCTCGCGGCCGATGGCTGGGCGACCGGCGCCTTCGTGAGCGGCTGGACCCTCCAGCGACACACTGCCCTCGACCGGGGCTTCGAGATCTACGACGACGACTTGGGCCCGCCTCGGACGGGGGCTCGGCGTGACGGAGCCGCCACCACCAACGCGGCCGTCGACTGGCTTCGTGCCCGGGCGGCCGACAGCCGCCGGTTCTTCCTCTTCCTTCATCTCTTCGAGCCACACTGGCCCTACGACCCGCCGCAGGGAACGGCTCTGCGGTTCCTCCCGGGCCGATACGAGCTGACCACGATCGGCAAACCGGTCCACATCGACCGGCGATTGTCGGTGAACCACCTCACTGCTGACGAGCGCGACGAGTACGTCGCGCGCTATGACGGTGAGATCGTGGTCGCTGACGAGCTCGTCCAACGCCTCCTCGACACGCTCGATGATCTCGAGCTGACGTCGACGACAGTGGTCATCCTGCTTTCCGACCACGGTGAAACCCTGTTCGAGCGCGAATGGACGATGGATCACGGAGCTCGCCCGTACGACGAGCAGGCTCGAGTGCCTCTTGTTCTCCATCTTCCGGGCGACCGGCTGGCAGGTCGCCGCATCCCCGACCAGGTCAGCCTGGTCGACATCGTTCCCACCGTCGTCGATTTCTTCTCAATCGAGCCGCCTGATGGGCTCCAGGGTCGGTCTCTGTTGCCGCTCGTCGAGATCCCGGACGCCGAGCGTCCGGTCGTTCCCGCCTACACGACCGCTCGCTCCGAGCCACAGCGGGTACCGCACATCCGAGATTCCCTGTCGAGCCACGGCTTGGTCTGCGCCCTTCGCCTGCCAGGAACCAAGCTGGTCGAGTTCCCGATGTCCCGCGGTAGGTGGCACCCGGAGCTGTTCGACCTCCGCACCGACCCAGGCGAGCAGACGAACCTGGCAGATGAGGACTTCGACGCCGTCCTCGCCCTCCACGGTCAGCTCGAGGCATGGCGCGTCGCCACCTCCTCGGACGGTGAGCTGCCACCGCCAACCCTCGATCCCGAGGTCGAAGAGGCGTTGAAGGAGTTGGGGTACATGGAGGAGTGAGGGTCGTGATCGGGGATCAGGGATCAGGGATCGGGAACGGGATCGACGGACACCCGCGCGTTCCGGGAGACGTTGTCGCTGTCGCTGCTGTTGCCCCTGTCGCGGTCGCTGTCGCTGACCTCGAACACGGACGGGAGCAAGCAAGAGGGCGGAGAAGACGCCGTCACCTACAATAAAGCCGTGAGGATCATCACGACCCACCTGTCGGCGGACTTCGACGCCTTCGCGGCAGCGGTGACGGCGGTCCGGCTTTACCCGGACCACATGGTGCTGTTCCCGGGATCGCAGGAGGCCGCGGTTCGTCGCTTCCTCGGCGAAAGCCGGCTCATCTATCCCGAGCTCAAGCTGCGGCGGGCGCGGCGCGAAACCTTCGAGCACGCCGTGGTTGTGGACACGTCGACCCCCGCCCGCCTCGGCGAGGTCTGGGATCTCATCCAACGCGACAGTTGCCCCCTCGACCTCATCGACCATCACGCCGAAGAACGCGAGGACGGCATCGAGACTGACGCCACCATCTTTCGTCCCGTCGGCGCCACCTGCACTATCATCGCCGACCTCCTCGCCGAACGCGGCATCGCGCCCACCCCTGAGGAGGCGTCTTTGCTCATGATGGGCATCTACGAGGACACCGGTGGCCTGTCCTACCGCGAAACCACACCCGACGACCTCCGGGTCGTGGCGCGCCTGCTCGAGCTCGGCGGCTCTCTGGCCTGGGTCCGCCGCTGGGTTCTCAAGGGCCTCCAGCCCGAGCAGCTCGCCCTGCTCAACAGGATCATCGAGGCAACCGAGGAGATTCCCATCAACGGCGTACCGATCGCTCTGGCCATGGTCGAGGTCGACCGCTACCACGAGGAGGCGGCCTATGTCGTCCATCGCTGGGTCGAGACCTTCGAGCTGCCGGTCGGGATCGTGCTGCTCGTGCAGCCGCCCAACGTCAATCTGATCTTGCGGGCTCGAGTTCAGGGACTTCACCTGGGCCGGGTCGCTCAGCGATTCGGGGGCGGTGGCCACGCGACAGCTGCGTCAGCCCGGGTCGCCGACCGCATGCCTGTGGAGGTCCGCGAGGAGCTGATCAACGCCTTCGCCGAGGAGATGCCGCCACCGGCCACAGCCATCGACATCGCGAGCCGCCAGATCTTCAGCGTGAGCGCCGATGACACAGTGGAGGACGCCAAGGAACGCATGAACCAGCTCCGTCTCAATGCCATGCCCGTCCACGACGGCGACGGCGAGCTCGACGGCATGGTGACACGACAGATCCTCGACCGCGCGCTGAGCCATGGCATGGCAAGCCGGCCGGTTCAGATGATCCGGCAGCCGGACCTCCCGGTGGTCTCGGCCGCAACCTCACTGGAGCGGCTGCGGGATCTCTTCCTCGAGCGTTCATATCGATTCGCGGTCGTCGAGCAACGCGACCGGCCGGTTGGCATCGTCACCCGAATGGAGCTGTTCCGTCGCCTCTTCGAGCGACAGCACGAGGTTGGTTCGAGCCTCGACCATCGAATGGCCGGCGCCCGCCCTGTCAGCCAGCCCATCAGCCGGATGCTTCGCGAGACCACATCGCTGTGGGTCCAGGAGCTGCTGAGCACTGCAAAGGCAGTGGCGGACACGGTTGGGATCCCCGTGTACCTGGTCGGAGGCATGGTGCGCGACCTTCTGCTCGGCCGTCCCAACGAGGACGTGGACCTGGTCGTCGAGGGCTCGGGCATCGACTTCGCCCATGCCCTCGCCGCCTACACCGGCGGCCGCTGTCATCCTCACCAACCGTTTCTCACCGCCGTCGTCACCCTTCCCGACGGACACCGCGTCGACGTTGCCTCCGCCCGAACCGAGTTCTACCGGACCCCGGCCGCCCTGCCCGAGGTCGAGACCTCGCTCATCCGCCAGGATCTCTACCGGCGCGACTTCACGATCAACTCGTTGGCGATTGCTCTGCACGGCGATCGCCACGGCGAGCTGGTGGACTTCTTCGGCGGCCGCAAGGATATCCAGCGACGGGATATCCGGGTCCTTCACTCGCTGTCGTTTATCGACGATCCGACCCGCGCGATCAGGGCGGTCCGCTACGCCCGACGTCTCGACTTCCGAATCGCCCCCGACACCCGTAACCTCATCACGACCGCGGTCGAGGAGGGAGTCTTCGACCGACTGTCCGGCCAACGCCTGAGGCGCGAGCTCGATCATCTACTCGCCGAGCCCCACCCGTCCTCGGCCCTCGACCTGGTGGCCGAGCTCGACCTGTTGCACGCCATCTGCGACGGTCTCATCTGGAACGAAGCGGTTCACACCTTCCTGCTCGAGGTCGAGGGCCAGCTCGCGTGGTACGAGGTCGAACGGCTCGGCCCGCCGCCGGAGCGCTGGTTGCTGTTCCTCGGCGGCCTCGCCCTCCAGGCGAGCGCTGGCATCGCGGAGCGCCTCGGCGACCGCCTTCAGCTCACCGGCGAGCAGCGACGGCGGATGCTCGCCCTCCCGGATGCTGTCAGGCGAGTCCGAACGGCTGCGCTCGCTGAGCGACTCCGCTCACACCGCGTTCACGCGGTCGAGGGCCTCCCACCCGAGGTGTTCCTGCTGGCCATGGCCGGCGTCGACCTCGAATCACGACGCCGGCTCGCGGACGCTGTGGCCGCGGCAGTCCGGATCGAGCCCGGCGTGACCGGAGGCCAGCTCGTGGCGGCGGGCATCGCGCCCGGGCCCGGCATCAGCCGTGCTCTCAAGCTGACCCGTGACGCGATCGTTAACGGTGAGATTCGCGTCCAGGAGTCGTTGGAGTATGCTCTTGCCGCAGCTCGCACGGGAGGAACGGAGTCTCGATGAAACGGATCGGCTCGATTCTGACCATCGTCTGGTTGGTCATCGCTGCCGGTTGGGCGCTGGCTCAGGCGCCGGTCCCGGTTGCGGAGCGATTGGCGACACACCTCGGCCGAACCACGCGGGTGTCGCTGTTTTCCAATCGAGTGGCGGTCGTGTCCGTGACTGCTGAGGGTGAGGACTTCGTCCAACAGGCGTTGCTGTCCGACGGTGAGTACATGGTCTACCTCCAAGCCCTCGAACGACTTGCCGGTCAGCTCGGCGGCGAGCCCGTGTCGTCCCAGGTGGAAAGCAGGGACAGCTCGACCAGGCTCACTCTGTACGTCGGATCGCAGGTGCCGCGAACGATTACGTACTCACCTCTCGCCGTGCTCAATCTGGCCGCCGGGAAGGTGGCCGCGATCATGGACGACATCCAGACCCGCGTTCTCGAGACCCGCCCCGGTGAGGATGCGGTCAGAATGTGGCAACCTGAGGTTGGCGACACGGTAACCCTGCTTCACGGTGGTTCCGCCCAGGTCACGGAGATCGCCGAGAACGGGACGATCGTCCTCATCGAGGACAAGACCGGCATGATCTTCACCGTCGCTCCGGAGGACCGCGCCTCAGTGATCCGCGAGCCCGTACCGCCCTCGCCATGAGAATCACCGGCGGTGCCTGGCGCTCGCGCCGGCTCAAGGGCCCGTCACGCGGGTCCTCCACCCGCCCCACCCCGGATGCGATGCGTGAGCGTTGCTTCGCGGTCCTGGCGAGCCGAATCGAGAACGCGCGGGTGCTCGACCTGTTTTCCGGCACCGGCGCGATCGGCATCGAGGCTCTGTCTCGGGGCGCCGCATCGGCAGTGTTCGTCGAGGCTCACCGGCCGGCCGCCACGGTCGTGACCGCCAACATCCGATCTCTCGAGATCGGGTCTGATCGAGCCGCGGTGATCGTGCGCCCCGCTCGTCGCGCGGTCGCGGAGCTGGGCCGTCGCGGGGCCCGTTTCGAGCTCATCTGGGCCGACCCTCCCTTCGAGCACTGGCGGGATGGCCTCGAGGCATTGGCGGCCACTGTCACCTCTGGCATCGCGTCCCAAGACGCCGTCCTGTGCCTCGAATGCCCCGCCGATGCCGATGTCGGGAGTGCCCTCCCACCGGACCTCGTCGTCGAACGGGATCTCACCGGCGGCGCTTCGCGAGTGGTGTTGCTCCGGATCGGCTGACGAGGAGGGGACGGGGATCAGAAAAAATACCGCGGGACCCGGAGGTCCCGCGGACCGTAACGCCGACCCGCTCGGAGGGCGAGACGCGGTGCCGACGTCACACCGTCAGAGATGACTGTCCAGTCGCCGACTCACCCGCAACTGCAGTTGAGGCGCCGAGCGCGGTCGGCTCACAACAGGTCGCAATGAGCTGGCGGATGATGTTGAGATGTCTCTCGTCCATCCCGACGAACTCGAGGCCGGAGCGGTAGGCAACCCGGCAGCCGGTCGCCGTCTTGGTGAGCTGGGCACGGCATCGGAGGACCCTTGCCCTGAGGGTGACCTCGCTGCCGAGCGCCATGATCTTGAGGTCGCACACGCTCGCCGGCGGCAGACCGAGTCTCGTCTCCACGAGCATGCCACCCTCGGAGATGTCAACCAGGCGGACATCCATGGTCGACTTCACCTTCCCGGTGACCTCGCTGGTCAGTCTGTACCTCGGGCTGCGTCGACGTTCGGTCATTTCCGCCTCCATGCCCGATCGGAGTGCAAGGCCGATGCCAGGATCGGTGCGCGGCACCACCCGAGCCCCATCTCGTCACGTGTTCGATCCTGGGACAGCCCGTCCCAGGACAAATCAACCTACCACCGACCTTGATCTAAATGACTGGGAAAAAATAGGATTACGGTGATTGTTTTGTCATCGGGCACAGAAAAACCCGGAGGGCTCGGCGGCCCTCCGGGTGACCCGAATCCGACAGAGAGCCTCCGGTCCGGGCACCACAAGGCTCCAGTTGGAGGTGCTCTCGGACTCGAAGGTGTCTTCGAAAATGACAGTCTGATCGGCAATCGCGCTCGCCGGCAGATTGGGACCGAGCTCGGCGATCACCTGCTCGATGAGCACACCGGTGTTGATGGTGGAGCTGCCACAGTGGTGGAGAGCGATGATCTGGTGATCAGTGTACGAGACCACAGGCGAACCGGACGAGTCGTGTATCATCCCTGCCGGCCCCCGGGGAACGGGGGGACGTCGCACGGAGGAATGATGAGCAACCGTACCTTTACTATCATCAAGCCGGACTCGGTCGCCAACGGTAATGCGGGCAAGATCTTGGCCCGCCTCGAGGAGGAGGGATTCCGGATTCTGGCCGGCCGGATGACCCGGCTCACCCAGGCCCAGGCCAGGGGCTTTTACGCCGTCCACGCCCAGCGCCCGTTCTACAACGACCTCGTCGCCTACATGACCTCGGGGCCGGTGTGGGTGATGGCCCTGGAGCGGGACAACGCGGTGCCGCACCTGAGAGCCGTCATGGGCGCCACCAACCCGAGCGAGGCTGACGCAGGGACCATCCGCGCGTTGTACGGGGAGTCCATCGAGCGCAACTCGATCCACGGTTCGGACTCCAACGAAAACGCGGCCATCGAGCTTGCCTTCTTCTTCTCGACCAGCGAGCTCGTTTGAGGTCAGCCCCGGCATGAACCGCGTTTCCTGGGAGCGTTACTTCATGAACCTGGCCATCCAGGCAGCGACGCGGTCGACCTGTCCGCGAAAATCGGTGGGTGCGGTCATCGTTCGCGACAAGACCGTGCTGTCGACCGGCTACAACGGCTCGGTGCGGGGTGCGCCACACTGCACCGACGTCGGGTGCCTCATGGAGAACGACCACTGTGTGCGAACCGTCCACGCCGAGGCCAACGCCCTGGTCCAGGCCGCCCACAACGGCGTCCGCCTCGAGGGCGCGGAGATCTACGTAACCGCCTCGCCCTGCTTCAACTGCTTCAAGCTGATCGTCAACGCGGGTATTCGGACGATCTACTACGGCGAGTTCTACCGCGATGAAAAGGTCATGAGCTTCGCCGAGGAGCTCGGGATCAGAATGGTCAACCTCGGTCTCGAGGAGCCGGCGTCGGAGCGATGACAGAGCTCGACCTCAATCGAGTCGGCGTTCCTCTGGGCTGGACCGAGATCTTCGGACGCGTCGCACCGGTGGACGTGGAGATCGGCTCGGGCAAGGGCAGGTTCCTGCTCGAGCTCGCGGCCACCCACCCGGAGCGTTCGTTCCTCGCCGTCGAACGGGCCGGCAAGTACTTCAAGCTGTGTCGCGATCGTGCCGAACGACGCGGCCTCGACAACGTCAGGATGCTGCGAACGACCGCCGAGGACCTGCTGTTCCGACTCCTGGCTGAGGCCTCAGTCGCAAGCTTTTACGTTCTCTTCCCCGACCCGTGGCCCAAGAAACGACATCACAAACGACGCTTGATCAAGGGCGAGGTCGTGGCCGCGATCGGCCGGGCGTTGGTCCCGGACGGCCGGCTGCTCATCAAGACCGACCACGAGGGCTACGCCGAGGTCATCGAGGAGGTTCTCGGGACGGTCGCGGGCTTCCATCGCCTCGACCCCGACGACGCCTTCGCAGGCTTGCCGATCACCGGCTTCGAGCACAAGTACATCGACCAGGGACGGGCGATCCACGCCTTCGCTCTCGAACGGATCGTGGAACGACCCGTGAGTTGAATCGCAACGGCGCGAAGAGCGCAGAGACATCGCAATTCAACGCTGAGGTGCTTCCGTGTCTTTGCATCGTGGCGCCTCCAGGGACACCCATCGCCGCTTCGGAAGTGGGATCGGGATCGGGAACGAAGCGGTACCTCTGCGCCCCTGCGATTCCTTGCGATGAACTCGCGTCCGTTTGGTCGTGGCGGTTCGACCGGGTGGGGCTATTCGGCGACGCCGGTAACTGCGGTGCCGTCGGACAGCTGGATCTGCCAACGCACGACGACCCGGCTCCGGTTCGACGGCAGTCGGATCGAGCCCGCCTCGAGGGTCTCGCCCGGCGCCAGATAGGTCTCGACGAAGCGCACCGCGTTGGGGCCACCGGCCGGGTTGGGCTGGAACTGCCCGTTCGTCAGAGCGCCCAGGATGATCCGGTCGAAGTCGCCCCTGGAGGTGGCCACGAGCGATCCCGACTCGAGCTCGACCTGGACCCAGTTGCCAAAACCGGTGATGGCGCTACGGAAGCCATCGGTGTTGGTGAGAGTCACCGTCACCGTGTGGCCGGTTCGCTCGAGATCGACATCGACCACGGGCTCGGGACCGGCGCCCTCGAAAAACGAGATCAGCTCGTCGCGATCGAGCCCCAGGTTCGATCCGGGAGGCGGGAGAGTCACCAGGTCCCATCCGGCGAGCTCGGGAAGCACCATTCTCTGGCTTTCGGCGAGAAACGAGCGCAACTTCGCCGTGTCCACCCACGCCACGGCTACGGTTTCGCCTGCCGTCCATTCCCGTCCGGCCCAGGACATCGCTCGCTTGACGAGGAAGCTGCGGTCGAGAGTCGAGCTGCGCCGGATCTCGGCGTTGTCCTCGTCGGTCAGCGGCTCGATATCGGCGGCCCACCCGTCCACGGAGGGCTCGGTTCGCGGGCGTAGCGCGGCCGCCAACCTGACGCGGGCGCCGAGCTCGGCGATCGAAGCCAGCCGGTCGGACAGCTTCTGGGCACCGAGCTCGTCAACACCTCGAAGACCGGTGCCGGCAGTGCCAAAGACCGGCACGATACATCCGTGGGCTGCTTCGACCACGGCCCGGCCTTCGGCCGTGGCGACCTGCGAGATCGTCAGCAACGGAACCACGGCGAGTCCCGACTCTTCGGCGAGCTCGGCCACCAGGTCATGGGAGCGTTCGCCGAGCTCCGGCAGATCGAGGATGAGCTCGGCCGGCAGCCTGGTGCCGAAGTCCGCCTCCAGCGCTGTCCAGACCGCAGCAGCGGTTTCATCGGTGATGCCGCTTCCGAGACCCCTAATCTCGAGGGCGACTGCGGTGGGGATCGGGCCTTCGACGGGCGGTGCGTCGCGCAATCGGAGCACAGGTGCCCCGCCCGACATCATGATGGTGCCACGGGTGACGACGAGCTGATCGACGCCAACAGCAGCAAGACCGGCCGCGGTGGCGTCATCGACCCCATCCGCTGTCAACCAGACGACGGTTCGTCGCGGGATCGGGGCGACCTCGCGGCTGCCGCGGTCGCTGCCGTCGCGCCCGCAGCCGACAAGTGCACAAACACAGGCCAGCAGCACGGGGAGGACGCTCGCGCGGGCCTTCATGATGCCATCGTAACAGACGGCAGCTCGATGCGGATCCCGAGGCCTCTGGCCCGGTTCGAGGCCTCGACCCGCCCCTGGCACCGCGTGACGACCTGGTGAACCAACGCGAGACCCAGACCACTCCCCGAGGCGGTCGTGGAAAAGTGGGGTGAGAACAGCTCCGATAGCTGGCCCGGAGGCACGCCGCCGCCGCTGTCCTCGATCTCGAGCACTACACGACCGGTCTCGACCGTCACCGAAAGACGGATCTCACCGGCGCCGTCGCCGAGGACGTCGAGGCTGTTCTGCACCAGGTTGGCCACCGCCCGTCGCAGCCACTGTCGGTCCCCCATCACCATCGCCTTGCCGGGCTCGGCGACCTCGCGGATCACGACGATGCCGCGTCGTTCCAGGACCCCCAGGCCGTCCGTGGTGGCATCGACAACGGCCGCCAGATCGACCGGCTCGGGCAGCCAGTGCTCGAGCGCAACGAGGTTGCTGAAGGAGGTCGCGGTGGCGTGGAGCCGCTCGACCTGAACCGCGATCTCGCGACAGGCCTCGGCCAACAGCTCATCGACGTCTGTACTGTGCCGCCGGCGAGCCTCGTCAAGCTCTTGGATCCAGAGTCGGATCGGCGTGAGCGGGTTCTTGACCTCATGGGCGACGATCCGAGCGAGCTGATTGAGCTGTTGCAGCCGATCCACCCGCACCACCTCGGTGACATCGTCGACCACGGCGACCAGGCCGGACCGGCCGTCGGGAAGGGGAACGTCCGCAACCCCGATCCGCCAGGTCAGATCACGACCAGGAATTGGTTGCAGCGTCGCAGTGGCGCCGAGCTCGCCGCTGGCGTCGTTCGCGAGCTCGTCGATCCGTTTCCGGACGAGCTCGCCGTGGGTATCAAGCAGCGCCGACGCACTCGGATTGACGAACTCGAGGTTCCTTTCGGGGTCGAGCACCATGACCGCCGGGGCGAGGTGAGAAAGGGTAATCCGGAGCAGCTCCTCCTGGTGGCGAAGGCTGAGCTCACGGCGGCGAACCTCCTCGTTCATCGACCGAACCGCGTCGAGCACCTCGGCCAGATCGGTCTCACGCGGTCGGCGTACGGTTCCTACCGGTTCGCCGCGCACCAGCCTTCCGGCGAGCCCGACCAGATCCCGGAGCGACGCACTCAGCCGTTCTTCGATCCGGCCGGTCGCGACGAGGGCGAGCACAGCCGCTAACAGAGCGCCGGTCAGCAGCCAGTCCACCGCTTCGGGAGCATCCCCGGTTCGCAGTGGATCCAAACGGTAGAGCTGGAGCAGGAGGCGCTGCCCCTCGACCTCGACAACCCCGGCAGCCACAACCCAGTCTGCATGGCGAGCCACGACCGCATAG
>Ga0316576_10000797_pt1 | contig 15872 bp, 16 predicted proteins | sample S0NA_FD_203075 | JGI IMG/M metagenome (GOLD analysis project Ga0316576, IMG submission 203075) | Rhizosphere microbial communities from salt marsh grasses in Alabama, United States - S0-2_050615r3r5 | ecosystem: Host-associated > Plants > Roots > Rhizosphere | place: USA: Alabama | collected... | reverse complement strand
GAGGAGTGCCGCGGTCGCCGCACCCGCGCCTGTCACCAGCCACTCGGGCAAGCGCCAGGGATCCGGGCGGTAGCGAGTACGCACGGCGGAGCGCCCGGTCAGTGCGACGGCAGCGCCTGCTGCCGAGATGCCGACCACCAGCATCGGCAGTCCCAGCGCAGCGGGTGCATCCGCCACCAGTCCGTACATCCCGATGCACGTGGCGACCAGGCCGCCGAGCAGGAGGCCAGCCGTCAGCCGGCGGGTGCGGAGCGGGACGGATCCCCGGCGACCGTAGCCACGCGAGTCCATGGCGGCCGCCAGTGTCACGGAGCGCTCGAGCGCGCCCTCGAGCACCGGGACGGCCGCACCGGCGATGGCCCGCGGGCCGGACGTGGAGCGTCCGCGGAGCCGCCGCGTGGTGCGCAAGCGGTCCACGTCCGCCACGAGCTGCGGCGTGAACGTGAGCGCGACGACCACGCTGACGCCCAGCTCGTACAGCGCCGCCGGCACCGACTTCAGCAGGCGGGTCGGGCTGGCCAGGGAGTTTGCGGACCCGACCGCGATGAGGATCGTGGCCAGCCTCAACCCGTCATAGAAGGCCACCAGCAGGGACTCGAGGGTCACCGGGCCGCCCAGCCGCACGCCGGCCAGGAAGGGTGGGAGCGCCAGGCCCGGCAGATCCAGCAGCACGGTGGTGCCTACGGGCGCGCTGAACAGCACCTGCACGAGGAGGCGCACGACGATGACGAGCACGCCCAGTCGAACGAACACGCCGAACGACCGGGCCCAGGGGGCGGATGGCCTTCGCGCCGCCACGACGACTGCGGCTGCGGCGATGATCAGGAGCAGCAGCAGCGGGTTCGTCGTCCGGCTCGCCGCGGCGGCCAGCCCGAGGGCCCAGGCCCACCAGGCGCCCGGGTGCAGCCAGCGAGCGATGCGTTCAGCGGCCACGTCGGCCTCTTAGGTACCAGAAGGCGGCGCCGCCAATGAGCAGAACGCCGACGGCGAGGGTCGCCACCGGAGTGCCGGTATCGCCGCTGGGCTCGACGGCCGCGACCGAATCAGGCATGTCGGCGGCGGGTGGGTCGGCGGCCGCGGTCGCGCGGTCGGGAGCCTGGGAGAGCAGCGCGCTGGCTTCGGCGTCGTCGAGGACCGGGGCGCATTCCCCCGTGGGATAGCCGTCGATCCCGCAGACGAGGCCGTTCTCGATCCTGACCTCGACCACCGACCGGAGGATGTCGTAGCCGGTGGCGTCGGTCGGCGCGACGACACATGTCTGCGTCGGCGACGGCGGCATCTGCCCGGCGGGTGCGATGGCGGCGCTGCCGGTGTCGATGACCAGCGCCACCCGCTTGCTGTTCGCCTCGGCCGGAGTGTCGTCGCAGATGGCTGCGAACTCCGGCGCGGTCGCCGGCGCATCGTCAGGGTCGCCCGACTCGGTGGAGACCGCGTAGGCCCAGCCCTCAACATCCCCGTCGGCAGGGATCGAGGTGCCCGGGCCCTGCGTGGCGAAGGTCCACGTCAGGCTGCCCGCAGGAGCCTGCCAGTAGGCCCAGTAGCGGAACGCGGATGCCTGCGCAGGCGTCGCGACGAGGGCGAGCGCCGCGGCGGCCAGTGCCAGCGCACCGGCCGCGCGGGCGATCACCGTCGTTGGCCGCATCGGGGTCTACCTGCGGATCGAGCCGGCGAGTGTGCGCACCAGGTTGACGCCCCCGAAGCTGGTCGGCTTCGAGCCGGTGTTCGCGGCCACAATGAGGAGCAGGCCGGTGGCGCCGGGGCTGGTTCCCGTGGAGGGAGTGGCGTACGCGGCGGCGTTCGCCTTCAAGGCGGAGGTGCCCTTGGCGATCGCCGTGCGTCCCTGGCGCGCCTGCGCGAGCGCGATCACCGCGGTTGCGGTCGACGTGTAGTCGGGTCCGCCGAGCACCGAGTCCAGGAGCCCGTCTCTGCCGAGCCCCGTGGCCAGGTAGCTGACGCCCTTGGCCTTCGCGGTGTTCCGGCAGGGGGCCGCCGCGGCCGCCTTCGGCTGCCGGTAGCCGGGCAGGCCGCCGACGAGGCCGAGGGTGCCCTGCGACGTCGCGAACCCGTCAGGCTTGCTGCCGGACTGGTACGCGAAGCCGCCGCCGGCCGAGCAGGAGGACGACAGCGTCCCGAGGAAGCGCGACGCCTTGGCGTAGGCCTTCGACTGATAGAAGCCGCCCCATGAGTTCAGGCCGGCGAGGGCCAGTCCCGTGGAGTTGGCGTCGGACGCTGCGCCGCTGTAGTACGGCCAGCCGCCGTCCGCGTTCTGCTGCCTGCCCAGCCACGCGCCGGCCCTATCGGCCGCGTCAACCACGCGGTTGCGGAGCTTCCCGTTCACCTTGACGGCCGAATCGGAGAGCGACATCAGGGCCTGGAAGGCGAGTGAGGTCGAGTTGGTGTCCGGACCGCTGTAGGTGGCCGGATCCGGCTTGCCGCACGGCTGGCTGGTGTCGGCGCGGTAGGCCTCGAACGAGCCGTCCGCGCACTGCTGGTCGAGCAGCCAGGTGATCGCCGAGGCGGGAGGGGACAGGTAGTTGCCGGCCAGGCCCATGATCGCCAGCGACTGGCGGTACACACCGTCGTAGGTGGGGTCGGCGGCACCGTAGAGACCGGCGTCGCTGGTGGCGGCCTGGGCAGGGAGCACTGGCAGGGCGACCGCCAGCGTCGCGGTGAGTGCTAGGCCGAGGCGTCGCACACCCCTGAATGCGTTCACGGGTCCCTCTTTCTGGGGGGAGCGGTGCCGGATCGGTGGCTTCTCGCCCCTCTCACACGAAACCCCCGCTGCTTGCGCAGGCGGGGGGACGGCTGGGTGGGGACCCGAGCTCCCGTCCCGTTACCTCGACGGATGGAGCCGCTCGCGTTCGCCAGGTGCTCCGACTCACCCCTTGCGGGGAACACGGTTGCGGGACAGCGCCGGAATCGCACCGGACTTCCCCTGGACGTCGAACGAGTGGTGATGGAGTTGTGGGGTGATCCGACCACGCGGCGGGTGTCGGTGTCAAAGCACGCGTCCATTGACGGCCGCCGCATACTCGGGACATGAGCCCCGACCCCCGTTCCTACGATGCCGTCCTCGACCGTGCCGCCAAGCACGCGCGACATTGGCTCGACAGCGTCCCGGATCGGCCCATCCCGCCGGTCGGGGACGTCGACGCGGTCGTTGCCCGGTTGGGCGGTCCGCTGCCCGACGAGCCGACCGATCCCGCGGACGTCATCGACCTGCTGGCCGAGGTGGTGGAGCCTGCACTGATGTCCATCGGGTCCGGCCGCTTCTTCGGGTGGGTGATGGGCGGGGTGCAGCCGGCCGCACTCGGGGCGGATTGGCTGGTGAGCACGTGGGACCAGAACTCCGGGATGCGCTTCGCCACCCCGGGGACCGTGGGCGCCGAGCAGGCGGCAGCGGAGTGGCTGGTCGACCTGCTGGGGCTGCCGTCCACCTCACAGGTGGCATTCGTGACGGGCGCCACCATGGCGAACTTCAGCGGTCTCGCAGCAGGGCGTCAGCACGTGCTGGAGTCCGTGGGCTGGGACGTGAATGCCGACGGCCTCGTCGGGGCGCCACGCGTGACAGTCCTGGCAGGCGAGGATCGGCACACGACGATCGACATGGCCCTGCGCTATCTCGGCCTCGGGGCTCCCACGCTGGTGGACGCGGACGAGCAGGGGCGGATCAGGCCGGACGCGCTCGCCCGTGCGCTCGATCGGAGCGACGGGCCGGTCATCGTCGCGCTGCAGGCCGGCAACATCCACTCGGGTGCCTTCGATGCCGTCGGGGAATGCGCCGATCTCGCCCACGCCAGGGGCGGCTGGGTGCACGTGGACGGGGCGTTCGGGTTGTGGGCCGCGGCGTCGCCCGCTCACCGTGCGCTCGTGTCAGGGGTCGCCCGCGCGGACTCGTGGGCGACCGATGCGCACAAGTCGCTCAGCACCCCGTACGACTGCGGGGTGACCGTCGTCCGGGAACCCTCGGTCCTCCGCACCGCGCTGGGGTCCAATGCCGCCTACCTGATCCGCGTGGATGATCGCATCGATCCCTACGAGGTCGTCCCGGAGCTCTCCCGGCGCGCGCGTGGCGTCCCCGTCTGGGCCGCGTTGCGAGCACTGGGCCGCAACGGCGTCGCCGATCTCGTAGACGGTTTCGTGAGGAACGCCCAGGCCATCGCGGCCGGTATTGGCGAGATCCCAGGGGCCGAGATCCTGAACGAGGTCGTCTACTCGCAGGTGTCTGTGTCCTTCGGGTCGGACGAACGGACCCGTGAGGTGACCGGCCGGCTGCTCGCCGAGGGCGCGACATGGATGTCCGGCTCCCGGTGGCGGGGCCGGGACGTGATGCGCGTGTCCGTCAGCAACTGGTCGACGAACGACGAGGACGTGCGGGCCAGCGTGGAGGCGGTGCGGCGGGCTGCCCTGGCCTAGGAGCTGGCCGCTCGACGCCCGAATCCGCCCGTGCCGGCCCAGCGGTCCCGCGCGGTGGGAGGTGCGGGCGGGCGCTACTCGGGGCGCAGGCCCATGGGGCCGTAGACGACATGGTCGTCCTCGGCCAGGGTCACCTGCTCGACACCCGACTCGAGCAGCTCGCGCCATGTCTCGCCGATCCAGGTCTCCGCGTCGGACTGGGTCGGGAACTCCTGTGATGCCGCGCCCGCCGGGCTCGTCTCGGGCTCGTACCGCCAGGTCCAGGGCATGCAGACTCCTCGTGGGTGATCAGCGGACGATCGGCGCTCCGCCGCGCCGCACGCGAGGTGCGGGAAGGCGGAGGCGACGCAGCTGGATGGCGCGCAGAGCGGCGTAGAACATGATGCCCTTGCGGTCCGCCTTGTTCGGGAACTGTGCACTCGCCCTGCGACTCAGCGTGAACAGCAGGATGGCGGTGTCCACGACGATGACGAACGTGAGCAGCATGAAGCCGAGCGTCACGAAGGACTGCACCGCCGGGTTCTGGACGAACCCGAGGGCGAGCACTGCCACGGCGATGAAGATGAAGTACTCGGCGATCGTGAACCTGGAGTCGACGAAGTCTCGGGTGAACGCCTTGGCGGGGCCGCGGTCGCGCGCCGGCAGGTAGCGCTCGTCGCCGGCCATCATCCCCGCCCTGGCGCGGGCCCGCTCCTCGCGGTCGCGCTCCCGGGAGGCCTTCTTGGCCTCCTTCGGGTCCTTCGGGATGCGCAGCTGGTGGCGTCGCGCCGCCTCCGCCTCCTTGCGCGAGGGCGTGGGACGGCCCTTCGGCGCCCGTGGATCGTGATCGTCGGGCGTCGGCGGGGCGGCGGATTCGACAGGCTTCTTGCGTCCGAACATGATTGGGCGAGCCTAGCCTGTGCACCGCCGCGTGCCGGCGCCTAGGCTGGGGTAGTCACCGACGATGGAAGGGTGCCCCATGGGTCTCTGGCAGCGCTTCAAGTTGATCTTCAAGTCCAAGGCGAACTCGGCGTTGGACCGGGCCGAGGACCCCCGCCAGACCCTCGACTACTCCTACGAGAAGCAACTCGAGCTCCTCCAGAAGGTCCGTCGCGGCGTCGCCGACGTGGCCACCAGCCGAAAGCGACTCGAACTGCAGATTCAGGGCCTTGCGCAGCAGGAGAGCAAGCTCGAGCAGCAGGCTCGCGCGGCGCTTGCGGGCGGCCGGGAGGACCTCGCTCGCGAGGCACTGACCCGCCGCAGCGGCCTGCACCAGCAGATCGCCGATCTCCAGGCCCAGCTGGCAACGCTGCAGGACCAGGAGGAGAAGCTGACGGCCGCCGCTCAGGCCCTGCAGAGCAAGGTGGAGGCGTTCCGCACCCGCAAGGAGACCATCAAGGCCACCTACTCCGCGGCCGAGGCCCAGACGAAGATCAACGAGGCCTTCGCGGGCATCTCGGACGAGCTGGGCGACGTCGGCCTGGCGATCCAGCGCGCCGAGGACAAGACGCAGCAGATGCAGGCCCGGGCCGGCGCGATCGACGAGCTGGTGGCCTCAGGAGCGCTCACCGACGTGTCGAGCATGGGCAAGGACAACATCACCGTGGAGCTGGAGCGGATGGCCAGCGACACCGAGGTGGAGGACCAGCTTGCGGCCATGAAGGCCGAGCTCGAGTCCGGGGGACCGACCCCGCAGATCGGCCAGTAGCACCGCCTGGTCGGCGGGCCGGCCCCGGCACCGGCGGGCTCCGCCGCGAGGGTCCGTCGCGGCGTCGCTCGGGCGCCCCGGGCGAGGACTCCTGAAGCTCGTCGAACGCCCCGGCGTGCGCTGCGGTGCTCGAAGTCGTCGCTGCTCGGCTGCAGAGGTACATTCGAGGGAAGCGCAGACATGCCGGCCGTGTTGAGGTTGAGTGGAGGTGAGCATGCGCAAGACCCGTTACGGCACTGACCGGGGGCTGACCACCCGCATGTTCGGGACCATGTTCGGCCTCGGCCTGCTGTATGTCGTGCTCGCCGCCGCTTTGTGGGCGCTCGGCTTCAACGCGTTCTTCATCCTCGCCCTGAGCGGCGGGCTGCTGTTCGCCCAGTGGTGGTTCTCGGACTCGCTGGCCATGTCGTCCATGCGGGCCAAGGTCGTCGAGCCCGAGCAGGCGCCTCAACTGCACGCGATTGTCGACCGTGTGTGCGCGATGGCCGACATGGCCAAGCCACGGGTCGGCATAGCGGTCAGCGACGTCCCGAACGCCTTCGCCACGGGCCGCACGCAGAAGCGCGCGGTCATCGTCGTGACGACCGGGCTGCTGAAGCGGCTCGACCCCGAGGAGCTCGAGGGCGTCCTCGCACACGAGCTGTCCCACGTGGCGCATCGGGACGTGACGGTGATGACCATCGCGTCGTTCACGGCGATCCTGGCCGGCTTCATGACGCGCAGCGTGATGTGGAGCTCGATGAGCCGGGGCCGCGACCAGAACACGGCGGTCCTGTTCATCGGCATCACCCTGGTCAGTGTCGTCGTCTACTTCGTGTCGTACTTGCTGATTCGCGCGCTGTCCCGCTACCGGGAGCTCGGCGCCGACCGCGGCGCAGCACTGCTGACCGGACGGCCGTCGTCCTTGGCCCGCGCGCTCCAGAAGATCACTGGCGACATGGGGTCCATCCCGACGCGGGACCTGCGCAAGATGGAGCCGGTGAGTGCTTTCGCGATCGCGCCGGCGATGGCGCCGGGCAGGGGCTTCAGCATGGGTTCGCTGTTCGCGACGCATCCGCCCCTGGAACGCCGGCTCGAGCAGCTCGCCAAGATCTCGGCTGAGCTCGGCGAGCGGTAGTGGGGTTCCTCGACGCCGTGCTCGGGCGTCGGAAGCCGCAGCGCCCGAACCTTGATGCGCTGTTCGCGTTGCCCAGTGCCGCGATCACCCTGCAGGTCAGCCTCGACATGCTTCCGACCGGCCGGGGGTCGGTGGCCTTCCGGGCGCCCGAGGGGCGTGCGTTCGCCGACGTCGTGGACGAGGTGAGTCAGCTGCTCCAGGCGGACGGCGGCCCCCCGGTCGAGGCGTCGGTCGACGACTACGGGTTCACCTGGCTGGTGGTCAGGACCGACCCGGCCGACGTGCCATCGGTCGTGACGGACGTGCACGCGGTGAACACCTCCCTCGTGGAGGCCGGGTTCGGACCCCAGCTGTTGTGCTCCCTGGTGTCGTTCCGCGACGTGGACGAGCGTCCGCTGGCGCTGGTCTACCTGTACAAGCGCGGCACGTTCTACCCGTTCGCCCCGATGACCGGCGCCTCCGAGCAGCGCGACAACGTCCTCGAGCTGCGGGTCCGCGACCTGCTGGCCGGCGAGCTGCCCCTCGAGCAGGACCTGAGCCGCTGGTTCGCGGTGTGGGGCGCGCCCGGCTTGTAGCCGTCCGGGACGGAGTTCGACTCCGGGCGATCAGTCGGGCTGGGCTGCGGCGGCGACGCCCGGCAGGGCGAGCATCCGATCCAGGGCCACCCGGGCCCAGTGCGCCGTGTCGGGGTCGACCTCGATCTTGTTGACCACCTCGCCCGCGACGAGGGACTCGAGCGCCCACACCAGATGCGGCAGGTCGATCCGGTTCATCGTCGAGCAGAAGCACACCGTCCGGTCGAGGAAGACCACCTCCTTGTCGGGGTGCTGCTCGGCCAGCCGCTTCACCAGGTTCAGCTCGGTGCCGACGGCCCAGGCAGTGCCCGGCTCGGCCGCGGAGATGGTGGCGATGATCTTCTCCGTGGAGCCCACCACGTCGGCCTTCGAGACGACATCGAAGTTGCACTCCGGGTGCACGATCACCGTGACCCCCGGCACCCGTTCGCGAACCTCGTCGACCGTGTCGGCGGAGAAGCGGGCGTGGACGGAGCAGTGCCCCTTCCACAGGATCATCTTCGCGTCGCGCAGCTGCTCATCGGTGAGGCCGCCGCGCGGTCGGTTGGGGTTGTAGACCACGCAGTCGTCCACTGACAGGCCGAGGTTCAGCACTGCCGTGTTGCGGCCGAGGTGCTGGTCGGGGAGGAACAGGACCTTCTCGCCACGCTCGAACGCCCAGCTGAGGCTGCGCTCAGCGTTGCTCGACGTGCACACGGCACCGCCGTTGCGGCCGGTGAACGCCTTGATCGCCGCGGACGAGTTCATGTAGGTGATCGGGACCGTGACGTCGGCGATGCCGAGGTCCTGCAGGACCGCCCAGCATTCGTCGACCTGGTCCATCTCGGCCATGTCGGCCATCGAGCAGCCTGCGGCCAGATCGGGAAGCACGACCTGCTGGTGCTCCGCCGTCAGGATGTCGGCGCTCTCCGCCATGAAGTGCACGCCCTCGAAGACGATGAACTCCGCCTCGGGATGCGCGGCGGCTCGCTGGGACAGCTTGAACGAGTCGCCGGTCTCGTCAGCGAACTGGATCACCTCGTCGCGCTGGTAGTGGTGGCCGAGGATGAAGACCCGGTCGCCGAGCGCCTCCTTCGCCGCCCGGGCCCGTTCGACCAGCCCCGGATCCGCCGGGGAGGGCAGCGCTCCCGGGCACTCCACCCCCCGCTCGGTCTCTGGATCAGAGTCGCGGCCCATCAGCAGCAGGGCCAGCGGCGTCGGCTCGGGCTCGGTGAACGTGTTCGCCATATGAGAAGTGTCGCATCCCCGCCGAGGGAGGCTCGCGAGTTGGCGGAAGGTATGAGACTCTGGACCTGCATCGAGCGCATACCACCACGGGTATGCCGCCACAAGTCCCGAAAGGCACGAGACATGTCCGCTGATACGACAACGACCGACGGCATCATCCTCACCGACGTGGCCGCGTCGAAGGTGCGGGCCTTGCTCGAGGCCGAGGGCCGAGACGATCTCACGCTGCGCGTGGCCGTCCAGCCCGGTGGCTGCTCCGGCCTGCGCTACCAGCTGTTCTTCGACGACCGCAGCCTCGACGGAGACGTCCTGAAGGACTTCGCCGGCGTCGGCGTGGTGACCGACCGGATGAGCGCCCCCTACCTCAACGGAGCGACCATCGACTTCGTGGACACGATCGAGAAGCAGGGCTTCACGATCGACAACCCCAACGCCACCGGCTCCTGCGCCTGCGGCGACTCCTTCCACTGAGCTAGCCCCTGCCGAGTGGCGGGTTGCGCAGCCGGGAACCCCCGTTTCCCCAGCGCAACCCGCCACTCGGCGTATGGGGCCGGGTAAGGGATAGGCTGCCTCGCCGTGTCGATGATCATCACGGGGTCCATCGCGACCGACCACCTCATGACCTTCCCGGGCCGGTTCTCGGACTCCCTCGTGGCGGACAAGCTCGACAAGGTCTCGTTGTCCTTCCTCGTCGAGGAGCTCGAGGTCCGACGCGGCGGCGTGGCCCCCAACATCGCCTTCGGCATGGGCTGCCTGGGTCACCGTCCGGTGCTGGTGGGCGCCGTGGGGCCGGACTTCGCCGACTACGAGTCGTGGCTGCAGCGGCACAACGTCGACACCAGTGGGGTCCGCGTCTCCGAGTCGCGGCACACCGCCCGCTTCGTGTGCACCACGGACGCCGAGCAGAACCAGATCGCGTCCTTCTATCCCGGTGCGATGTCCGAGGCCCGCAACATCGAGCTGCGCCCCGTGGTCGACCGCGTCGGCCGCGCGGACGTGGTACTCATCGGCGCGAACGATCCCGAGGCCATGCTCCGCCATACCGAGGAGTGCCGGTTCCGCGGGTATCCCTTCGCAGCGGATCCCTCCCAGCAGCTGGCCCGGATGGACGGCGACGAGATCACCCCCCTGATCGAGGGCGCCACGTACCTCTTCGTCAACGAGTATGAGTCGGCGCTGATCGAGCACAAGACCGGCTGGACCACGGACGACATCGCCGAGCGGGTCGAGGTACGCATCACCACCCTTGGCCCCAAGGGCGCGCGGGTCGAGCGCCGCGGCGAGGCTCCGGTGACGGTCGCAGTGGCGGAGGAGGACCGCCGGGCCGATCCGACCGGCGTCGGAGACGCGTTCCGGGCGGGCTTCCTCAGCGGTCAGGCGTGGGGACTCAGCGATGAGCGCTCGGCGCAGATCGGCGCGCTCCTGGCCACCTACGTCATCGAGACCGTGGGCACGCAGGAGTACGAACTCGCCCGCACCCACTTCCTTGAACGGATGGCGCACACGTACGGGGACGACGCTGCAGCCGACGTCGAGCCGCACGTCGTGTGCCCCCGCCCGTAGCGGCTGGGGCGGCAGATCGAGCGGAGCGCACCATGGCCCAGCTCCCCGACCCGTGCCGGTGGCTTCTTCCTGACCCGGCGGCGGCGGAGCGCGGAGTCGATGTGCTCGCGGTGGGTGCAGATCTGGACGTGTCCACCGTCTTCGCCGCGTACGCAACGGGCCTGTTCCCCATGCACCTGGCGTCCGGCGAGTTGGCGTGGTGGTCGCCGGATCCCCGTGGCGTGCTGCCGCTGGACGGGCTCAGGGTCAGCCGCTCGCTGCGCCGGTCGATGCGCCGCTTCGAGTACACCGTCGACGGGGCCTTCGCGGATGTGATGCAGGGCTGCCGGGAGGGTCGCGACGACGGCGCGTGGATCACCGACGAGTTCGTCACCGCCTACACCCGCCTGCACGAGCTCGGCTGGGCCCACTCCGTGGAGGTCTGGCGCGATGGCGAGCTGGTCGGCGGCCTCTACGGCGTGGAGATCGGCGGCCTGTTCGCCGGCGAGTCGATGTTCCACCGCGTCACCGACGCATCCAAGGCGGCCCTGGCGCACCTGGTCGAGCGGTTGCGGGCGTGCGACGGGCAGCGGCTGCTCGACGTCCAGTGGCGCACGGATCACCTGGCGACGATGGGAGTCGAGGAGATTCCCAGGGAGACCTACCTCGCGCGACTGGCCCGGGCCCTCGACCTTCCGCCGTGTCTGGGCGAGGGGTAGGCCCGGGCACGTACCCTGCGCAGATGCGGCATTCGGAGCCTGCCGATCCGCCCGGCGGTCCGGCCGGCGTCAGCGAACTGGACGGGGCGGAGTCGCTCCTGCACGGCCCGGCGGTCTCCGCGGGCGACGGGCAACGGTCGGCCCACGTCGACGTGCCGGTGCGGCTGCGTCGCGCCACCTTGATCGCAGTACTCGGGATCCTGGCGGCGACCGCACTCGACTCGACAGTCATCTCCGTCGCTCTGCCAACGATCCGGATCGACCTGGGCAGTTCGGTGGCGGGCATCCAATGGATCTCGTCGGTGTACATGCTCGCCCTCGCCCTGATCCTGGTTCCCGCAGGGCGCTTGACCGACAGCCTTGGCCCCCGGCCGGTGATGCGGATCGGTCTGTTCGCCTACCTTGCCGCGTCCGCGATCGCGGCCCTCGCGCCGGATACCGTCGTGCTGATCCTCGCCCGCGCCGGGCAAGGGTTCGCTGCCGGGCTGGTGGCGCCCGCCACGGTGGTGCTCATCGAAGGGGCGTACGGGGACTCCCGACGGGGCCGGGCGTTCGGCCTCATCACGATGCTGCTGGCCGTCGCGTCGGCGGCCGGTCCGGTCGTGGGAGGGGCGCTGACGGACACCGTTGGCTGGCGCATGATCTTCGTCCTGCATTTCGCGATGGCGCTCGTGAGCCTCGCCATGACCAGGCGTACGCCCAATCCGCCCGGATCGAGGCACGGGGCGTCGATCGATCCGGTCGCCCTGCTCGGTCTGTCCGTTCTCGTCCTGGGTCTGCAGCTGGCCATCATCGAGGGAGGACAGCGCGGGCTGGCGTGGGGACTCGCGTGCACGGCGGGGGCGGTGGCCGGCGCGGGCCTGCTGTACGTGCGGGACCGGCGAGCCGAGGATCCCCTCGTGGACCTGTCGCTTCTGCGGCCGCCACGGGTGCTGGCCAGCCTGTTGTGCCGAGTTGCGGTCTCGTTCGCGTTCTTCGGCAACATCTTCTACTTGACGCTGTTCCTGCAGGGGCCAGCCGGATACTCGGCATTCCAGACCGGCCTGATCCTGCTGCCCTCCAGCCTCGTGGGCATCGCATCGGCGCCGCTGGCCGGCCGGCTGGTGGATCGCTTCAGCCCCGATCTGACTCTGATCCTCGGTACCGGCGCGGCTGCACTGAGCCTGTTCGCCCTGGCCGTGGTCCACGAGACGAGTTCGGTACCGCTGCACCTGGCCCCGGCCCTTGCCCTCAACGGCTTCGGATACGCATTGACCACCGTGGGCACGAAGACGGCCCCGCTGGCCAGCGTTTCCCCGCAGATGAAGGGCCGCGTGACGGCCCTTGTGTCAGTGACCGCGCGGCTGGCCGCCGGATTCGGCGTGACGTTCGCCACCGGTCTGTTCAATCTAGTGCTCGGTCCGAGCATCGAAAGGGCCCTGGAGGTGCTGGGCGTCCCGCCGTCACAGGAGGTGCGCCAGTTCATCCTCGGGCATATCGGAGCCTCGGACCTGCCGCAGACCGTCACTGACCAGGCCGCCACCAGTGCCGGCTTCACATCGGCCGAGCAGGCCGTCGCCACAGTCGACAAGGCGTTCGCGCTGTCGTACTCGCTGATCTCGGGGATTGTCGGCGTGCTGGTGGTCTTCGTCGCGCTCGGTCTGGCGCTGTTGCTCCGGCCGCGGCGAGCGGGCTGAGGGCCGCCTCGCGGCGGGACGGTATCGACCGGTGCGCCTGGGCCAGGCGTGGAGCGGATGGCTATCCGCGGGCCGCGGCGAGTGCGTCAGGCAGGACGTCGAGGAAGCGGTCGACCGTCTCCACTGAGCAGCCCAGCGGCAGCGAGACACGCACCGAGGCGTCCGGGGTGAGCCCCATCGCGGGCAGCACCTGACTGGGCATCCGGGCGTCAGACGTGCAGGCCGATCCACTGGCCACGCTGATGCCATGCCGGGAGAGTTCGTGGACGAGCTGCTCTCCGACCAGGTCGTCGCAGCCGAACGTGACGATGTGCGGCACCCGCTCGGTCGGGTGGCCGACCACCTCGATCCCGCGGCCGACCGAGGGGAGCGCCTCACGGATCCGTTCGGTGAGCGCGTACAGCCGGGCCGCCTCGTGGTCGGCGACGGGCTGCACGTACTCCCATGCGCGCGCCGCGGCCACCGCCCCGGGTATGTCCGGGAACCCGCTCAGCCAGCCCCGGTCAGGGCTCTCCTCGGGGCGCCAGCGGACGTCACGGCGTACCGCGAGGACTCCCACGCCGGCGGGGCCGCCCCAGTCACGGGCCGATGCGGCCAGCAGGTCCCAGTGCGCGGGCACTGGACCGCGGCCGATGACCTGGATCGCGTGGACGAGCAGCGGGACGCCCGCGGCCCGCGCGAGCGCGGCAGCCCGAACCAGGTCCTGGCGGGTGCCGACCTCCGGATTGGCCGCCTGGACGCACGCGACCGACGCCGGGCGCTCGAGGGCCGCGGCGAATGAGGCCTCGTCGAGGCGTCCGGTCCGGTCGACGGGAACCAGATCGACGACGTCCGCCCACTGGTCGGCTGGCGCGAGCACGGCCATGCTCTCGACCGCGGAGGCGACCACCCGACGCGGCGCACCGGGCCGTCGGCCGAGCCCCTCGATGGCGGTCGCCAGTGCCGTGGGGCCGGAGGACGTGAGGAAGACCTCCTCCGGCTGGATCCCCAGCAGCCGCGCGAACGATGTCCGGGCCGCGTCGAGCAGCTGGCCGGCCACCCGACCCGGGTGGTGCAACCGGGCGGGATCGCTCCACGCCTGACTCGCGGCCACCAGCCACGCCTCGGTGGCGACGGGCAGCACCGGCTGGCCCCCGACGGCGTCGAGATACCCGGCCGGCGGGACCGGCGCGGGCGCCGGCAGACGCAGCACCTGGGTGTCGTCCACGGCGGTCGGAGTCGGGGGATTCGCCACCCGTCCACGCTAGCCCGACATGGCGGTCCGCACGAGGGGTCGGGGTGTTTACAACGATCTCGTCGTGGGGTCCGGGGGTGCCCCCCGGACGGGCGTGTCGTGCGCTAGTCTGCCCGAGTCCACCACACAGGAAGGCGTTCCGTGCGGCAGTCGAGCCATGTGACCTCCCCGGGTGATTCCCGCCTCGCGCAGGCCCGTCGTCGCCGCCTGCTGCGGGCCTCAGCGCTGGGTGCTGGAGTCCTCGCCGTCGCCCTCACCGCCTCGGGGTGCACCGCCAACGAGATCCTGTTCCTCGACCTGCCCGATCCGGTCACCAAGGAGGGCCTGGTCATCCAGAACCTCTGGAACGGGGCCTGGATCGCCGCCTGGGGCGTGGGCATCGTCACCTGGGGCCTGATGATCTGGGCGGCCATCGCGTATCGACGCAGGCACCGCGACGACATGCCGGAGCAGACGAAGTACAACATCCCGATCGAGATCCTGTACACGGTCGTCCCGCTGATCATGATCCTGGGACTGTTCTGGTTCACCGCGAAGGACCAGTCCGAGGTGCTGGCCGTGGAGAACAACCAGGACACGACTGTCGAGGTCGTCGCCTTCCGGTGGAACTGGGCCTTCAACTACCTCGACGAGGGCGCGTACTCGGTTGGCTCGCCGGACAAGCCGGCCGAGCTCGTCCTTCCGGTGGGCGAGAAGGTCCGCTTCGAACTCGTCTCGCCGGACGTCATCCACTCGTTCTGGGTGCCGGACTTCCTGTTCAAGATGGACGTCATCCCAGGAAAGCGCAACGTCTTCGAGCTCACCCCCGACAAGGTGGGTGTCTATCCCGGCCGCTGTGCCGAGCTCTGCGGTGTGGACCACTCTCGCATGCTGTTCACCGTGCGAGTCGTCGAGAAGGCCGACTTCGATGCGTTCATCGCTGGCCAGAAGGAGAAGGGCCAGTCTGGACTGTTCGACACCGGCCAGAGCAACAACGATGGCCAGATGCCGAATGAGAGGACGACATGACCATCCTGAGTGAACCCCCGGTCGAGGAGACGGGGTCCGCCACCGAAGCTGGACGTGGTGCGAAGAAGCGCCATTGGGGTCGGGCGATCGTGTCATGGGTCACGTCCACCGACCACAAGGTCATCGGCTACCTGTACATCATCACTGCCACGTTCTGGTTCTTCCTGGCCGGCCTGATGGCGCTGGCGATGCGCGCGGAGCTTGCCGCCCCGGGGATGCAGTTCCTCTCACTCGAGCAGTACAACCAGCTCTTCACCATGCACGGCACGATCATGCTGTTCCTCTTCGCGACGCCGCTGTTCGTCGGCTTCGGCAACGTCGTGATGCCGCTGCAGATCGGCGCTCCCGACGTCGCCTTCCCGCGACTGAACATGCTCGGCTACTGGCTGTTCTTCTTCGGCGGCCTCACCGCGGCGCTGGGCTTCATCACCCCCGGTGGCGCGGCCGCCTTCGGGTGGTTCGCCTACGCCCCACTGAGCAGCTCGGTCTACTCGCCGGAGGTGGGCGCCGACCTGTGGTACCTCGGCCTCGCGATGGGTGGCCTGGGCACCATCCTCGGCTCCGTCAACTTCATCACCACGATCTTCACGATGCGCGCTCCCGGAATGACGATGTTCCGGATGCCGATCTTCACGTGGACGATCTTCGTGACGAGCATCCTGGTGATCCTC
>Ga0316576_10000796_pt1 | contig 15878 bp, 15 predicted proteins | sample S0NA_FD_203075 | JGI IMG/M metagenome (GOLD analysis project Ga0316576, IMG submission 203075) | Rhizosphere microbial communities from salt marsh grasses in Alabama, United States - S0-2_050615r3r5 | ecosystem: Host-associated > Plants > Roots > Rhizosphere | place: USA: Alabama | collected... | reverse complement strand
CGGCCCTCATAGCATCTGATCGCTGCCGCTGCCCCTTCGACTGTCTCTTCCGATGTTGGCTGAACACATCTGGTGCCGCGTGGCGCCGGTGCGATGACCCCGGATGTCAGAACGCGATCGCGAATCCTCCGGAGATCTCGTATCCGGACAGGTCGAGGTTGCCGAAGTCGGGGGGGTAATCGTCTGCGAGATCGTCATCCGCCCAGCGGTAGCGGCCCTCGGCGAAGAATCTCCATGCCGGGGTCAGAGGGATGTCGACCCCAACCAGGGCGAGCGCCTCGAAGGTGGTGCCGTCGGCGAGGTAGCGGGCCTGAAACACCGCGAGCTCGGGGTCGTCGAAGTCGATGAACGACCCGTTCTCGGACAGCTTCCACCAAACGAAGCCGCCGCCGGCGCCGGCGTAGGGTCGGACTCCGCCGTGGCCGAAGTGATAGACCCAGGCGACCGTCAGGTCGGCGATCTCGAGGCGGGTCCGATGTCGGATCTCGCCGCCATCGTCGGCGACCCAGTCCGTGTATCCGGTTGTGGTGGTACCGGCGTAGCTGCCGAAGCCGAACAGGAGACCTCCGAAGTCGCCGGGACGCCAGAGCAGGTCGGTGCCCCAGGAGAAGTCCTGGAGGTCGCCGGGCCGGCCCGTAAATCCCTGGAAGACCCGGTCCCACCCCGAGGACTCGCCGGCGGGCTCGAAGATGCCGAAACGAAAACGAACTTGGCCGACCGGATCGTATTGGCGGGTCCACTGGGCCTCAGCGTCGGTGGCAAGCATGACTGAAGCGATGACGATGAGCAGGGCGGAGCGGACGATGGCGCGATGCATGGTGACCTCCGAAGTTGGACTCGCCATCGACCTACGCAACTTCAATGCCAATGAGGTTGGAATCTGCATTCGAGTCGGTTTTCGCCCGGCCACTTCTTTGGGGACGTCGAGTCCTCCGGGCTGTCCTGCCGCCATCGGCGCCCCCGCTGCCCTCTGGCGAGGACACTGTTGTCCACCGTGCTACAGTCCCGAACCACAGCTCACCGTCAGGCGCGTAACCGCTGGGAGGGTTCAGCATGATCGACGTCGTGGATCACGGTCAGGTGAGGGAGCTCAGGTTGGCCAGGCCGCCGGCCAATGCGCTGAGCCCAGAGCTGCTGACGGAGATCGCGACCCGGGTCGAGGCGGCATCCTCCGAAGGTGCCCGCGCGGTCGTGCTGTCCGGACGCGAGGGGCTGTTCAGCGGCGGTCTCGACATCCCGCTGCTGCTCGACCTCGATCGACGAGGCCTGCTGCATGCACTGTCGGTGTTCTTCGACGCCATGGAGGCGCTCGCCTCGTCCAATCTGCCGGTGGCGGCGGCGATCACCGGCCACAGCCCGGCCGGCGGAGCCGTGCTCGCCCTGTTCTGTGATTGGCGGGTGATGGCGAGCGGCCCGTTCGTCATCGGCCTCAACGAGGTCCGGATCGGCATTCCAATGCCGACGGTTGTGGCGGAGGCGCTGACACGGGTTGTCGGCCGGAGGCGCTCCGAAGAGCTGTGTCAGACCGGCCGTCTCCTCGCCCCTGACGAAGCACTCAGGTTGGGACTGATCGATCGCGTGGTGCCGCTCGAGGAGGTCGTGCCGGCCTCGATCGACTGGTGTCGAGCTCTCGTCGACCTGCCGGCACGCGCCCTGGACGCCACCCGCAGGCTGGTGCGAAAGGACCTGGTCGAACTCGTTTCGAAGGCCCGCGACGCCGACGTGAAGATGTTGGCCGCGGAGTGGTTCCGCCCCGAGGTCCAGGCGCCGCTGCGTCGGCTTGCAGAGCAGCTCGGAGCGAGTTGACGCGCCGCTCTGCGGCGTGTTGTCGAGGTTCAGCCGGTGCTACAATCGGCCGGTCTGTCAGCAGGCGGCCAGTCCAGCGAAGGGAAGGACTCACGTGAAGATCCCGTCTCTCATCCTCAAGCAGCTGTACACCTACGGCAGCCTCGAGAACACGGCCGAGGGAGTGCGTTTCGGATTGAAGAATCGGCTCAGCGACGCCACCCTCGTTCGGGTCAACGAGATCAGGATCGATGGCAGGCCGCTTCCCCTGGATCGTGTGACCTTCGAGCTCGGCGCCGACGGCACAGTGGCGCCGGGCGAGATCGCGCCGGACCGGCCCGTGGCGTTTCCGCTGGCCAAGCTGATGGCGGTCGTCTCGCACGGCGACTCACTGGCCGTCGGCAAGCACACGCTCGAGATCAGCTTCGAAACCACGCCGTTCGGACAGCTGGCGTTCAAGGTCAAGGACGCCATTCGCGAGCACAAGGAGGAGCGGGTCGCGGTTCCCTACGACAAGGAGGACAACTACTCCGATCAGATCATCGGAACTCGACGGGAGTTCCTGTCGAAGTTCTCCGGAACCCATCCGGAGCACATCTTCAAGCAATCCTTCGTACCCAGTGTGACCGCGGGAAACATCGAGAACTTCATCGGCGTGGCGCAGGTTCCGATCGGTCTGGCCGGACCCCTCAAGGTCAACGGCGAGCACGCCAAGGGCGACTTCGTGATTCCGCTCGCGACCACCGAGGGGACGCTGGTGGCGTCGTACAACCGAGGCATGAAGGTACTCAACCTGTCGGGTGGCGTCACCGCCACCGTCTCCGACGACAGGATGCAGCGAGCACCGGTGTTCGTGTTCGACTCGGCACGGGAGGCACGCGATTTCCGCGACTGGGTCGCGGTCAACATGGGTGAGATTCGTCGCGCGGCCGAGGCGACCTCCAGTGTCGCCAAGCTGCTCGACATCGACAGCTTCCTGGCCAACAAGTTCGCCTATCTGAGGTTCAACTACGCGACCGGCGATGCCGCCGGCCAGAACATGGTCGGCCGCGCCACCTTCGCGGCCTGCTCGTGGATGCTCGACAACCTCGACAACGTCAGGGCGTTCTACCTCGAGTCGAACCTCGCCACCGACAAGAAACACTCGCAGATCAACATCATGCGGACGCGGGGCAAGCGGGTGACGGCCGAGGCGGTGATTCCCAAAGACATCCTGGTCCAGCACATGCGGGTGGAACCGCGGAGCCTTCACTACCACGCGCAGGTTTCGAACGTGGGCGCCTTCATTTCGGGCGCGAACAACAACGGCGCGCACTCGCCGAATGGCATCACCGCCATGTTCATCGCGACCGGCCAGGATGTGGCCAATGTTGCCGAGTCGTGCTCGGGCATCATCTACACCGAGCTCACGCCCGACGAGGACCTGTACATCTCCCTCACCATTCCGTCCCTCATTGTTGCCACCTATGGCGGCGGCACCGGATTGCCCACCCAACGCGAGTGTCTGGAGATGATCGGCTGTTCTGGGAAGAACAAGGTGCTGAAGCTGGCCGAGATTGTGGGTTCGGTGGCGCTGGCGGGTGAGATCTCCCTCGCGTCAGCGATATCCTCGTTGGACTGGGTGTCCTCGCACGAGAAGTACGGCCGCAATCGGTGACCGGGGTCGGGTGGTCCGGCTGATGGACGAAGCCCCGAACCAGGCCCCTGCGGAGGAGAGCCAGGAGTACCACGACCGCCGGAGGAGTCGGTCGCGCCGCGCCTATATCAACATTCCGGGCCTTGCAAGTCGGGGCAGAACGACCCTGCGTCACATCTCCGCCCTGGTCTTCGGTGGTTTCGTGGCGGCGGTCGATGCCGACAAGCGGCGTGGCAGGACGGGGTTCGTTCACCGACTGCGTGCGATCGTGGCCTTTTTCATGCGGCCGTTCCTCGATCGCACGATCCGTGCTCTGCCCTTTCCCGAACAACTGCGCAAGCGGCTCGAGATTCTCGGACCGACGTATGTCAAGCTGGGTCAGATCCTCAGCCTGCGCAAGGATCTTCTTCCGACTGCGGTGACCGACGAGCTGCGCAACCTGTTAAGCGACCTGCCGCCGGTGCCGTTCGCCGACATCCGTCAGGTCATCGAACGCGACCTGGAGCGGCCGGTCGACGAAGTTTTCGACGCCGTCGACGAGGCCCCTCTGGGGTCGGCGTCCATTGCTCAGAGCCATCGAGCGCGCCTCAGGTCCGGCGAGGAGGTCATTCTCAAGGTCGTCAAGCCCGGTATCAGGGACCTGATCTACCGCGACGCGGCCCTGCTGAGGAGCACCGGCCGCTTTCTCCAACTCATCATTCCCAGATACCAGCCGAAACGGGTCATTGACGAGTTCTGCGACTACACGGTCCGTGAGGTCGAGATGCCCTTAGAGGCCGAGAACGCCGAGACCTTCGCGGCCAATTTCGCTGACATGCCGGAGGTCGTCTTTCCCGCGATCTACCGCCAATACTCCGCTGCCAGTGTGCTCTGCATGGAGTACCTCGATGGCGTCCGACCGGACCACCCGGCAGTCCAGAACTTGCCCATCGACCAACGGCAGGAGCTCATCGACCTCGGCGCAGCCGCGATCATCCGGATGCTCTATCAGGATGGCTTCTTCCACGCGGATCTTCATCCCGGCAATCTGCTTGCGCTGCCGGGTCCGAAGGTCGGGTTCATCGATCTCGGCATGGTCGGGCACTTCGATCCCGAGCTCCGCCACAACCTGCTCCACCTCTTCTATGCGCTCGTGATGGAGGATTTCGAGCGGGCATCGCGGTATCTGGCCGCAGTCTCACGCATCGACGAGAGGTCGGATGTGCTCGGGTTCCGCACTGCGGTCAAGGAGGTCGCCCGACGTTGGCGCAAGCGATCGACCTTCAAGGAGTTCTCGTTGGCGCTGCTGATCCTCGAGTGTGTGCAGCTCGGCGCCCGGTACCAGCTCTACTTCCCGGTCGAGATGGTGCTCATGGTCAAGGCGCTCATCACCTACGAGGGCGTCGGCTGCCTCCTGGATCCGGACTTCAACGTCGCCGAGGTCTCGCAACGCCACGTCGGCCGCATCTTCCGTCTCGAGTTTTCACCACTGCGGCTGATTCGGGAGGGGGTCCGCGCCGCGCCTGATCTTCTCGACGCCTTCTTCAAGGTGCCCTTGCTCGTCTCTGAAGGGCTCACAGTACTCGAGGAGCGATCGCGAAAAACGGCTCGACGGCCACTTGCTGGGACCCGCGGTGCCCTCCTGGGCGGACTGTGCGTTGTCGCCGGCGCAATTCTCCTCTCCTTCAACGGCCCCTGGGTGGTGTCGCTGATTCTTCTGGTGCTCGGGCTTCTGCTGCCACTGGAACGGGGCGAGTGAGGGGCGTTGCCACACTCTTGCCTCATTCTGTCGCGGAATCGCCTCGATTCGGCTCCACGACCGCCCGCTCGAAGCACTGAAATGAGAGTGCGAACCTAAAGACCGGTTTCGATTCGAGGTTCGGGACCGATTCGGGGGCTGTGGCAACGAGCAGCGGAGGGCGTCGTGAGCGATTTGGAGCAGACGACCGATACGACTCAGGGCTTTGAGGTTCTCTTGCCGGTTGCAGTGGGCGCGGTGTTTCTCGTTGTCCTTTTCATCGGCGCGCTCGTGGGGTGAGTGGCAGACTGGCTCGAACTCCAACAGGTTGGCCACTCTCGCAACCTGAGCGACCGCTCAGTCCCACTTCTACTGCCACCGTTGTTGCCGCCGCTACCGAGCCTCACAGCATCACTGCTCGCGAAGCCGGGTGTCGCTGCTCCTGGCCCGGGACGGGACCGCACGATCAGAATTGAATTACGTACTCGCCGTTGCGGATGAGCTCGAGGCGTTCGCGGTTTTCAAGAACGAGGTCGACCACGGAGGCGACAACCCGAGGTTGGAGCTGCGGCAGATAGACGTGATCCTGGTGGATGACGGCACTCGGCGTCGAGAAGCTGTGCGGTCCAACCTGGCCGCCGAAATGCTCGCTCCGTCCGAAGGCGAGGTGCAGGCCGAGCTTCTCGTCGAGCAGAACCTCACCGATGGGCTCGATCCCGAAGTCCGAGAGGACACCAAGCCCAAGCTCGGCGATGTTCCCTCGAGCCGGTTCGGCGGCGAGCATCGCCGCTTCCCGGGTCGACAGGGGCCCGTCAGAGATCACGCGGCGGGCGCGATTGGCGACGACCTCGAAGAGAATGACCTCGTTGTCGAGCTGGATCGGCAGGACTCCCTCGGTTGCGCTCTCGTCATCGTCCCTTTCGCCCTCGTAGGGGACGATGTAGGCCTCGCCCGACGGCAGGTTGCCTGCGGTTCCTGGAGTTGGCAGCAAGCCCCCGGAAGCGTGGCCCGTGCGGTGTCGTAGGTCGAGGTGAAGGCGATGCTCCTCCGCACCATCGACGAGGAATCGAAGCTGGGCGGAGGTGGCGCGGTCGAGCAGGTCCTTGAGCAGGTGGACGCGCCGATTGACCTCAAGGTAGTCGAGGCGGAGGGCAGGCATCATGGCTGGCGAGAATCCGGGCATGGTCGCAGCGCGGAAGCCGTGGACCGGGGCCAACACCTTGAGTGGTGCGGTCGCCGAGAGCTCGGTCGGGGCGAGGACGAGGCGATGGCTCGACAGAATGCTCGTGAAGGGAAGCGCCGTGTCGGGGTCGAGCTCGTCGGCGTGGCTCGGCAGTGAGTCCGGATCGCACATCCAGGCGTGCGTCGGCAGGTCTGCGTTGTTGGCCCGAACGTTGCGATAGACCACGAGGTCGATGTCGAGACCATGCCTCGAACGGAACGCGCCCAGCTCACGCGTCCAGCCTGCAGCCAGAGCGCGCCGCAGGGCCCAGTCGGCGTGATCCGGCAGGGTGCCGTCCGGGAGGTCGATTAACACCGCCAGCGACCGGTCGTCTGGGCCCGGTGCGAACACGCGATCGATCAGCGTCATCAGCTCTTCGGCCGTGAGGGAGTGCTCGTTCATGCAACCTCCGAATGTCGCATCCTACCAATCCCGCGTCCGCGTCCCACACCCTCGCCCTTGCGACAGCGGTCTGCCATCGCGGCAAAGGGAGGGGAGGAAGAAGTGGAAGACGATCGAGCTTCTGCACACACTTCAGTCGAGCACGACCACCTCGATCTCGTCGTACCAGTCGAGCGATCCTGGCAGACCGATGGCGAGGTCGCCGCGGTGGCCCCGGCGGATGGTCTCGAAGGGGTGACCGCGGACGCTCTGGACCCAGCTTCCATCGCGCCAGCCGGTGATCTCGAACCAGAGGTTGTCCGGGCCAAGATCGTAGGGGCACCGGTTGTCGACCCGGATGTCGACCTTGACCTGGGCAGATGGCGTGAAGGTCTGGATGGTGGTGAAGCTGAACGCTGTGCACTGTGAGATCGACGGCGTCGGTCGCGGCGCACGGGTGGGCTCGGGCGCTGCGGGTCGAAGTGCGGGTGGGGTGGGCGAGGGTGGTATCAACAGCGTGGCATCGACCCACTGTGAGCCTGCCGCGATCAGTGTCGCGGTCGGGGTCGGTGTTCGAGTCGGGCCGGGAGTGGCAGTCGGGCTCGGAATCGGGGTGGGCGGGACTACGATCTCCGGCTCCGACTGCTGCATCATCCGAACGGCGACCAGGGCGCCGAGCACGATGGCAAGCACCATGGCGACCCGCACCACGGGGCTGTCGCCTGGACCACGACGTCGCGCACTGCTCAGCCGGTAGCTACCGGACGACTCGGTCATCGGACTCTCAGATCAACGATACCGCATCGGCAGCTTTCGCGTGGCGTCTTGACGCACTGCGGCATGATCACTATGCTCGTGGCGCCGGACCAGCGGCCGCAGGTCGGTTCCGGCGGGGAGGAAGCCATGCGCTGGGTGGTCTTCAACCAGAAGGGCGGTGTCGGTAAGTCGACCATTGTCTGCAACCTGGCTGCTGTCAATGCCCGAGCCGGCCGTCGGACCTTGGTCGTCGACCTCGACCCTCAGGCCAATGCGAGCCACTACCTTCTGGGTGGCGATGCCGACAGCCTGAGCCCGAACATTGCCGAGCTCTTCGAACAGACCCTCGGATTCAAGCTTTTTCAGGCCGCGGCGCGGGATTTCGTCCACCACACCCGTTTCGATCGGCTGCACGTCATCGCGTCGTCCCCTGAGCTCGAGCCCTTGCAGGGCAAGCTCGAGGCCAAGTACAAGATCTACAAGCTGCGGGAAGCGCTGCGTGAGCTCGACGGCTACGACGACATCGTGCTCGACACGCCGCCGGCACTCCACTTCTACACCCTTTCGGCTCTCATTGCTGCCCAGAAGTGCTTGATTCCGTTCGACTGTGATGACTTTTCGCGCCGCGCCCTGCTCGGGCTGCTCGAGACGGTGGAGGAGGTGCGCGACGATCACAACTCGGCGCTCCAGGTGGCCGGGATTGTGGTCAATCAGTTCCAGCCGAGGGCCCGGTTGCCGCGACGGATGGTCGAGGAGCTTCTCGAGGAGGGCTTGCCGGTGCTCCAACCCCCGATCACCACCTCGGTCAAGGTCCGCGAGTCTCACGCGGCGGCACGGCCGTTGCCCTACTTCGCACCGAGGCACAAGCTGACCCTGCAGTTCGAGGCCCTGCACGCCGCCACCCTGGGGGGCTGAAGCTCCTGGCTCGCTTCCTTTGTGATTGGTCTCCTGCACCGCGGTGTGCGCCGGCGCGCCCGCCGATCCGGAGATGGAGAAGGGTCTGCGGTACCCGCAGTGGAAGGAGCGGAGACAGAGGCAGCGATCAGCGGTAGGGGGCAGCATCGGCGCCTCGTTATCCTCGCAACGGAATTTCTTGAATGGTCCAGGCTCGAGAGGGGAAGGGGGAGGGGGCGGGCGACACCACGGGGCAGTTGTGATGTGCATCTCCTTCCTCGAGGTCGATCCTGAACTATCGTGGTCGCCAGATCGGACTCGAGGACGGGTGCGGATGATGAGAATCCGGGTGCCTGCCGCGTCGCTGCTGGGTCGGTTGCTCGTGGCAGCCGTCGCTGTGGTTCTGTCAGGTTGTGGTCCGCCGACCCTCGACGTCTCCAGCCCCGAGTCGCTCGAGCGTTCCGCCGCAGCGATTCGCGAGATTCTGGCCGACGACGAGGAGGCGACCTTCGATGAGGCCCTCTTCTATCTTGTGGGAATCCCGTCGCTGGGAATCACCCACGGAGCCCCGGCCATTGACGAGGAAGATCTGGATTCACTCCAGTTCCTTGATGGACGGACCGCGGACAATGTTGTCGCCGAGGCCCGTCGCAGGCGTCTCGAGGAGGTTCGATCCGCGGTCAACGAGCTCGAAGCGCGCCGAGCTTCGAGCCGAGCGGCTCGTCGAGACCTGGCCGCGTTCCGCCTTTCGGAAGCAACCGTTTTCAAACGCCATCGCGGCTATCTCGAGTGGCCGGTGATGGAGTTCAAGATCGAGAACGGAACGAACCACTTCGTCGCGATGGTCCAGATTCGGGCGGCCCTGCTGAAGCCCAATCATCCGACACCGTGGCTGGTCGAGGAGCTGGAGATCGTGTTCTTTGACGGCTTGGCACCGGGCGAGAGTGGCCGCTGGAGAATCGAGCCTGAGCAGCAGGCCTGGATCCAGCTGATCGATCCTCACCCCGACCTGGAGTTCGTGATCGAGCCCATGCGACTGGAGGCTCTGGGTGGCCGGGTGTTGGCCGCGACTGACTTCGGCGCGGTCGAGGCGAGGCGGCTCGATGTCTTCTACCACACCCTGTCCCAGCTCCGCGCCTCCGGCAGTCTCGTGCTCGACCAGCCGCCTCTGCCGTCGCTGCCGCCGCTCGCACTCGAGCAGGTCGGCGCGGCGACTGCAGAACAGGGCGCTTCTTAACCCGACGTTCCGACGGCCGCCGTTGAAACGGACGCCTGACCCGTACGATCAGAACGCGCCTCGGCGTTGCTGACGGTCAGCGGCTCTCGGCCAGATCCTGATTCGAGCGGAACCACGAAGCGGTGATCGAGAGACCATCCGTGAGGGGAGTGCCGATGCGCAGGGCGAGCTCTTCCTCGAGTCGCTCGGAGGTGATGCACGAGCGCAGCTGCTCGCCGGGTTTGGAGGGGCCGTGCTCGGCCTCGGGGCCGCCGCCAACGGCCCGGCGGATCAGCTCGAAGAGGCGGTTGACGTCGGTCTCAACCGCTGTGCCGACGTTGTAGATGCGAAAGCCCGGCAACCCGAGGACAGCGAGGTTCGCGCGAACGACGTCGCCCACGTACACGTAGTCCCGGGTCTGTCGACCGTCGCCGTTGATGACGGGCTGCCGACCGGAGAGCAAGCGGTGCATGAAGATGGCGACAACGCCGGCTTCGCCGTGGGGGCTTTGGCGAGGGCCGTAGACGTTGGCATAGCGCAGGCAAGCGACGTCGAGGCCGTACTGCTGGTTGTAGTAGTAAAGGTACCGCTCGCTCGCGAGCTTGGCGACGCCGTATGGCGACAGCGGCCGGACGGGATGGTCCTCTCCGGCCGGGAAGACGTCCTGCTCGCCATAGATGGCGCCACCGGTCGAAGCGAAAACTACCTGCCGCACCGAGGCGCCCCGCGCCGCTTCAAGGAGGTTCAACAGGCCGCCGATGTTGACGTCAGCATCGAAGCGGGGATCCACCACGGACCGACGCACGTCCATCTGGGCCGCATGGTGGACCAGAACCTCGACTCGTCGCTCCGCCAACAGCCGGGCTGCCGCGTCGGATCGGACATCGGCGACGATCAGCTCGGCGCCGTCCGGGACGTTTTCCTTGCAGCCGCCCGACAGGTCGTCCACAATCAGCACCCGGTGGCCGTCCTTCAGCAGAGCCTCCGTTACATGGCTGCCGATGAAGCCGGCCCCTCCCGTGACGCAGATGACCGATCCCATTGACGACCTCCTCACTCCCGACGCCGTGGCTGGTGCGCCGGTGCTGCCGCGCGGATTCTACCAACGACCGACCGAGCAGGTCGCGCTCGACCTGCTCGGTTGTCTTCTCGTCCGGACCATCGACGATGGAGCTGTGGCGGTCCGGATCACGGAGGTCGAGGCCTACCTCGGGATCGACGACCCTGCCTGCCACACGTTCGGGGGTCGGCGGACGGCGCGCACCGAGACCATGTGGGGCGAAGCTGGTTTCGCCTACGTGTACCTCATCTACGGTCTCCACAGCTGCCTCAACGTCGTGACGGTGGGAAACGACGTCCCTGAAGCCGTCCTGATCCGTGGCGGCGAACCGGTGATGGGAACTCCCACGATTCGGCGGCGACGTGGCCCGAGGATCGCCGCGGCGGCACTCACCGACGGTCCCGGGAAGCTCTGTCAGGCGTTGGCGTTGACCACGATCGACGACGGCGCGGACCTGTGCGACCCCGGTGCGCCACTGGTCATCCGCGACGGCGTTACGCCGGTTGGACTCGAATCGGTGGAACGATTGCCGCGTGTCGGCGTCGACTACGCCGGTTCGGCGGCGACATGGCCGCTCCGATTCCGGCTGAGGCGATGACGGCGATCAGGAAAATTCCTACTGGACAGCTAAGAGTAGTCGGTCTAGACTGAGAAACCATGAAGATCTCGTCGCGGGGCCGGTACGCACTCCGGATGATGCTGGACATCGCCCGCCATGGCGGCCAAGAGAGTCCGGTGAGCCTGTCGTCGGTGTCGAAACGGATCGGGATCTCTCACGGCTACCTCGAGCAGCTGGCGCTGGCGTTGAGGTCGGCGCGGCTGATCCGAGGCGTGGCCGGACGGCACGGCGGTTACCGCCTGGCAGACGCGGCGTCACGGATTTCCGTGCGGCGAGTGCTCGAGGCCACGATGGGCCCCATCTGCGTTGTCGACTGTATCGATGATCCTGATTCGTGCACTCAGCTCGATGGCTGCGAGTTCTATCCGGTCTATGCCGAGCTCAACCGGACGATCATCGACGTGCTCGACGCGTTCACCCTTGATGACCTGGTGAAGCGGCATCCGAGAAGCCCTCAGCGGGCAGTGGCAACCCCACGTACGGGCGCCTGCGTGACCGTGACCTCGTCGTTCTGAGACCACCCGCGACAGGGACGAGCGACCAGCGACCCGGGTCGATCGGCCGACCACAACGATTCTGCTACCGTAGCCGCCGACCGAGATCGGAGGTGAGCATGAGAGTCGTCGTTCTGGGTTGCGGACGGGTGGGGCAGGCGATGGTGCGGGATCTCGCCGGCGAGGGCGGCTGGCGGATCACGGCGGCTGACGTGGCCCAGGAATCCCTCGACCGGGTCGCCGGCATCCCCGGGGTGACCGCCGCGCGCACGGATCTTGGCGAAGCCTCGGCGGTCGCCGAGCTCATTGCCGGACACGATCTGGCGGTCGGCGCCGTACCGGGACCCATGGGTTTGGCGACGCTGCGTACGGTGATCGAGGCCGGAGTCGATGTGGTCGACATCTCGTTCTTCGAGGAGGATCCGTTCCAGCTCCAGGAGCTGGCGGTGGAGCGCGGCGTGACCGCGGTGATGGACTGCGGCATCGCTCCAGGGTTCAGCAACCTCGTCCTCGGCCATGCGGAAGCGGTGTTCGACCGCGTTGATCGATTCCAGTGCCTCGTGGGAGGGCTTCCCGAGGTACGTGAGTGGCCCTACGAGTACCGTGCGGTGTTCTCGCCCATCGATGTCATCGCCGAGTACACGCGGCCCGCGCGGCTCGTCGAGCGAGGCCGCGAGGTGGTTCGCGAGGCCCTGTCCGAGGTCGAGCCGGTCGATCTTCCCGGTGTCGGCACCCTCGAGGCCTTCAATAGCGATGGTCTGAGAACCCTACTCAGATCCTCTGCGGTCCCCGACATGAAGGAAAAGACACTTCGCTATCCGGGTCATGCCGATCGCATGCGAATGCTCCGGGAGACCGGGTTTTTCGGGGAGCAGCCGATCGTGGTCAACGGTGTAGCGATTCGGCCCATCGATGTGACCGCCAGGTTGCTCTTTCCAGCGTGGCAGCTTCCGGAAGGAGAAGGAGACCTGACGGTGATGCGGATCGACGTCGACGGTGTGCTCGACGGCCGACCGTTGCGCAGGCGCTGGGAGCTGTTCGACCGTTTCGATCACGAGGCCTGCATCAGCTCGATGGCTCGCACCACCGGCTACACCTGCACCTCCGTCGTGTGCGCTGTGGCGTCCGGGCTCTACCGCGAGCCCGGTCTGGTGCCGCCGGAGATCCTCGGGCGGGTCCCGGGAGTCTACGACTTCGTGGTCGAGCGCCTCGCTGAACGGGGTGTCGTCTTCTCGGTGTCAGACCTTCCCCTCGAACCCGAACCGTAGAAGCGACGTCAGAGCAGGTCGGTGCCAGCGAGGTCCGGAAAGCCGTGGGCCTGGAGAACCCGGCGGCAGGAGGCGGTGACCAAGGGCCGGCGCTGACCGGGCTCGAGGTCGAGAGCGCGTTGAAGCACCGGCCACGCCGCCGTCAGCAGGAAGACCGGCGCTGCGAGATCCACCAGCAACGCCCGGGCTGCCGACCCGCTCCTGGCGGCCGGCTCTTCCCCGATGGCAAGGTCGAGGGTCTCGAGCGCGGCGCGGAGGGTGGGCTCGAGGGCCTCCACCGCGACCTCGCCGCCGTCGGCGAGATCGCGCAGCAGCAGCTCGGCGGCCGGCGACTCCCGGACGACTCGCTCGAAGACACGGTCCACGACCTCAGAGATGTGAAGGGGCTGTGCGTCGGCGGCGGGCTCGTCGTCGATCGCCGACGCGGGGTATGCCAGAGCCGCCGCGGCGCGGCGGAGCACTGCGCGGTAGAGCTGACGTTTGCCGCCGAAGTGGTATGAGACGGCGCCGGGGTTGGCATTGGCGAGGTCGCAGATCCGGCGGACCGAAGCGCCCCGGTAGCCGCTGCGGGCGAAGAGCTCGGTGGCGGAGCGGAGGAGTCGTTCACGGGTGCTGAGATTCATACAGTTGTTTGTATCAGTTGCGGGTCATCCGGTCAAGGCCGGACGGCTCCAGAACCCATTCACGGCCCAATGGGATCGGGCGTACGGCGCAAGAGACAAGCATAAGTAATTGAAAATAAGAGTAATGTAACTTTCGTACAAACAGTTGTTTCAATCTTCGATTGGCCGCTTGACTTGCGTCAACCTGCCCCGTAGCATTGGTTCACAGGATGACAATTGAACGGCGTGGTGTTGTCGCGGCGATTCCTGCGCGATGGGGTTCGACGCGTTTTCCGGGCAAGGCGTTGGCCCGCATCGCGGGTGTTCCCATGATCGCCCATGTGGTCCGCCGCGCCCTGGCCGCCGAGAGTGTCGATCACGTGTTGGTAGCCACCGATGACGCGAGGGTGGCCGCCGCAGCGGAGGCTGCCGGAGCGGAAGCGGTCATGACTGGCGAGCACCCGTCGGGGACGGATCGAATCGCGGCGGCGCTGGCGGGTGGAAGCGACTGGGAGCTGGTGGTCAACGTACAGGGCGACGAGCCGTTGCTCAGCGGTGCGAACATCGACGCCCTAGTGGCCGGGATGCGGCGTGCACCGGAGTTCGGGATCGCGACCCTGTGCCGGCCTCTGGCGCCGGATCGGGTCGAGGATCCCAACGCGGTCAAGGTGGTTCGGGACGGCGGCGGCCGAGCGCTCTACTTCTCGCGCTCGCCGGTACCGTTTCCTCGGGATCGCGCGGCGGCCGAGCCCCTGTGGCGGTTGCACCTCGGGATCTACGGCTTCAGACCAGAGGCCCTGTCCCGTTTCGTGGCGCTGCCGCCGTCGCCGCTCGAACGGGCGGAGGGGCTCGAGCAGCTTCGCGCCCTCGAAAACGGTTTCGCGATCTTGGTCTTGGATGCGCCCGACGACGCCTTTGGGGTCGACACTCCGGAGGACCTGGAACGGGCGACGGAGATGCTGGAGGGATAGGAGGAGGCGATGGCTACGAAGTACGTGTTCGTGACGGGAGGCGTGGTTTCCGGGCTCGGCAAGGGCATCTCCGCGTCGTCGCTGGCGGCGTTGATGGAGGCCCACGGCTACTCGGTGACGATGCTCAAGATTGATCCCTACGTCAACGTCGACCCCGGGACCATGTCGCCGTTCCAGCACGGTGAGGTCTTCGTCACCGACGACGGCGCCGAGACCGATCTCGATCTCGGTCACTACGAGCGCTTCACGTCGGCGACCATGGCCAAGAAGAACAACTTCACCACCGGCAAGATCTACGCCTCGGTGATTGAGAAGGAACGGCGCGGCGATTACCTCGGCAAGACCGTCCAGGTGATCCCCCACATCACCGACGAGATCAAGGACGGTATCCGCGCCCTCGGCGGCGACGTCGACTTCGTCATCGTCGAGATCGGTGGCACCGTCGGCGACATCGAATCGCTGCCCTTCCTCGAGGCGATCCGGCAGTTCCGTGCCGAGGCCGGCCGCGGCAACGTGCTCATCATCCACCTGACCCTGGTGCCGTACATCAAGGGCTCGGACGAGCTCAAGACCAAGCCGACACAGCACTCGGTCAAGGGCCTGCTGCAGATCGGGATCCAGCCCGACATCCTGCTGTGTCGCGTCGACCGTCCGCTGCCCGAGGATCTCCGGGCCAAGATCGCGTTGTTCTGCAACGTCGAGGCGCGGGCGGTCATCCCGGCTCAGGATGCCGACACCATCTACGAGGTGCCGCTCAAGCTCGCTGCCGAGGGCTTCGACGAGATCGTGCTCGAGCTGCTCAACCTTCCCAAGGGCCAGCGCGACCTCAGCCGGTGGCGGATGGTGGTCGACCAGATCAAGGCGTGTGAGGACTCGGTCTCGATCGGGATCGTCGGCAAGTACGTCGATCTCGCCGACTCCTACAAGTCGCTTAACGAAGCGCTCGGTCACGGCGGGCTCGCGAACGGTGTCAACGTCAACCTGGTGTACATCGACTCGGAGACCCTCGAAGGTTCGGGGTACCCGGAGAAGCTGTTCGACGTCGATGGGATTCTCGTGCCGGGCGGCTTCGGCAAGCGCGGCATCGAAGGGATGATTCGCTCCATCGAGTTCGCGCGTGGCCGGAAAATCCCGTTCTTCGGCATCTGTCTGGGTCTGCAGACGGCCATGATCGAGTTCGCCCGTAACGTCTGCGGGCTCGCCGGCGCCCACTCGACCGAGTTCGTGAGCCAGCCGCCGTACAAGGTGATCTACAAG
>Ga0316576_10000795_pt1 | contig 15886 bp, 15 predicted proteins | sample S0NA_FD_203075 | JGI IMG/M metagenome (GOLD analysis project Ga0316576, IMG submission 203075) | Rhizosphere microbial communities from salt marsh grasses in Alabama, United States - S0-2_050615r3r5 | ecosystem: Host-associated > Plants > Roots > Rhizosphere | place: USA: Alabama | collected... | reverse complement strand
GGCGCGGACATCGGCGGCGGCGCGTCCATCATGGGGACGCTGTCCGGCGGCGGCACGGAGCGGGTGCGGATCGGGCCGAGCAGCCTGGTCGGCGCCAATGCCGGGATCGGAATCTCGCTCGGCGAGAACTGCGTGGTCGAGGCCGGGTGCTACGTCACGGCCGGAGCCAAGGTCACCCTGCCGGATGGCAGCGTCCGCAAGGCACGCGAGCTCTCGGGCAAGGACGCCTGGCTCTTCCGGCGCAACTCGGCAACCGGGGTCCTGGAGGCGGTGCCGCGCACCAAGCACTGGGGCGGACTCAACGAGGCGCTGCACTCCAACGCCTGACCTGCCAGCATCCTGAGTGCCCCAGCATCCTGACTACTCCAGCCTTCTGGCTGCCTCCGCCACCCGCTCGTCGGTCGCCGTCAGCGCCACCCGTACGTGCCGCGACCCGGCGGCACCGTAGAACGCGCCCGGCGCGACCACGATGCCGCGCTCGGCCAGCCATCCCACGGTCGTCCAGCAGTCCTCCGTTCGGGTGGCCCACAGGTACAGGCCTGCCGTGGAGTCGGTGACGTCGAAGCCTGCCCCGGTCAGCGCCGGCAGCAGCCGCGCCCGACGTGAGCGGTAGCGTTCCCGCTGCTCGGCGACGTGTGCGTCATCCCCGTACGCAGCCGTCGCCGCGGCCTGCACCGGACCCGGAACGATCATCCCCGCATGCTTGCGGACCTCGAGCAGCTCCGCGACCACGCGGGCATCCCCGGCGACGAAGCCGGCCCGGTAGCCCGCGAGGTTGCTGCGCTTGGACAGCGAGTGGACAGCGAGCAGTCCCTCGTGGGACCCGCCGCTGACATCTGGGTGCAGCACGGTCACCGGCTGCGGCTCCGCGTAGGGGAACTCCAGATAGCACTCGTCGCTGACAAGCAGAACGTCATGATCGCGGGCCCACGCCACCGCACGAGCCAGCATGGGCGCCGACCACACCCGGCCGGTCGGGTTGGAGGGGCTGTTCAGCCACACCAGGCGCACCCGGCTGCCGGCTGAGGTCCGCACCGCGGGGGGCGTCCCGCCGGTGCCGAAGGCCGCGTCCAGCCCGTACGGGACCGGCTCGGCACCTGCCAGCCTGGTACCGACGTCGTAGGTGGGGTAGGCGACCTCCGGGAACATCACGGCTTCGCCCACGCCCAGCCCCACCAGGGTGGGCAGCCAGGCCACCAGCTCCTTGCTGCCGATGGTGGGCAGCACCGCCACCGGGTCGACATCGGCGACCCCGGCGACGCGGTCCAGCCAGCCGACCACGGCCTCGCGCAGCGCGCCCGTCCCGTGCGTGGTGGGATAGCCCGGCCAGTCCGAGGCTGCCGCCAGCGCTTCCCGCACCACTGTCGGCGTGGGGTCCACCGGGGTCCCGACCGAGAGGTCCACCACCCCCTCCGGATGTGCGCGCGCACGCTCCCGGTACGGGGCCAGCGCGTCCCAGGGGAAGTCCGGCAGCCTCCGGGCCGGGGGCACGGACGCCTGAGTCACTCGCCCTGCGGTGGCAGCGCCGCCACGACCGGGTGGTCGCTGTTGATCACACCCGTCCTGGCGGCCCCGCCGGGCGAACCCAGCTCGTCGAAGAACTCCGCGTTGGCCTTGGTGTACTCACGCCACTGCTCAGGCACGTCGTCCTCGTAGAAGATCGCCTCCACAGGACACACCGGCTCACAGGCGCCGCAGTCGACGCACTCGTCCGGGTGGATGTAGAGCATCCGGTCGCCCTCGTAGATGCAGTCGACCGGACACTCCTCGATGCAGGCACGGTCCTTGACGTCGACGCACGGCTCCGCGATCACATATGTCACAGCGGTGTCCTCCCGGTCCTATCCATGGACACCCAACAGTATGTCCTGTCGGACCGCCTAGTCTCGAAGGTGTGCTGCGCCTGATGGACACCCGAACCCGCCGGGTGGAGGAGATCGTGCCCGCCCACGCAGGACGACTGACGGTCTACGCCTGCGGTCCCACCGTCTACCGGCACGCCCACGTCGGCAATCTCCGCACCTTCCTGCTCAGCGACCTGATCCGGCGGACCGCGCAGTGGCACGGACTTCAGGTGCACCTGGTTCAGAACATCACCGACGTCGGGCACATGACCGACGACAGTGCCATCGACCCCACAGGCGAGGACAAGATCCTCGCCCAGGCCCGTGCCGAGCAGAAGGACCCCTTCGCGATCGCCCGGTACTACGAGGAGCAGTTCCACACCGACCAGGCGGCCCTCGGAGTGCTGCCTGCGGACGACTACCCCCGGGCCAGCGAGTGCATCGACATCATGCTCGACCTGGTCCGCACCCTGGTGGACAAGGGCCACGCTTACGTCGGCGAGGACTCCTCGGTGTACTTCGACGCCCGGTCCTTCCCGCGGTACGGGGAGATCTCGGGCAACCGCCTCGACGCGCTGCGCCCGGGTCACCGCATCGACGCCGAGGAGGCGATGTCCAACAAGCGCTTCCACGCGGACTGGGCACTGTGGAAGCACGCAGGTCCGGACCGCACCGAGATGGTCTGGGACTCCCCGTGGGGCCTGGGCTTCCCCGGCTGGCACCTGGAGTGCTCCGCCATGTCGCTGACCTATCTCGGCGACGTCATCGATATCCACACCGGAGGCATCGACCTGCGCTTCCCGCACCACGAGGACGAGAAGGCCCAGAGTGACTGCGCCGTGGGGCACTCCGTGGTGCGTCACTGGGTCCACGGGGAGCACCTGCTCTTCGACGGGCGCAAGATGGCTAAGTCCTCCGGCAACGTGGTGCTCGTATCCGACGTGGTCGCGGCGGGCTTCGACCCTCTGGCGCTGCGCCTGGCCTTCCTGCAGACCCGCTACCGCCAGCAGGCGAACCTGACCTGGGAGGCCATCGCAGCGGCTGAGCGCACCCTGACGCGGTGGCGAAGCCGGGTTGCGGAGTGGGCACCGGAGAACCCCGCCGCGGCCGGCCCTACCTGCGCCGAGTACGTCGAGCGTGTTGTGGCGGCCTTCGACGACGACCTCGACACCCCGGCTGCCGTGGTGATCATGCGGGAGCTGGAGCGCGACCCCGCGATACCTCCCGCGGCGAAGTACCGCGCCTTCACCGAGCTCGACGTGCTCTTCGGCCTCGACCTGGGCCGCGACGTCGGGCGGACGCCGGAGGACATCCCCCTGCCGGCGGGCGCGGAGCAGCTGCTCGCGGAGCGCGCCGCGGCGCGTCAGGCCAAGGACTGGTCACGGTCGGACGTGCTCCGCGACGAGCTGCGCGCCCTGGGTGTGGCGGTGACCGACACCCGTGAGGGCCAGACCTGGGAGCTGACGGACCAGCCCGGCCCGGTCAACGCATCCACGTGATGTCGGTCGGCCCCGGGAGCGGCGAGCCGCGGGTGGCCGAGCGCGCGTCGAGGGCCTGACGGGTCTGCTCCCAAGCCTGACGGGGCGAGTTGTCCGTACCTGCGCACCCCGGCTTGGAGCCGCACGCCGCCTGCTGAGTCATCACACCCGCGAACCGCACCGGCTCGCCCTTCTCCGCCGCGCCCCAGGCACTGATGGCCGCCCACTGGCGGGCCATGATGCCGTCGGTGCGGTACACCTGCGGCACGGAGTAGAAGCCGGGTCCGGCACCGGTACTGACGTGGTAGACGTCGGCTACGGTCCAGCCGTTATTGCAGCGGCCCCCGACCGAGCTCGGCGGGCAGCCGTCGGCCGAGGCGAAGGCCAACATCGGGCGCTTCGTCGTACGAGCGTAGGCGTCAGCCCAGGCCCGGGCACGGTCCGGCGGCCCCCACGACGGCTCTATGTCGTTGGCTCCCACGATGGTCAGGTTCTGGAGCCCCGACTGCTCGGCCCACCGCGCAACCCGGTCGACGAAGCCGGCCCACAGGACTCCTCCGTTGGCCCCGGTGTCCTGACGGGCCCACTGGTAGTTGTTGGCGCCCAGCGCCACGGTCGCGGCAAGTCCGCCGGGACGGCACGCCACGAACCCCCGGACCCAGGACTGCGCCAGCACCGTGGCGGCGTCGTAGCTCAGGTGCGGTCCCTGCCATGTCTCGGGCAGCCCGGGACGGCGAATACCGACCGTCTCCTGACCCCCGAAGGCCAGTACGCGTAGGCCCGGCACACGCTCCCGCGCGTCACTGCAGCCCAGTGAGTAGGCACGGGAGCTGTCCCGGGACAGGTTCCCGTTGGGTGTCATGTAGTAGCTGCGGGTTGGCTTGTCCGAAGCCGTCAGGGTCATGGGGCTGGAGCCGCGTGAGCTGGTCGCGGCGGGTGCGGGCGGCGGCTTGGGAGGCCTCACCCTCCCGGTCTTCGCATCCAGCACGAGGGCTCCCTGCGCGAAGTCGACCCGCAGCCCCTCGGGGGTGCTCGTCGCCGGCGACGCCGGAGGGCCGAGCTTGCCGGCTGGGCCGCCCGCATCCAGGTACGCCCGGCGCAAGGGGTCGGTCAGCACGATCCTCTTCGGCTGGGTCGCAGCCCCCGAGCCCGGTGCTCCCGGCACCAGGAAGACGCTCCCGTGCTCGAAGTGCGCGACCCGTACCCTGCTCGACGGGGCAGCCGCCCGCTCCGGCACGGTCGGTGCGCCCAGTACCCCCGTGGCCAGACCCTGTTCGCGATAGGCACCCAGCGCCGCCCCGCTGACAGTCACGCTGCCGTGGGACGGCGAGTGCACGACCAGGCCGCGGGAGAAGGAGGCGACCCGCAGCGTCTCCCCCGTCCGGGAGACCGCTGGCGCCTCGTCGGACGTGGGGTATCCCAGCGGCCCGGCGGACCCGCCGGAGGCACGGTAATGGTCGAGGAGGCCCCCGTTACGCAGCGCCACGACACCGCTGGCGGGCGAGTAGTAGAGGATTCCGCCGCTGTAGCGACGTTGCCAGCCCCCACCGAGCTGTTCCCGCGGACCCACGACCGCTCCCAGCCACACCGGGGCTCTCGCCTCGTCCGGAGATGCGGTCGAGCCGGCGGACCCGCCCTGAGGTGCGACAGCAGCAGGAGCCTCGGCACCCAGCAAGAGTGGGACGACGGCGAGCTGGGCCATGAGCAGCGCAGCGAGCGCCACGCCGGCGGCGGCACGCCGGTCGGACATGGCGGGATCGTGCAGGTGGCGTTGTGGCCAGGGTGCCATCGTCACCTCCCACGGACCGGGGCGCGACGCCCGGAGCATGGTGCGCTCCGGCCGGGGACGGCTACCTGCAGACCATCTTGGGCTGAGGCTTGTACGTCCAGGTGAAGTCCTCCGTCTTCACCACCGCGCCGTTCTGCTTGAAGACCCTCGTGTTCGTGATCGTAAAGCCCGCGTTGGAGGACGCCGCATGGCAGTCCTCCCCGGTGAGGTACTTCGTCGGAGCAGAAGTGAAGTTGCGCTTCGGACCGACAATGGCCTCGATGTCGTAGCGCTTGGTCGACCAGATCTTCACGGTGACCGACGTGCTGGTGTAGGAGGTGTCGATGATCACGCCGTACGGCGAGTCGTTCTCGAAGATCAGTGCCGGAGCCGGCCAGGATACCGTCGCCTCGCGGCCCGGCGGGTACCGGCTGATGTAGTAGGAGTGCGGGCTGTGCGCGACGTCCTTGAGCCCGGCAAAGAACACCGCGTTGTACAGCGTCGTGGCGAACTGCGAGATGCCGCCCCCGACGGACTCGCGGAACTCCCCGTTGTAGATCATCGGGGCCTCCACGAACCCGCGGGCAGTATCGCGCGGTCCCACCGCCGTATTGAGCGAGAAGCGCTCACCGGGCTTGACCACGTACCCGTCCACGATGCGGGCGATGGTGTGAATGTTGGTGACCCGCGGCTGCCCTGCCGAGTAGTACGTCGTGAAGGAGCCGACCACCTGGTTGATACCCCAGCTCTTGGCGATCTCGGTGGTGACCTCAGGCTTCTTCTCCTGGACAGGAACCACCACCGCCCGGGGCACTGGCGCGGTGAGCACCGACGAGACGGCGTCCGCGAAGCGCTGCGGAGGGACGGACCACCCGTTGGTGGAGGGGAGCACCGTCGGTACTCCCGCGATCAGGCGCACCTGCGCGTTCTTCGGGGTCGAGCTGAGTGCGGCGATGGCATTCCCGGTGGCCGTCTCGAGCGCCTTGGGATCCAGGGTCGGCTTCAGTCCCTCCTCGCTGAGGCTGAAGCGGAGCGCCTGGGTGATCTGCGAGGGCTGCACCTCGGTGGACTTGCTGGCAGCAGTGACGGTGATCGGCCCAGCGACCGCGGGTGCCGCGACCGAGGCAATGGCGGTGTCCACCATCTGGCGGGTGCCGACCGCGGGGTCGCCCTTGAGGGGCAGGGAGACCACGCCACCGGTGAACCAGCTGGCGAGAACGGCATCCCTGGCCGCCTCCACGTCCAGGACCAGGCCGTCCTTCGGGTAGATCGGAACAGGAGTGACGCCGTCGAAACGCACTCCCGCGTCCACGCGCGTGGTTCCGATCTCCTCGGCGATCTCCTGCAGTCGCGCGTCGAGCCCGTCTCCGGCCGTCACCACGGCCCTGAGCTCGGTGGGCTCCCAGAACGAGGTGATCCGGTCGATCGGGTTCCACATCGTGTCGGAGACCGGATCGAGGGTGGCCTCGGCGTCCAGGGTCAGCCCCGCGGGGCTCGCCGCCACCGCGTACGTGCTCTCCCCCACCCGGACCGGGACATCGCTCGTCTCCCGCTCGACCGCCGAGTTCTCCAGCAGAGCCGTGGCATCGTTGAGGGACATCCCTCCCACGGCGACGCCCTCGACGGTGGTGTTCCGTGGTACGTCGTCCCAGCTCGCTGCCACATCCGCGGCGTACGCCAGCCCGAGTGCCCCGACGACACCCACCGGCACCGCAAGCCACCGCCACCGTCGGCGCCTCTTCGGCGTCTCCACGGCGTCATCAACCGAGTCAGCAACGGTGTCAGGTCGGTCAGCCCTCTCCGCCGACGTCGTTGCCACGGCGTCGCCAGCCGTCCCGGTACTGTCTTCCTCGTTCGACGAGGGGCCGCCGGGCAGCGGCGAGGGACTGCTCGGGACGGTCATGTCACACTCCGCAAGGTGTTTCGGCACGCCTTCCACCCGAACGGTCCGGTGGAATCATCCACTCCACAGAGTACGAGGTTCCCGCCCGGAGCAGTCGGCTTGTTGCAGATTCGACATATCCGGCAACGCGACAGCAAAGGGGTGCTCCTGCTCCGACCGGCCCGGTCAGTGCGGCGACGCGGGACCTGCTGTCGGAGGGTCCGCTGTCGGAGGGTCCGCTGTCGGGGGATCGTTGTCGGGGTTGTGGGGGCGGGGCGCCGGGTCGGTGGGGTTCAGGGAGCGGTACCGGCCGCGCCAGTACGTCAATGGCCGCCCGTCCGGCCGGCCCACCGATGCGGCCAGCACCCGGCCCACGACGATGGTGTGGTCACCTCCGGGGTAGGTGGCCCAGGTGCGGCACTCGACCGTGGCAAGCGCCCCGCGGAGCAGCGCGGCACCGGTGATCCGCCCGTGGGAGTGCTCGAGGCCCACGAAGTCCCGTCGGGTCCGCGAGGCCCGCCCCGCGAAGCGGTCCGACATGGTCGACTGCTCTTCGGAGAGCATACTGACCGCCCACGCTCCGGCACCCAGGACGGCGTCGTGGAAGCTCGCGCGACGCTCGACGCAGAACAGCACGAGCGGGGGTTCCAGGGACACTGACGTCAGACTCGAGGCGGTCATCGCCTGATGCCCGCCCCTCCAGCGCGTGGTCACCACCACGACCCCGGTAGGGAAGCGGCCCATCACATCCTTGAAGGAGTCGGCTGCCAGCCTCTCGGCATGCCTGCCGACACCGGTCACCGGCCCTCGCGCGGAGCCCGTCATCGACCCTTCCACGAGGACCCTCCGGTGTTCGAGGCCCACACGGCAGCCCAGGACAGCACCGCCGACAGCATGCCCAGTACCAGGAAGGCCATGCCGGACGCGGTCGCCGGTATGGCGACGTCCCCCTCGGGCCGTTCCATCGACATGGGGATCGCGACCACGACCCACACGACGACCGGCACCCCGGCCATCAGCAGGCTGCCCGTCTCCCGGTAGGTCCACCGAACGAGCAGAGGAGTCACCACCACCGCAGCCAGCACGCTCACCGGCGCGGGCACCGAGAACACGCGCAGCGGGATCAGGAAGACCTCCACGAGCACACAGATGAGGGCGAGGCCACCCGACCACAGCACGGCAGACAGCCGCGACGGGGTCTCCCGCAGCGGCCACCGCGAGGCGTCGGGACGGGCGGGCACCGAGCCCTGCTCCTCCACCGTCATTTCGCCATGCCTATGCCTGAGGTCTCTGTGAGGCTCTCGATCCGAGAGGTCGTTCATGCCGCAACAGTACGGCGGGCACGCTCACGTGGCCCGGGGCATCAGCTCAGGACACCGGCCAGGGCCCGGACCACCGGCGCATCGGCGGCGATCCACGGCACCGAGCCGAGCTCGCCGGGTGTCAGCCAGCGCAGGTCGGCGTGCTCGCGCGCCACCGGGAGCCCGTGGGCGACACGGCACAACCAGACCTTCAGGACCGGGGCACCCCGACGCCCAGGGACTGTCGATACGTCAGGCCCCACCCGCCGCAGCACCTCGACGTCCACCCCGAGCTCCTCACGGCACTCCCGGCGCAGCGCGTCCGGCTCCGACTCGCCCTCCTCCACCTTCCCGCCCGGGAACTCCCACATTCCCGCCAGGTGCGCGGGCGTCCGGCGCTGCGCCGCCAGCACCCGGACACCGGACCCGGCCTCGGAGTGGAGGATCGCCGCCCCCACGACGACGGGGCCGGCATCGCCAGGCATGGCTCAGATACTGACCTGGTCGACGGCGGCAGGCGAGCCCAGCGCCTGCCGACTGGTCTGCAACGAGGTCTCCAGCACTCTCAGCCTGCGACGCGGGTCCATCAGGTTCGCACCGATCGCTTTCAGGTCCTGCGGGCCCGGCCCGAGCATGACAACCCTGGAACCGAGTCGCCGGACCTTCTCCGCTTCGCCCATCAGGCGCTTGGTAACGGTCTTGCGGAACCGGCGCTCGACCCGTGAGGCGACCGAGCCGGCGTCATCCACGGCGAAGCTGGCCATCGGCGCAAACACGTACACCTCGTCCATCTCCCAGCCTGCCAACAGGTCCGCCGAGGTCGAGGAGCACGCCCCGCCGTCGATGTACCGACGCTCGCCGATCTCCGTGGGCTGGAACCATCCCGGCACCGAGCACGAGGCCATCACTGCGTCCCACAGGGGGGCACGGGGTGAGCCCGGGCGTCCGAACGCCACGCGGCGGCCAGTGTCGTAGTCCATGGCGACCAGCCAGGTCTGGCGCTCCGGCCAGGTCTTGCTGCTGCCCAGGGCATGGCGCGTGACCTTCTCGATGGCCCGTCCCAGCGGTTCCAGCGTCCCCTTGCCGGGGGGAAGCAGCGAGGACAGGGCGCCCAGCGGCGTCATCTGGCGAGGGTGGCGGACCGAGTTGACCAGCAGGTGCATGGATCCGAGACCGAACCCGGGGCGAGGAGGCAGCGAGCCGCCCGGATCGACGTCGTAGTCGAAGTCCAGCTCGAAGTCGTTCTCGTGCTGGATGCCGTACTGGTGGCGGATGATCTGTTCCACCGTTCCGCCGACCGAGAGCAGCGACGACATGATCGACCCGGCAGACGTGCCGATGATCACGTCGGCGCTGAGTGGGTCGACGCCGTCCTCCTCCAGCGCCCGCAACGCGCCCAGCATCCACGAGAAGCCGAGGATTCCCCCGGCTCCGAGTACCAGGCCTCGCCGCGGCGCGGTCACCGGATCTGCTCCACGAGGCTGTCGAGGGACTCCGAAATGAGTCCCGCGATCACGTTCACGTCGGGCAGAGCATCGCGGTCGGCGTTCAGCCCGAAGAACACGCCCCCGTCGTAGGACGTCACGCCCACGGCCAGCGAGGTCGCAGCCGTCAGTGGCACCATCGGGTACATGGCCACCATCCGCGCACCGGCCATGTACAGCGGGAACTGCGGGCCCGGCACGTTGGTGATGACCAGGTTGAACAGCCGGTTCGTGGAGGAGATGGCGACTCTGGCGCCCAGCGCGTGCAGCGTGGGAGGTGCGAAGCCCGCCAGCGTGGTCAGGGTCTGGGCACCGACCTGCTGCCCCGCTTCCTTGTGCGCTCGCATCGCGAAGCTGACACGGTGCAGCTGCGCGACCGGGTCGGGCTCGCCCACCGGGAGGTCGACGAAGTAGGACGCGACGAAGTTACCCCCGGCCCCCTGGTGCCCCGCATCCCGAACGGAGACCGGCACCATGGCACGCAGCGTCGTCGTGGGGGTGACCGCCTCCCCCCGGGTGAGCAGCCACCCACGCAGCGCGTTCGTGCACACCGCCAGGACGACGTCGTTGACCGTGCCGCCCAGGGTCTTCTTCACGGCGCGGAAGTCATCGAGCCGGGTGTCGGCGGTCGAGACCCGGCGCTGCGAACCCGTGCGCTCGTTGAGCGGCGAGCTGGGGGGCGGTGCCGCGACCGTCCCCAGAGCGGACATCAGACCGGTAGCCGCCCCCGCGAGCTTGGAGGCGACAGCCTTGACGTCCAGCGCCCTGACCTCAAGGGCGTCGGTGATTCCGGCCGGGCGGCGAATCCAGTCAGCAGCCGCATCGGTGAGCATCCGAACGGTGCCCGGCTCGCTGCTGGGCTGCCAGTGCTCGGACTCGACTTCCCGAGGCTGCGGGCTGACATCGAGCAACAGGGCCATGATGTCGACCGCCGCCAGGCCGTCGACCATGGCATGGTGCGTCTTCCCGATGACGGCGACGCGCCCGCCTTCGAGGCCCTCGACGTAGTACAGCTCCCAGAGCGGTCGGGTGCGATCGAGCGGACGCGCCATGAGTCGCCCGGCCAGCTCTCTGAGCTGGCCCATGTCCCCGGGCCGGGGAAGGGCACTGCGCCGTACGTGATAGCTCAGATCGAAATGGGCGTCATCGACCCATACCGGGCTCGCGACGTTTCCCGGTACCCACTTGATCTTCTGCCGGAAGCGGGGCACGGTGGTCAGCCGTCGCTCCAGCAGGTCCATCACGGTGTCGAAGTCGGGCGGCTCGGGGGGTGCTGAGCCCGCCTCGCCTGCCTTGCCTGCCTCTGACCCGCCGGTGGCCGCGTCTCGGCTGTCCCCGCTCGCCTCGCTCGTCGCGGCCCGGGTGCCGGCTTCAGTGGCCCGGGGCGCTGTATCGGGATCGAACACCAGAATCCCACCCGCATGCATGGGAGTGGTACGCGTGTCGAAATACAAGAACGACACGTCCAGCGGGTTCAGCCGGTCCGACGACATCCCACTTTCACTCCCAACGCACCGAACCGCGAGGCCGATACGAGCACCATACATCGTTAACTGCTGTGTATGCCCCGAGTGTCTCCGTCCGGCGGGGGCGGCGCATCCCGACGCCGCTACGGAGTATCGAAACTCAGCGAGACGCCCAGCACAGCCTCGAGCTCTCCGACCGTGCGGCGCGGATCCTCGTGGTGCACGCCGACCATCCCGACCGCGACGGCACCGGCAACGTTGTGCGGCAGGTCGTCGACGAACACGCATTCCGACGGCTGGAGACCCAGTAGGCCCGCGGTATGCACATAGATATCCGGATCGGGCTTCCGCATTCCGACTTCTCCCGAAATGACAACCACCTCGAACACGTCCTCCCAGTGCTCCCGCGGGTAGGAGTTGCCCCAGGAGTTGGAGAGCAGAGCCGTACGGATGCCCTGCGCCCGGGCGCGTCGGACCACGTCGAGCATTCCTGGTTCGGGCGTGAGGTGCTGGAACATCCGCGTCAGCAGGCCCGCGGCCTCGACACGCCCGCCGGTCAGGCCGCGCAGTCGATCCGCCAGGATGCGCTCGAACTGCGCCGGCGGCATACGACCGGTCTCCAGATCGTGTACGGGATTGTCGCCGGCGGTGTTCCCGAGCCACTCGCGCAGCAGCCTTCCGAAGTCGGCGAGGTCTACCGCGTCCCGATCAGCCCACGCCCGGACGGAGGACTCAAGGCTCACGGTGAGCACGCCGCCGTAGTCGACCACCAGGCCGCGAACCCGAGCTGCGGGGGCCGTCGCAGACGGGTCGGCTACCTCCCCGGCTGTGGGTTCCTGGACTGTGCCGTCGTCCGACCCTCCGCGCTGGTCCACACCGGCATGGTAGGCCGGCTGCCGCCGGGGGCGCCGGACTGCCCGGAACTGTACTGACGGTTGCGGCCATCCTGACGGCGAGCATCTGAGCCGCGGCCCCAGCGCAGTCGCCGCCGTATGCCGCGCGCACGGCCCTCCCCACCCTCGGCGACGTCCCCGGCCAGAACGACCGCGAGCCGACCGACCTCCTCCACGAGTCGGGAGCGGGGCGCAACCTCGGCCGGGCTGCGTCCCTCGGCCAGGGCTCGGGCCATGGTCGGGCGATCGAAGGGGATCTCGGCGACGGGCACGACGGCGGCGAAGCGCTCCAGCACGGCGACCGGCTCGCCGGTCGGGCCCTGCTGCTGGTCCACTCCATTGAGGACGACGTACAACGGCGCGTCGGTAACCTTGCGGAGATCGTCCAGGGAGCGTACGAACCTCTGCAGCGCGACGGGGTCGGGCGCGCACACGGCAACGACCGCCTCCGCGCTGCGAAGCGCGGCCAGCGTCGCACCGTTGCGCTGCGGCGCCGCCGTGTCGTAGCTCAGGGCCTCGTCCTCCTCGAGGCAGAACCCGCAGTCCACGACCGTGACGGTCGACAGGGAGCGGCAGGCGTCGAGCACCCTGCGGACCAGCGGCCCGGACGCCTCCGGCCACCGGTCCGCACGGGCGAAGCCGGTCAGGACACGCAGTCCCGACGGAAGCACCCTGGTGCGGTGGGACAAGGTCGCGGCGTCGAGTCGCCCCGCTCCGGCGTCCCGGCAGGCCTCGAGAAGGCCTGATCCGTCATCCAGAAGGCCGAGGGACTGGGCGACGGCGCCGCCATAGGTGTCCGCGTCGACCAACGTCGTGCGCACGCCGCGCGAGGCCAGCAACTCGGCCAGGGTGGCGGCCACGGTCGTCCGGCCTGGCGCGCCGGTCGGACCCCAGACCGCAACGACCCGAGCCGGCGCGGCACTCGGCTCAGTCTGCCGGGACTGCTGGGACTGCCCGGCCGGGTGGGCAGCCGGATGCGATGGGTGCGAGGCGAGCACCTCCGTACCGGAGACCTCGCGTGAGCCGTGGCCCGAGCCAGGGGCGGGACCACCGCTCGTCGCGTCCCAGCCGGCCGGACCGGGCCCACCAGTCCTGTCGCTCCTGCCGGTTCCGTCGAACGCGGCACCGGTGCGAGCAGACGGGACAGTGCGTTGTGCGGCCGCCTCGACCGCCGCCCGGAGAGCCCCGACGAGCTGCGGCGCCTCCAGCCCCTGCGGGACGACGGCGTCCTGCCCCAGGGATGCCGGACCCACCTCTGAGGCTGGCACGGCAAGGACGACGGCGACACCGAACCGCTGCAGGTCGGCGATCGTGGCGGCGTCGACATGCGGCAGTGCGGCGGACACTACGGCGACGTCCACCAGCCCTGCGGCGGAGACGGCGAGCAGCTCGACGGTGTCCACCGTTCGTCGCGCCACGGTGACGCCGTGCTCGCCACGGTCGAAGGCCGAGACCAGTCTCGCCTCCCAGGCGAGCTCGGGCAGCGCGGTGGCGAGACGAAGGCTCACTGCGTCTCCAGCACGCGGCTGACGTCGATATCCGCCGACTGCAGGGCCTGTACGACCCGGATCGCCTCAGCTGGGGGGACAACCACAACCACGCTCAGCGAGGCCGCTGTCGACAGCCCTCCCCCTCCGCGCTGAACCTCCTGAACGGGTACTGCCTGCAGAACGATCTCGGTACGTGCGCCAGCGGTCCCGGGGTCGGTGGTCGCGAACACGTCGATGCGCTGGCCCCGTCCCAGGCTGGCGGGGGCGTGGTCGGCATCCACCGGAATGCTGATCACTCGGCCACGTGCCGGCTCGGCGAGGCTGGCCATGGGAATCAGCTCACCCCGCTCGTGGTCCCGATTGAGCGTCCTCCCCGCGAGTGACTCCGATGTCGTCGCGTAGCGCGTCGCGGAATCCCCCAGGCTCACAGTCACGGGGACCAGGTCTGCCGCGGTGAGCGTGGTGCCCGCCGCCAGCGGACTTCGCGTGCTCCAAACCATGTCGCCCTGCTCGCCGGAGCCCACCAGCCGGGCACCCACCACGACCGAGACCAGGACGAGCGCGACGCCGAGCAGCAGTCGCGCGTCCGGGCGCCGGCTGAAGCGGCGCCGTCGGGCGGGGATCGAGGCCGTCAGACCCGGTTCGGGGGTGCGCTGCGTAGCAGGTGTCATCGCGTCTCCAGGGCGGCCGACTGCATGCGGTGCATCAGTCCCCGGGCGCGGGGGCCATGCACCTGAGAACGAGGGTGACCGCACTTCGGCCCGAGATTCGGTTATCCACAGCCGGGCGTAGGAGGTGGACTCCTACGCCGTCCTGATCCAGAGTGGGGCATAGCGCACGGAGCGACACCTATTCGCACCGAGAGGGGCCCACCGATACTGTGATCACCATTACTGCCCTTTCTCAGCTGCTCCTGCCAATGATTGATAGATGCCCTGCTGAATGGCCCCAGGGCAGTCCCTGTCCAGCGAAGGAGCGGGCGTGCGACGTCTGATGACGCTCTCCGAGGTCGCCGAGGTGCTCAACATCTCGATGCCGCAGGCCTACGCCCTGGTTCGGTCCGGTGAGCTGCCGGCAATCCAGATCGGCGGGAAGAAGCAGTGGCGCGTGGAACCGGCGAAGCTGGAAGACTTCATCGCCCAGGCATATAGCACCCACTCCGAGACTCGGACCTCAGAGTCCGACGGGGGCGAGAAGGTGCCAGTCGCGCGGCAGCTCGACGAGCCGGAGCGACCATAACGGCACCGTGCGGAAATCGCTCATCGGCCTGCCGCTCTCCAGCGGGGTTGGGCCCGTTGCCAGCTCCACGTAGTCGGCGCCCACGTACTGCACCATCCCGTGCCACGGCTCATGTTCATGCCGGCCCCCCGGGTCCGCCACATGCACGCGTAGCACACTCCGGTCCCTGCCGAGGCGCCCCAGCACCATACGGAGGTCCCGGCGAGCGTATAGCCGACCGGGCGGTCCGGTCTCCGCTCCGTGACCAAGGCCGGCAATCCACGCCACGCACCCGAGAGGGATCAGCATGAACCTGCCCTGACGGTCCTCTGCCATGACCCAGTCCGAACCCACCTCACGCGGGGACGCCTCCCGTACGCCGACGTCCCGCACCGACCATCGCAGCATGCGGCCGCGCGAGGCACGAAGTCGGTCGGCCAGCTGCAGCTGGCCCCGCTCGTAGCGAGTCCGCTCGGCGACCTCCTCGCTGCGCACGGCCGCCTCGCCGGCTGCGAACTCGGCATCGATGTCACCAAAGAGCCGGCTGAAGCGTTCCTCCGACGCACCGCCCTGCTCGTCCACAAGGGCACGATGCCCGGCACTCGGCCGCCCCGCAAGCCATTTCATCCAAGCGTTTTCCACAAGGGGGTGAGCCGACCTCGTCGCGGCACTATTTTGCATCCTATGACGTCACTCATCACTCAACGACTCCCAACGACATCATCGGGTACCACGCCCTGGCGTCTGCTGGGCGTGCTGTCGGCGCTGGCTGGCGCCGCAGCCCTGCTGCAGTGGGCCGCTCCGTCACCCAGTCGGGTGATGTCCTCGTGCGCCGAGCTACTCTCGACCGTCGCCTCGGGCTCTGCGGCGACGGGCGAGACCGTCGCGTCCGCCGCGGTCGGGCTGGCGACGCTCACCGCCTGGTGTCTGCTCACGCTCGTCGCGGGGCTCGCCCTGCTCACGGTGCTGGCCTCACTGCCCGGCAGTGTGGGTCGGATCGGACGCCTGCTGCACCGGCGACTCACCCCGCCCACCCTGGGCAAGCTCCTGGTCGGAGTGCTG
>Ga0316576_10000794_pt1 | contig 15890 bp, 15 predicted proteins | sample S0NA_FD_203075 | JGI IMG/M metagenome (GOLD analysis project Ga0316576, IMG submission 203075) | Rhizosphere microbial communities from salt marsh grasses in Alabama, United States - S0-2_050615r3r5 | ecosystem: Host-associated > Plants > Roots > Rhizosphere | place: USA: Alabama | collected... | reverse complement strand
CACCCGGATCGGGTGAAGCTGGCCGCGATGTCTTCGAATTGTATTGCCCTCCCGCATGCGGCACCTGGCGCAGCGGGAGGGCTTGAGATTCGCTATTAAAGCGGAGCCTGAACGATGCCCGTGCCCACATCCTCGGCTTCTGAACCAGGGGCTAGGGGGACCATCGTACCACTGGCGATTACCTGGGCCAGTAAGGTGAGTTGATTTATATTGCCGGTCATATCCAACTGCCGTTGGGCCCACAGAGCGGCGATGCCGGCAGTGTGCGGTGTGGCCATGCTGGTGCCGCTCATACTGACTAGGCCGCCGCCGAGGCGCGCGGAAACGACTCCCACGCCGGGGGCGGAAACGTCTACCTGGTTGTTGGAAAAGCTGGCGACGGTCAGGCCGGTGCTTGATTGCCCCAGTGCGCCGACAGCGATCATGCCTGTACTGGCGGCCGGCGGCGCGACGGCGATCTCATATTCGGGACGCTCGCTTTCATTGCCTGATGCGGCCATGATCACTGTTCCCGGCCCAAAGGCATTATTTGCGGCGACAAATCGCGAGAGCTCGGTAAACAAATTGATGTTTGAGCGGTACCCTTCCAGGGCAATTGAGGTCGCCGCGGGAATAGGCAGGCCTTGCTGGTTGACCAGGTAATCGACGAAGCCGGGAAAGTCGATGCCCAGGGACATAGAGATGACATTCGCTCCGCTATCGATTGCCCAGTTAATGGCCTGAGAGATGCTGGTTGACGAGCCGCCACCCTGGCCCAGGACCTTGCCGATCAAGGCGTGCTGCACGTTTCGAGCAATGCCGATACGCGTGCCGTTGATATCCTGGCCGAAAATGGTGCCCGCGCAGTGTGTGCCGTGGCCATGCAAATCGTCGTCGGCCTCGGTTGTAAAGTTCTTACGCACGATATCAACACCGGCAAAAGCAGGGTGGGTGAGATCGATGCCCGTATCGAGCACGGCAACTGTGATCCCGCTGCCGTCAAACGGAGAGTTGTGGGCGTTGACCGCTTCAATGCCCCAGGTGTTTGCCGCTGCCGGAGCAGCGTCCGCTTTGGCGACAGGTTCGATTAATTTCATCGGCATGGTGATGGCTATAGCCCTGGTTCGTGGATCGCGCCGTAAATCGTTGCGATCGGTGAGTTCGAGTTGTGTTTCTTCGATCCGGACCTCTTGCGGGGTGGTGCTTTCGAGAGCGCCACCTAGATTTCCAATGGCAGGCGGAGCGAGGGATTCGCTTCGCAAAATAGTGTACGTGGGTTTGTACATGGGGAGCCTCCTATGGCAGCGTGAAAGGTATTATTATACATACGACTTTTCAGTTTAAACAGTAGTTCATTGTCTGTCAACAGACGATAATCAATATCCAATTCTGGTAAGAGGTGGCGATTGTTGTTGCCAAGGTGTTTTTTTTGCTATAATGAGTGAGTAGTCAGTCATTAATAATTGAAAAGGACATTGATTGCATTATGGCACGGAGACCCGATCCGGAGAGAAGAGAGCAGTTTTTGAGCGCTGCGTTGGCCCTTTTTGCGCAGAAGGGCGTGCAGAATACATCGACAGCGGCGATAGCCAAGAGAGCAGGGAGCGCGGTGGGAACGTTGTTTTTATATTTCCCGACCAAGCAGGATCTGATTAACGAATTAGTGCTGCAAATCAGCCGCGAGAATTCAACCTATATCAAGTCACAGTTAACGGCCGATCTTTCCCCTCGTGAGTCTTTTCGGACGATCTGGCAGGGGTATACAAGCTGGTTTTTAGAAAACAAGGATGCCTACCGCTATATCCGGCAGATCATGGATTCAGGGGAAGTCTTGGAAGAGATCACCCAAGAAACCACGGCCAATCTAGATTACTATTTTGCGGCGATCCAGAAAGGGATTACCGAGGGCGCGATCAAGCCCTATCCCCCCGAACTGATCGGCGGGATTCTCTACCAGGATATCGTAGCCGTGATGAACCTGATCAGCACCCAGCCGGATGCGGCGCAGCAGGAAGCGATCATCTGTGCCGGGTTCGAGATTTTTTGGAATGGGATAAAGAATTGAGCTGTCAGCCATCACCTATCAGCCGTCAGCCGTCAGCGAGAAAGCTGAAATGCTGAAATGCTGATCAGCTTTTTGAGGAAATCATGAAATACAAGAGCGTTATCGTCCCCGCGCGTGGCGGGCCGGAAGTACTGGAAATTGTAGAAATGGACCTGCTGCCCCCGGGGGCGGGGGATGTGCTTGTGAGAATTATGGCCGCGCCGCTGACGCAGGATGATGTGGCAGTGCGGGTCGGCAACCGGCCCTGGTTGAAGGAACCGCCTTTTGTGCCTGGATACTCGGTTTTGGGGGTTGTTGAGGCTGTCGGCGAGGGCGTGAACAGCGTTGGCGTTGGGGAGCGCGTTGTCTCCTTGACAAATTTCGGCGGTCACGCGCAGTATATTACCCTGCCTGAAGAGAAGCTTGTTCACGTACCGGAGAATCTTGATCCCGCGGAAGCGGTGGTGCTGGTGCTGAATTACCTGGTCGCCTACCAGATTTTACATCGTGTCGCCAAAGTAAAAGAAGGAGACAAGGTCTTGATTGTGGGGGCAAGCGGTGGCTGCGGGACCGCTTTTTTACAGTTGGGCGTGCTGGCCGGGTTAAAAATGTACGGCCTGGCTTCCCCAAGCAAACACGACATCCTGCGTGAATACGGGGCTATCCCGATCGATTATCACACGCAAGATTTTGTAGACGTGATCGGCCGAAATGAGCCGCAGGGTATCGATTACGTTTTCAACGGCATGGGCGAGGACTACATGCGGCGCGGTATGGCCGTGCTAAAACGGGGTGGCGCCCTGGTGCAGTACGGCGCGCCGCAGACGAAATCCGGATTTTATTCTTTTCTGGCGCAGTTCCTATATTACAACCTGCTGCCCAACGGCAAGCGCATCTATGGCTATGGCACGCACCGGTTAGGCGTGGAATTGTTCGCCGTGGATTGGAAAACCCTATTTGAGTTGTTGGAAGCCGGCCAGATTAAACCGGTCATCGCCAGGCGCTTCTCCTTGCACGACATCGTGGCCGCGAATGAACTGATGGGAAGCGGGCAGGTGACGGGCAATGTAGTGATATTGCCGTCAGCTGACAAACTGAAAAACTGACTAACTGAAAAACTTATATGGAATATGTCATGAGTGAATCACAAATACGCATTTTAGGTGTTGGGAGCTTTTTTGTTATCGTGTTTTTATCCGGACTGGCATTAAGCCGTCGGGGAATGCCGTACAACTCGGCCGTTTTGACCGTGCATAAGTTAATCGCCTTGGCGGTTCTGGTATTCCTGGTGGTGAATGCTTACCGTGGTTATCGGGCGGGTTTGCTGGGAACGCTTGAACTGGTTGTTGTGGCGATCGCGGTCTTGCTTTTTGTGGCGACGATTGCAACAGGAGGCGCGTTGAGCACGGGCAAGGCGATGCCGGAGATTGTTTCGAGGATGCACCAGATAACGCCGTTATTGACGGTGGCGGGAACGGCCGTGGCCCTATTTTTCCTACTTAAGTTATCATGAGGGGGTGGAAAGTGTTATTTTTGCCGCAATCGTTGTCATCGCCTGTTTTGTGCAGGCAGTAGCTGGTTTTGGGCTGCCGATGATTGCCATGCCGGTTCTGGTAGCATTGTTAGGCATTCAAACAGCCGTACCCCTGACGGCGATCATCATCCTGGAGCTGCAGCTGCTGATGATCGTCCGCTACCGCATGGCGCTGAATGTGCACATGGTGACTCGAATTTCGGCGGCGGCTGTTTTAGGCATACCGGTCGGCATTTTGTTCCTGTCGCGCATTTCGGAAATAATCGTGGTGACGCTGCTGGGACTGCTGCTGATCTTTTACGCACTATATGCGCTTTTTAAATTTCCAGTGCCTGCGTTGTATAATCCCCAATGGGCCTACCTCTTTGGTTTTCTCGGAGGTATAGGAGGTGGGGCGTATAACATGGCCGCTCCGGCCTTGATCATTTATGGGGATACCCAGCGTTGGCCGCCTGATCTCTTTAAGGCCAATTTACAAGGCTGCTTCTTGATCATCGGCGTGGTAGCTATTCTCACGCACGCCTTGAACGGTCATGTGAGCGGCGATGTCTTACAGATGAGCTTGATCGCCTTGCCCTTAGTGTTGATTGGCGCGGGGGGTGGTTTTTTCTTAGATCGCTATATCAATGCGGCCGTTTTCCGCAAGATCGTTTTGGCCCTGATGCTGGTTCTAGGAATCAGCTTGATTGTCAGCCAATAAACGGCAGTCAATTGTTCAGGTGACCTCTTCTTCCCGGCCCAACTGCTTAATGAGCTGGCGCAGGCGTTGGGGAGGGTAGGATTCTTCAAGTTCACGTGCCACAGCTTCGGCGACTTCGGCCGGCTCACGCGCCATGCATGGCGTACATTCCTGCCAATCGCTCATGCGCCATTGGGACAGGTAATCGCTGGATTCGGTGAGCCCGGCGCGCATGGCCGCTTCGTCGATAGCCACGGTAAAGCGCTGAGAGAGAGGTTTGCCGCTGCGCTCCCGTCCCGCCTTAACTTTGACCTGGGCGGGGATATCGCGCCAGTAAATGATCTGATAGTTAACTGTCATGGGGTTCGTATCCTTTATTGCGGGCCAGGGTATCCAGGCGTTTGTCGCTGTAAGCGGTTTCCAGTTCGGCTGTCACCAGGGCCAGCAGATCCGATGCCCCTTCCTCACGCTCCTGCCAGTCGGACGGACGCCATTCTTGAATGTAGGCAAAACCCGTGATTGCTTTGGCGCGAAAAGCAGCGCGATGCACGGTCTTCTGAAAGCGGGGCGAAAGCTGGCCGCTGAGGTGCGAACTGCCGTCACGCACTTTGACCTGTACCGGAATATCGCGCCAGTAAATGATCTGATAGCGGGTCATATTGTTCGCTGCTCTATGCGTTGGATGCGCTACAAGGGCAGTTTGCTGCCAATACCTTTTTCCAGGGCTTGTTTATAAATGAGCGGCGCCGTGGCCATGTCGTCCAAAGCCAATCCCAGGTTGATACTGGCGATGCGTTCAGCCTCATGCTCGCGGCCAGGCATGATCCCCGCTGCAATCTGGCCCAAATCAGCATACGGCTGCGGCGTTTCTTTAAAATAGCCGCTCTGGCGATAATAGGCCATCTGGGCCAGATCGTCGGTAGCCAGCTTGTCCAGCTCCGCGAAGGCTTCGCCAAAGAAGTATGAGTCAAAATCTACCGGGCTGGCAAAGGCGCCCGCTTTTAACCAGCCTGCTTTAATGGTTGGTTTGGGGGTTTTTAATATGGGGCCGCTTGTAACGACAAGATCCATACCCTCGACAGCATCTCGCGGTTGTTTGACAACTTCGATCTCAGTCGTGGTGAATCCCGCCATTTCAGCGGCAAATTTTTGCGCGACCTCAGGGTAGATATCGTACGCCTTTATCGTTGTAATGTTGAAGAGTTCCGCCAGCGCCTCCAGGTTGGTCCTGCCCTGCACGCCGCAGGCCAAGATGCCGAGCGATGAACTTTCCGGACGGGCCAGGTATTTGGCGGCAACGGCCGTCGCCGCGCCGGTTCGTTTGGCTGTAATCCACGTCGCATCCATCAAGGCAAGAGGCACGCCGGTATCGGCATCATTCAAGATCAGCAACCCGCTGATGTAAGGCAGCCCCTTCTGCTGATTTTCCGGGTAGCCGGAAACCCACTTGACGCCCGCTGCCCCCGTACCGGGGATATAGGCCGGCATGGCGTGGATGAAGGCATCAGGGCGGGTATGGATGCCCGGTTTGGGAGGCATTTCAACCCGTCCCCGGCCCTTCTCTTTGAACATCTCATCAAGGGCGTTGATGATCTCGATCATGGGTAAATTTATCTGTTCAACATCGGAACGGGAAAGATATAAAAATTCGCCTTGGTTCATTTCATACCCCTCTATAACAAGTTTCTTCTATTATACCCGCTCAAGTGTCCAGAACCTGGCGGCGCGAGCGGCGGGTGGTGCCGTTTTTAGATAGATCGGGCTGCGGCGGCAGGAGATGGGCGACGTGCGGGTAAGGCGTGCTGGCGTGGGGGATGTGAATGGCCTCCGCAAACTCGGCCTGGAAATCGGGATCCACGGCCGTTTCCACATAAGTAACCCACTCTACCAAATCCTGAGCCTCCTGCCGCTTGTTCTTGTTTAACAGGGCGATACGCGCGCCGTCGCCGGCGGCGTTGCCCACAGCGAAGACCTGGTCCAGATCGCAGTCGGGTACCAGGCCCAGGACCATGGCATGGGTCGTGTCGATATAGCTGCCAAAGGCGCCGGCCAGGATGACTTTGTCGACCTTTTCGATCCCCGCCCGATTCATAAGCAGCCTGGTCCCGGCATATAGCGCGGCCTTGGCCAGCTGGATATTGCGTACGTCGCGTTGGGTAATGAGCAGGGGATGGCCGTTGGTTGTTTCTGCGGCGGTTGCCAGCTCGTAGGAAACGCCGGAATCATCCTTGTGCAGGCGCGGAGATGTACAGAGGGGATTGAAACGGCCGTTGGCCAGCAGCACGCCGCTCATATAAAGCTCGGCTACGACTTCGATGATGCCCGAGCCGCATATGCCCGCGGCCAGGATGGCCGGTTGGTCGGCTAAATCGGCGCCGGGTGTGAGATCCCATTCATTTGACCAGCGCTCTTCGCCAATGACGCGAAAGCGCGGTTCCTGCGTTTGCGGATCAATGCGCACCCGCTCAATAGCCCCCGGCGCGGCGCGCATGCCGTGCAGAATTTGCGCCCCTTCGAAAGCGGGGCCGGTGGGGCTGGAGGCGCTGAACATCCACTCCTTATTGCCGAGGACGATTTCGGCATTGGTGCCCACGTCGACGAGGAGGATGATTTCATCTTGTTTGTAAGGTTCTTCGGCAATGAGCGCGCCGATGTTGTCCGCTCCGACATGGCCGGCCTCGGCGGGTAGGACATGGACGCGCGCGCCGGGATGCAGGTGCAGGCCCAATTCGTTTGCCGTGAGATCCATGGCATCGCGATTGGCCAGGGCGAAGGGTGCGCCGCCAATTTCAACAGGATGGATGCCTAGCAGGATGTGAATCATCGTCGTGTTGCCCACGAATACAGCCTCGTAGATATCCCGCGTGCGCAGGCCGGCTGCGCGCGCTGCACGAGCGGCAAGCCTGTTTAGTGTGTCGATAATCGCCTTGTTCATTTTCTCCAGGCCATCTTTGTTCTCAACGGCATAAGAGATGCGGCTCATCAGGTCTTCGCCATAGGCGACCTGGGGGTTCATCGTTGATTCCGTGGCCAGGATCGCGCCGCTGCGTAAATCACAGAGATAAGCGGCCACGGTAGTGCTGCCGATGTCAACTGCCAGACCGTAAGCACCTTCTACATAGCCGGGCTGTACGTCGATGACGCGCCATACATGGCGTAGGTCTTGCCAGACGGTGACCGTCACCGCCCAGTCCCCTTCTCGCAGAGCAGACTGCAAGCGGCGTAGGACAGGGAGGTCGATTTGCAGGTTTTGAAGATCCCATGTTTCAGCCAGGGCATCCTGCAGCCTTCCCCAGTCGCCGCGGTGTTCGCCCAAAACGGCCGGTGTGACCTCCACGTAGTACTGGCGCACCGCAGGATCGATGTCGATGGCACGCTCGGTAGCCGATTTGCGAATGATTTGCTTCTGCCCGCGGCTTTCCTCGGGCACAAAAATAAGCACATCATCCAAAACTTTGGCCTGGCAGGAGAGGCGGTTGTCAAGGCTGTCCAGTTTTTCCAGCAATTTCAGTTCACCCTCGCTTGGGGTAGAGAGATGATCGGCGGCGGAATCAATACCGTGTTTGGTGAAGTGGCCCTCTTCAACGTGAATGAGACATTTATTGCAGGTCATCTTCGCGCCGCAGATGCTCTCGATTTTAACGCCCAATTGGTGCGCTGCTTCTAAGACAGTTGTCCCTTCTTCTACGCTGCCGCGTCTACCCGAGGGCATGAAGATAACTTGTTTTGTCTTCAGTTCATGGTCCATAGTTTTTTCAGTATGCAGTAACCAGCTACCGGTCACTGATAACTGGCCGCTGGTGACTGATCACTGTTTACTGTCTAAACGGAAATACCGAGCAGTTGTTTGGTGACGCGGACACAAGAGTTGGCGTCGGGGGCGAAGCCGTCGGCGCCTACTTCGTTGCAATAATCCTGGGTGACCGGCGCGCCGCCGACCAGAATCTTTACCTGATCGCGCAGGCCGGCTTCGTTGATGGCCTCAATAATTTTGATGAACATGGGCATGGTGGTCGTCAGGAAGGCGCTCATGCCTACCGCATCGGGCTGGTGTTCATTGATCGCCTCAATGAACACCTCTGGGGCGACGTTGACGCCGAGATCGATGACCTGGAAACCCGCCCCTTCGAGCATGACATTACAAAGGTTCTTACCGATATCGTGAATGTCGCCTTTGACCGTGCCCATGACGAAGACGCCCAGCGGCTCGGCGCCGCTGGCAGCGATCAGGGGCTGCAAGATTTGCATCGCCCCGGACATAGCGTTGGCGGCGATGAGCATCTCCGGCACGAAATACTCGCCGATCTCAAAGAGACGGCCGACTTCTTCAAGTGCCGGGATCAAGGCCTTAAAGAGCAGGTCCAAAGGATCCATGCCCAATTCCAGTCCCTCATTGGTTAAATCGATCACCGGCTGGGCGACGCCCTCCAGCGTGTTTTCAAATAATCCATCCAGGATTTCATCTTGACGACTCATAGGATTTCCTTGTAATAGGTTGTCAGGTGGTCAGGTTGTCAGCATTTCAGCTTGTCAGCTGGTCAGGTAGTCAGCTGATCATAATTATACTAAAAAATGACAAGATGAAGTACTGAAATGCTGAAATGCAACGTGGTTGCACCTGAAATGCTGACCCGCTGAAATGCTGAAATACTGAGTTGCTTTTAATTCCGCTTACTCAGCACCTGTTCTTCGTACTGGCGAATGTTATCCATGAAGGCAAAGCCCACGGGCACACCTTGCTGGGCGCAGTAGTAGTCCCAAACCGCAGCGAAAGGCAGGCTTTTTAGTTCTTCTAACAGGGCGAGACGGCCGCTAAAATCACCCGCCAACTCCAGCCGGCGCAGCAGGTCAATCGGCTCCAGCAAGGCCATCAGCAGCGCCTTTTGCGCATTACGCGTGCCGATAGTCCAGGCTGCAATGCGGTTGATGCTGGCGTCGAAGAAGTCGAGGCCGATGTGCACGCGGTCAAGGTAATCGCCGCGCACAACCTCCTGCATAATCGCCTGCAGATCGTCCGTCAGGGTGACCACATGATCGCTGTCCCAACGTACGCCGCGACTGACGTGCAGCAAGAGATCGGGCACGTACAGTAAAACGGCCGAAATCTTGTCCGCGATGGTCTCCGTGGGATGGAAGTGCCCGGCATCCAGGCAGAGCAGCTTCTGGCGCGATTCCGCATAGCCCATATAAAACTCATGCGAGCCGACCACGTAGCTCTCAGAACCCAGGCCAAACAGCTTAGCCTCAACCGCGTCGAGGTTCAACCGCGGGTCAATCTCCACGGCAAAAATCCTATCCAGTGAATCAGCCAGGAGCAGGCGCGGCGTTTTGCGGTCAACGGGCGTATCTTTCATGCCGTCGGGAATCCAGATGTTAGTGACCGCGGGCGTGCCCAATTCCCGTCCGAAATAAGCCCCGATCTCGCGGCAGGCGATGCAGTGCTCGATCCAGAATTCGCGCACGGCCGGATCGCGGTGGGAGAGGGTGAAGCCGTCGTCGGCCAGGGGGTGAGAAAAGAGGGTGGGGTTGAAATCGATGCCGTGGTTGTTTTCTTTGGCCCAGGCGGCCCAGGCGGCGAAATGCTCGGGTAGGATTTCATTGCGCGAGACGGCCGTGTCGCTCTCCAGGTAAATAGCGTGCAGGTTGAGTCGGTTCGTGCCGGGAATGAGACTGTAGGCCTGGTCCAGATCGGCGCGCAGCTCAACGGCCGTGCGCGCCTTGCCCGGATAATTACCCGTGGTCATCAACCCGCCGCCCAGCGCCTGATCGGGATTTTCGAACCCGCCTACATCATCCCCCTGCCAGCAGTGCAGGCTGATCGGGGTTCCCGCCAGCCTGGCCAGCGCCCTCTCCGTATCAACGCCCAAAGCCGCATATCGTTCTTGAGCCAGAGAATAAGCCCCGTTAATCGCTGAGTCCGTAGGTTGTTTCCCCATTTTCTTGTCTCCTGATATTTCTCAATTGAAGAATAAACAGCACCGTCGTGCCGCCCATTTTTCAAGCGAGAAGCTCCTGCAAATCGAAACTATTTCCAATACGCACAGCCCGCAAGCCGGTCAAAAAAGGGGTACAGAAGCGCACCGGCCCTGTACCCCCGCTAACAAAAAGATGCCAACTTTCAGGAATCAGCCAGGCGATTTCTCTTGAGGCAAATTGAAAAGTTGGCATCTTTCCAGCTCTAGAAGTCGAAGTCGTTAATATTATTAGCGTCGAAAACGGTAGGTGGGCCAAGCAGCACCGTGCCGTCGTCGCGGATGGTATAGCTGCCGAGCTTGCCGCCGTCAAAGCTGTCACCCGGTTCGCCGGCGATCTCGCCGCTGGCGATCGCGTTCAGCGTATAAATCGCCAGGTAACCGAGGTCGGCCGGATTCCACAGGGCGAACTGCGGGGAAGCGCCGCTTTCCACATACTCGCGCATCTGGTTAGGTGTGCCCAGGCCGGTGACGAAGACTTCGCCGACCCGACCGGCATCCTGGACGGCGCGCGCGGAGGCGGCAATGCCCACGGTCGTCGGGGCGATGATCACTTTCAGGTCGGGATAAGTCTGCATCAGGCCGATCGCCTCGTTGTAGCTTTTCTCATCCTCATCGTCGCCGTAGACCGTAGCGACCAGGGTCAGGCCCGGATAATTGGGCAGCTTCTCTTCCATCAGGCCGATCCACTCATTCTGGTTCGGTGCGGTGGAAGTCGCGCTGAGAATGGCGATCTCCCCTTCGCCGCCGGCCAGATCGGAAGCCATCTGCAGCTGTACCTCGGCGATACCGTCCGATTCAGCCTGCACGACGTGCACATTGCGCCCCTCGGGGGCGATGGCCGAATCCCAGGTGACGACCGGAATGCCCGCGGCCATCGCTTCCTGGCCGGTGGGCACCAGCGCATCGGCGTCGTTAGCCGAAATAGCCAGCCCATCGACGTTCTGGGCGATCAGCGAGTTGAGAAGTTGGATTTGCTCCGTGGCGTCGGCAACGGCCGAACCCTGGTAAGTCACTTCCACACCCAGTTCGCCGGCCGCTTCCTGCGCGCCGACGTTAGCCGTGTCAAAATAAGGATTGCCCAGGTTCTTGGGGACCAGGACGTAATTGCCGCCGCCGCTGGCCATCTCTTCAACGGCCGCTTCCACGGTGGGTGCCGCTTCTTGAACAGCCGCTTCCACGGTAGGAGCTACTTCTTGAACGGCTTGCTGCGCCTGCCCGCCGCAGGCTGCTAGTCCCAGGATCAGCGTCCCGAGCACCAATAAGATCAGCATACTTTTCTTCATCTTGTTCTATCTCCTTCCCCTCCTTATGTGGAGAGGCCTAATCAACGTTGATATGGGTAAAAAAAGAACTAATGTCCGGCTCTCGATAAATCCTAGTCTCTGAGCACCACCTCCTTTTCTACTAGGATAAGATCGGCATTCGTGACCAAAAGAAAAACCAAATGAAAAATGCGAAAAGCGCCGCCAGCACGATCCCGGCCAGCACGCTGTTACGCCTGAGCTGCCCATCCCTGCGCGCTATCTGGCCCGCAACATTGGGCAGTAGAATGGAGATGATCAACAAGAGACCAATGGCGATGCTCTGTACCTGCCCCTGCACGTTGACCAGGCCCATGCCGAAGCGCATCAGGCCGATCAGTAGAAGGGCCAGGATCGGCCCGATGATTGTCCCGCTGCCGCCCATGATGTTGATCCCGCCCAAAACGGTTGCCGTAATGACCGCCAGCTCCATGCCGTTGGCGACGTCCGGCCGCGTGCTGCCGAAGCGCGCGGCGATGATGATGCCTGCCAGCGCGGCCATGAAGCCGGAGAGGATGAAGATCGTCATCTTGACCCGCGCCACGGGGACGCCGGAATAGCGCGCCGCGTCTTCGCTGTTGCCAATCGTGTAAAGATAACGGCCGAAGGTTGTTTTATGCAGCACCAGACCGAAAATAATGGCGAAGAAGATGAAGAGCACGGCCGAAATGGGCAGGCGGATCGCGCCCACGGTGCCCTGGCCCAGATAGGTGAATTCCGGCGGATAACCGCGCGCCGCCTGATCGCCGAGGAGGGCGTAGGCCATGCCCCGGTAGAAAGCGAACGTGCCCAGGGTCACAACCAGGGCGGGCAGCTTGACGCGGGCGATGAGGAAGCCGTTAAGCGCGCCGGCCGCCACGCCCAGCGCCAGCGCCGCGCCGGCCGCCACCCAGATATTGACGCCCTGGATGTGCAGGAAGCCCAGCAGCGAGGCGCACATGGCCAGCGTGGAGGCCACGGAGAGGTCGATATTGCCGGTGATGATGATAAAAACCATGGGCAGCATCATCAGGCCCATTTCCATGAAATCGGAGGTCGCGCGCATCATGTTGCGGGTGTTTAAGAAATAGGGCGAAATCTGCGAGCCGGCGAAAATAACAATCAGGATTAACAGCACCAACAGCCATTCCCAACGCAGGAAGAAGTCGCGTAATTGCTGGTTCCGATCGCTTGTAACGGTGAAACTATCCGGAGTTGTTGTACTCATTTAGGGAACCTCACGCGGTTTCTCCTGTGCCGCTCAGCTGCTCCAGGCGGCGGCGAATGGCCGAATCAACGATGACGGCGATTAATATGAGCAGGCCCTGTGCCGCCAGCTGCCAGAAGGGCGAAATACGCACCAGGATCAGGGCGTTCTCGATCGTGCCCAGGAGAAAAGCGCCCAGGATAACGCCCATGACCGTGCCGCTGCCCCCGAAAATATTGACCCCGCCGACGACGCAGGCGGCGACTGTCTGCAGTTCAAAGCCCAGCGCCGTATTGGTCTGCGCTGATTCAAATCTGGAAGCCCATAAGACGGCTGCCAGGCCGGACAAAAGCCCGGAAATCACGTAGACCATGAAGATGGTGCGCTGCACCGGAATGCCGGCGACGTTGGCGGCTTCGGGGTTGCTGCCCACGGCGTAGATGTCGCGCCCAGGGCGCGTGTAATTGAGAAAGAGGAAGACGAGCAGGGCCACGGTGACGGCGAAGAGAATGATGTTCGGTGCGCCCAGCGGGGCTGCCTTGGCCAGTGCGCGGTAGCTGTCCGGCATTTCAAAGGAATTGATCCAGGTGCCGCCGCTGTACAGAAAAACCATGCCGCGGTAGATACTCAAGGTGCCCAGCGTGGCGATGATCGGCGGCACTTTGCCGGCGGTAATGATCACGCCGTTGAAACTGCCCAGGATCGCGCCCAAGAACATGCCCAACAGAATAGCTAGGGGCGGCGATACGGCCGGGAAGGCAACCACTGTGAAGGAAACCATCATTGCCACCAGGCCGACCATGGAACTGACGGACAGATCGATGCCGCGCGTGATGATGACCATCATCTGCCCCAGGGCGACGATCACCAGGATGGAGATGTTGAGCAGGATGATCAGGAAATTTTCGGCCGTCAGAAAGGCGGGAGCCTTGATGGCCACAGCGACGATGAGCAGCAGAATGAAGATCAGGATGCTTAACTCACGAAACCTGACCAGGGTCAAGAAAAGGCTGCGCGACTCGCTTTCGCCGCTAGCGGTTGCATTCAATGTCTCTTCTCCTATGACTCATTTCCCGCCCCAATGGGGGCGGGCGTCCTTTTAGCGGCCACGGCCGCGGCCATTATTTTCTCCTGCGTCGCCTCGCCGCGCAGGAACTCGCCCGTGATCCGTCCTTCACGCATAACCAGGATGCGGTCGCTCATGCCCAGGATCTCCGGCAGTTCCGAGGAGATCATGAGAATGGCCACGCCCTCGTTGGCGAGATCGCTCATCAACTGGTGCACGGCCGCTTTGGTGCCCACGTCGATGCCGCGCGTCGGTTCGTCGAGGATCAGAATGCGCGGATTGGTCTCCAGCCACTTGGCCAGAACGACCTTCTGCTGGTTGCCGCCGGAGAGCTCCTTCGCTTTCTGATCGATGCTCGAGCATTTGACCTCCAGGCGGCGGGCGGCAGCGGCCGCTGCTTGCTTGGCCTGCCGGTCCTGCAGCCAGCCAAATTTAACGAAATGGGGCAGGATGGGCAGGGTGATATTGGTGGCGATGCTCATGGGCAGCACGAGGCCGTGGTGCTGCCGGTCCTCGGGAACAAATCCCATACCCAGGTCCATGGCCTGCTGCGGGCTGCCGATCGTCACCGGACGTCCGTCTACAAAGATTGAACCGCTCTTAACGGGCAGGATCCCGAAAAGGGCCCGCGCGACATCGGTACGGCCGGCGCCAATCAGGCCGGCCAGGCCCAAAATCTCGCCCGCCCGCAGTTCAAAGCTGACATCCTCGAATTTGCCAGGGGCGCTGAGGTTCTGCACCTGCAGGCGCAGCTCGCCGCGCGGCGCGACTTCCTTGGGAAAAAGCTCATTGACCTGGCGGCCGACCATCATTTCGATCAGTTCCTCGGTTTTTACACCGGACATCTCGCGCGTACCCACGTACTGCCCGTCGCGCAGGATCGTGACTCGATCGGCTACCTGAAACAGTTCTTCCAGGCGATGGGAAATGAAGATAATCGCCGTTCCTGAGGCGCGCAGCTGGCGGATGATGCGGAACAGCTCCTCGACTTCGGTCAGTGTCAGCGAAGAGGTCGGCTCATCCATGATTAAGAGCTTGGCGTTTAGGGAGAGAGCGCGGGCGATTTCGACGGTTTGCTGTTGGGCGACGCTGAGGTTGCGCGCCTTGGTATGCGGGTTGAGATCGACGCCCAGCTGCCCGAGCAGTTCCTCCGCTTCGCGATACATAGCGCGCCAATCAACGCGGCCGGCGCGGGTCGGCTGGCGGCCGGCGACGATATTCTCCGCGATGTCCAGGTCCGGAAAGAGGCTGGGCTCCTGGTAAATAGCGCCAATCCCTTGCTGCTGTGCCTCGCGCGGCCCGCTGAAGCGCACGGGTTCGCCGTAAAGATAAATCTCGCCGCTGTCCGGCTGGTAGACGCCGGTCATCGTCTTAATCAGCGTTGATTTTCCAGCACCATTTTCCCCCAAAAGCGCGTGGACTTCGCCTGCATAGACTGATATTTGCACGTCATTCAGCGCATGCACACCCCCAAATGACTTGTGAATATGCTCCATTCGAATAACCGGAGTGCTGTTGTCCATGCTTCAATTGAACTCCACAAACGGTAAAATTGTCAATCAAATTCGCGCGTTTTGTTGCATTTTGGCAAAAAATTTTGTAAATTGACAAAAGAGTAACATAAATATAGGGTTTGTCAAAAAATATTGGCTGCGCAAAAAGGTAAATAGGATAGACGATGGTCACAAGATTTGAACGGCGGCATGCGATTTTACGTTTGCTGCGCGAGCATCCGGGAATCAAGGTGACGCAGATAGCGGAGATGCTGGACGTTTCCGCGGGCACGATAAGAAACGACCTGAACGCGCTGCAAGAAGAAGAGAAAATCAAACGCGTCCTCGGCGGAGCGGTTGTCGTCCAACAGCAGCCGCAAGCTAACCCGCAGCGTGACGGTTTCGAGATTGAGAGCACCGAGGTGCCCTATGTGGCGGCGAAACAGCGCATTGCGCGTTGGGCGGCTGACACGATTGATGACGGCGACACGATTTTCCTGGATGCCAGTTCCACGGTGCGCGCTATGGTGCCGCACCTGCGCGAATATACACGGTTGACTATTGTGACCAATGGCTTAGAAACAGCGGGGCAAATAGCGCGCTCTATGTCCCATCCCGTCATTTTAGTAGGCG
>Ga0316576_10000793_pt1 | contig 15891 bp, 12 predicted proteins | sample S0NA_FD_203075 | JGI IMG/M metagenome (GOLD analysis project Ga0316576, IMG submission 203075) | Rhizosphere microbial communities from salt marsh grasses in Alabama, United States - S0-2_050615r3r5 | ecosystem: Host-associated > Plants > Roots > Rhizosphere | place: USA: Alabama | collected... | reverse complement strand
TACATCGCACATTGTCGGCGAACTCGGCCGTCTTCTGGTCCATGGCATAGCCATTCGCCCCGGCCATCCTGTCATCATTGGGATGCTGGAATGTGGTGGGGAAGGGGTTCATGCGATGCGCGAAGTGCCCGTGATAGGTGTTCCCGGCTATCCCGTAAGCGCCGCCCTGACGGGTGAAGTCTTTGTAGAACCCTTATTAGCCTTATGGCAGGGGCAGCCTCCTCTCGAACCACCCACCCTGGAAGGAACCCTCACCCGCAAAATTGTTTCCCATACCGGTGATGATGATTATGTGCGTGTTTCCGTTGGTAAAGTCGGCGATAAATTGATGGTTACGCCGCTCAGCCGCGGCGCCGGCGTAATTACTTCGCTGGTCCGCGCGGACGGTATTCTGCGTATACCGCGTTTTAGTGAAGGGCAAAACGCGGGAGATAGGGTAACCGTGCATCTCTACCGCAAACCGCGCGAAATTGAGCGTACGATTGTGGCAATTGGCAGTCATGACCTGACGCTTGACGTGCTGGCGCAGCATCTGGCGGAAAAGGCGGGCGGTCTGCGCTTAATGTCGGCCAATGTTGGCAGTATGAGTGGGTTGGTGGCTTTGCGTCGCGGAGAAGCGCACCTGGCCGGATCACATCTTCTCGATCCACAAACCGGGATCTACAATGAGAGTTATGTACGCCGCTATTTGCCGGATCAAAAGGTGATGTTGGTGAAGCTGGTCGGCCGTCAGCAGGGTTGGATGGTCCCTCAAGGAAACCCGCTGGGCCTAGCTGACTGGGCGGATATCCTTAATCCCGACCTGCAATTTGTGAACCGCCAGCGCGGCGCGGGAACCCGCGTCCTTCTTGATTATGAATTAAGCCGGCGCGGCATCGATCCTGCACAGGTTGCCGGTTACGACCGCGAGGAATATACCCATCTGGCAGTTGCGGCGGCGGTCGCTTCCGGCGCGGCCAACGCGGGTTTGGGTATACGCGCCGCCGCCGAAGCGCTCGATCTCGATTTTGTGCCTCTGGCTTCGGAGCAGTATGAACTTGTGATACCTGCCTCGTTCTATGAGAGCGAACTGCTACGCCCCTTGCTCGACCTGCTGCATAACGAGGCGTTCAGGCAGGCCGTTGAAGCGCTGCCTGGTTATGATGTCTCGGCTATGGGTGAAGCGCGCGCTGTCTGAGAGGCAGAATCAGGAATGGATGTTTTTGTGGCCCAGTAGGTCACTAAGAACGTCGTCAAATTAGCGAAGGGACTCGCAAACGACGCCGTCGCCTCCGCCATCGAGATGATGTACATCTTCACCGGTAAGCTGCATACAGATATCATAGCAAGCTTGGGCCTGCTTCTGGGAATCGAAATCACTGCAGTCATGGGCGTTTTTACTGCACGTCACGCAGCCTTCCGGTAACAGCGCATTATCTCCGACCGCCCACAACCCGCGCCCTTCATCCCGGGCTTCTTTTTGCAGGCTGGCAAAGTACGCCTCATTGGCGACGTCGGGAGGGATGTTGATTGTTCTGCCATAACCTTCGCGCAGTAGTTCGGCATTGACAAATGTACCATCGGGCAGATAAACATAGCGCAATAAACGGCCGTATTGGTCCGTATCGGAAACATCCCGGACCAGGATCACAGTTTTATTTTTGACCATGTCAAAGTTTGCGTCGAAGGCTTCCTGATAGTAATCCTGTTCTCTTTCAGGTGTATCGACGCCGATATATCTTACGCGATACTCCTCGCCGCCGAGTTCAACCTCTACAGTGTCCCCATCATAAACCCAGGTGACTTTCGCGCGCTCGCCGTCAGAAGGTACAGCCGGTATATCGGAAGATAAATTGATTTCACTGGAACTGAATGTGCGACAACCTGTTCCAAAAAACATCAAGGCAGCTAGACTAAATAAGCATAAGGCTTGTTTCATTTTCATGGGGCGGATTATACATCTCAGGAGATGATTAGGTATAATCCTCGCTCTGATGTATATTACTGTCGCCCCGTCTAGAAAAGTGCCATGACCCTGGAGTTAAGGTTTTGATGAAAGCATTCGTAACAGGTGGCAGCGGATTTATCGGCCAGCAGCTTATTCGAAAACTTGTCGATCGTGGATATGAGGTCGTTGCCCTGGTGCGATCTCCAGAAGCCGCAGCAAGCCTGACACCCCTGGGCATTCATATTGTCCGCGGTGATGTAACAAATACGCCCTCCATGCGCGAGGCAATGCGTGGCAGTGATGTGGTTTTTCATCTCGCCGCCCATGTCGAAACTGGCGATCCGGACCCTGAAACAATGGAAAGGATCAATGTCGGCGGAACGCGTAAAGTATTCCGTCTCGCCCAAGAACTGGGCATTCCCAGGATTGTCTTCACCAGCACCACGGCCGTTTTTGGCGATACAAAGGGTCAAATGGTTGACGAGTCATTTCACGCCGAAGAACCTGCTCTCACCGAGCACGCACGCACGAAGTGGCTGGCCCATTACCAGGTTGTCGAACCACTGATGCGCGAGGGTGTCCCGATCATCATTGTCATGCCTGGCGGTGTTTACGGACCGGGCGGCAGCGGTCTGATCACTGATATGATGCGCATGTTCTATCGGGGTTACCCGATTGTGTCCGGCGCCGATACTGTCTTTACTTTTGCTCATGTAGCCGATATCGCCGAAGGGCATATCCTTGCCGCTGAAAAGGGGAAGGTGGGTGAAACTTATATCTTGAGCGGTCCCGCTGTTCCGCTGGGGGATATGCTTGATTTTTGGGCCTACTTAACCGGCGTCAGGGCGCCGAAAATAAGAGTACCTGCTGTTATCGTTCGCCACGCAGCCCCCATCTTTAACCTGCTCGGCCGTATTACCGGTTTAGAGAGCGCTTTTAGCCATGAAGGGGCGCTGACAGCCGGAGGAACCTATATCGCGCGCTCGGATAAGGCCAGGAAGCAGTTGGGCTGGGAAACACGGCCGCTTCAACGCGGTATGCTGGAGACCTTGAACTGGATCGCGTCCGATGAAGCTAAACAGCACGATCAGATGCGCTGGCGCGAGAAGCAGCTAGGGGCTCTTTCACTTCTATCGGCGGTCTTGCTCATGATAGTCTGGCTTTCTTCCCGCCGCCGGAGTAAAGGATCTTAATTAAAAAGAGGTGCCAACTTTCAACAAGTTGGCACCTCTTCCAAACGGCCCAAAACATTCGAGGTTTTAGGTTAATTCTTCTCTGACGGCATTAGTTTTCAAACCCCGGAAATTTACTTACTTATAGCCCTCGCTCGCCACGGATATACGGTTCTCCAAGCGCGGCCGGCGCGCCAAGCCGTTGGCGAGTCGCTGCCCGCGAGCCAATGATCACGGCGATAATGGTCAAAATATACGGCGTCATCTGCAAGAAAAAGCCATAGTTCGAATTTATATAAAGAGGATTGGTAAACCCAAGTAAGGTGGGCGGTCCCTGTAAATCAAGTATTCCACGTCGTAAAGCGCCAAATCCATACGCGCCAAGCGCGGCCGTCAGCGGATTCCACTGCGCGAAAATGACCAGGCCGATGGCTATCCACCCCTGACCCGAGGTTGTCTGCGAACTATACCAACCGGGTGAGATAGAAAGACTAATCGCCGCTCCGGCCAGTCCTGCTAAGCAGCCGCCCACAAAGACGTAAAAATAACGTAGGCCATAGACGCTGACGCCCAGTGTATCGGCCGCTTCAGGTTTTTCACCTACAGCCCTTAGGTGCATCCCCGGCCGTGTCTTGTAGATGTAATACCAGGCCAATGGTGTAAATATCAATCCGATATATACCAACAAACTGTGGTCCTGAAAAAAGACTGGACCAATGAAAGGGATAGAAACTAGCCCTGGGATATCAAATGATGGGATCAAGGGTGGATTTTTCCCCGTAAGACCTTCGCCAAGCACAAGGGCCAGGCCTGTACCCAAAAAAGTAAGCGCAAGGCCGCTAACAACCTGATCCGCCTGTAAGTTAATCGTCACAAAGCCGTGTGCAAGGCTTAAAATGCCCCCGGCAATCATTGCTGCTGCTAGGCCGATCCATGGATTGCCCACGGCCAATGAAGTGGCAAATCCGGCCATCGCACCCAGCAGCATCATGCCCTCAACGCCCAGGTTTAAAATACCCGATCGTTCAGCGAAAATTTCACCGATAGTGGCGAAGAGGAGAACGGTCCCCGTGGCCAATCCGGAGTGTAGGATAATCTCAAAATTCATGCGGTCTTTACCTCCTCGATGGACGGTTTTTCCTCGCGGGTGAATTTGACTTGGTAGCGTAAGAAAAACTCACTACCGATGACCATGAAAAGAACAATGCCTTGTATTAGACTCGCTAAACCCGAAGGTTGAATTTCACGGCCGGCGACGATTAGTGCCCCGAAGAGAATTGAGACCAGGACAACCGCGAAGGGATTAAGTTTAGCCAACCAGGCAATGATGATGCCCGTGAAGCCATATCCAGGCGAGATGCGTTCTTGCAGGCGGTGTACGACGCCGCTGATTTCTATCATGCCCGCCAGGCCGGCCAGGGCGCCGGAGAACATAAAAACGAGAATGATGTTACGCATGATGTTGATGCCCGCATATCGCGCCGCTTCCTTATTATCGCCGATTAGCTTGATCTCGTACCCCCATTTGCTGTATTTCAAAACCCACCATACGATGACGCTGGCAATCAAGGCTATGACAAATCCGCCGTGGAGCGTCATGCCCGAAAAGAATGGGTATTGACGCGCTAGGTCGGAGAGGCGGGGCAGCCAGGCCGATTTTGCAAATGTGGGGGTCATCTGGAAGCCGGCGTCGCTCCAGGTGTTGAAAATCCAAAAATTGTTCCATAAGATGGCGATATAGTTAAGCATCAGGGTGGTGATGATCTCATTTACATTAAATCGCGCTTTCAGCACACCGGGAACAAAACCCCACACGGCGCCACCAATCAGGCCCATGACGATCATGGCCAGGATGACAATGACCCTTGGGCTTTCCGGTGGGATGATGGGGATTAAAATGACCAGACTGGCGAAGAAGGCACCCATGTAAAATTGCCCTTCGGCGCCGATGTTCCACAGTCTCATCGTGAAGGCTACGGTACAGGCTAAACCAACCAGAGTTAAAGGTGTTGCTTTTACCAACGTGTCGGAAAAAGTCGCCCAACTGCCGAAGGTGGCATCCCAGAAGAATCTGGCCACCGTAAAGGGTTCTCCACCCATGAGCTTGAGAATGATGCCAACTATGATAAATGCGGCGACCACAGCAAATATAGAAGTTGCCGCGGGCATCCAGCGGGGTACATCCTCAACCCGTTTTTCAATTGACAATCTTGGCATAGGTATTCCCTCCTTCGTTGCAGGGATCCTGATTTACTTTAAACCAGGTCTTCAGCGTGGGCTCCGGTCATCATTAGCCCGATTTCATCAACATCCGCTTCGTCGGCATTGACTATGCCCATGATTTCGCCCTCGTAAATAACAGCAATGCGATCACTCAGAGCCATTAATTCTTCGAGTTCTTCCGAGACAAGGAGAATTGCCGTGCCCGCTTCTCGTTGTTCCAACAAGAGGCTTTGAATAGATTCGATAGCCCCCACATCAAGACCACGCGTTGGTTGAACGGCAATCATCAACTGCGGATTGGATGATATTTCGCGCGCCAGGATTACTTTTTGCAAATTGCCGCCGGAAAGTTTGCGCGCTTCGGTCTCTACGCTTGGGGCTAGGATGTCATATTCATCCTTCAGTACATTGGCCATGCTTCCGGCAGTATCGAAATCAATGCTGAATCTCTTACCCACGGGGGGCATGCGATAGCTTTTCATGATCGTGTTTTCGGTGATGCTCATGGTTGGCGCAGTTCCAACACGGGTGCGGTCCTCGGGCACATGAGACACGCTGCTATTGATCGCCGTGATGGGCGGTTGATTGGCTACTTCCTGGCCGTTCACGTGGATACTGCCTGTACATTCCCGCAGCCCGGTGATGACTTCTGCCAACTCGCTCTGGCCGTTCCCGGAAACACCGGCGACGCCCAGAATCTCTCCGCTGCGGACGTCGAGGGAGACGCCTCTGAGTGCAGTAACTCCCTTATTGTTTTCGGCATAGACATCCTTAACCGAGAGCACAATATCCCCCGGTTTTTGTGGCTTTTTCTTGACTGCAAACACGACCGTACGGCCGACCATCAGTTCCGCCAGTTCGCGCTTGCTGAGCCCTTCCATGCTTACACCTTCGGCGGTGACCACCCCTTTACGCAAAACGGTGACGCGGTCAGCCACCTCGCTGACTTCATGAAGCTTATGGCTGATAAAGATAATTGATTTACCTGAATCAACCATCAAGCGCATGTTTTTCATGAACTCGTCAATTTCCTGCGGAGCCAGCACGGCCGTTGGTTCGTCAAGAATGAGGATGTTGGCCCCACGATACAGGGTCTTTAAGATTTCCACCCGCTGCTGTTCGCCCACAGAAAGCTGCCAGATCTTGGCTGATGGGTCGACGCGTAAACCATATTGTTCCGCAAGATCCTGGATTTTCTGATCATATTTCCCCAGATTCATAAAAAAACGTGGTTCATTCAGACCCAGCAGGATATTTTCTGTTACCGTCTGCGTCGGTACGAGCATGAAGTGCTGATGTACCATGCCGATGCCCTTAGCAATGGCGTCGCCTGGCGAACCAAAATCGACTTTTTCGCCAAAGACTTTGATCGTCCCTGATGTTGGTCGATACAGGCCGGCAAGCGTGTTCATCAGCGTACTCTTCCCGGCACCATTCTCGCCCAGAAGGGCATGAATCTCGCCTTTTTTCAAGGTGAGGTTGACATGATCATTGGCCAAGACGCCGGGAAATCGAACAACAATATTTTCCATTTCCACGGCATAAGGTGTGGGGTTATTATTCATGACAGGTTCCTTCGCTAGTTTGGTCAGCAGAGAGCAACAGATCCGGGCTTGATAAAGAAAAGGCGTTTGGCGCAACTCAGCGCCAAACACCTTTATTTTTTCGAACTATTCTAGCTCAGGTAATTCGGCGGTGATATTCTGGTTCCACCAGTACATACAGGTCTGACATTCGCTGCCAAACTGCGCAAAACCATCGAGATCTAACTGCTCCAATGATTCGCCTTCTGCCAAAACGATGTTACCCTGATTGTCGGTAATCGGGCCGGAGAATACATCAAAGCGATTAAATTCACCGGCAAGCATCTGGGCTAATGTGTCGGAAATGAGCTGCATATCCTCTTCCGGCAAACCTTCAAAGCCAGGTCTTGGGTCGTCACCTTCCATGAAGCCCAGGAGGCCCATACCATTGACGTCGGCGTCAAAGTACTCCCAACCGCCGACCCAGGTGCCGTCACGAGAGCCTTCCACGATTGCGGAATAAACGGGACCCCAGTTCCAGTACATGGATGTCAGGCATTGGTCCACGGTACAGTTGTCACGGTAGTCATAGGTGATGCCCCATTTCCCATCGGGAGCGGCTTCCGCCGGAGCGGGCGTATCGGCGCCGGTCATAACGATCTGGGCACCGCCGTCGAAGAGCGATTTAGCCGCTTCCTGCTCAAGGATGGGATCGTGCCAGGTGAAGATCCAGCGCACATCGATCGTGCAGTCCGGGCAGGTTTCCTCTACACCCAATGCAAAAGCATTACCCAGGCGCAGTTCTTCCGGAATGGGGAAGGTGGCGATGTAACCCAGTTTAGGATTGTCATCTGTCTTGGCGCGCGAACCGGCGAGCATCCCGGCCAGGTACTTCATGTCTTCCATGGCGCCCATCAGGTTGCCGAAGTTGGCTTCATTGGATTTGTACCCACTGATATGGATGATATCCACATCGGGGAATTCATCAGCCACGATTTCCGAGGCGTCCATGAAACCAAAAGAGGTGGTGAAGATCACGTCGAACCCTTTGCGGGCCAGGGAGCGGATCACCTGTTCGGCATCGGCGCCCTCGGCCACGTTTTCGACGTAGGCGGTGTGCACATTGTCCACGTTCGCTTCAACATACATACGGCCGACATCGTGGGCCTGGCTCCAACCACCATCATCGTGCGGGCCTACATAAACGAAGGCCACATTGTATTTTCCGTCTTCAATCGCGGGAATCTGATACCCACCCGATTCCTCAGCGGGTGCAGCTTCTTCTGCCGGCGCAGCTTCTTCAGCCGGTGCTACCTCTTCCTCCGCCGGCGCTTCTGCTACCGGCGCGGTAGTGCTTGTTCCACCGCATGCAACAAGAACCAGGCTAAGAACTAAAGTTACTAACAAAATTTTTAAAAGGCGTTCAGAAAGCATGGATTTTATTCTCCTCTGTTTTTGTTCCTGATTACGACCATCAAACTATGGTTCATCCAATATGGTTACATGTGTTGTAGATGGATTGTCTTCTAGGACAGTTGGATAGCTGACCAAGCCCATGGTTAGAATTATGGGTGGCACACCATCCTTGATTAGAAATGGCATCACCTCCTTAGATAAAATTGCCAGGTTGGCTTTTATCTCTTCACTCGCTCTTCGATCATAGGTCCCAGATAAACTGGGACACCTATCCAGGATACTCGTTAATAACAACTTTGCCTAATGACATTTTTCCCGATTTTCGGTGACAATTGTCGCTACTTTCGTACAATTCCTTTCCACTTATAAAAAGAAATTGTTAATTTTCAGTCGATATGGTCGAATAAACTTGCCCCGAGTGTTTAGCTAAAATATCTAGCTCGCTGTTAATTTGCTTGATGGCGGACTCATTCCCTGACTGCTGGGCAATCGCCATCGCCTGCATCAGATCCTGGTAGGCGGCATTGTAGTTCTGCTGCCGTCGATAGACCTGGTTGCGTAATATGTGCAGCTCCATTATCACCGGGCTGCTTCCCGAGCCCAGGATCTCGATGCCCTCGCTAAAATTAGTTCCCGCTTCTTGAAGAAGTCCCCGATCCATCTGGTAACGGCCGATTAATTCATGGGCATAAGCTTTTTGAGCCGGCGTCGTGAGCCCGAGGCTTAAAGCCTTCTGTGCACTCTCGGCCGCATCCTTGGAGACGGTATCTTTTCCCATGCTCTGTAAACTGGCCAGCTCTAACTGCGCCAATCCAGATTCTGGGTTTTGTTCGATCAGCTTGTCTAACTGGTATCTGGCTTTATTGGTTGCTCCACCACGCCGCAGAGTATCGATCACTTCCATCTGCAAGGCGACATTTTCCGGATTATCCATGGCTGTGGCTGCCAATTGTTCAAACCGCTGTTGGCCGGACACATTAGCGAAGGCGGGTGCTTCAAACCAGCCCTGGCGATCGAAACGCCAGAATAGAAATAGGATAACCGCGTGAAAAACAAGCGTTGATCCGCTTAAAATCGGCGTTTTCGAAAAATCATATATTGTTCGCCAGTCGCCATCGAATCCCAACAGCGTGAATATCGGATAATAGATCAAGGAAAAGTAAATCTGGAAGCGGATCGCACGTAAGCCAAAATAGCGAATAAATGAAGATTGGGCATTACGTGTTACCAACCACATAAGAACCCCGGTGAGCAGTGACCCTACTGTCCCTGCGATAGCAATTAACCACATTTCACTGGCGCTGAATGACCCGCCAGGAACCACATAGCCCCAAAAAACGCGGTAGTTAAATTGCACAACCTCGCCGCCTGTGGCCAGGATGGCCAAGGCATGGGATGCTTCATGGACAAAAACGGCGATAGGTACGGCGATGAAAAAGGACGCCTGATTCGCCAGAGATTTTTTATGAGGCGTGAGCGGTTCGTTCGTGAGGTTTGACCACTCCCGCCAGATGGCGATGCTCAACTGGGCAGAGCGAAATATATAGAGGAGGGAAAGAATATTAAAAAGGCTAAAAATCGAAGGCATAATTTGCCGCTTAACCCTTAAAGGCGGTGTTGCATATAACGTTTTTCCGGTTAGTTGGAGTTCCTTAACCGGTGGTGGACAACAACTGCCGAAACTATACATGACTGTTAGGGGGCGGGCAAACGGCCGTATCAGGTGCTTATTGATAGGTCTACTCCCTTTTACCTGTTAAATGATTATGTTAAAATGATCGCAGAGAGTGAAGTGTGACAACTAAAATGCAATTCCTGGGCGAACATCCAATATTCGCAAATTTATTGGATGATCAATTATTGGCTCTCAATCAAATAGCTCGGGAATATTCCTTTGAGCCAAACGCGATTATCGCCTACCAGCGAGATATGGCCGACAGCATGTATCTTGTGCGTGACGGCCGTCTCTATGCCAAAGAAGTAGATGAACAGGGCATCGTTCGCGACGGCAATACGCGTCAGTATGTAGCCAATGATTTTTTTGGCGCCGAGTGGTTGTTCGAAGTAGGCAGCCATCCGGCGACGGTAACCGGTACCGATGAAGGCCACATTATCATTATTAAGGGGGATGATTTCCGCCAATTTCTACGCGCTTACCCCGATGCCATTCCACGCCTTGAACCAATCGTTGATCAGGATGGCAATTGGTACGCAGGTTTGTCGGAGGATGTATGGGAGATAGCGGAGAAACTGCCGCTGGTTGAACGAATCGATCGTATTGGGCCGATTCGTCTGCTCCCCGACGAGATCGTCGAATATTATACGCGCCGCAGTTCCATATTTCTGTTGGAGAGTCTTCTCTGGCCCCTGTTGGGCATGATCCTGATCCCCATGCTGGCGTACTTCCTCATACCTGTAGACTCGACAGCCACGAACATTCTTCGGGGAGCCGTTATCGTTCTTCCCATACTTTTCTTTGGAATACTGATCATCTTGCGCCTGCTTGATTGGCGTAATGATTATTTGGTTATTACTAATAAGCATATATCCCATCGCGAATTTGAACTACGCACTTTTAGAACCCAACTTAATAAGGTGCCTATCAGCATGGTGCAAAGCGTGGCTGTGGAACGGCCGAACTTCACCGCCAATCTTTTTAACATAGGTTCCGTGCGCATCACCACCGCTTCCAATGTGGGGATGATCGTTTTTAACGGCATCAACAATCCGTCAGAGGTGGAAACCGTCCTCAATGATTTGCGACGGCGTGTGCAGGTAATGGATGCCGCTGTCGCTCAATCAACCATGCGCCGTTCGGTGACAGATCATTTCCAGGTTGATTCGAGCATACATCTTGTTCCTGATGAGGACGAGATGTTTGAAGATGAAGACTTGCTGGTCGTGGATACCGAGCCTGGATTTGGCATTTCCGTCGGCCGTTTACTGGATTGGCGGCTGGAAGACGGAAACGTCATCACATACAGGCGTAATTACCTGATCTTGTTGTGGGAGATCATTCCACCGATGTTTCTGATCGCTCTGATCATCGTGGGCGCCGTCTTCCTTACTAGTTATTTTGACATAGCAAGCCCGCTCTTTTATGCGCTCACCCTGATGTTCATTCTGTTTGATTTGCTGTGGCTCTTATGGCGATACGAGGATTGGCGCAACGATATATTCCAATTGACAGACAAAGATGTCATTGATATCGATCGCAAACCCTTTGGTTTTGGCGAAAGCCGCAAGCAAGCGCCGCTGCAAAACATCCAAAATGTAAAAGCGGAAAGGCCTGGTTTCTTCGCTACCCTTTTTGATTATGGCGATGTCCATATTGAGACGGCCGGGGCTGATTCTGATATTGACTTCGACCGCATCCCCCATCCCAGCCAGGTCTTAAGCGATATCTTTCGCCGGCTGGAAGAATCTCGTGATGCCCAGCGTCGCAAAGATGATGAGAAACGGCGCAAGGATTATGCGATTTTGCTAGACGTTTATAGGCAGGAAATGGAACAGGACCGAATTCCTCGCCGCACACCGCCGATTGACGAATAATCCGTTTCGTTTTACCATCCCTCTGTTAAAATAATGACAAGATAAGTATGTGGCTGGTTGTTTGTTACTCTTAACAAAACAAACACCAGATTGCCGGATGTGAATAGTCATGACAGTATTAGATATAGTAACTTTACCGGACAAAATATTGCGCCAAAAAACGCGCCCCATAACCAGCTTTGACGATGACTTGCAGCAGCTAATCGACGATATGATCGAGACGATGCGTGTTGCCCCCGGTGTCGGCCTTGCTGCTCCGCAGATTGGAAAATCTATCCAGCTAACGGTGATCGAAACCCTGCCTGAGTTGGACGAAGAAGGGCACGAGATAGAAGATTCACGCGAACTCTATGTGATCGCCAATCCGGAAATCGTATGGCGATCGCGTAAAATGGTGGATGGTATTGAGGGTTGCCTTTCCATCCCCGGTTATGTCGGCGAAGTGGAGCGGCACGAAGAAATTCGCCTGCGCGCGCAGGATAGGCACGGAAAAAACATCAAGCTCAAAGTTAAAGGCTGGACCGCCCGCATCTTCCAGCATGAGATTGATCACCTTCATGGCGTGTTATACATCGATCAACTCACCGACCGCGAAAATTTCTGGACCGAAGCGGAATTTGATGCGATGCTGGCGGAAACCGACGAAGAAGAAACAATTGCCGAGATGTAAAAGGAGAACAGTATGTCGCTCACGCGCCAAGAAGTACAAAAGATCGCCCATTTAGCTCGCTTGGCCCTTACTGAAGAACAGATAAACGAGTATCAAGTGCAGCTTTCGGCCGTTCTCGACTATGCCGAAATGTTAAATGAGCTGGATCTGAGTGATGTCGAGCCTACGGCGCACGCGATCTCGCGCGAGAATGTCATGCGCGCCGATGAGGTGATGCCATCTCTCCCGACTGTCGAGGTGCTTGCTAACGCCGAACAACATCAGCAGGATCAGTTCTATATCCAATCCGTGTTAAGCGACTGAAATTGACCTGAATCCAGCCGTACGTTGATCCCCTTATACGGTGCCGTACTGCTCAACGTAAGCGGGTGGGGTTGTCGCTGCCGCAATTAGAAATCACACAATATGGAATCTTTACCCGATTTAAATAGACTAAGCATTGCTGAGGCAAGACAGGGTTTGCAGCAGGGTGTCTTCAGCAGTGAAATGCTGACGCGCGCCTTTCTCGATCGCATCCTTGCCCTGGATGATCAGCTAAACGCCTTTCTGACAGTTACTGAGGATCTGGCCTTAGCAAAGGCTTCCGAAGCGGATAAGCGCCTGGCTGCCGGGGACGAAGCCCCTCTCCTGGGTATTCCCGTGGCCGTGAAGGACATTATCATCACCGAAGGCGTCCCGACAACGGCCGGCAGCAAGATCCTGGAAGGCTTTATTCCGCCCTACAACGCCTTTGTAACCGATAAGCTGCAAGAAGCGGGTGCGGTCTTGTTGGGCAAAACCAATACGGACGAGTTCGCCATGGGGTCTTCGACGGAAAACTCGGCCTATGGCGTTACGCACAATCCCTGGGATCTCAGCAGGGTGCCCGGCGGCAGCAGCGGCGGCAGCGCGGCAGCCGTTTCCGCCGGTCTGGCTATGGGTGCTTTAGGTACGGATACAGGCGGCAGCGTGCGCCAGCCGGCCTCCTTTTGCGGCTTGGTGGGCATCCGGCCGACGTACGGTCGTGTCTCCCGCTGGGGAGCAATCGCTTTTGCTTCCAGCTTTGACCAGGTAGGCACTTTCGGCCGCACGGTTGGCGACTGCGCGACTATGCTGCAAGTCGTTGCCGGCTATGACCCGCGAGACAGTACATCGCTCGATGTCCCGGTGCCCGACTACCAGGCGGCGTTGACAGGGGATGTGAAGGGGCTGCGCATCGGTGTGCCTCGTGAATATTTTATCGATGGTATTGAACCGGCGGTCGAATCGGCCGTGCGTGAAGCGATTGCCGTGCTGGAAGCGCAGGGCGCCGAGGTGCGGCCAATTAGTCTGCCGCATACGCGTTATGCGCTGCCTGTTTATTATTTACTTACTCCAGCCGAAGCCAGCGCCAATCTCGCCCGTTATGACGGCATTCGTTATGGGCCGCGGGTTGCCGGAGAAGACGTGATTGACTCGGTTAAAAATACGCGTGCTCTATTCGGACCGGAGGTGAAGCGGCGCATCATGCTCGGTACTTATGCTTTGAGCGCCGGTTATCATGATGAGTATTACGGTCGTGCTTCCAAGGTTCGTACCTTAATTAAGAAAGATTTCTTAGACACTTTCCAGGAAGTCGATGTGATCGCTTGCCCAACCAGCCCCACAACAGCGTTTAAGATTGGCGAACGCACGGCCGATCCTTTGAGCATGTATCTGGCCGATATTTTTACCCTTTCGGTCAATCTGAGCGCCAGCTGCGGGCTCTCCCTACCATGTGGGTTTGATGAGCAGGGGCTGCCCATCGGGCTGCAGTTGATCGGTAATACTTTGCAAGAGGAGACAATCCTCAATGCCGCCTTCGCCTACGAGCAGGCGACAGAGTGGCACAAACAGGTCCCGCCGCTGGCCGAAATTTTGTAAGAGGGGAGTTAACCGTGAATATTTGCATTCTGTATGCCGGTGTTGAAGATAGAGAACAGATATGGCCGGATAAGCGATCCTTACCCTTGCAAAGAGTGGCCGGCAGTAATGTCTTAGGCCATGTACTGAATCAGATATGGGATGCAAAACCCGAGCAGGTGATCGTGGTCGTGGAACGCGATGAAGAAGCAATTGCGGCCTGGTTCGAGGAGCAAATCCCACACATTCACGCGAAGGTAATAGCCGCACTTCCTGGTTCAAAGCCGCTGCACGCTCTGGCTTTATGCCGCGATTATTGTGATAAGGAACCTATGCTCGTGGCGTTGGGCAGCCATATCACGGAAGCGGATTATAAGCATCTTGATCGATTTGACGCCGACGCGACACATTTTGTGAGACCGCGGCAAGAAGATATCTGGGCCGGAGTGAGTTATTTCCGGCGCGGAACGGACTGCTTCAGCGCCCTTGACGAGGCGCAAATGGCAGGAAACCTGGACTTCGCAGGCTTTTTGGAGTATTTGCAGCTGGGTGATCTGTATGTGGAAAAACAGCCGGCAAGAATGTGTCTGGAAACGAGAACGGCCGAGGATCTGCTTTTCACCAACGCTCGCCTTCTCGGTTTGGGTTATGGCACTGCAGATGCTATCGAGCGCAGCTATATGGAAGACTTCACGGTGCTTCCGCCGGTGTTTTTACATGAATCGGCGGTGATTGAAAATGCCGTCATCGGTCCCTATGTCAATGTCGAGGCTGGGGCGATAATCAGGGACAGCGTTGTACGCAACAGCCTGATCGGTCGCGAATCGGCCGTCACTGAGGTTGTTCTCGACGGCTCAATTATCGGCGCTAACGCCCAGGTAAAAGCCTCCGGCCAGTCCCTGTTTGTTGAAGACAACGCGGAGATAGGCGCAAACGCCTTGCCGGCAGCTGACTTCTGACCGCTAACGATCATTCCAAGGAGAAATTTATGAGCGCGAAGGGTAATTACGAAGCAGTCATCGGCCTGGAAGTTCATGCCGAGATGCTGACTGATTCCAAGATGTTTTGTGGCTGCCGCGTTGTGGACAGTGTAGAGGCCGCGCCAAATACGGCCGTCTGCCCCGTTTGCCTGGGTATGCCTGGTATGCTGCCCGTGATCAACAGCCGTGCTATTGATTATGCCCTGCGCGTCGCCCTGGCTCTCAATTGTGAGGTCCAACTCCATAATATCTTCGCCCGTAAGAATTACTTCTATCCCGACCTGCCCAAGGCCTACCAGATTTCGCAGTATGAACTGCCCCTGGCGCGTCATGGCTGGTTGGATATCGAACTACCGGATGGAGATGTGAAACGCATTCGCATCCGCCGCGTGCATATGGAAGAAGACACCGGTAAGCTGACCCATCTGGAAACGGGCGGCTCCCTCGTCGACTATAACCGCTCCGGCGTGCCTTTATTGGAAATCGTCACCGAGCCCGATGTTCGCTCCGGCGAAGAGGCGCGCATCTTCACCAGTAATGTCCGCCAGATACTGCGTTACCTGGGCGT
>Ga0316576_10000792_pt1 | contig 15915 bp, 15 predicted proteins | sample S0NA_FD_203075 | JGI IMG/M metagenome (GOLD analysis project Ga0316576, IMG submission 203075) | Rhizosphere microbial communities from salt marsh grasses in Alabama, United States - S0-2_050615r3r5 | ecosystem: Host-associated > Plants > Roots > Rhizosphere | place: USA: Alabama | collected... | reverse complement strand
GCCGCCGGATAGTGCCTCTTCAACCATGCGGAGTGGTAGGTGGGCAGCGCGAATGCGGCGGCATGGGCCTTGCAGAATCCGAAACTGGCGAATGCCCGCAGAACCTCCCACACCTTCTCGACAGTGGCCAGGGCGTATCCCTTCCTCAGCGCCGCCGGGATGAACCACGTCCGCACCTGTACCTGCCCGTCGGGGGTGCCCAGTTGCCGACGCACCTCGTCCGCCTCCGCCAGTGAACAACCGCTCATCACCGACACCAGCCGCAGGACCTGCTCGTGGAAGACCACCACCCCGTGGGTCTCCCGCAGGGCCGGCTCGAGATCCGGGTGCAGGTGCAGAGGTTCCCGCCATCCGTGTCGTGCGGACAGGAACGGCGTGATCATGTCGCTCTTCACCGGGCCGGGCCGGAACAGCGAGATGTCGATGATCAGATCGTTGAAGTCGCGCGGTCCGAACTTGCCGATCAACTCACGTTGACCTGGCGACTCGATCTGGAAACATCCCAAAGTCTTCGCCTTGCCGATGAGATCGAACGTGTCCTGATCGTCGAACGGCAGCGCCTCGAGGTCGACCTCGATCTCGTCGACGCGCCGGATCTCGGTGATCGCGTGGGCCATCGCCGACTGCATCCGGATGCCCAACACGTCCAGTTTGAGGAAACCCATCGCCTCCACATCGTCCTTGTCGAACTGGCTCATCGGGAACCCCATCCAACTGGCCTCCACCGGGGTCCGGTCCAGGAGCGATGAGTCCGACAACAACACTCCACAGGGATGCAACGCGATGTGCCGGGGCAAGCCGTCCAGAGACTCCACGAAGTGCAGGAAGCCGTCCAGCAACCCGCGGTCGGCGAGTCTGCCCACCACCGAGGTGCGCAATTCCGGGAGTTCGGTGAGTGCAGCACGGGCATCGCGGGCCCGGATGTGTGGAAAGGCTTTGGCGAAATCGTCGATCTCACCGGCCGGGAATCCGAGGGCCGCGCCGACGTCACGTACGGCGTGCCGGACCTTGTACGTGTCGCGCATGCTCACACACGCACTGCGATGAGCGCCGAAGCGGTCGACGATACGTCGGTAGATGTCAGTGCGCCGGGCGGATTCGACATCGATGTCGATATCGGGCAGCACCCTGCGCAACGGCGAGAGGAACCGCTCCATGAGCAGGTCGTGCCGGATCGGATCCACCCCTGAGATGCCCAACAGGTAGTTCACCACGCTGCCCGCACCCGACCCCCGGGCCGCCACCCGGACCCGCATCTGGCGGATCAGGTCCACCACCTCGGCCACTGTCAGGAAGTAACCGGCGAACCCGAGCGTGGCGATGACACCGAGTTCATCATCGAGACGGATCGATGCCTGCTTGACCTCCGAGGCTGTGAAACGGGTGTGCAGGGTCGCCTCGCAGCGTGCCCGCAGAAGCGCGTCGGCACGCACCGCCTCCTCCCGGCGCTGATCGTGGCGATGACGTCGTGCGGTGTACCCGGCCATGACCGGCCCGGTCGGCTCGGCCGGTGCCCGGCCGGACAACAGGACATCGAGTTCCGGGACGTGGATATCCCCGATCCCGAAATCGGCCACCGGATCCAGGACACATTGTTCGGCGAGCGCCACCGTGGCGGCGAGCAGGCCACCGGCCTCTGACCCCGCCACCTGCTCGGCGATCCCGCGCATATGCCCGGTCGGGGCCAGGAAACCCCCGGAGTTCTCACGATCGAGATGCCGGGAGTCCAGCGGTACGAGACGACGGATGGCATCGAGCAGATCCGCGGTCGCCGCCTGCCGGGGATGGCAGTAGCGCACGGCGTTGGTGAGCACTGCCGGGATCCTGCGCTCCTGGGAGTACTGCCACATCCGTTTGGCCATCGCGGTGGACAGGTCCGGACCGGGTCGCAGTTCTCCCATCGCCCTGGGAGCAGCACGATGATTGATGATCTCCAGGTGGACGTGACCCTCGGCCACCCGGCGCCAACGGTCCAGCAACGCGTCGGCGAGGTCGAAACGGTGCCGGCCGATGGCCCGTCCCACCGCAGAATCCGGACCGAGCAACACATAAAGGTCCCCCGGGACCACGAACTCCTCGAGCAGTTCCCATCCGAGCATCGGTTTGCCCCGCTCGCCGGCGAGGTGCGCCGCTGAGACCAGACGGCTCAACGCGGACCAACCGCGACCTCCGCGCGCCAAGAGCACCACCCGTGGTTCACGCTGATCGCGCCATGCACCGCCCCGGACCGGGCTGCGATCCCGGGCCGACCGCAGCACCGGATCGGAGTCGGGCATGGCGAGATCGGCGCCCAGGATCCCGGCCATCCCGTTGTCCATGCACTCCTGCATGAACCGCACCGCTCCGTACAGGCCATCCCGGTCGGTCAACGCGATGGCGGGCTGCCCCAGTTCGGCGGCGCGTTGTACCAACTCCTGCGGCGAACACACACCGTGCCGCAAGGAGTAGTAGGAGGCCGTGTGCAGATGGGGGAACATCGCTACCCCGCGGTCCGCCACGATGAGGGGATCGGGAGTCCGACCCCGAGGATCCCGGCGATCTGCTCCGCGAACGCCTCCGCGTCCCGCATCAGGTCATCGGCCTGCCGCTGGGTCACGTGTTCGCGGCCGATCTCCACGAAGATCCGGCGTCGGCCGATGACCTCGAAGTAGGCACACCATTCCTGCAGTTCAGGGGCGATCACCGGCACCATCTGCCAGACACTGCGGATGCGCGAGGACCGGGTGGGTTTCGCCCGGGTCGCCAGCAGTGCCGCCCCGGCACGAAGCGCCGCGACGTGAGCTGCAACGTATCGATCCGCCGCGGTCGGCGCCTGATACGCATCATCCAGTGCGATCAACGCGGTGCGCAGCAGATCTTTCCCGGCACGGGTGAGAGCAGCCATGTCCTGACCCCCTCAATCGAAGGTCCGCAGCAGATACCACTGCCCGGACCGGGGATCGAAACCGAGTTCGTAGACACCGTCGGCGTCATAGCGCCCGGTGGAGGCCTCGACCCGCCAGGTCCGGTGATCCCGGCCGGTCGGTGCGGTCCGCACGTCCTTCCACCAGACGACCGACCGGTCCCACTGCTGCAGCACCTGGTTGACCCGGTACAAGCGACCCCGCCAGACGAACTGCTCGGGTGCTCCCGCAGCCGCGGAACACTTGACGTCGATGGCTGCCTCCACGCCACCGTATGAACGACTCATGTGCTCATCTCCCATCTTCGAATCGAACTTGTGTTCGACTTCCAGGAGAACACTGACACATACCTACGTCAAGACATTTTCGAACATCAGTTCGTACGGAGCTGCCGCCGCCCCGGCGGTGCCGGTCATCGGGCCCTTCCAGCCGGAATCGGTGCCGCCCATGCTGCGCGGTTCCCCCGACCCCACGGTCATCGACCTCCCAGCAGCGATACCGTGCACATGGATCCGGCGCGTTGGAGGCACGATGACCCAGAACACTCCGCACCCCGCGGCCGATTTGCGCACACTCCCCCCAAGCGGTCTGAGCCCCCGGGTCTGGCTGGGGATCATCATCATCGGACTGGTGGGCCAGATCGCCTGGGCGGTCGAGAACCTCTACCTCAACGTCTTCGTCTACGACACGATCACCGACAACCCGAACGCCATCGCCGCCATGGTCGCCCTCAGCGCCATCGCCGCGACCGGTGCCGCGTTCCTCGTCGGACCACTGTCGGACCGCCTCGGCAAGCGGCGACTGTTCATCGTCAGCGGGTACATCCTCTGGGGGATCTCGACGATGCTCTTCGGGTTCATCACCGTCGACTCGGTGGCCGCCGTCGTGCCCATCGCCAGCGCGGTCGCCGCAGCAACAGGGGCCGTGATCCTGCTGGACTGCGTGATGAGTTTCCTGGGCGCCAGCGCCAACGACGCCGCTTTCAACGCCTGGGTCACCGACGTGACCTCACCGGACAACCGGGGACGTGTCGAGTCCGTACTCGCGATGCTTCCGCTGCTCGCCATGCTGCTCGTCTTCGGGGGCCTGGATGGCCTCACCAAGAGCGGCGACTGGCAACTGTTCTTCATCGTGGTGGGCGCGCTGATGATCGCGTCCGGACTGCTCGCGCTCGCGCTCATCCGAGATGCTCCGGGGGAACCCGTGCAGCGTGACAGCCTCTGGTCGTCCATCCTGCACGGACTGCGCCCGGACTCGATCCGAGGCAACCCTCCCCTGTACTGGTCACTGTCCGCACTGGCGGCGCTGGGGGTTTCGACGCAGGTCTTCCTCCCCTACCTGATCATCTACGTCCAGCGCTACCTGCGCATAGACGCCTACCCACTGGTGCTCGCGGTGGTCCTCAGCGGCGCCGCTGTGATCAGCGTCCTGGGCGGACGGGTCATCGACAGGATCGGCAAGATCGCTGCGATGCCACCCGTGATACTCATCTACGTAACCGGACTGGCACTGATGACGTTCGCCCGCGGCCTGCTTCCAGTCATCCTCGCCGGCCTCGTGACCATGTCGGGGATGATGCTCACCACGGCCGCGGTGGGCGCGGCCATCCGCGATTACTCGCCCACCGATCGGGTGGGCATGGTCCAGGGCTTGCGGATGATCGCCTACGTGCTCATCCCGATGGTGATCGGCCCATTCATCGGGGCCGCTGTGATCTCGGGTGCCGATGAGTACTACGAGGATCTCGGCCAACTCAAGCAGGTGCCGACACCCGGCATCTTCATCGCCGCCGCAGTGGTCGTCGTGCTGATCCTGATCCCGATCCGGGCACTGCGACAGCTGCGACCATGAGCACACACCGACGGATCCTGCTGACGCCCTGGGGGGAGGACCTCGATCCGGACCGCCCGTTGCCGGAGCACCCCCGCCCGCAACTGCGCCGGCACTCCTACATCAATCTCAACGGACCGTGGGAATACGCGTTCCGCATCTCGCAGAAGGAGCCCGCGGACTGGGACGGTCACATCATCGTGCCCTTCTCACCGGAGGCGCCACTGTCCGGAGTGGGCCGGCAACTCAAACCCGGCGAGAACCTGCACTACCGGCGGACCCTGTCCACCCCGGAGCACGGAGACACCGAGCGGGTTCTGCTGCACTTCGGCGCTGTGGACCAGTGGTGCCGGCTGCGCCTCAACGGCCGCCTAGTCGGCGAGCACGAGGGCGGATACCTACCTTTCACCTTCGACATCACGCAGTTCCTGCACGGCCCCGACGGCCCCGAGAACAGCCTGCACCTGGTCGTGACGGACCCGACCGATACCGGCGTCGGCGCCCGTGGCAAACAGACGCTGCGACCCGGCGGCATCTGGTACACCGCACAATCCGGGATCTGGCAGACCGTGTGGCTCGAAGTGGTACCCGAGGCTCACGTGTCCGCCCTGCGGATCGAGCCGGACCTCGACCGGATCGACTTGACGGTGGAGGTCACTGGCGAACTCCCCGGGTCCTGCCGGGTCGAGGTGTCCTCCGACGGGGTCCTCGTGGCCGCCGGGGAGGGACCGCCGGGGTCCCGGATCAGCATCCCGGTGGCCGACGGCCATCTCTGGTCCCCCGAGGACCCTTTCCTGTACGACCTCCGGATCATCGCCCATGACGACGAGGTCCGTTCCTACGCCGGGCTGCGACGGTTCGGGGTCGCCCCGGACGGCAAGGGCGTCCCGCGCCTGCAACTCAACGGCCGGCCGTACTTCCACGCCGGGGTGCTGGACCAGGGCTACTGGTCCGACGGACTGTACACCGCTCCCAGCGACTCGGCCCTGATCCACGACATCACCACGATGAAGCAGATGGGCTTCACGATGCTGCGCAAGCACATCAAGATCGAACCGATGCGCTGGTACTACCACTGCGATCGGCTGGGCATGCTGGTGTGGCAGGACATGGTCAACGGCGGCGGGCGGTACCACCGGCGAGTGGTCGAGATCCCCGCGGTCACGCCACTCCACCTGCGGGACGGGCGGTACCGCCTGTTCGCGCGTTCCGACGCCGCGGGTCGCGCCCAGTGGCTCGAAGAGATGGCTGCCACCATCGAGTTGCTTGGCAATTGCACGGGCCTCGTCGTGTGGGTCCCTTTCAACGAGGGTTGGGGGCAGTTCGACGCCAACGAGGCGACAGAATCGATCAAGCGCCTGGATCCCACCCGGCTGGTCGACCATGCCAGTGGGTGGCACGACCAGGGTGGAGGGGACTTCACGAGCCTGCACGTCTACTTCCGGCCGTTCCGGATGCCCCGACGGAGGACAAGCCGCGTGTTGGCGCTCAGCGAGTACGGCGGATACAGCCTCCACCTGGATGACCACAGTGTCAGCGACAAGGAGTTCGGATACCGTCGCTACGGGTCGGCCGCGATGCTCACCGACGCCTTCCGCCGGCTGCACACCGACCAGATCCTCCCCGCGGTCGGACGTGGCCTCGCGGCCACGGTCTACACACAGTTGTCCGATGTCGAGGACGAGACGAACGGCCTGCTCACCTACGACCGGCGGGTCGTGAAGATCCCACCCGACGAGGTGCGAGCCGTCATCGGCAGACTCCGGTACTCCACCTGAACGGCAGCGGACGTCAGCGCAGGGCGGCAGACACCTCGCGGGCGAATCGTACGTCCATCTGCAGACGCAACGTGCTGGAAGCATCGAGTCCGGGGTAGAACGCGCCCGCGGCCACCGCGGGGGCCAGGGTGACCAGGTTCGTCACGGCGGTTCCGATCGCGAGATTCTCCGTTGCGCGGGCGGCCCTCCCGGATCGTGGACAGCCGCTGCTCGAGGTCCTGCAGGAAGGGCCGCGCCGCGCTGATCCCACGATGAAGCACCCGGACGGGCAGCCGGGATCAGGCGGTCGGGAACGACCCGCGGTACATCGCCAACTCTGCCGTGCAGCATGAGCAAGATCGGGCCCGAGCCGACGTGGAGGCAGTGCACATGCTGGCCGCCCGCGGTGACCCACGACGCCCCGAGGGGCAACAACTCTGTGTCGAACCACGCTGGGCGCCCGTGCACCCGGTCACTCCACCTGGAACGCGCGACCGGGCCCGGACTCCGGATCGGTCAGGCCTCCGGGATCATCACGATCGCTCCGGAAGGGCACTCACTGACGCAGATGCCGCATCCCTTGCAGTAGTCGAGGTCGAATGCGTAGTCACGACCGTCGTCGCCCTCCGCCGAACCACGGGGCAACTTCAGCACCGCGTTGTCGGGGCAGACGCCGAAGCAGTTGTCGCAGCCGAAGCAATTGCCGCACGAAAGACAGCGGCGGGCCTCGTACACGGCCGTCTGTTCGTCCAGGCCCTGCTTCACCTCGTCGAAGGTCGAGGTCCGGCGCGCGGCATCCAGACTGGGGCGTACCGTCTTGGGGGCATCGGTGTAGTACCAGGTGTTCAGACGGTCGAACGTCGCCAGCGGCGGCCGGGGAGCGTGTTCGAACGGGATTCCCCGCAGCCAGCCGTCGATGGTCCGAGCGGCCTGTTTGCCGTGCCCCACCGCCACGGTCACCGTGCGCTCACTGGGGACCATGTCCCCTCCGGCGAAGATGCCCTCCACGCCGGTCATCATCCGTTCGTCCACCCGCACGACCCCGTCGGCGATCTCGATCCCGGGGACGTCTTCCATGAGTGACAGGTCCGTGTCCTGCCCGAGCGCGAGAACCAGGGAGTCGGCTGCCAGATCCTCGAACTCGCCTGTCGGCTGCGGGAAGCCGCTGTCGTCGAGCTCCATGCGTTCCACCGTCATCGATCCCGCTTCCACGTTCTTGATGGTGGAGAGCCACCGGATCAGGACACCTTCCTCCAGCGCCTCGTCCACTTCCATGTCGTGGGCGGGCATCCGGTCCCTGGTGCGCCGGTAGACCACGATCGCTTCCTCCGCGCCGAGCCGCTTGGCTGTGCGCGCCGCATCCATCGCCGTGTTCCCGCCGCCGTAGATGACCACCCGCCGACCCAGCTGGGGAGGCTCCTGACCTTCCATATCGCGCAGCAGCGAGACGGCGTCGAGGATCTTCGCGGACTCCCCCGCTGGCACGTAGGCCCGCTTGCCCACCTGGGCGCCGACCGCCACGAAGACCGCGTCGTACCCGCCCTCGGTCTTCGCCCGCATCACATCCGTGACCTGTGACTCCAGTTGGAGCTCCACGCCGGCGGCCAGGATCCTGTCGATCTCGGCGTCGAGGATGTCCCGGGGCAGACGGTAACTCGGAATACCGAAGCGCATCATCCCGCCGGGCTTCGGGCCCGCATCGCGGATCACCACCTGATGGCCCGCCCTACGGAGGTGGTAGGCGGCCGAAAGTCCGGACGGCCCCGCACCCACCACCAGTACCCGCTTGCCGCTGTCAACCGCGTCGATGGGCACCTCCCATCCCTCCTGGAGCGCGACATCGCCCAGGAAGCGCTCGACGGAGTTGATCCCCACCGGCTGGTCGAGCTGTGCACGGTTGCAGGCGGTCTGGCACGGGTGGTAACAGACACGCCCCATGATCGCCGGGAAGGGGTTGTCGGCCACCAGCAACTGCCACGCACGCTGGTAGCGACCCTCCTCGGCTTCGTACAGCCAGCCTTGGATGTTCTCGCCGGCCGGACATGCGTCGTTGCACGGTGGCAGCGAGTTCAGATATAGCGGACGCTCCGTGCGCCAGGAACCGGTCTTGTTCGCAAGACTGGACCCGACGTCGAGTGTGATGGCGAAGGGCTTGTCCATCTAGACGTTCACCTCCGGGATGTCGTAGCGGCGGATGTTCCGATCGGCCTGGGCCTGGACCCGCTCGATCGTCTCGGTGTCCGGTTCGGACCCGAAGAGGTGTGCGTAGCGCCTCTGACGCTGCAGATACTCGGTCACCGGTACCCGCCGACGCACGGGCAGCACGGACGTGACCTCTCCGAACTCGGCTTCGAACACCGGGAAGAGGCCCGTCTCATGGGCCAGGCGGGCGAGCAGGATCGTGTCCTTGGAGGCCGAGCCCCAGCCCAGCGGGCAGGGCACCAGGACGTGGATGTAACGCGCACCACGCACCTGCATGGCCTTCTCCACTTTGCTCTCGAGGTCCCGGAGGTCGGCGACGGTGGCGGTGGCCACGTAGGGAATCTCGTGGGCCATCGCTATTCGGGGCAGATCCTTGCCCTGACCGAACGTGTTGCCCGGGTGTTCCCCTACCGCTTGCGTCGTCGCGGTCCGCGCAGCCGGAGGTGTGGCCCCCGAACGCTGCACGCCGGTGTTCATGTACGCCTCGTTGTCGTAGCAGATGAACAACACATCGTCGTTGCGTTCGAACATCCCGGACAGGGGTCCCATCCCGATGTCGACGGTCCCACCGTCCCCCGCCTGTGCCACCACCCGGGTCTCCCGGTTCTTGACCCGCATGGCCGCGGCCACCCCGGTGGCGACCGCAGGGGCGTTGCCGAACAGCGAGTGTAACCACGGGATCTGCCAACTCGTCTCCGGGTAGGGGGTCGAGAAGACCTCCAGGCAGCCTGTGGCGTTCACGGCCACCAGATCGCCTGACGTCTGCCTCATCGCAGCGTCGAGGGCGTACCTCGCACCCAGCGCCTCACCGCAGCCCTGGCATGCTCGGTGACCGCTGTTGATCGAGTTGGGACGGTTCGGATCCGACTGAGCGGACCGTTCGGTGATGTCGAGCAGTCGGTTGCCGACCGCGAACGAGCCGACCTGATAGAACTTGACCGGTTCCGCGCTCATCGCGCCATCCTCACCGAGTGCGGGTCCCCGACCGCACCTACGTCCCTCAGCAGATTCTCCGCGGTGGGGCCCGACTTACGGGTAGTGCGACTGCGCTCCAACTCACGCTCGACGAGGTCGGTGCGCAGATCCAGGAACGTCAGTTCCTCGAGGTCGTCCGCCCCCCGGATCATGGTGGCAAGGGACTCGACGAGGATCGGCCGACCGCCGAGTCCGGCGATGACGGTGCGCACCGGGATCGTCAGCCCGGCCAACGCGGTGCGGACGTTGTTGGTCACGATGCCGCCGATGCCGACCGCGAGAGCCTTCTCCAGCACGATCACGGAACTCACGGACGCCAGCGCCGCGCGGACCGAGTCCAGAGGGAACGGACGGAAGGAAGTGATCCCGAGGACCCCGACCTTCAGTCCCAGCTCACGCAACAGGTCGGCGGTGTCCTGCAGGGTCCCGAGCACCGAACCCAGTGCGACCACGACGACCTCGGCGTCGTCGAGACGGTAGTGGGACACCAGGCCGTCGCGAACCCTGCCGGTGAGTTGCCCATACTCCTCAGCGATGCGGGGAATGACGTCCAGCGCATCCATCTGTCGGCGATGTGCGAGGTAGCGGACCTCCATGAACGCCTCCGGACCGACCATCGCGCCGATCGAGACCGGCTCCGCGGGATCGAGGACTTGGCGCGGCTCGAACGGCGGAAGGAACTCGTCGACCGTCCCTTGATCAGGCATCTCAACCTCCTCGACCGCATGGGTGAGGATGAATCCGTCCATGCACACCATCACGGGCAAGGACACCTCCTCCGCGAGTTTGAACGCCTGGATGTGCAGATCGAGGGCTTCCTGATTGTCCTGCGCGAACAGTTGGATCCATCCGGAATCTCGCTGGCTCATCGAGTCGCTGTGATCGTTCCAGATGTTGATCGGCGCCCCGATCGCCCGATTGGCCACAGTCATCACGATCGGCAGACCCAGGCCGGATGCGTTGTAGACCGCCTCCACCATGAACAGCAGACCCTGGCTGGCGGTCGCTGTGTAGGCGCGGGCCCCGGCGGCACTTGCTCCGATCGCCACACTCATGGCCGCGAACTCGCTCTCGACGTTCACGTACTCGCAGGGCTGCAACTCCCCCGACTTCACGATCGCCGACAGTGCCTCGACGATATGGGTCTGCGGGGAGATGGGATACGCGCAGATCACCTCCGGTCTGGCCAGCGCGACCGCCTCGGCCACCGCTCTGGAACCCTCGATCTGCTTACGCATCCGCAACCTTCCTGTCTGTCGGTCCAAGACCCCCGGCGCGACCGGCCACCACGATGTCGAACGCCTCTTGCGCGGCCGCGCAGTTGCCCTCGAGGACCTTTCCGCTGAAACGCTCGGCGGCGGCCGCCTCCACGTCGGCCAGACCCACCAGACCGGTCAGCGCCGAGAAGCCTCCGAGCAGCACCAGGTTGGGTAGAGGGCGACCGAGGTGCCGCATCGCGATCGCGGTCGCGGGCACCGTGATGACGTGCCACGGATCGCGGCCCGCGATCAGGTCACCGATTCCGAGTTCGTGTATGTCCGCGGACGAGTTGATCAATATGTAGCCGTCGTCCGACAGCCCCGCGAACACGTCCGTCTGGTGCAGCAGGGTGGCGTCCTGGATGATCAGCGCATCGGGCACCACCACCGGCTCCCGGGAACGGATGTGCCGGTCATCGATCCTGCAGTACGAGACCACGGGCGCCCCGGTGCGTTCGGAGCCGAAACTTGGGAAGGCCTGCGCATGCCGACCCGCCCGGAACGCCGCCACGCTCAGCAGTTCGGCAGCGGTGACGACACCCTGCCCGCCCCTGCCGTGGAATCGGGTCTGGAACACAGTCCAACGGTAGTCCTGCATCCGCGGCGGGCTGTGCCTGGGCCGCGAACGGCCGATCACGCAATAGGCTGACCGGTATGCACGACGATCCCGCGCAGGTGCGAAAGGTGCGCTCAGCCCTCACCGGCCTGGGGATTCCTGATCGGATACGGCAACTGCCCGATTCGGCCGCCACGGCGGCCAGTGCCGCGCAGGCACTTGGCGTGGACAAAGCCGCGATCGCCAACTCGTTGATATTCGAGGCGGATGGCGAACCGCTGCTCGTGATCATCTCCGGGACCCACCGTGCGGACCTCTTGAAGCTCGCCTCGCTGACCGACACCCGTCAGGTGAACCGGGCTGACGCCTCGTTCGTGCGACTGCACACCGGCCAGCCCATCGGTGGCGTGGCACCCCTCGGCCACCCCCGGCCGATCCCAACCTTCGTGGATGTGACCCTGTCCCGGCAGCGCGGGGTCTGGGCCAGCGCCGGGCACCCCCAATACGTGTTCAGCACCACCTACGACGAACTGCTCCGTGTCACTGCGGGCACCGCCGGTGAGGTGGGTGAGGCACCCGCGGAATGACCATCCATCTCGATGTCTGGCAGGTGCGAACAACGGCCATCGGCGGCGCGCTGTGGCGGATGGCGCGTGACCCCTACGTCCTGCGGGGCGTTCCCGGTCTGCAATTCCACAAGTCCCTCGGCACCGGTGCGGGCAGACGCTTCACCGTCGCGGACGCCGACCTGCACCAGTGGGCGCTGCTCACGTGCTGGTCGGGCAGCGATCTCGCGGCCGGACCGACGCTGCGGCGGTGGGGTCGCCTGGCCGTGACACATACGCGGTTCACCCTTGCCACCATCAGCAGCCACGGCCGGTGGTCGGGACAGGATCCGTTCACCCGGGGGCCGCTGGTCAGGGGCTGGACCGGACCGGTGGCGGCCATCACCCGTGCTCGTGTCCGCACGGGTCATTGGCGCGCCTTCCAGGCCGCCGTGCCGCCGGTCGCAGCGGCACTGGACGACCAACCGGGACTGCGGTACCGGATCGGGATCGGGGAGGCGCCGGTCGGCCTACAGGGCACCTTCAGCGTCTGGAACGACGCGGCCGCGGTACGCGACTTCGCCTACGCGCTGCCCGCCCACCGAGACGTGATCGAGCAGACAAGGGCCCGGGACTGGTACTCGGAGGAATTGTTCGCACGATTCGCGCTGCTCGAGGTCACCGGGGACAGCCCATGGTGACCGACGTCCAGCACCGGGCACCGGGGAGGTGCCTGCCGTTCGTCATCGTCGGCGCCAGCATCCTGGCCCAGATCAGTTGGATTCTGGTCCCCCGCGGCGACAGGCAGGCCGTCACCACTGTGGTGGTACTGCTGTTCACCGCGGCGAGCCTGACCCACAGCGTGCTCGAGAACGGCTTCCGGTGGACACTCGCGTTCGCAGGGATCGCGGCCGGATTCGGGCTCGGCATCGAAATCCTCGGTCATACCACCGGTCTGCCGTTCGGTGTCTACGGCTACACCGATGAACTCCAACCGCACATCTTCGGAGTCCCCGTCATCGTGCCCCTGGCCTGGTTGATGATGGCCTACCCCTCGCTGCTGCTGGCGCGGTCGCTGACCACCCGCTGGGTGGTGCCGCTGGCCGCGATCGGATTGACCACCTGGGACCTGTTCCTCGATCCGCAGATGGTCGGCGAGGGCTACTGGGTCTGGGAGACGACCACGCCGGCCCTTCCCGGCATCCCCGGCATACCGCTGCAGAACTTCGGCGGGTGGATGCTGGGGACACTGCTGCTGATGGCCCTCCTCGATCGACTACCGCGAAACGACGTCGACCTCGGGGTGCCGCTGTTGCTGTACGGCTGGATGTGGATCGGCGGGATCATCGCGAACGCCGTGTTCCTCGACCGCCCGGCGGTGGCCGTGATCGGCGGCCTGGGGATGGCACTGCTCGGCCTGCCGGCCACGCTCGCATGGTGGCGTGGCCGATGAAGCGCGCACTCAGGGCGGCGGTCGCCTCCGCCACGCTGCTGAGCGCGGCAGCCACCGCGTTGAGCCTTGTGAATCTGCGTCACCTGCGGCGGCCCCCGACCGGTGGCAGCAGCGCTCGGATCAGCGTGCTCGTGCCGGCCCGGGACGAGGCGAATCGCATCGGCCCCACGCTGAAGAGCCTTCGAGATCTGCAAGGGGTCACGGAAGTGGTGGTGCTGGACGACAACTCCTCGGACGGAACCGCGGATCTGGTGCGGGCTGCGGGTCTGCGCGTCATCGCATCCTCCGCCGAGCCTCCCGACGGGTGGCTCGGGAAACCCTGGGCGTGCCAGCGACTGGCCGAGGCCGCCACCGGGGAGGTCCTGGTCTTCCTCGACGCGGATGTGGAGGTGTCCCCCGACGCGGCCATCCGGGCCGCCGCGATGCTCGACGACGTCGATCTGGTGTGCCCCTACCCACGTCAGATCACATCGGGCTGGCTCCAGCGACTGGTCCAGCCACTGCTCCAGTGGTCGTGGCTCACCTTCCTGCCGCTGGCCGTTGCGGAGCGCAGCGCACATCCGCTGTTGTCTGCGGGGAACGGCCAGTTCCTCGCGGTGCGCCGGGCCGCGTACTTCGATGCGGGCGGCCACGCCTCCGTCCGGGCGGAGGTCCTCGAGGATCTCGCGCTGGTCCGGCGGTTCAAGGCCACGGGGCACACCGCGGCGATGGCCGACGGCACCCAGATCGCCACATGCCGCATGTACTCCGGTGGGCGCGATCTGGTGGAGGGCTACACAAAATCCCTGCACGCGGCCTTCGGCGCCCGGACGGTCGCGCTCCTGGCATGGATGTACCTCCTGCCGGCGGCCGCGGTGATCAGTTCCGACCGGCGCACGAGAGTGCTCGCCGCGACCGGGTACCTGGCCGCCGTGGCAGGACGGGTCGCAGTGGCGGTACGCACCGGACAGCGGCCGCGGGACGCGGTCATGCATCCGCTCTCGATCGTGACTCTCGTTGCGCTGTGGGCCCGTTCACTGTACGCAGAGCGGCGCGGCAGCATCATGTGGCGCGGCCGCCCGGTGCGCTCTCAGGCAACCGGTTCCTGATCCAGGCGGGCGTGGCCGAACAGCACCGGTCGCCCGGTGATGGCTGCCCAGTACCGGGTTCCGTACTCCCAGTGCCACCACTCCTGGGGATGCTGCACGAAGCCCGCCTGTGACATCACCGACGCCAACAGACGCCGGAGGTCCCGCTCGAGCGCGGGACCTCCGGGTTCGAGTGCATCGGAGGCCGCACCGGGGACGAAGGCGTCGAAGGTGGTTCCCAGTGACAGCGCGAAGCTGCGCCAGGTCAGCGTGAGATCCACAGTGCCGCCGGTGGCGTGAGGCGGGCAGCGTCGTGGGTCCGGATCCGGGTAGGCGACGAATCCGGGTGGGAGGTCGCCGTCCCGGTAGACACGATCGTGCAGGATCGCCTGCAATCGGGGATCCCGCCAGGCATCCCACACGGCCAGTCCGAACGGGGCGGGCAGCAGGTCCACGGCAGCGAGCAACCGGTCGCGCGCTTGGGGTCTGAGCCACGCCCCCGGGATCGCGTACGGCCAGCCCTCGTGCCAGTACGCGCCGAGCACCCGGACCCGTGGATGCACGATTGGTTCCAAAACGGGCTCGATGTCGGGCGATGGCGCGTCCGGTAGTTCGGTCACCTCGCGGGCATGCACGATGGGCGACAGTCCCTCCGCCCAACCCTCGGGCCCGACCAGCCCGGCAAACACGGGATCGCAACTCGCCCAGGCATAGTCGGGCAGTTCTTCGGGGACGGCTTGCACCTCTCCATCCAACCTCGCCGATAGCCTTTTGGCGTGGCGAGGATCGCGGTGGTGGGGGCCGGCATGGGCGGCCTGGCGGTCGCGGCCCGCTTGTCGGCCACCGGGCACGATGTGAGCGTCTACGAACGCGGCTCCGTACCGGGCGGCAAGAACGCCGGGTTATCGCACGACGGGTTCGCCTTCGATCTGGGTCCGAGCACCTTGACGCTGCCGGCGGTCTATCGCGATCTTTTCCTGAAGACCGGCCGCAGCCTCGAGGACTCCGTGGATCTGCGGGAGGTGGACCCCGCGTTCGGCTACCACTTCCCGGACGGCTCGTCGGTGACGCTGCCGGGCGCCGGGGTGGGCGCGTGCGCGAACGCGATGCAGGACGCCTTCGGCGGGAGCGCCGGCCGCGAGTGGCGGGACCTCCTGCGCCGCGCCGGAGACATCTGGGCCCTGACCCGCCGGGACGTCCTCGGCAGAGCGTTCGACGGCTTCCGGGATCTGCTGCCGCTGGCCCGCTCGCCGAGAAGCCTGCGCACCGTCGCGCCGTGGCGGACCATGCGGAACATAGGCAAGTCGACGCTCAGTGACCCCCGCGCCCGCATGATCCTCGACCGGTACGCCACCTACACCGGGTCGG
>Ga0316576_10000791_pt1 | contig 15916 bp, 14 predicted proteins | sample S0NA_FD_203075 | JGI IMG/M metagenome (GOLD analysis project Ga0316576, IMG submission 203075) | Rhizosphere microbial communities from salt marsh grasses in Alabama, United States - S0-2_050615r3r5 | ecosystem: Host-associated > Plants > Roots > Rhizosphere | place: USA: Alabama | collected... | reverse complement strand
TTATATAATTTCGATCCTATAGTGATGACGCGCTTCCTGGGGTGTTCAGGAATTCCATCAAATGGCTATTTGATCGTACGAACCGCTCTGACGTGATAGAAAAAATGAAAGATATGTCGGATCATGCCTGCTTTGAAACCCACATACCAGGCGACATCGGTATCAAAGGTATCGGCACTCCAGCAAAATTCTTGCCTTTCGGAAAAGATAGGATCAATGTATAGGCCCTTGGCTCGCATGGATTTTATCAAGGAAGCCAACTCTTCTATAGTTGGGAGCCGCCAGTCCGAATAACCGCCAAATTGCCCGCTGTTGAGCTTATTTACATACTCTTTTGCATCTGCCCATGTCATACCTTCTGATGAACCACCCTTTTGCCACATCAACCCTGTAACCCGATCAGTCACCGTGTCGTCACCATTATCCACAAAGTCGTTGGCAAAAGCTCCTTTTGTATTCTTGGTTCTGTCGAAAAAGTTGTATTTTTTCAGCATTACCATTACGTCTTTATCTAAAAGCTGCTTTGCTTGACTTCGCAATCTGACCGGATCACCGGACATTGCATTGGGGATATAGACAGTCAATAGTATAAAAATAACCATTACAAAAATGACGCTTATCATTTTTTTCATAACAATTTCTCTCTTATAAATGTCCTTCGACCTGGTTCATTAAAAATTCGGGTTAGGCCGGAAAAAAAGTTCCTCCGGCCTTTTTTATCTATCAGAAAAGAACCCCATATAGAATTTTGGGGAACCAGAGTGATATAGCCGGAATATAGGTAAGAATTAAGAGAGCGATCAGCATGACAATCATGAAAGGTGCCGCCCCTTTAAAAACATCCCAGAGTGACAATCCTGAGATTCCACTGGCCACGAAAAGATTGAGCCCAACAGGCGGAGTGATCATCCCGATCTCCATGTTAACGGTCATAATGATTCCGAAATGAATGGGATCGATATTCAGTTTCAACACAATAGGCAGAAAAAGCGGTGCCAAAATCAAAATGGCAGCACTCGGTTCCATGAAATCTCCTACAAAATACAGAAGAATATTGACAAAAAGAAGGAAAACCCAGGGTGTTACAGCATGTTCAATAATAAACGCGGCAATAGCCGAAGGAATTCCTTCGGTGGTGAGAATGAAGGCGAAAAGCATGGCATTTGTAATAATGAAAAGTATCATGGCACTCATTACAGCACTGCGAACAAATACCTTGGGGATATCCCGAATCTTAAGATCTTTGTATACAAAAAGTCCCACAAAAAGAGCAAAGAATACCGCCACGGCAGCAGCTTCCGTGGGGGTAAAAATTCCTCCGTAAATACCGCCAAGAATCAAAAAAGGCATGAAAAGACCGGGTAGCGCTTTCCACAGCAAAACAAAACGATCTTTCCAGGGTACGACCGTCCCGCCTTTAAACCCTTTGACCCGGGCGTAAATAACTGCTGTGATGATAAAAAGACACCCCAGGAAAATACCAGGACCGACACCGGCCATGAACAGCTTGCCCACGGATTGTTCGGTGGCCACACCATAAACGATCATGGGGATGCTGGGAGGGATCAGAATTCCTAGGGAACCGGCAGAACCGAGTAAGCCCACGGTGTATCTGTCACCATAACCAGAGGCAATCATGGCAGGAATCATAATCGTGCCGATGGCCACCACTGTTGAGGGACTGGAACCGGAAATCGCTGCAAAAAACATACAGGAAACAATTGAGGCCACAGCCAGCCCGCCTTTATAATGCCCCACAAAGGCATTACACACGTCTATAAGGCGTTTTGAGACCCCTCCTGAGGACATGATATTGCTGGCCAGGATAAAAAAAGGAATCGCCATGAGGGCAAAATGATCCAGCCCGTTGTATAATTTTTGGGCCACGGCCATCAGGGGAAGGGCGTCATGATACCAGAATGTGGTGATTACGGAAAGGCCAAGGCAAATAGCCAGGGGCATCCCCAGGACAAGATAGACAAAAAAGACAACAAATAGAGTAATACCTAAGCTTTCCATCAGGTTTCTCCTATAGGATATGTTGCTGTCACGCTAAAAATCAGTACGTTGTTTAATCATCCGGGGAGTGAGCGAGCTTTTCCTTGTCCTCTTTGGATAATTCGTGCATGCGGTCTATTTCAAACGACTTCCCTTTTAATATATAGACCAGACGCTCGATAAAACGAAGGCTGATCAAAACTCCCCCTACAGGTATTGCCAGATAACCGATTTCCATGGGAATGCGCAAATCACGAGACAGAAGGTGGCTGCGGCCGATGAATTTTGCGAATTCAAAGCCTTTTACAGCCACTATGATTCCAAAAAGGAAACATAAAGCAACGGAAACAATCATTATGATGCGCTGGGTCTTGGGGCCGAACTTCACCACCAGAACATCAACGCCGATGTGGATATTTTCCTTGATGCCCAGGCTGGCTCCGATAAAGGTACACCATATAAGCGCCATGACTGTGATTTCGTAAGAGCCGCTCCATCCGGTATTAAAGACATACCTTAAAACCACTTCCTGAAAGGTCAAATACGAAGCAAGGCCGATCAGGATGGTGACCAAAGCTTGTTCTGTTTTATCCCAGACTCGAACAATTTTTTCCATGATAATTAATCCTTTTGCCAACTTTTCAATAAATTATCTTGGCTCAGCTTATTGAGACCTTACATCTTGATTGCCCCGGGGAGCAGAGTTCATCCGGGGTGTTTAAATAGAATTAATTATTTCATCTTTTTGATGTCTTCGATCCACTTGGCGGGGACAACATCGGAAAACTTGTCGTGCACCGGCTTCATGGCCTTTTGCAGCTCCGCCGTTTGTTCCGGCGTAAGATCATAGATTTTAAGCCTGCCGCTCTTTTTGGCGTAATCCCTTATCAACTGCGATTGCTCTTTATCCAGCTCAATAGCTTTTTGGCGTTCTAAAGCAGTAACCTCTGTCATTATCTTGGATATGGTCTTTTGCACGTCGGGTGGAAGCTTGTCCCAGAATTTCTGATTCATGATCACCGCATAACCCAAGTAGCCATGATTGGAAAAGGTCAAATATTTTTGAACTTCATGGAACTTTTTGGTATAGATATTGGACGCGGTATTTTCCTGGCCGTCCACCACGCCTTGCTCGAGGGCATTATAAACCTCGGCAAAAGGTAGTTTGAGCCCGACCCCACCGAGTCCGGCCATCTGGGCTTCAAGAACATCGGAACTCATAATTCTAAATTTAACACCTTTAAAGTCAGCCGGTTTGATCAAAGGGCGAATATTATCACTGAATTGTTTGAAGGCGTTATCCCAAAAGGTCATAAGTTTAATGCCCAAACCCCGTTTTATGAACATTTCTCGAATTTCATCGCCGATCTTTCCGTCAATAACCTCATGGACGGTTTTGAGCCTTGGAAAGAGAAACGGCATATCAAAAAGTTGAAGTGCCGGAACCGACCCGATAAACTTTGCCGATGAAGGGGCGGCCATCTCTATGAATCCGGCAGAAAGAGCCTCAATAGCTTGATTGTCGCCGTAAAGCTGAGCATTAGGAAAGACAACAACCTCATACTGTCCTTTCAAAGCCTTATTAACGCGCTTGGCAAACTCATTGGCAGCCCATCCTTTGGGGGTGTTCTCCGAAACTACATGGGAGAAACGAATTTTTTTCGGTTTCTTAGCTATGGAAGCGGGAACCGCCACCAACGAACCCAAAAACAAGATACTCATCAAAACACAAAATTTTTTCATCTTTTTTTTTCCTCCTTTTGTAAATATTAAGGTCAGTTAAAAGCGCTAGGGTTGTTAAAATTAATAGGGTTGAATCAACCAGCTTTAATTTTTGGATTTAATGTTTTCCGGAAGAGATTTTGACAGGATCAGCAAGCTTTTCAGAACATCTATTTTACGCTCTATATCTTCACTAACAGAATAAAAAAATGCTGTCAATCAGGCTATTTCTGATTTTTCTGTGGGAAATTTTCTTACATACAACAAATAATTTTAAGCTTTACACAATAATTGACAAAAGATGCTTCATGTGTTTTGGATTAAATTAGGGTATGGATTTATACAAAATCCATAGATCGATCATTGATAACAAAACCATATCGAATATTAGGCTGGAAAAATTAAACATGAAACTTCGTTTAATCCTTCTGGTATTATCTTTACTCGCCTTTTTGTCCGCTTCAACAGGGGGATACCTCTATTATTCATCTTTAAAAGAATCTGCACGCAAGGAATCGGAAAGAAAGACCGCAAGACGTGCAGAGATGATACGAAAAAACCTGTCTTCATTTCTTTCAGAAAATATCAAACCAGTAAAAACAATGGCCGGGATGCAAGAATTTCGCAATTTTTTAATCCGGCATGATGCCAGTTCTTTTGACAAAACAAATGCCATGCTCGATCATTTTAAAGCTACCCTGGATGTGGATGTTTGTTACTTGATGGATTCCGACGGGAATACCGTCGCGTCAAGCAACCGAATGGATCCCGACAGCTTCGTTGGAAAAAATTTTACGTTTCGACCATACTTCCAGCAGGCTGTTAAAGGTATACCATCCACTTACCTTGCGTTGGGTACGACATCCGGAAAACGGGGGGCATATTACAGCCATCCCGTTTACGTTGAAGGACGGGAATCTCCGATAGGAGTTGTTGTCATCAAAGCATCCATCGAACTTATCGAAAAAGAATTGACCTCAATTCCAGGTGAAGTTGTTTTGGTCACTGATCCCCAGGGCATCGTGTTTATTTCTAATCTACATAAATGGCTTTACCTTTCACTTAAGAAACTTTCTTCCAAGGAAATATCCCATATTGCCAAATCCCTCCAATTCGGAAATGGACCGTGGAGTTGGAACGGCTTGGATATTAAAGGGGAAAAATACGCCGAAGATCGTGAGGGAAACAAATATATCGTTCATCGGTTGGGTCTAAATAATTATCCCGGATGGAATGTAATCCATTTGTACAATTTTAAAGAAATATCCAAAATCTTTTCCGGCCCTCTGCTCAAAATTATAGAACCCATTATTATTGTATTGTGTGTACTGGTAGGTCTGACGGTCTTTTTGCTTTACAAGAAGGCGAGCGACGAACTCTTAAAGCGTAAGGCTTTTGAGAGGGCATTGCAAAAAAGCGAAGAAAGATATCGCTCCATCTACCATAATACACCGGCCATGCTGCATTCCGTAGACCCAAGCGGCTGCCTGATCAGTGTGAGTGATAATTGGATAGAAATTATGGGTTATGAACGTGAAGAGGCTATCGGTCAAAAGCTGACACGGTTTTTCACTCCGGATTCGAAGTCCTATGCCGAAGCCACCGTTTTCCCCGAATTTTTTAAGACCGGATTTTGCAAATACGTTCCCTATCAGTTTGTAAAAAAGAACGGCGAGGTTATCGATGTCCTTCTTTCCGCCATTGCTGACCGGGATGAGGAAGGGAATATTATCCGATCTCTAGCCGTCTCCATTGACGTTTCCGAACGAATTCGAGCGGAAAAAGACCTGAAACTAGCTAAGGAAGAACTCAAACGATACTCCAAAGATTTGGAACGCCAGGTCAAAAAACGGACGAGAGAAATCAACAGTATTCTCCAATATACTCCTTCGGTTGTCTATATCAAAGACAAAGAGGGCCGGTATATTTTGGTCAATTCACAATTTGAGGAATTGTTTGGTGTTAAAAATGATGAAGTTCGCGGGAAAACGGACGATGAGATTTTTTCAGAGAAAGAGGCTGAACAATTTCGGAACAATGATCAACGGGTCCTTTTAGAAAAACGTTCCTTTCAGGTTGAGGAACAGGTTCGTCAAAAGGATGATATTCACACATATCTCTCTGTGAAATTTCCGCTTTATGACGAATCAGGTAACGTCATTAGTGTTTGCGGGATTTCAACCGATATTACCGATGTCAAAAAGGCCCAGGACCAACTTAGGCGTCTTTCGGGAAGTATTATAACCAATCAGGAAAAAGAGCGCTCTGCCATAGCCCGGGAACTGCACGATGAATTGGGTCAAGTTTTGACTGCACTCAACATGGACTCGGTCTGGCTGCATGATCACCTGAAGGATACTAATGCCAAAGCCGGACAGCGAGCATTAACCATGTGCGAACTAATTGATAAGACCATTGCAGAAGTCCGAAGTCTGGCCATCCGTCTGCGACCCGGTGTTCTCGATGATTTGGGGCTTGTGGATGCCTTGGAATGGTACACCGGCGATTTTGAAAGACGTACCGGCATCACCTGTGTGTTTGAGCATGCGAATATCCCACCCATCAGCGACAATGTTGCCACCGCAGCATACCGTATTGCGCAGGAAGCGCTGACGAATGTGGCACGTCATGCTTTTGCGAGCCGTGTAGAAGTGGATCTTCAGTCAAACAAGAGTATGATGTCGTTAACAGTGATTGACAATGGTAAAGGCTTCAATACTTCAAAGATGTCGGAAACAGAAGCCCTTGGTCTTGCCGGAATGCGTGAACGTGCTACTCTTGTAAACGGTGTTTTAAAACTTGAATCCCAACCGAGACAGGGGACAAAAGTCCATTTCAAAGTTCCAATCAATGGCCAGAAAAGGAGGGGACTTGATTAAAGTCTTGCTGGCAGATGATCACAGCATTGTTCGGGCCGGATTACGCCGTCTCGTGGAAGAAAGCCAGGACATGGAAGTGATTGCTGAAGCAGCCAACGGTAAAGATGCGATTCATAAAGTTAACGAAAAAATGCCGGATGTGGCGGTCATTGATATCTCCATGCCGGGAATGGATGGATTGGAGGTCATCAGCCAACTTCATGATTACCATCCTAAACTACCGGTGATTATTTTGACCATGTATGAAGAGGAGCAATATGTGGTTCGAGCCATTGAAGCTGGGGCCATGGGGTATATTACGAAGAGATCGGCTCCAGAGCAGCTGTTAAACGCCATTCGTAAGGTTCATGCCGGTTGTCGATATCTAACCGCCGAGGCCGCTGAATTGCTGGCATTGCGGGTGGCCAGAGGCGCCGACACCCGGTCACCGCTTGATTCGCTTTCAATGAGAGAACTTCAGGTGCTCAGGCGTCTTGCTATGGGGCATACAAATCGTGAGATAGCCGAATCCTATCATATCAGTATTAAGACCGTAGATACCTATCGTTCACGTTTGTTAAAGAAACTCAACCTGAGAAATAATGCAGAGCTTTCTCGATTTGCCATTAAAAACCGGCTTATTGAATCATAATTTCGATCTCGTACTACCACTTATATTTCACAAACTCATGGCACATAGAGAAACTCGATGCACTCAGAGCTAAATACGAAAACTTCGGGCCCAAAAAGCTTTGTTATTGTCGGCACCATGTGTGTCGCTGAATTATTTGGGATGCTCGGGGTTTTTGCTTTTCCTGCCCTTTTGCCTTCCTTCCTGAAGTTATGGAGTTTATCAAACTCACAGGCCGGATGGATAAACGGTATCTATTTCGCAGGCTACACAGTTGCTGTCCCATTTCTCACCAGTCTTACCGACCGGATTGATGCCCGCCGGATATACTTGGCCTTCTGCATTGTAGGTATATTGTCCAACTTGGGATTCGCTTTTCTCGCGAGCGGATTCTGGTCAGCCCTTATATTCAGAGGTTTAAGTGGTCTTGGGCTTGCCGGAACATTTATTCCGGGACTAAAAGCTATCATCGATCGACTTGAAACTCATGCCCATCCTCGGGCTGTATCTCTTTATACGGCCTGTTTCGGTCTTGGTGTGAGCATCTCTTTTTATTTCGCTGGTGAGATGTTCAGATGGTTTGGATGGAAGGAAACATTTGGAATTGCTGCGATGGGCTCTGTGTTTTCTCTGTTTCTGTCATTTCTGGTATTAAAACCAAAATCAATACCAATAGGATCTTACAGTGTGACAATGGGAAACATTCTTAATTTTAAACCCATTTGGAAAAACCAACAAACTCGCGCTTACATTCTGGCTTACATGTGTCACATGTGGGAAATGTTTGCTGCCCGCTCTTGGCTGGTGGCCTTCCTGAGCTTCAGCATAAGCATACAGAAGGTAAAGGCAGATTTTATGGCGCCCACGACCGTCATGGCTTTAGCCGGAATAGGGGGTATGCTGGCCAGTATTTTAGGTGGAGAGCTGGCTGCTCGGCTGGAACGACGTCGTGTTGTAGCGGCAATCATGGGGGTCTCTTTTCTTATGGCACTGATCATCGGTTTTTCAGCTCGGATGCCTTACACTCTTGTGGTGACGCTTTGTATGGTTTACACTTTATTTTTTCAAGGAGACTCCGCTGCTATTCATACGGGAGTCATCACTTCAATAGAACCCGAACGCCGAGGCGGCGCCATGGCCCTTCAGTCATTGGCAGGATTTGCCGCAGCATCTCTGGGGTCTGTGGCTGCCGGCTTGATACTGGATGTTACTGGAAAGGGGACGACTGTTTTGTCTTGGGTGCTGACTCTTGGATCAATGGGAATCGCTGCTGCATTGGGCTCCGTTCTGCTGCACCGAACCCGGTTCCATAATTAATGTTTAGAATACAATATATTGTCATATCCCCAGATAAACCGATCTAACATGATCGTTGGCCATCAGCTCCTTTCCGGTGCCTTCAAGGACATTTCTTCCGTTTTCAAGAACATAGGCCCGGTCGCACATGGCCAGCGTTTGGGTGACATTCTGTTCCACCAAAAGGATGGTGACACCCTCCTGATTTATTTTTTTGATTAAATCAAAGATGTTTTGTACCAAAATGGGTGCAAGACCCAAGGACGGCTCGTCGAACATCATCAGCTTCGGACGTGACATCAGCCCCCGTCCCACGGCCAGCATCTGCTGTTCGCCTCCGGATAGGGTTCCGGCCATTTGAGTTCTTCTTTCTTTTAGTCTCGGAAACAGAGCATAGGCGTATTCCATGGTTTCATCCCGTTTGCTCTTGGACTCGCCGAAAAGAGAACCCATAATCAGATTTTCCTCGATACTCATATCCGGGAAAAGACGTCGTCCTTCGGGGACGTGAACAATTCCCTGTTCAATGATCTTATTGGGAGGTAGGCGATCCAGCCTAACACCATTGAACTCAATGGTACCGGATGTCGGGGTTAACAGCGAGGAGATGGTCTTGAGTGTTGTGCTTTTCCCGGCGCCGTTAGCGCCCACAAGAACCAGAATTTCTTTTTCCTTGACTTCAAAGGAGACATCCCAGAGGACTTGAAGATCCCCGTAAAAAACGTTGATTCCGTTAACCTTGAGCATGCAGTTCTCCAAGGTAGGCCTCAACGACCGCAGGATTGTTGGCAACTTCCTCAGGAGCACCTTCTGCAATGGTTTGACCGAAGTTTATGGCGTGAATTCGATTCGATATGGTCATGATGACCTTCATGATATGCTCCACAATCAGAATGCTGATCCCATTGTCCCGGATTTTTTTTATCAAATCTATGGCCTCATCAAGTTCACTCGGATTTAGGCCGGCAGCTGTTTCATCCAGAAGTAATAGCCCCGGTTTTGTCGCCAGTGCCCGTGCAATTTCAAGGCGTTTTCTTCCGGCGATGGGCAGACTTCTTGCTTGTTTTTCATTCTGGTTTGCTAGATTACAAAATTTCAAAACACGTAACGCTTCATCTTTTGCTTCTTTAATGTTATTGACGCGGCAAAACGCAGAAGCCGTAACATTCTCCAGAACTGTCATTCTGGCCAATGGCTTTACCACCTGGAATGTCCGTCCGATACCTAGATGACAGATCTGATGGGTCTTTTTTCCAATGATGCTTTTCCCTTTGAAGATAATATCGCCGGAAGTAACCGGGAAAAATTGATTGATACAGTTGAATGTCGTGGTCTTTCCGCTGCCGTTGGGGCCGATAAGACCAAGGATTTCTCCTTCTTCCACTTGAAAGGAGATATCGTTAACCGCCAAAAGCCCGCCAAAGGCTTTGGTAAGATTTTTGACTTCAAGAATGGCCATCATAAACCCCAAGTCTTCAACCAATCCACAGGGTATTGAAACGTATTGGTCGCATAATCTTCCGGCCAGACCGGTTTCAGTTTCCCATTGATCCACTGGAGCACGTAGGCAGTTGCTATATTCTGGTTTCTCATTTTACCCCAACTAGTAAACTTCACCGGCCCAAAGACAGTCATCATATCGGTTTCTGTAAGGGCCTGCTTGATATCTGTGTTTTTAAATGACGTGGCCCGTTTTAACACATCCGCAATTACGTAGCAGGCTGAATAGGCCTCGGCACCGTGATATTCGGTAGGTTCATTATACTTGGCTATGAATTTTTTATAATAAGCCATGGCTCCCGGGAACGGGAGGACTTGGTGCCATAGCATTGTTGAAATAACACTCTCTGAAGAAACTCCGGCATTTTTCGCGAATTTTGGCAGGGTAAAGCCCCCAGCACCGCCAATAAACATTTTTGGGGTCAACTTCAGATCTTTGGCTTGTTTCATGAGCAAAGCCCCATCCATAGTGTACGATACCATATAGATAATATCCGGATTAAGCTGTTTGACACGAATCAACACCGGTTTAAAATCAGTGCCGCCATGCTCATATCCTTCTTTCAAAACTACTTTATAGCCGGATTCTTTACAAATTTTCTCAAAAGAACTCGCCCCCTTTTTACCGAACAACGAGTTTTCATGAATAATGGCAACGGTTTTGGGATTTATTTTTTCAGCCAGTAATGTTGTAATGGCATCGGCATAATGGCTCACCGGTGGATTCAATCTGAAAATATAACTCCAGTCGGATGAGGTAATTTTATCGGCGGATCCGGTATTAACCAGAAACGGCACTTTGTGCTGTTGACAAACAACGGCCACGGCAATGGTTACGGAATTGCTGTATCCGCCACCGATCATGACCACCTTATCCTCGGCAATCAGCTTCTCTGCTATGGAACGACCCACTTCTGAGTGGCCGGTATCGTCCTTTATGATCAATTCGAGTTTTTGCCCGTAAATGCCGCCGGAGGCATTGATTTCGTCCAAAGCCAGGGCGAAAGATTTTTTTTCGATTTCAGCGAACCTGGCTTGGGGGCCGGTAAGAGGTAAAACGATACCCACTTTAACCGTATCTTCTGCCGAAACATTCTTCAACAGCAGGCCGAGGACACAAAAGATACTGATCAAACAGACCGCAAATCTTTTCATAAAAGTACCCCATTGAAAAAAGTTCAATTATAAGCTTCGTACCCTTAATTTATATCAACGTCAATAAAGAGTAGAAGAAAGGAAAAATTTTTTATAGTGTTTGATTTTTTTTGTTGTGCTGTTGGGACAGTGATTTCGGGGGTAATTAATGGAGGATTTCAAGCTGCGGCCAAAGTTCAAGGCTATAAACCCAAATAAATCTCTTTGATCTCCTGGTTTCGCAACAATTCCTGGGAATCTCCCTTCATCTCAACTCTTCCAGTGGAGAGAACATAACCATAATGAGAATTGTCAAGGGCCAGTTGTACATCCTGTTCAACCAACAAAACGCTGGTGCCTTGTTGATTAATCTCTTTGACATTATCAATCAGGTCGTCGACAATCAGAGGGGCGAGCCCTAATGACATTTCATCGATTATAATCAGCTGGGGGTTTCCCATGAGGCCTCGAGCAAAGGCACACATTTGCTGTTCTCCTCCGGAGAGGCTGCCGGTTTTCTGCTTCCGCCGTTCTTTTAATATGGAAAAGATCTCGTAAACTTTTTCAAGTTCAGGTTGTATATTTTTAGATTTTTTCCTCCTGAAAGCTCCCATCATCAGATTTTCTTCCACCGTCATATCGGGAAACAGTCTTCTCCCTTCCGGAACCTGGATTATTCCCTTGGCGACGATTTCTTTGGAAGGCGTCCGGGTAATATCTTTTCCCTGAAAGATGATGTTACCGCTATACGGTTTTAAAAGTCCGGATATGGTTTTAAGTAATGTTGATTTCCCGGCGCCGTTAGCCCCCACAAGGGCGACGATCTGCCCTTCTTCAATATGAAGGTTGATATCCCAAAGTACCTGAATATCTCCATATCCAACATTCAGCTCTTTGATTTCAAGTAACACTTCCTGGCTCCCTTTAACTTAAACAAGCCGAAACCCAATAACATTGACCCTAACGTTGCAAAAAAGGGTTTAATGGGTGAGTTCTTTATACCGTCTTCCCAGGTATGCCTTAATTACAGCCTCATCGTTCAAGACGTCTTCCACCGTCCCGTCGGCAATCTTCTCTCCGTGGTGAAGCACAAATACCCGATCACAAACATTCTTGATCGCTCGCATAACATGCTCAATAATTAGGATGGTCATACCGCTTTCTCTTATCTTTTTGATGAGTTGGACCGCCTGATCAATTTCACTAAAATTGAGCCCGGCCATGACTTCATCAAACAGAACCAGTTCCGGTTCCATGGCCAAAGCTTTTGCCATTTCCAGCCGTTTCCGTGACGCCACACTCAACTGATCCGCACCTTTGTTCATCTGATCTGCAAGACCGACAAATTCTAAGATTTCCTCCGCTCTTTGAATTGCTTGTTTTGCGGATTTATTTCTTCCCCCGGCACCATACATGGCGCCCACCGCTGCATTTTCTTTTACCGTCATTCCAGGAAACGGCTTGACAACCTGAAAGGTTCGGCTAATTCCCATGCGGCCGACCTGATATGGCTTTTTCCCTGATATCTGCTTTCCTTTGAAAAAAACATCTCCTTTTGAGGGCGCATAGACCCCGGCAATAACATTCACCAGGGTGGTTTTTCCGGCGCCGTTGGGTCCGATAAGCCCCAGGATCTCGCCTTGTTGAAGATTGAAATCAACATCGCCAACGGCAACAAGTCCTGCAAATCGTTTGGTAATATTTTTTCCTTCAAGAATAACCATAAATACAAACCTGCTTATATACGATGTTCACGGATATTTTCCAAAAAGTAAGAAATTCCGAATTTACGCTTGGTGATCATATCAATCAACCCTTTTGGTGTAAAGACAATGGCCAGAATGACCACGGTTCCAAAAAACAGTGTATGCGCCACAAGGAAATAATTTGAAAGGGTCTCTGATATGATTTCGATGCTGAAAGCACCGATCAACGGTCCAAACAACTTTCCCATTCCGCCGAATACGGCCATTACAATCATTTTTACGGTGGTATGAACGCTAAAGGCCGGACCAGGCTTGAGAAACGCTTGTTGATAAGCATAAATACTGCCGGCAAGCCCGGTAAAAAATCCGCTTAGGGCAAAAGCGACGGTTTTGGACAACGTTGTATTAATGCCCACTGAATTTGCCGCATCTTCGTCTTCCCTGACGGCAACCAGCGAATACCCCAGCTTGGCATTAAGCACAAGATAGGTTACAAGAAGGGTCAAAATAAGGGTCCCCAACATCATATAGAAAAAGAAAAAGTACTGGCCTTTGATGGATAAGTCGAGCATGGGGAGATAGATACCGGAATTGCCTTCCGTTATTTCAAGATTCTGGACCAGCGCTTTCATCGCCTCGGCAACGCCTAATGTTGCAATGGCAAAATAATGCCCCCGAAGACGTAAAACAGGAAGGCCGATGAGAACGGCGAATAAAGCCGCGCCACCGCCGGCCGCCAGATAGGCGATGGCAAAATGCAGCCCGGCCTTTTCCATCAACACCGCCGTAATATAACCGCCAATTCCAAAAAAAACGACATTGCCGAATGAAGCGTATCCCGTGTAACCGCCGATGATGTTCCATGAACTGGCCATAATGGCAAACATCAGGATATCCGTTCCGAATCGGATGATAAAATTATTGCTGAACAAAGGAAACAGTATGACGAGCAGTAAAATGAGGCCGCATATCAAAACATACGGTAATGTTTTCTTGTCCATATTTAGTCTGCCCCTCCCAGAATCCCTTTCGGCCGGATGATCAAGACCAATACCAGAATTGTAAAACTGATCAAATTTGCATAGGTTGATCCAAACCAGTTGGTGCCAAAGGCCTCAGCGATGCCTAACGCCAGTCCTCCGATGATCGGGCCGAGCATGCTGCCCAATCCGCCGATGATGACGACCACAAATGATTTAAGGGTGAGTTCTCCGCCCATCATCGGGCTTATGGGAAAAAGAACAGACCAAAGGGTTCCGGCAGCACCTGCTGCTCCCACGCCCAGGCCGAAAGTTATGGCATATGTTCTGGCGACATCAACCCCTACAAGACGCGCTGCATCAAGATCCTGAGACGTTGCCCGTATAGATCGACCCAGGTTGGTCCGGTTCAATACGTAAAAAAATACGACACTGATGACAATGACCAGAAAAAAAGCTAGCAGGCGAATGGTTGGAATTGTTACCCAGTTCCCAAAGGAAAAGTTTGCGGCGCCGTAAGCAACCTTTACTTTTCGAACATCTGCGGTCCAAGATACCAGGGCGGCGTTGTTAATGAAAATTTCAATTCCGAAAGCAAGAATCAGGGTTATAAATGCACTGGCTCGAATGACGTAGTTGATTAAATATTTTTGAACCCCGTATCCGAGGACAAAGAGCAGTGCCATTGAAAAAACAAGGCTTACAAAAGGGTCCATTCCAAAAAACGAAAAGAGCCAGTAAGTTGTAAAGGCACCGAGCATGATAAAAGACCCATGGGCGATATTGATGATGTCCATCACGCCCCATATCAGAGACATTCCTATGGCCATCAAGGCATAAAGACCACCCATTAAAACACCGTTTACAAGTATTTGTAGCAGCATTGATATAAATCCTTCTGCAGGGTGCTTAAACCCGATAGAAATCCGGGAAGGATGTTTTTAGACTGTTTATCCTGGCGTTAAATTGTGTGACATTTCTCCATGTGAGTCTTCACATGATAAACCTTCCGGTTGAAAAAGGGAAGGAATATATTTTCCTCCCCTTTTTCAACTTTTTTTCAAGGTACAGTACCTATTCTTATTATCTCATTTTCCAGCTTGGAAAAGGATAGACGGGTTCTTTAACACCATTGGGATATACCTGATATATCTCACCGCCTAAAATTTGCAATACGACGCTGGTACCTTTTATCTGACCGTTGTCGCTGAACTGTACGCGTCCATAAATCGTACTCAGATTTGTAGCGGCAATGGCGGCCCTGACTTTTTCCTTATCCAGTGTTCCCGCCCGTTCAATGGCGTCTTTGAAAATCGCAACATCTGCAATACCGGAGGCGTTGTGATAATCCGGATCATAATTATATTTCTCTTTAAACAATTTAACAAATTCCTTTGTATCATTAAAAAGGTATCCTATAAAATTCATTTGTGTGGACCAACTGGCAACACCGTATATATATTCCGCATCCTTTCCGAGAGATTTTCGAAAATCGGCTTCAGAAGGCCCCACCGTCATACTGATGAGTTTTGGGCTGACATTGAGTTCTTTGGCTTGCTGGGTAAAATTAAGCGATTCTTCGGTGTGGCCTGCTACCAGGACAACCTCTACTCCCGTCGCCTTTATTTTGGTGAGGATGGAGTTAAAATCCGTGGCTGCTTCTGCATATTTTTCATGTAAAACCACGTTGAATCCCATTTCGTTGGCCAATTCGCTGGTTCCTTCGGCAACGCTCACATCAAATTTGTCATCCGCATATAAAATTGCGATGGTTTTGGGCGCTGGTTTAAATGTTTTCAGCATCTCCAAAGTGGATTTAAAATACTGGCCTGCAGGCGGAAGGGTCCCAAAAATATATTTGTTCCCCCTGCTGAATATTTTCCCGGAAGCACCGCCGCCTTCAATCATGGGAACTTTGTAACGCTGGGCAACAAGGCTGTCAGGGATGGTGATGCCGCTGGAATAGGGGCCCAGTAAGAAATCAACTTTATCCTCAGCAATGAGCTTTTCAACAAATTTTGAGCTTTTTGTCGGATCACTTTCGTCGTCATAGTAAACGATTTTCAACTGGTATGTATCGTTTCCTACCTT
>Ga0316576_10000790_pt1 | contig 15921 bp, 16 predicted proteins | sample S0NA_FD_203075 | JGI IMG/M metagenome (GOLD analysis project Ga0316576, IMG submission 203075) | Rhizosphere microbial communities from salt marsh grasses in Alabama, United States - S0-2_050615r3r5 | ecosystem: Host-associated > Plants > Roots > Rhizosphere | place: USA: Alabama | collected... | reverse complement strand
GGGAATGATCGAGATGGAGGCCGCGGCGAAGACTTCCGGGGCCCGGTTCGCCTACCTGAAGGGCGACCTCGTGATGCTCGAGTTCGCGCTGGTCCGCTGGGCGATGTCGTTGCTGCGCGAGCGCGGCCATGAGCCGGTCGTGCCTCCGGTCCTGGTCCGCGAGGAGGCCCTCTTCGGGACCGGCATGCTGCCCGGCGACCGCGACCAGATCTATGAGATCCCGAAGGACGAGTTGTACCTGGCCGGCACCTCAGAGGTGCCGCTCGCCTCGCTTCATGCCGGATCGATCCTCGAGGCCGACCGGCTCCCGATCCGCTACGCGGGCTTCTCGACCTGCTTCCGGCGGGAGGCCGGAGCGGCCGGGCGCGACACCCGCGGCATCTTCCGGGTACACCAGTTCGACAAGGTCGAGATGTTCTCGTTCGTCGAACCGGACCGGGCCGACGAAGAGCATGAGCGCATCCTCGCGATCGAAGAGGAGATCCTCTCCGGACTCGGCCTGCCCTACCGCGTCGTCGACGTGGCGGTAGGCGACCTCGGCAGCTCCGCGGCGCGCAAGTTCGACTGCGAGGCGTGGATCCCGAGCCAGGGCCGCTACCGCGAGCTGACCTCTTGCTCGAATACGACCGACTTCCAGGCCCGAAGGCTCGACTGCCGCTACCGGCCCGCGGCCGGGGCACAGCCGGCCTTCGCGAACACGCTCAACGGCACCGCCGTCGCCGTCGGGCGAACCCTGATCGCGTTGCTGGAGAATCACCAGCGCGAAGACGGCTCGGTCGAGGTACCGGACGTGCTTCGCGATCACGGTGCGCCCGAGACCATCGCCTGACCGGCACCTCCTGACATACTCGCCTGTCAATGAGCATGAAGCCGAAGCGTGTAGTCGTCTGCGACGACCACGAAATAGTCAGGGAGGCGCTGCGCGCCCGGATCGACTCTCAGCAGGACATGGAAGTCGTCGAGGAGGCGATGGACTCCGAGGCCGCGCTGACCGCAGTCGAGACGACGGGGCCCGATCTGGCCATCGTAGACATCGAACTGCCAGGCTCAGACGGCGTCATCCTGATCGGCAAGCTGCTCGCGAAGGAGCCGGACCTGGCGATTCTGGTCTTCAGCGCTCACGAACAGCCGGGGCTGATCGACCTCGTCGCCGAGTGCGGGGCGCGGGGCTTCGTCGGCAAGTCCGAGACTACGTCGGCGATAGTGCCGGCCGCCCGCGCCGTGCTGGCCGGTGAACTGCGGTTCCCGGCCGGGGTCCGGGTCGGAAGCGGGGCCGACGACGAGCTGAAGCGGTTGCGCTCGCTGACTCCGCGCGAGCGCGAGATACTCGAGCTCTTTGCGGGCGGGATGAGGGCTGACGGTGTCGCATCCGAGATCGGCGTCCAGCGGGCCACGGTCTATACGCACGTGAGGAACGCGATCCACAAGCTGAACGTCGACAGCCGGACGCAGGCGGTCGCCATCGCGACCCGGTACGCGTTCCTGGAGCACGAGCCGGAGACTTCCGGCTCGACCTGACCTGACCTACTCGGCCGAACCCTCGAACTCGAGGGCACAGCCGTTTATGCAGAAGCGCTGTGCCCCGGGTCCCGGACCGTCATCGAAGACGTGTCCGAGATGTGCGTCGCATGAGCGGCAGATGACCTCGATGCGCACCATTCCGAAACTGCGGTCTTCCCTCAGCTCCACGTTGGCCCGGTTCGCCGGCTCGGTGAAGCTCGGCCAGCCGGTGCCCGAATCGAACTTCGAATCCGACTCGAAGAGCTCGGCGCTGCAGCAGACGCAGTGGTACGTGCCGTCGTCGTGGTTGTCGAGGTGGGGACCGGTGAAAGGCCTTTCGGTCGCACCCCGCCGAGTCACTTCAAACGCCTGCTTCGAGAGGCGGTCCCTGTAATGCGACTCAGACCTTGTGGGATTTGATTCAGATTCGCTCATTGGCGGCCGCCTCTGTCGATTGGTGTCAGGGCCAATCCTAGCCACAGCGTTTCAGCTACCAACGCTTCTGCCTCTGGTACTGGCCTACGACGCCGGTTTGGCCCGATCCACCGAGTCTTCCGCCGCCGTTTCACCGGCTCTGGACCCAGGCCCGTAGACCATCAAGTCCCGGAGTGCTGGCTGTTGCCGCGGGCGACCGGACCGGCGTCGGCCGAGCCTGAAAGAGGTTGTCGGCCGCCGAGCGCGAATGCTCCGGAGCAAGCGATTTCGAGAGACGGTTTTCCATTGCGACTCAGATTTGGTGAGATTTGATTCAGGTTCGCTCATTGACGGCCGCCCCTGTTCGATTCGGATCAGGTGCGATCCTGGCCGCCGCGTTTCAGCTCCCAGTGTTTCTTGCTCTGGTGCTGATCCTGAGCACCGGCTTGACTCCGCCTGCGGTAGCTTCTGCCGCCGGTCCGCCGGCCCTTGGCGAAGGCCTTCAGACCGCTGGCCAGGGAGCGCCGCTGGTCGCCACACGAGGCGGTACCGGCGTCGCCCGCGCCTGGCAGAGACTGATCGCCCCCAAGCGTGTCTGCCCGCGTGAAAGCGATCTTGCAGGCAGGAGCCGGGCAATCAGGACGATGGTCTGCCTGACCAACTACGCGCGTTCCAGACGCGGCATCAAGCGACTGCGGACGGCCCGGGGCCTGAAAAGATCCGCATCGCGCAAGGCGGCCGACATCCTGCGCTGCGACGCCTTCTCCCACACCGCCTGCGGTCGTTCGTCGATCTGGTGGATCAGCAGGGAGTATTCCCGGCGGTGCCTCTGGGCCAGCGAGAACATCGCCTGGGGTCCCCGGTGGGTCAGCGGCGTGCGGCAGATATTCAAGGTCTGGGTCAAGTCACCCCCACACCTTTCCGCGATCCTCAGCAGGCGGTACAACGAGATCGGGATCGGGTTCCAGACCGGTGAGTTCAACGGGCGCCCGACCGCCAGGGTCTGGGTCCAGCACTTCGCCCGCCTCTGCTGAATCGCCGGGACCGGCCCTGAAGCTGGCTCGTATCCGGTACCGGAGGGCGGCTGCCTGGGGCGGACGGTCGGGCTTCACGGTTTAGCATGCCGATCAACGCACCCCGAGGAGACAGGAAATGGCTGACGAACCCGAACTCGACGTCCTGCTTAGTACCGAGCGCACCTTTCCGCCGCCACCGGATTTCGCGGCCGGGGCGCAGTGGAGCGACCCCTCCGTGTACGAGCAGGCAGCGGCCGATCCCGAAGGATGGTGGGCCGGCTGGGCCGAGCGCCTCGAGTGGATCGAGCCGTGGCACACCGTGCTCGACTGGAGCGACCCGCCCCATGCCCGCTGGTTCGACGGCGGCAAGATCAACGTCAGCGCCAACTGTCTCGATCGCCACGTGGAAGCGGGCAACGGCGACCGGGTCGCCTTCCACTGGGAGGCCGAGGACGCGGACGAGATCGGTGAAGACGGGCGAAAGGCGATCACCTACGACTGGCTTCTCGACCAGACCCAGCGATTCGCCAACGTGCTCAAGGGGCTGGGGGTCGGCAAGGGCGACGTGGTCGGGATCTTCATGCCGATGGTCCCCGAGACCGCGGCGGCGATGCTGGCCTGCGCCCGCATCGGTGCCGTCCACAACGTCGTCTTCGGCGGTTTCTCGGCTGCGTCGCTGAAAGAACGCATGGAGGTATCGAAGGCGAAGGCCCTGGTGACGGCCGACGCGACCCTGCGTCGCGGAGCGCCGATGCCGATGAAGGAGAAGGTGGACACGGTCCTCGGGGACCTGCCCGACCTCGAGCACGTGATCGTGGTCAACCGCTGCGACACCGGCTGCGAGATGGTCGCCGGCCGCGACGTCGACTGGCACGAATCCGTCGCTGCGGCGGAGCCGGTCTGCGAACCGGAGCCGATGGAATCGGAGGACCCGCTGTTCATCCTGTACACCTCCGGCTCGACGGCGAAGCCGAAGGGCATCGTCCACACGACGGGCGGGTACCTGACCCAGGTCGCGGCCAGCCACCGCATGGTCTTCGACCTGAAGGACGACGACGTCTACTGGTGCGCGGCCGACATCGGCTGGATCACCGGCCACTCCTACATCGTCTACGGGCCGCTCGCCAACGGCGCGACCTCGGTCATGTACGAAGGCGCACCCGACTATCCCGGCCGCGACCGCTGGTGGCAGATCATCGAGCGCTACGGGGTCACCATCCTTTACACGGCTCCGACCGTGATCCGGTCCTTCATGAAGTGGGGGGAGGAACTGCTCGCCGAATACGACCTGAGCACGCTGCGCCTGCTCGGTTCGGTCGGGGAGCCGATCAATCCGCGTGCCTGGCTCTGGTACCACGAGTACGTGGGCGGCGGCAGGTGTCCGATCGTCGACACGTGGTGGCAGACCGAGACCGGCGCGATCATGATCAGCCCGCTGCCGGGCATCACCACGACCAAGCCCGGTTCGGCAACGGTCCCGCTGCCCGGTATCGAAGCCGCGATCTTCGATGCCGAGGGCGAGCCGATCCCGGAGGGTGGCGGCACGCTCGTCCTGACCCGGCCGTGGCCAGCCATGGCGCGCACGCTGTACGGGGAGCCGCAGCGGTTCGTCGAGACCTACTGGCAGCGCTACGGCCCCGACACCTACCTGGTCGGAGATGCGGCCCGTATCGACGAGGACGGCTACGTCTGGATCGTCGGCCGGATCGACGACGTGATCAACGTCTCGGGCCACCGGCTCTCGACGATGGAAGTGGAGTCGGCCCTCGTGTCGAGCGACGGGGTGGCGGAGGCCGCGGTCATCGGGGTCCCGGACGACGCCACCGGCCAGGCCATCATCGGCTTCGTGACTCCGCAGGACGGCGTCGAGGCCGGCGAAGGGTTCACGGCCGAGCTTCGCGAGCACGTCGCGGAGAAGATCGGCAAGCTTGCCCGCCCCAAGCGCATCTACTACGCCGACGACCTGCCGAAGACCCGCTCGGGAAAGATCATGAGGCGCCTGCTCAGGGACATCGCCGACGGGAAGGAGCTCGGCGACGTGAGCACTCTCCGTGATCCGTCGGTGGTCGAGAAACTGTCGGCGCAGGTGGCCGACTCCAGTTCGGGTTGAACCAGGCCGGGGAGACCCTGGCCTCCCCCGATGGGCCTGCCCAGGTAGGCCTCAGCCGGGTCGTATCCCGCCGCATGCTCACGTTCTTCGTGATCGGCGACGTGCTGGGCGCAGGCATCTACGCGCTGGTCGGAGAGGTGGGCGCGAAAGTCGGCGGTGCGATCTGGGCGGCGTTCCTGCTCGCCCTCGCCCTGGCCGTGTTCACGGCCTTCGCCTATGCCGAGCTGGTCACCAAGTACCCGAAGGCGGCCGGGGCGGCCCTGTACGTGAACCGCGCCTTCCACCGCCCGTTCCTCACGTTCATGGTCGCTTTCGCGGTGGTCTCCTCAGGCCTGGCCTCGGCCGCAACGATCGCGCGCGCGTTCGGGGGCGACTATCTCTCGGCTTTCGTCTCCCTGCCGGTGGTCGGGGTCGGCATCGCGTTCATCATCGCGATCTCGCTGATCAACCTCCGAGGGATCCGCGAGAGCATGCGGTTCAACTTCGCGCTGACCTCGATCGAGGTCGCCGGCCTGCTGCTTGTCATCGCGATCGGTGCGGCGGCGCTGGGGGACGGAATCGGAGATCCGGGCAGGGCCTTCGAGTTCAAAGAGGGCAGCAGCGTCCTGCTCGCCCTGATGAGCGGCGCCGGACTCGCCTTCTTCGCGCTGCTCGGCTTCGAGGATTCGGTAAACCTCGCCGAAGAGACCCGCCGGCCGCGGATCGACTTCCCCTGGGCACTGTTCGGGGGGCTGCTGGTCGCCGGTGCGATCTACCTGGCGGTTACGGTGATCGCCTCGATGGTGGTCCCGACCGGCGTTCTGGCCTCCTCGGACGGGCCGCTGCTCGAGGTGACCTCGGTCGGGCCGCTGGCCGTACCCGACCGGGTGTTCTCGGCAATCGCCCTGTTCGCGCTGGCCAACGGGGCGCTGATCAACCTGATCATGGCCTCCAGGCTTCTCTACGGCCTGGCGGGTGAGGGCGTGCTGCCGACCGCGTTCGCGAACGTCCTTCCCCGCCGCCGCACGCCGTGGTTCGCGATCGCGTTCACCGCGTCGATCGCCTGTCTCCTGCTGCTGACCGGGGACGTCGGCGATCTCGCCGATACGACCGTTCTGCTGTTGCTGATCGTCTTCGCGACGGTCAACGTCTCGGTCCTGGTGCTGCGCCGGGAGAAAGTCCCGGAACCGCATTTTCGGTCACCGACGGTGATGCCGGTGATCGGGGCAGTCGTTTCGCTGGCCCTGATGACGACCAAGGACGCCGGGACTTTCGGTCGGGCCGCCCTGCTGCTCGGCCTCGGAGCGCTGCTGTGGGTCGTCACCCGGAGAGCAACCGCCTGATCATCACCGCCAGGTGCAGCGCGAGGGCCGTGTCGCCGTCCTTGAGGTCGACATCGAGGACCTGCTCGATCCGCGAGAGGCGGTGGTAGAGCGACTGTCGCTCTATCTCGAGCCGTTTCGCGGTCTCGGTCTTGCGTCCCCCGCAGTGCAGGTACACCTCGAGGGTCTCGAGAAGATCGCGCCCGCGCTCCCCGCCGAGATCCAGCAACGGCCCGAGCCGCTCTTCGCTGAACTCGACGAGCTCAGGGGTGCCTCGCATCGAGAGCAGGAGCTGGCCGATCTCGGTCCGGCTCGCGTCGTGCCAGGACCGCACCGGGCCGACCGCGCCCGCTTCGGCCGCCAGCCGCGCGCGGACCAGCGCCTCGGGCATCGCGGACCAGCCGTCGACAGCGGCTCCGATCGCCAGTGCGATGCTGTCGGGGTCCACCTCCTGTCGCCGAAGAGCCGAGGCGAAGCGCCTGGCGAGCCGCTGGCGGGAAGCCGTGTCATCGGGCCCGGAACCTTTCGAACCACGGTCGAGCACGCCGAGAATGCAGTTACCGCGGGAGCCCACCAGGGCTGGGCGGTCGGGCTCCGAGAGAGCCGACCGGATCGGTGCGATGAGCCGCGCCCAGGCCTGCTCGAATCCGCCCTCGGTCTCGCCCGCCCCGGGTCTCCAGACGGCCGCCACCGGGACCAGTTCACCGTGGCGACGGGGAAATCCGAGCGTCGCCGCACGTCGGGTCGCGGTCTGCGGGTCGATCAGGCCTCCCGCGAGTTCGAACATCAGGTTCCCCCGCGACCTGGCCCGGAGCTCGTCTTCCTCTCCCCCTCTCATCAGGCCCAGTCCGACCGCGACCGCGGCCCTCTCCATCGCGATCGGCGTGAAGCGGTCGAACTCGCTGCCGGCCTGGATCGCTATCACGCGCCCCCAGGTCCTCCGCCTCACGGTCACCGGCATGGCCACCGCCCCTTCGGCCTCGGCCGAATCGCGGTCGGACCACTTCAGACCAGACCACGAGTCGATCACCGAAGCCTCGGATTCGGTGGACGAGCTGTAGGCGACCAGTTCGCCGCGGGCGTCCTCCAGCACGACAGGATTCGAGATCTGCCGCGAGACCTCGGCCAGCACCGCCTCGGCGCCCGCGCCTTCGAGCACGATCCGGTCGAGGTTGCGGTGAAGTTCCTCGCCGCGCCGGGCGAGTGCGTAGCCGCTGTTCAGCAGCGAGCCGTTGACGGCCTGCGAAACCTCGACGAACCGGACACCACGCCGCAGCGCCAGCATCGGCAGACCCCGCTTCTCGGCCTCGTCGATCAGCGGCCTGGGCAGCTCACGATGCCAGGCGAAGCCGAGCTCGACCGCCACCCCGACCGCCCCCTCTGCCACGAGGTCGCGCACGAACCGCCGCTGGGCCGCCGCGTCAGATCCGATCGAGACCCCTGTGGTGAGGATCATCTCGCCACCGCGCAGCAGGTTTGCGACGTCGGGTACGTCGAGGCTGTGGACCCAGCGGACTTCGGCTCCGAGCCCGCCGCTGCCGGCGACGAGCTCCGGGAGCGCGGCCTTTACTACGGGAAGCTCGATGAATTCGGCGACCGTCAGAGCCGGGTCGGCCATGACCGTGTCTCAGCTGCTCCGCTTCTTGCGCTTGCGGCGCTCGACCTGGGGTGCGTCGCCCGGCTCGGGAGCCGATTCCGGCTCGAGGTCGGTGCGGTCTTCGACCGGCTCGCCGTATCCCTCGAGAACGGCGCCATCCGGCCCGCCGTCATCGGGACCGTCGCCTCCGGGGCCACCGTCGCCATCCGACTCTCCGCGGCGTCCGCCCTTCGGCCAAGGCATCGCCTCACCGGACGCCCAGGCCGGCGGCCTGCCCCCGGGGACCCATCCCGCGAACAGCAGACCGATGTAGATGAACCAGACCAGCGTGAAAAGAGTGAAGAAGACAAAGACCGCACCGAGCGCCATTCCGAGAGACCCCCAGAAGCGGGTCAACAGGCCTGTCCTCATGCCCCAAAGCGCGCAGTAGACGACAGCGATCGTGAAGCCGAGCAGGCCGGCCAGCCCGAGGCCCGTCTCGATGCCGGAGACCGAAGAACCCGTTCGGTCCTCACGCGCGATCTCGTCGCGGCATTCCTCGACCAGGTCCTCCGTGGTGGTCGCCTCTTCGTCTCCCGTCGCATCGGCGGCATCCTGCTCGTCCTGCTTGTCGGCGACGCAGGACTGGATCTCAGAGGCCGGTGTGTCCTTGAACTCGGTCGCCGCGTCGAGCACCGAAACCGCACTGAGCAGGCCGCCGAGCCCGAGGAAGATCGGGGCCACGATGATCACGCCGATCAGGCCGCGCCGGACCTGGGGCGAACGGGCCGAAGCCGCCTTGAACAGGTAGACGAGCGGAACGGTCAGCAGGAACCAGCCGATGCACTGGACGATGCTGGCGATGACCATCGCGCTGCGGTCCGAATCGACCTCGATCAGGCGGTCGGCGACGCCGGCCACGGTTCGCACCCCCGAAGCCGAAGCGCCGAACGAAGCGAGGATCAGCGCGACGCCGGCTACCGAGGCGATCCCGGCGATGAGCGCCCAGCGGCGCTCGCGTTCGAGGAATTGTTCTTTGCTGGTCATCGGCAGGGGTTCGCGATCAAAGTCAGGTGAGAGCTCCGGGCAAGCCTACCGTCTGGGAGGTGGAGGGCTCCCGGACTCCTCGGGGTCCTCGTCGCGCACCGGGTAGTACTCGTAGTCCTCGGGCTCGAGCAGCTTCGACACACGCTCGCCGACGGCAAGTACGAGGTCGAGCAGCGGAGCTGCCGCCGATATCACGGCCTCGAGGCGGCCTCCTGACTCTGAATCACCGTTGTCCATCACGTGGGTACGCTACAGCGACGATGCGCCCGGACCTGCCCACAGTCCCGCTCGAAGCCGGAGCGGGCCCCGACAACCCACCCTGCCCGGCCTGCGGTGAACCGCTATTCGCCTGGGTCGAGCTTCCGGTCGACACCGGACTGGCTCATCGCTGTGAAGCCTGCGGCCTCGGCGTCCTGAGCCGGACAGGAACTACAGCCGATGCGCTCGCCGATCTCGACCGCGGCGCCACCGGAGACGGAATCGTCTACGAGAACAAGGCCTCGCTCCAGTCGAAGCTCACCGGCGGGGCGTGGAGCGGTCTCGGTACCGGGCGCGCCTACCGGTTCACGCCCGAATCGATCCGCAGGCTGGTCGCGGGGCGCGACCAGGTCGTCGACGGATCGAGGTGGCTTCCCGGAGCGGGGATCCTGAGCATGTGGCAGAGCGGGATCAACATGTTCACCTTCGGCCACAACCTCGCGCTGGGCCGATACGGCCGCGCCCTCGCGACACCCGCCCGCAAGGCCTGGCGTCGCAGGCTCGACGTATTCATCACCGTGGTGCTGGCCGTACCCTCGATGCTCTTCGCGGTGCCGATCGAGCTGCTCGGCGGACTTTTCGGCCGCGGCGGCGCGTACAGGGTCCGGCTCAAGGTCCTCTGAGCAGGCCGGCCAGCCCGGACGGACCATCCCGCTCGGCGGCCAGCCGCTCGGATCCCGGCAGCCTCCTTGCCAGCGCATCGGCCGCCTCCACCAGCAGGGGAGGAGACGAGGGCGCCGTCGCAACCACGACCGGCACTTCGAGGCCGCCCGCCCGGCCGGGATCCAGCGGCCACGCGGGAACGGCGGGCAGCTCCACCAGGAGCGTATGCGCGGCACCGGGTCCGGGATCGGCATCGGCTCCGAGGCGCGCGGCACCGGCCCCGAGGGTGGGCAGTCCCCCGGACAGGAAGAGCTCCCAGACGCCGGCTTCGCCATCTTCAGCCGCTGCGTCCCGGATCGCCGCCACGTCGTCCGACATTCCTTCAGTCGCCTCGGTCTGAGTATCGAGTACGGGCGGCTCGAGCAGGACGGCGCGCTCCACCATGTCCGGCTCGGCGAGGGCCAACTCGAGCGCGACCACGGCCCCGAACCCGACCCCGGCCACATGCGCGATTTCGGCTCCCTGCTCGCGCAGAACCGCCGCCGTTGCGATCGCCTGCTCGGGGATCGACGTCTTCCGGTAGTCGACCGGCGCTGCCGAGCGGCCCCAGCCCGGGCGGTCGAAGGCGATCACCCGCCAGGTCTTCGACAGCTCCGGCACCACGGGCCGGAACCAGACCGAAGAGGTCCCGGTGGCGTGAACGAGCAACAGTGGCGGCCCTTCCCCGGCCGAGGTCGAATGGAGGTCTGAGTGGAGCTCGTTCAGCGCAGACCCTGGCGGGCTTCGCGCACCAGAGTGACCGCTTCCGGGAACACGATCCGGATCGCATCCCGCACCTGGATCGCCTGCTCGTCGGTGCCGCCGGTCAGCTCGAGCCGGTTGATGGCAGCCACGGTCATCTCGACCGCGAGCCGGATCGCGTTGTCGGCCCACGCGACCTGCTGCGAGGACTGCATCTGCTCGGCCATCTCCTGCATCCGGGCCCGAAGCTCGTCCGGGTCTCCGAACATGTCGAAAGGTGAACCTTCCATGACTGAAATGTAGCTGTTCGGTCGACGCGGGACGCCCAGCGTTGCGCGGCGCGCTCGTAGCTTCGGCCCATGAACGGTCACGGACAATCGCAACGCACCGCGGTGCGCCTCGATTCGGACGCGGGTTCTGCGGCCGTCGAGCAGACCGGCCTGGTCCTGCTTCTGGCGGGCACCGTTGCGCTGGCGGCGGCATTCGGGGTACTCACCGGCGGGGCGGGTCCGGGGCGCGGGCTGGGCAACCGCATCGCCGAGACGATCGCCTGTGGACCGCGGGCACCCGGGGTCTGCCGGCACCATCCCGCGGTCGAGGCCTATGGCTGGCCGATCGCCCGCGTCCTGAGGCGCCTGGCGCCGCAGCCGGTGGCCCGGACCGGTCCCGGCGGCGCCGGACTGGTCCCTGTCGACTTCCGCTACTGCCGGCAGGCCGGCTGCGCCGTGCCGATCGCGGGCGCCGACGGGCTGCGCCTCACGACTTCAAACCGGAGGATCACGGTCTTCACCGAGGTCGACGACCGCCGCGCCTCGGGAGCCGGGGTGAGACTGACCTGGTGGCTGTACCGACCGGGACTCGGCTGGGAGGCGCTGCGACGGACGGTCGGCCCGGCCGAGATCGAAGCCGCTTCCGGGACCCGCGTCCTGCTGAAGGACACGCCGATGCTGGTTCCGCTCGAGACCCTGGACGGGCGAAACCACGTCAGCTTTCCGGCAGCCGAGCGGCCGCCCTGGCAGTGGAGGGTCGCCTCCGCCCACGGCCCGCGGGCCCGCTGAGCTCGGCGGCCATAGGTCCGTGTCATTGCCGGGGTCCGTGCCGTTGCCGAAGTCCGCGTCGCGAGAATCGCGGGGGCGATCTGACAGCGAATGGGTGTCGAGTGCAGCCGAGGGATAGCCGGCCGGCGCCTGCTCCTTCACCAGACGGCGATGTGCTCTTCCATCACGCCGGCGGCCTCAGCCAGCTCGAGGCTGCCGGCTGCGCCGGCTGTCGCTCCGTCGCCCCCGGGGAGGCTTCCGGTGAAAGTGCCGAAGCGGTGCACGTAGTCCGACCGGATCAGGCCGAAGTTGTCGTGCCGGCGACGCTCGGCCCCCTCGACGAAACCGAAGTCGAGGCGGTCGCCGCCGAGAAAAGCGACGTTGTCGAGGCCCGTGAAGACGACCGGCTCGGGCTCGAAGGGCACCCCGGCGACCCAGACAGCCCGTTCGCTGCCGGAGATCGGATCGTTGATCCCGGCGGTCAGGTTCCAGGCGACGTCGCGGCCGTCGGCGGTCCTTCCGACTCCGGCGCTCCAGCTCCAGCGTGTGTGCCGGGCGTGATAGCCGGCCGACTGGTCGTCGACGCCCGGTCCGTCCACTTTCCAGCGGCGGCCACCGGCCTCGATCGTGCCGGCGAGCGGCACGCCGGCCCGCTTGCGGGTCCAGCCCCAGCCACGGCCGCTCGGGCAGACCGACTCGACCGCCTCGCTCTCGCCGATCCGCAGCAGCACGCGCACCGGGGCAGGGCCGCCGGAGCCCGCATCGACCTCGAGCCGGTCGCCTTCGATCATCAGCTCGGGCGGACCGGGAAGCATGCGCGTGTGACCGAGCAGCCGGCCCTGCTCGCGATCCCAGAGCGACCAGAACGTGGTCCTCGCCGGGCCGATTTCCGCCCAGGCGGCGCAGAACATCACCTCTTCACCGTAGTAGCCGACATATCGCCACCTCTTGCGGAGGTTGGCCCTGCTGACCAGTGGCATCGGGCCAGGCGGCAGGGGTAGATCGGGGCGATCAGCGCCCGGTCCCCGCCACGGCAAGCCGGCATGGCCGTCGACTTCCGCTCTGAGCCTGCCAATCAATCCGCTCACGTCCGGCTAGACTACCCCGCTGTGTCCGAGACCGCCAAGACAGAACCAGAAGACCTGACCGCCAGCTACGACCCGGCAGACGACGCGATGTGCTCGCGTGCCCGGGAGCGGTTCACCGCCGACCGGAACCGTCGCCTTCCGCGCCGCAAGGGCCGCCACGACACGCTGCCGAACTTCATCATCATCGGCGGCCTCAAGTGCGGGACGACCTCGATCCACCACTACCTAGGCCTGCATCCGGAGATCCACATGTCGAAGCCTAAGGAGCTCAACTTCTTCGCCGCCGAGCAGAACTGGGACCTCGGGCTCGACTGGTACCGGGGACGGTTCGACGACCGGTTCAAGGTCAACGGCGAATCGTCGCCGCACTATACGAACAGGCCCAGGTTCAACGGGGTGGCCGAGCGGATCCACGAGTACTGCCCCGATGCGAAGCTCGTCTACATGGTGCGCGACCCGATCAGGCGCATCCTCTCCCACTGGGTGCATGCGACCGGCGCCGGCTATGAGACCCGCGAGTTCGTCGAGACGCTGAACCTGCCTGACACCTCTTACATACACCGCTCGATGTACTGGATGCAGCTGCAGCCCTACCTGGAGAGGTTCGACCGCTCTCAGATCGAGATCATCACGCAGGAGGAGCTCGGCAGCGACCGCGAGGGCACGATGCGCAAGGCCTTCACGTTCCTCGAGGTCGACCCCGATTTCACCTCCGAGCAGTTCGACCGCGAGTGGGAGAAGTCCGCGGCGAAGCAGGAGGGCAAGTACCAGTTCATGGAGAAGCTGATCAAGCTCCCGGGATTCCGGTCCTTCGACCGCAACTTCGACCGGCTGCCGGAGTCGATGCGCTGGATGGTGGAGAAGGTCGTCCACAGCCCCGACAAGCCGCCCGCGCCGAAGCCCGAGATTCCCGATGACCTGATGGCGACGCTGAAGGGCCGCTTCCGCGAGGACGTTGCCGGTCTCGAAGCGTTCGCCGGGCGCAGCTTCGAGGGCTGGAACGACTACTCCTGACCGGCCGGTGGCGCCGGCCCGCTAGTTTGACCTCCATGCGCCGCCTCCTGCCCGAACCCGGAGAGACGACGGTCGGCGAGCTCCTGGCCGACTACCGGCCGTTCGAACAGGCCCACGGGGAAAGGCCGTTCGTCGCGGCGAACATGATCACGACCCTCGACGGGCGGGCCAGCGTGCGCGGCCGCTCGAAAGATCTCGGCAGCGATCTGGACTCGGAGTTCCTGCTGAAGCTGCGCCATCGTTTCGACGCGGTGATGGTCGGTGCCGGGACGATCAGGGCCGAGCGCTACGGGCGCATCGTGCGCGACGCCGAAGCAAGGGACCAGCGCAGACAGATCGGCCTCTCACCCGACCCGCTGGCGGTGATCGTGAGCGGTACCCTCGAGCTCCCGTTCGACGCCCCGCTGTTCACCTGCGGGGAAGGCGAGGTACTGATCTACACGAGCAGCGACCGGGAGGTGCCCGCGACCGAGACCTCGTTGCACATCGAGCGCATCGACGGCCCGGTCTCGGTTGACCGGGTGCTGGAGCACCTGAGGCGGGACTGCGGCGTTCGCGCGGTGCTCTGTGAGGGCGGTCCGAGGCTATTCGGACAGCTCGAGGCGGCCGGCGCGGTCGACGACCTGTTCCTCACCACCTCACCGGAACTGATCGGCGGAGAGCCTTCCCCACGAATTCTCGAGGGCGCCCTGGTCGAGCCCAGCCTGAAACGGCTGGAGGAATTGCTCGAGTACGAAGGCGAGCTGTTCGCCCGCTATCGGCCGCGGCGATAGCCTGCCCCTCATGGACTTCGAGCTAGGCAACGAAATAGAGGAGCTCCGTGACCGCGTAAGGGCGTTCATGGACGAGCACATCTTCCCCCGCGAGGACGAGCTGCACGAGGCGCTCGACAATGAGGTCGGGCCGGGCGTCCCGTACCCGGAGGCGCTGGTCGAGATCCGGGCCAAGGCGCGCGATGCCGGTCTCTGGAACCTGTTCATGCCCGGCGACGAGTACGGCGTCGGACTGAACAACTGGCAGTACGCGATCCTCTGCGAAGAGATGGGCCGAAGCCCGGCGGTCGCGCCCATGGCCTTCAACTGCGGCGCCCCGGATACCGGCAACACCGAGATCCTGGCCGAGCATGGCAGCGAGATGCAGAAGGAGCGCTGGCTGAAGCCACTGCTCGACGGCGACATCCGCAGCTGCTTCTCGATGACCGAGCCGGAGACGGCCGGCTCGGACCCGACCCTGCTCGCGGCATCGGCCGAGCTGAAGGACGGCGAATGGGTGATCAACGGCCGCAAGTGGTACACGAGCGGACTCAACGGCGCCGACCTCGCGATCGCCATGGTCCTGACCGAGCCGGACGGCAATCCATACGCCCGGGCCTCGATGATCTGCGTACCGGCCGACGCTCCGGGTTTCAAGCCGCTGCGACCGATATCCGTCATGGGTCACTCGGCCGGCCCCGGCCACTGGGAGGTGCTCTACGACGACTGCCGCGTGCCGGAGGAGAACATGCTCGGTCCGCGCGGCGCCGGATTCCTGATCGCCCAGGACAGGCTCGGCCCGGGCCGGATCCACCACTGCATGAGGGCGATCGGATCGGCCGAACGGGCGCTGGAGATGATGTGCCTGCGCGCGGCCGACCGAGAGGCGTTCGGCGGACCGCTGGCCGAGAAGCAGTTCGTCCAGGACTTCATCGCCAGATCGCGGATGGAGATCGACCAGGCGAGGCTGCTGACCCTGAACGCCGCCTGGAAGATGGACACGGTCGGCAAACGTGCCGCGCGCCAGGAGATCTCGATGATCAAGGTGGTCGCCGCGAACATGGTCATGGATGTGCTCGACAGGGCGATCCAGGTCCACGGCGGCCTCGGCGTCTCCGATGACACGCCTCTGGCCATGATGTGGCGCTTCAGCCGGATGCTGCGCCTGGCAGACGGACCGGACGAGGTCCACAAGATGGTGATCGCCCGCCGCGAGACCGGCCGGCAGGTCAAGAAGCGAGAGGCGGCGGCGGGCTGAGCTCAGCCCAGGCGGTCGATGGCCGCCGAGGCGGCGTCGGCGAGAGTCTCGACGGCAGCCTCGAACTCCTGTCCGCCTTCGCGGGCGTCCTCTCCGTACCCGCCGCTTCTGAACCGGGAGAGCACCCCTTCGACGATGACCGCGAGCTTCCAGTAGCCCAGCGCGACGAAGTAGTCGAGTCCGGAAACGTCCCTGCCCGACACGTT
>Ga0316576_10000789_pt1 | contig 15927 bp, 17 predicted proteins | sample S0NA_FD_203075 | JGI IMG/M metagenome (GOLD analysis project Ga0316576, IMG submission 203075) | Rhizosphere microbial communities from salt marsh grasses in Alabama, United States - S0-2_050615r3r5 | ecosystem: Host-associated > Plants > Roots > Rhizosphere | place: USA: Alabama | collected... | reverse complement strand
TCGAGCTCGTCCGGGGTGACCAGCAGCGGCCCGATGCTGGTGGCGAAGTCCTTGCCCTTGGCCGGACCGAGGCCGACCTTCATCTCCCGGCGCTGCACGTCGCGCAGCGACCAGTCGTTGAGCACCGTGTAGCCGGCGATGTGGGCCTCCGCCTCCTCCACGGGGATGTCCCGCCCCGCCCGGCCGATGAAGCAGCCGATCTCCAGCTCGAAGTCCAGCCACTCGCCGTGAGCCGGCGCGACCAGCGGATCGTCCGGGCCCAGCATGGCGGCGGGGTTCGAGAAGTAGAACACCGGCAGCTCGTACCACTCGGGCACCATCTCCAGCCCGCGCCGGGCGCGCGCCGTCTTCACGTGGGCCTCGAAGGCGTAGAAGTCGCGGAACGACGGGACCGGGCAGATCGGCGGGCCGAGCTCGACCTTCCCCAGGGGCACGGCCCGTCCGACGCCGAAGCGGGTGCGGCCCGCCCCGTCCAGGGCGTCCGCCAGCCGGGTCGGCCCCAGGGGGCCGGGGCCGACGGAGCTCGCCAGGGGCATCACCCTGTCGCCGAGGACGAAGCCCGCCTCGAGGGAGCCCCCCGCTTGCCTGTAGTTACAGAGTCTCATGGGCGGGCACTTTCCAACGCATGCCAGGCGTCCGCAAGGGCGAAGCCCGGCCGGCGGCGCACTACAGGTTCCCGCGGCGGGCCTGCTCGGCCTCGATGGCCTCGAACAGCGCCTTGAAGTTGCCCTTGCCGAAGCCCCGCGCGCCCTTGCGCTGGATCACCTCGTAGAACAGCGTCGGGCGGTCCTGCACCGGCCTGGTGAAGATCTGCAGCAGGTAGCCGCTCTCGTCGCGGTCGATCAGCACGCCCAGGGGCTGGAGCCGCGAGAGCGGCTCGTCGATGGGTCCCACCCGGTCGAGCACCGTCTCGTAGTAGGCGGCGGGGGCCTCGAGGAACTCCACCCCCTGCTCCTTCATGCGGGTCACGGTGGCGATGATGTCGTTGGTCAGCAGCGCGATGTGCTGGGCGCCCGCGGTTTTGTAGAAGTCGAGGTACTCCTGGATCTGACTCCGGCGCTTCCCCTCGGCCGGCTCGTTGATCGGGAACTTGACCACGTGGTCGTCATCGCTCATCACCACGCTCTGCAGCGCGCTGTACTCGGTGCTGATGTCCTTGTCGTCGAAGGTGATGTAGCGGTGGAAACCGAAGACGCGGCGGTACCAGTCGGCCCACTCGTTCATCTTGCCCAGCTCCACGTTGCCGACGATGTGATCGACGAGCACCAGGCCGCAGCCCGGCTCCTCGACCCGCTGCTCGGCGAAGCCGGGCAGGAAGGGCCCGTGGTAGCCCCGCGCGTCGACGAAGCTGTGCAGGGTGTCGCCGTAGGTGTGGATCGCCGCCCGGCGCACCGCCCCGTTCGCGTCGCGCTCGTCGCGGGGCTCCACCGCGGGTCGGGCGCCGCGCTCCACGGCGAGGGCGAAGGCGGCGTCCACGTCCTCCACGGCGAAGGCGATGTCCCGCACCCCGTCGCCGTGGCGCGCGATGTGCTCGCTCACCGGCCCCCCCTCGTCGAGCGGCGAGGTGATCACGAGGCGGATGTCGTTCTGCCCGAGCAGGTAGCTCGCCCGGTCGCGCTGGCCGGTCTCCAGCCCGGCGTAGGCGAGCTGGGACATGCCGTAGGCCTTGCGGTAGAAGTAGGCCGACTGCTTCGCGTTGCCGGCCCAGATCTCCACGTGGTGGATCCCCCGGAGCGGGATCGGGGTCGGCCTGTCGTCTCTGCTCTCCGCCATCGCGGCTCCTCCCTCGTGTCGGTGGGCCAAAGGATAGCGGAATCCCGGGGCCTGTCACGCGGCCCGGGGCGGCTCGAAGCGTTTGCGCCCGTCAGGGCAGGCCCAGCTTGGACTTGATCTTCGCCTCGAGGTCGGTCTGGCTGTAGCCGTAGGACTTGTCCAGGACCTTGAGCGTCTTCGCGTCGAGGATCATGTTCACCGGCGTGACGCCCGTGGTGTTGTAGACGATGCTCTCGGCGTCGACGTCGATCCCCACGGCGCCCTGGGCGTTGTAGGCCTTGATCCAGGCGTCCAGCAGCTGGACCGTCGGGGGCTCGCCCGGGCTGTCCGCGTCGAAGAGCACCTGGAAGATCGCGAGCCCTTTCGGGCCGTAGCTGGCGCGAAGGCTGGCGAGGTGCTGGGTCTCCTGCTTGCAGGGGCCGCACCAGCCCGCCGAGAGGTTGAACAGAATGATCTTGGCCTTGCCGGCGAGATCGGACAGGCGGAGGATTCGGAGCTTCTCCCCGCCCAGCGAGCCATCGTCGTCGCTGTCGAGGTAACCGACGGTGGCGAAGTCCTCGACGACGTCGCCCTCCTCGCCGATGGGCGAGACCGTGACGCAACCGGCCATCTGCTTCAGCTGGCTGTCGTAGTGGGGCACGCACTGCTGGTCCGGCGGGCCGACGCTCACGCAGTCGTAACCCGACGGGCAGCTCGCGGAGCTGCAGTCCTGGCCGCAGAACCGCTCCTGGGTGAAGGTGTTCAGCAGGCAGAGGCCAGGCGACGCGCACTCGCTGTTGTGGCAGGGCTCACAGAGCGACCCGTCGCCGTCGCAGGCGCCCGACTTGTGCACGCAGGCGTGCTTGCCTCCACCCACGTCACGGCACTCGGCGAAGCGCGGACACTCCGTTGACCCGGCCGTGCAGGGGCGCGAGCAGGCGGTCTGGCCGCCCTGCTTGATGCACAGCTTCCCCGCGCCGCAGCTGGCGTCGTGGTAGCAGCGGCTGCAGAACAGCCGACGGATGCAGCGCCGCTGCCCCGCGTCCCCGCTGCACCGGTACGTCGGCGGGCAGTCCACGTCGGTCTGGCACGCGGCCGAGCAGTAGGCGTGGGCCCAGCTCACGCCGCCCACACAGCTCGTGCCCGTCGGGCAGACGCCGCTCACCGCGCAGGACTGACCGATCCCCGCCGGGTAGGCCGGGGCGTGGCAGAACAGCCGGACGCCGTCGTCCGATGTGCACTCCTGCCCCGTCGCGCAGTCCGCCGGGACAGCGCACCCGAGGGCACATGTCCCGCCGTAGCACACGCCGCTCTGGCAGTCGCCGTCGCCGCCACACGCCGCCCCCGCGCTCTTCGTGCCGCGGGGACCGTCGGCCACCGGTCCACCATCAAGCCCGCCGTCGCCGGCGCTGGCCTTTGGGCCGTCGTCAGAGCAGCTCCAGAGCAGCGTGCCGGCGAGCAACAGCAGGGCGGGGTGTCGTATTGTTCGCTTCATCCTGGGTCCTTTCCACGGCCCCGCTCCAGCAAGCGGCGTGCCCGAACGCCTCCGTGCCGGCATTTCGGGGGGTTGGGCGCGCAGGATGCGACAGCTGGGTGTGTCGAGTGGCCACCGAGCGCGGCCTCGCTTTACGCGTCGGCGGTTGTTCTGCGACAATCCGATCCAGACATGCGCTTCTGGCCCTGCATCCCGCTGCTGCTCGTCGGCGCGCCGGCCCTGGCGCGTTTCGAGCCGGTGCTGCGCAGCGAGGTCCCGGCCCTCGAGCAGCGCCGGGCCCGGGTGTATGTGGTCCGCCCCTGCAACGTCTACCCGGTCGACCCCGCGCAGCGGAAGGAGGCGCGCTACAAGCGGCTGCTCCCGGGCGACGCGGTGAAGGTCAGCCCGGGCAAGCGGCCGGTGCCGGTCTCGCTCGTGGCCACCGCCGACGACGGCGTGGCCTACCGGGTCAAGGTCGATTGCCTCGCCAGGGTCAGGCCCGACTACAGCTACCGGGGCAAGGGGAGCTTCAAGCAGCTCTACCACGGGCTGGTCCGCGACCTGCCGCGCCTGATGGACATCTACGTCAAGCTGATGGAGAAGCACGCCTTCCACATCCCCGTCACCGACCCCACGACGGGCAAGCTGAGCGACGACTGGAACCGCGCCGACGCGATCCGCGATCAGCTCCGCTGGGTGCGGGGCCAGTACTTCTCCATGGCCTACAGCGGGCGCTCGGAGCGCACGGTGCTGCGCAAGGAGGCCGACTGGATCACCAGGCGGGGCGAGGCGTTCATCCGCGGCTTCTCCGGGGACGCCGAGCCCGGGGTCAAGGAGGAGCTGAAGAAGATCTACCTCATGCTGAACCGGCTGGACTCCGTCCCGGGGACCTGCGGCCGCCTGTGGCGGCTGCAGGACCAGCTGGAGAAGCTCAGGCGGGACGACGCGCGCTACAAGGACCTCGAGCCCGCCCACCGCGAGCGGCTGAAGAGCGAGGACATCGCCAAGCTGCACGCCAAGATGGGCGAGCTGCGCACCAAGCTGGCCACCACCGTGGTCGAGGTGCGCACGTCGTTGATGGCCCTGGGGATCAAGGTGAGGTGACGCGATGCGCACGTTGACGACGATGGCGGCGCTGGCGCTGCTCGCGGGCTGCACCGGCGAGACACCGACCCCGCGCGACGCGAGCCAGGCGAGGGACGGCGCGGGCCGGGACCGGCAGATCGTCGACCTGCCCCTCACCGACGGACCGAAGATCACGGACGGCGCGACCCGCGACGGGCCGGTCACGCCCGGCGACTCCAGCCCCGCGCCGGACAAGGGCGACGCCTTCCCCCCGGTGAGCGGCAAGGCGACCTACTACGACGCCGACGGCAGCGGCAACTGCAGCTTCCCGGCCTCGCCCCAGGACCTGATGGTCGCCGCGCTGAACACGCCGGACTACAACGGATCGCAGAGCTGCGGCGGCTGCGTGCTGGTCCAGGGGCCCTCGGGCAGCGTGACCGTGCGCATCGTCGATCGCTGCCCCGGCTGCAGCCAGGGGCACATCGACCTGTCCAAGCAGGCCTTCGCCAAGATCGCCGACCTGGCGCTCGGGGTCGTGCCGGTGACCTGGCAGTTCGTGCCCTGCACCGTGCAGGGGCCGCTCCGCTACCACTTCAAGAGCGGCTCCAACCAGTGGTGGAGCGCGATCCAGGTCCGCAACCACCGCTACCCGGTGAAGACCCTCGAGGCCCAGGTGGGCGGCTCGTTTGTGGCCATCAACCGCGAGCTCTACAACTACTTCGTCTACAGCGCGGGCCTCGGCCCCGGGCCCTACACGCTGCGGGTCACCGACGTGCTGGGCCACGTGCTCACCGACACGAACATCCCCTTCCAGGAGAACCAGGAGGTGCCCGGCGCGGCCCAGTTCCCGCCGTGACCGGCTTCGCTGACGCTCCGGGTTGACGGCGGACCGCCGCGGTGCACACTTTTCGGATACGCGGAGCGGAGAGCGTGACGAGGGGCCGGGAGTTGAGCGCCGGAGGAACAATTGCACCACGACCTCAGTCACTTCAAGGACCTCGTCGACCGTCTCTTCGACGGGGTCTACTTCATCGACCGCGACCGACGGATAACCTACTGGAACCGGGCGGCCGAGACGATCACCGGCTACACGAGCGAGGAGGTCGTCGGCAGCCTGTGCCGTGACGACCTGCTGATCCACGTCGACGCCGAGGGCCGGAGCCTCTGCGGCTCCGAGTCCTGCCCGGCCCTGACCGTGATGCAGCGGGGCGAGGAGCGCGAGGCCGAGGTCTTCGTCCACCACAAGCGCGGGCACCGCCTGCCGGTGCAGACCCGCATCGTCCCGCTGCGTGCCGGCGACGGGCGGGTGACCGGGGCGATGGAGATCTTCCGCGACAACTCGGCCCTCGCCAGCATGCGCGAGCGGTTCAGCGAGCTGGAGCACCTCGCCCTCATCGACCCGCTGACGGAGATCGGCAACCGGCGGTACCTGGAGATGCACGTCCGGTCCCGGCTGGACGAGATGGAGCGCTACGACTGGCGCTTCGGCCTGCTGTTTTGCGACATCGACAAGTTCAAGGCGGTCAACGACACCCACGGACACCAGGCCGGGGACGAGGTGATCCGCATGGTGGCCCAGACCCTCGCCGCCTGCATCCGCCCCTTCGACTTCGTCGGCCGCTGGGGCGGCGAGGAGTTCATGGCCATCATCACCCGGGTCGAGCGCTGGCAGGTCCTGGCCATCGCCGAGCGGCTCCGCACCCTGGTGGAGCAGGCGGTGATCTCGAGCGACGTCGATCCGATCCGCGTGACCATCTCCATCGGGGCCACGCTGGCCCGCCACGGCGACACCCAGGGCGGGCTGTTCGACCGCGTCGACCGCATGCTCTACCGCAGCAAGGCCGAGGGGATGAACCGGGTCTCCATCGAGGAGTGAACGGACCGCCCTTTTTGCCTCGCCCTCGGACGCCGAGGGGCATACGATGGCTGCACTCCAACCACACGAGGTGATCTATGAGAGCAGCGGTCTTCGTGGTCGCGTCCATCGCAGCGGTGTCGCCGGCCTCGGCCCGCCCCCGCCCCGTCCCGATTCCGGCGGTGATCGTCGACGCGCGCCGGTGCCAGACGCACCTCGTCGGCGACCGGCGCGCCGCGTGCACCGAGTGCACGCGAAACAGGGGACAGTTCCACACCCAGGGCATCAAGGGGCCCGGCGTCTGCCGGGGCCAGGCCGCGCCAGACCGCCCGGCCCCTCCGCCCGCCCCTGCCGTCCACGGCTGGATCGTCGGGCCGGAGCAGTGCGGCCCGATCGAGCGCCCCGACAAGCGCCGCCGCTGCCAGCAGTGCACCCGCGGCGGTGGCCGCTACCTGACCCTGGGCGAGGGGTGGGGCTACTGCAAGCCCAAGCCCGGTGAGCCCTCCCCGATCTGGATCGTCCGTGCGGACCGGTGCAACGCCATCGAGCGCGTCCCGAAGCGTCGCCGCTGCCAGCGCTGCGTTGGCGATGGCAACCGCTACCTGCCGCAGGGCGACGGGTGGGGCTACTGCAAGCCCAGGCCCGCGCACACTCCGAGGCCGCCGACTCCGCCGCCGCCGCCGCCGCCGCCGCGGGAGGTCGCCTGGGCCACCGGCGCGGATCAGTGCAGCTCCGCCGACCTGCCCCGGCAGATGAAGCGGCGCTGTCAACGGTGCGTGCGCAAGGGCCACCGCTTCACCCTGGACGGCTCCAACAGGTGCGAGCCCGCGGCCCCGCCGCCCCCGCCGCGGCGCCCCCCGCCCCCTCCGCCCCGCGAGGTCGCCTGGGCCACCGGCGCGGATCAGTGCAGCTCCGCCGACCTGCCCCGGCAGATGAAGCGGCGCTGTCAACAGTGCGTGCGCAAGGGCCACCGCTTCACCCTGGACGGCTCCAACAGGTGCGAGCCCGCGGCCCCGCCGCCCCCGCCCCCCCCACGGGGCATGGCCACGAACGTCGAGGAGTGCGATCGCGCGCTGCCTCCCCCCAGACGTCGTCGCTGCCACGAGTGCGTGCAGAAGGGCGGCACCTACAGCCTGGCGGGCAAGGGCAACTGCCAGAGAGCGCGGCGCCGACACCGCTGATCTCCGAGCTCCCTTGTCGCGCGGCGGCCACACGGGGTAGACCTTGCCCATGACCCGCCGCGTGCTCCACCTGCTGTCGCAGCGCCCCTCCCTCACCGGAAGCGGGGTGACCCTCGACGCCCTGGTGCGCCACGCCGCGCGCGCTGGCTGGGATCAGTGGGTCGTGGTGGGCACGCCCGACGACGACCCGCACCCCGCCGTGGGGGGGCTGGCCCCTGAGCGAGTGCGGCCGCTCCGCTTCGGCGGTGAGGCCTTGCCCTTTTCCGTACCGGGGATGAGCGACGTGATGCCCTACCCCTCGACGCGCTTCTCGGCGATGACGGCGGAGCAGCTCCGGCGCTACCGCGACGCCTGGCGCGCCCACCTGACCCGGGTCATCGACGAGGTCCGCCCCGCCCTGATCCACGCTCACCACGTCTGGATCCTCTCCGGGCTGATCAAGGACGTCGCCCCCGATCTTCCGGTGGTCGTGCAGTGCCACGCCACCGGGCTACGGCAGATGGCGCTCTGCCCCCACCTGGCCGAGGAGGTTCGCCGCGGGTGCGCGCGCAACGAGCGTTTCCTCGCGCTCCAGCGGGGCCACGCCGAGGCCCTCGCCAGCGCGCTGGCGCTGGAGCGCCACCGCGTGCACCAGGTTGGCGCGGGGTACCGTGACGACCTGTTCCACATGCAGGGCCGGCGGCGCGCGCCGGCCAGCCTGGTCTACGTCGGCAAGTACAGCGCAGCCAAGGGGCTGCCCTGGCTCCTCGACGCGCTGGAGCGGCTGCCCGGGGTGCGGCTCCACGTCGCCGGCAGCGGCGCGGGCGCCGAGGCCGACGCCCTGCGACGCCGGATGGAGGGACTCGACACGGTCGAGCTCCACGGACAGCTGTCCCAGGAGGGCCTGGGCGATCTGCTCCGCCGGGCGGCGGTCTGTGTCCTGCCCTCGTTCTACGAGGGCGTGCCGCTCGTGCTGGCCGAGGCCCTGGCCTGCGGCTGCCGGCTGGTCGCCACCGCGCTGCCCGGCGTGCTGGACCAGCTGGCCCCCCACCTCGGGGCGTACCTGGAGCTCGTGCCCCTGCCGCGGCTCGAGGCGGTGGACCGGCCCGTGGCCGCCGACACTCCGGCCTTCGTCGACGCCCTCGCCGCGGCGATCCGCGCCGCGCTCGCGCGCGGCCCCCTCGCGCCGGACGACGCCCTGGAGCGGGCGCTCACGCCCTTCACCTGGAGCGCGGTGTTCGCCCGGGTGGAGCCGGTCTGGCTCGAGCTGCTCGCGGGTCAGCTGTCGGTGACCCAGGACCGGAGCATCGTGTAGCGGCGCTCCACCACCAGGCCCGCGCCCGTGAAGCGCGCCTCGAGCACGACCCAGTCGCTGATGCGGTGGCTGGCCCGCACGCGGAGCGTCGCCCGCCCCTCGCCGTCCGCGCCGTGGTCGACGAACGGGTCCGGTCCGCCCGCGGCCTGCCACGCCTCCCAGTCCGCTGGACCCAGGGCCCGACCGTCCGGTCCGGCGAACTCCACGGTCGCGCCGGTCCGCTGCGCCAGATCGAAACAGATCCGGGCCGGGTGGCGCCCGTCGCCGCTGGCCAGCGCGGAATCGAGCTGCTCGAGGAAGCGCTCCAGCCTCACGGAACGAGCGTAGCACAGTCGAAAACCGCGAGTTGCGCCGCGACGTTCCAACGTCAGACCTGTCGCCAGCACGCGGGGCTTGAATGCCCGCAGGGGGATCACTAGTATGGATCGGCCTTCAGAACCAACCGAACACCGACAGGAGGGACCGTGGAAGGGACTGCGAAATCGGTGGGTATTTCTCCCCCCCAGAGCGCGATGACCTCCGGCGAGCGGGGCAAGACCTACATCGCTGACGAGGTGATCTCGATCATCGCCCGCATCGCCGCCGAGCAGGTGGAGGGGGTGCACCAGATCGGCGACTCCAACCTGCGCGGCATGATCGCCCGACTGGGCCGCAGCAAGGGCATCGAGTCCGAGGTCGGCCTCAAGGAGGCGGCCGTGGACATCGAGGTGGTCGTCGAGTACGGCTACCCGATCAAGCAGGTCGCCGAGGCGCTCCGCAGCCAGATCATCGACAACGTCGAGCTCATGACCGGGCGCAAGGTGATCGAGGTCAACGTCCACATCGTCGACGTGTACATCCCCAAGGTCGAGAAGCGGACCAAGCGACAGCTGGAGTAGGTCGATGAGCGCGGAGACGACTCGGACGCGGACGCTGGCTGCAGCCCGTCCGCAGGGTTTCGTGGTGGACAGGATCATCGTGGGGATCCTGTTGCTGATCACTGCCATCGGCGCCGCGGCGGTGTTTCTCGCCGCCCTCGGTCTGTTCCGGCTCGCCGACGTGCTCCCCGAGGCCGGGCCGGCGCTGGAGGACGCGGTCCTGATGCGATCGCTGCCCCTGGGGCTCGGCCGCGTGGCGGCGGGGGCGTCCGCCGCCGTGGTCGGGCTCCTGGCGATCGTGCTCCTGCTCCGGCGCATCGTGCCGACCACCTCCCGGAAGACGACGGAGCACCACGTGCTCTCCGCGGACGATCTCGGGCTGGTGTTGATCGACAGGCGCGGCGTCTCCGCGGTGGCCGAGGCCGCTATCGAGCGCGTCCCCGGCGTGGTGCAGGTGAACGTCCGGGTGCTGGGCGGAGGCACCTCTGCCGTGCGACTGGTGGCGCAGACCTGGGCCCACACGGGCGCGGACCTTCGCCGCCTGGGCGACGAGGCGCGGGAGCAGGCGCGGCAGGCGGTGGAGCAGCTCGTCGGCCTCGACGTGCACGACGTGCTGGTCCGGCTCCACGTGGTGCCGATGGAGGACCTGGACCGCGTGGTGGAGTGACGGTGGGACTGGCGCGACGCGACAGGTGGAGCTGGGTGCGCGAGCTGGAGCGACCGCGGGAGGGCCGGCTGCTGGCCGGAGTCTGCGCCGGCCTGGCCAGCGGGCTGGTGATGGAGGTCACCCTGCTCCGCCTCGCGTTCCTGCTGCTCGCCCTGGCCAGCGGGATCGGCGTGTTGCTCTACCTCGCGCTGTGGGTCCTGCTGCCCCGGGAGGACCTCGCCCCGGGCTCCGGCCTCTACCGCGACGTCATCCGCGCCAACCTCACGGCCATGGGCAAGGACGTGCAGCACACCGCCTCGGCGGCGAGGGCGGCCTGGGCGCGCGTCGACGAGGCAGACAACCGCCACCGGCAGGGCTGGCCGAGGCCCCTGAGCCGGCGCTGGATCGCCATCGGCCTCATCGGCGGTGGGCTCTTGATTTTCCTCTACTCCCTCGGCGTGTTCGCCTGGCTGGGGTTTGGGCGTAGCCTCGGCCTCGCGCTCGCCGCCCTCGGTGGCGCGGTGCTGTTCAGCCGCGCTGTTGACCTGCGCAGGAGGTGACCGGCGTGGCACGGTTGAAGCTGGCGAAGAAGACGAAACAGGGCAGCCGCGGCACGGTGATCGCGGCGATCGCCGGGTTCGCCGTGCTCTGCGGCCTGTTGCTCGTGATCGGCGCCCCCGGCCTGCGCTGCGGCGAGAGCAGGCAGGAGGCCGCGGCGCGAGCCGTGCTCTCGGCGCTCAAGGCGATCAACAGGGCGAGCCAGGATCTGGAGTCGGGCAACTACGGCAACGCCAGGGTCCAGGTGCAGTCGGCCCAACAGGCGTTGACCGGCGCACTGACCGAGCTCCAGGCGGTCCCAAAAGAGCCGTGACGACTTGAAAACCGCGCCGGCGCAGGGCTGCTGGCGCACGAACCTTGGGGTCCCCACGCGGACTCGGGCCGCGTGGGGCGAGACACTTGGAGTGCAACGATGACCGACAAGAAACAGGGCAAGGAGACGGTAACGATCGAGGAGGTCCCGCACAGCGGCGACCAAATCGGCGGGAAGATCGAGATGTCCGAGGACGTGGTCGCCACCATCGCCGCGCTGGCCGCCCGGCAGGTCGCGGGGATCCACGCCCTGGGCCGTTCGCGGTTCATCTCCTTCGGCGAGAACCTGACCCGCGGCGTCGGCGTGGAGGTCGGCACCAAGGAGGCGGCCCTCGATCTCGAGGTGATCATCGAGTACGGCACCAACATCCGCGAGGTCTCCGCCGAGCTGCGTCGCCGCATCGCCACCGAGGTCGACAGGATGGCCGGCCGCAAGGTGGTCGAGGTCAACATCAACGTGGTGGGCATTCACCTGCCGGAGGTCGAGGAGAAGAAGAAGGAGCCCGAGCGGCAGCCGCGGGTGCGCTGACCGCTACTTGGGAGGGAAATTCTTGCAGAGATCGACGTAGAGGTAGTCGTAGAGGAGCCAGCCGTTCACGTCGTAGGACAGGCAGACCTGCCCCTTCTCGCTGCCCGGCATCGAGGAGATCTGCCAGTCCGGCCTGTAGATCAGCTGGAGCGTCCCGCAGGCGCAGACGTCCTTCGCCTTGTCGTGCGTCGCCGCGCTGGGGAAGTCCGAGACCTGGGCCGTGTTGCAGACCCAGTTCTTGACCATGCTGTCGTCCAGCGTCCCGGTCATCGCGCAGGTGTCGAAGGTGGCGCACAGGGTGTCCACCGACGGCCCCTTGTTCCAGCACTCGACGTAGGCCAGGGCGACCTGTAGCAGGACCTGCTTGCTGCTGGCCGGGCCGCTCAGGGTGTAGACCTTGGCGCACCGGCCGCCGCTCGCCTCGGTGCACAGCTCGCCCGACTGACACGCCGGCGCGCAGCTCACCCCGCTCGGTCCGGGGCACCCGGTGGAGCCATCGGTGATGACCTGGCCGTCCCCCGGGGTCCCGTCGCCGACCACCTGACCGTCCTGGGGCGGGATCCAGCCCTGGTCGAGCTTGATCGAGCCCCAGTCGTACTTGGGCGGCCCGCCCCAGTCGGGCCACTGGATGCCGTCGAGCTTCACGCCGCTGTCCAGGTAGACCGGCGGACGACCCGGCTCGTCCGAGCTGCAGCCCCATCCCGCCGCGAGGAGCGCCAGGGCCGCCAGCAGCGACAACCCGGCTCCCAAGGTGATGTTGGGGTCCCCGCGCGGACAAGGACGCGCGGGGCAGGACATTTCGCGTTTCATGTGGACCTGCCCATGCTAGGGGGTGTTTCCTCTCATCTTAACTGAACCGGCCCCTCGCGGCCAGGCGCGGTCCAGCCTGCCGTGGCGCGCCGTGTTCTCCAGCGTCGAGCGGAGCAGCCTCAGCATTCCGGCGGTCTGGCGCGCCGGAGCGAGGGTGCGCGGCGCCTCCAGCGTGTAGCTGTACGGAGCGCCCTGCTCGATCATCCAGCCCTTGAACGTCCCCGGGTTGTTGCTGGTCGCGGCCCCCAGGGAGTGGAGCTTGTAGGGGCCGACCCAGGGCTGCGCTCCGGTGGCGTCGAGGAGGGTCGCGGTGGGCATGGCTCCGAGGATCCGCCGGCTCAGGTTGCCGTCGTCCTGGCCCCGTATCAGGAAGAACCCGGCCCGGCCCGCCCCGTGGAGGTCGACGAAAAGGTCGATCTGCCCCCGCTCGGGCGCCAGCGACCGACGGATCGCCAGCGTCTCGGCGGTCCAGCGTCCTGCCACGAACGCCCGGTTGAGGTTCACACCGTCCGGGTTGTTCCGTGTGCCGAAGGGATCAATCTTGACCAGCACGGACAGATCGAAGCGTTGACGGAAGCGCGCGTTCTTCAGCGCGTGGTCCACCAGCCCGAGGGCCGCGACCGGCCCGACGGTCTCGTCGCCGTGGATCCACGAGGAGACAACGACCCGAACGGGCCGGGACCGCTGACCGCCCGACCGGGCCGGGATGTCGACCCGGTAGATCGGGTTGCCGTGGTCCCCGCGACCGATGACGTTGACCCGCACGCCGTCGCGGCCACGCAGCGATTCGATCCGTCGCTCCACCTGGGCCGCATCGAGCTGTACGTCGCGCACCGCGCCGAAGGTGAACCGACGCCGCTCGCTCCGCGTGAGCCGGCGCGAGGCGCGCTGCCCGACGTCCCGGTCCCAGCCGTGGGAGCGAGCGAGGGCTCCCTCGCCCGCCGGGACGAGGAGGAGCAGGAGCAGAAACAACAGACGCAAGAGCGGCACCGGATGATGGCCATTCACGAGCCATGCCACCATAACTGCCGGTAATCAAAAGGACGGAGCCCCTCCAACGCGCCCATTTTCGGAGGCAGGGGCGCGACAACCTGCCACCACCTGTGCTAAGCCCCTCCTCCGAGGAGCCTCCCATGACGAAACGCGTTCTCGGCGGACTGCTGCTGCTCTCCTTTCTCCTGCTCTGGGCCTGCGCCCACTCGCAACCGATCCACGTCCTCGCCGCGCCCCCCTCCTTCGCCTACCGGACCGTCGGCATGCTCTCGGGCCAGGGCGAGAACCGCGACGCCGCGGTCCAGGCCATCCTGGCCCAGGCCGAGAGGCTGGAAGCGGACGCGGTGATCATCGTCGGTGAGCGCCCGGCCGGCAGCGTCATCATCGTCACCGCGCGCGCCATCCGGTACACGGCGCCGCCGCCTGCCGAGTAGAGCGATGATCCGACATACCGCCACCCTCCTGGTGCTGCTGGCCCTCCCCCGCACCGCGGCGGCCGAGGAACGCATCGGCCCCTTCAGCGTCAGCTCCGAGGACGGGCGCTGGAGCCTGACCCCCGGCCTCGCCCTGCAGCTGCGCTACCAGCTCGACGCCCGCGAGGTGGGCGAGGAGGGCGACACCGACGGGTTCGTCGAGGCGCGTCGGGTCCGCCCGACCCTGCGCGGGGCGCTGCTCTCGAAGGAGCTTGGCTACTACCTGCACCTGAGCACCGCCCCGGGCTCCATCGAGCTGATGGACGCCTACCTCGACTACACCCTGCGCCCCTGGCTCCGCGCCCGGGCCGGTCAGTGGAAGATCCCCTTCACCCGCTACCGCACCGGCTCGTTCAAGGACCTGACCCTGGTGGACTGGCCGGTGGTCACGACCTACTTCGGCGCCGAGCGGCAGATGGGCCTCGCCCTCCACAACGGCTACGAGAAGCCCCCCGCCGGGCTGCAGTACGAGGCGGGGGTGTTCACCGGCGTGAACGCGCGCGCGTCCCACGCCGTGGGCCTGTCCCGGCTGTTCGGCGAGACGCCGGCCAGCCCGTCCGACCTGGCCGACCCGGGCCCCCGGGCGGGCGTCCACCCGGAGCTCGTGGCCCACCTGGCCTACAACCTGGCGGGCATCGACCCGAGCCGCGACACCGACTGGGAGGGCGGGCCGTTGCGGCTCTCGGCCGGGGTCAGCGCGGCCTGGGACCTGGACCCCGATCCCCAGGCCGACCTCGCCCTGCGCCTGGCTCCCGAGGTGCTGCTCAAGCTGCTCCGGCTCTCGCTGTTCGGCGCGTTCTACGTCGGCTTCGTGCGCACCGGCGACGGGGTCGGCGACCAGCGCCTCGGCATGCTGGGCGGCGTGTTCCAGACGAGCTACCTCTTCCGCGAGCAGCTCGAGCTGGCGCTGCGCTACGCCATCGTCCAGAACGACGCGGGCCTGCTCCAGGACGCCCGGGATCGCGCCCGGGCGCTGATCGAGGCCGCCACGGACCTCCAGGAGCGATCAGCGCTGGAGAAGCGGTACGCGAAGGCCGGCACGGTCCAGCGCGAGCACGAGACCGCCATCGGCCTCAACGTCTACCTCATCGGCCGCTCGCTCAAGCTGCAGACCGATCTGAGCTGGCTGGCCCACGACACCGCCGCGGGCCGGAAGCACGACCTGCGCTTCCGGACCCAGCTGCAGCTCGCCTTCTGAGCCCTACTTGAGGCAGATCGGGATGTGGATGCAGCCCTTCTGGCTGTCGCAGGTGTCCTTGGTGCACTGGTTCCCGTCGTCGCAGCTGGTCGGGCTGGAGTAGCAGCTCCCCGTCTTCGGGTCGCACGCGTCGTCCGTGCACGCGTTGCCGTCGTTGCAGCTCTTGGGCAGGAACAGGCACTGGCCGGTCTTGAGGCTGCAGCTGTCGCTGGTGCACGGGTTGTTGTCGTTGCAGGTCTTCGCGGCGTAGACGCACTTGCCGGTCAGCTTGTTGCAGTAGTCGCTGGTGCACGGGTTGAGATCGTTGCACACCTTGGGCACGGCCTCGCACTTGCCGGTCTTCGGGTTGCAGGCGTCGGTGGTGCAGGGGTTCCCGTCGTTGCAGGTCATCGGGGGGGAGTGGAGGCACTGGGCCTGGCACGTCCCGGGGTTGGCGAGCTTGTCCGTGGTGCAGAGGTCGCCGTCCTCGCAGGAGGTGGGGCAGGCGCCCTTCTGCCCCGCTGGGATCTTCACGTCGCAGCTCTCCCCGGGCTCCAGCGCGCCGTTGCCGCAGACCGCCTGGCAGTCGCCGTCGCTGTTCGCCGTGCAGCCCGCCGGGCAGCAGCCGTCGCCTGACGCGCACTGGGTGATCGTCTTGGCGCCGCAGCTCGCGTTGCAGGTGCCCGCCCCGATCAGGACGTCGATGGTGCAGACCTTGCCGTCGTCGCACGAGGTGGGGCAGGCGCCCTTCTGCCCGGCCGGGATCTTCACGTCGCAGCTCTCCCCGGGCTCCAGCGCGCCGTTGCCGCAGCTCGGCGAGCAGTCGCCGTCGCTGTTCGCCGTGCAGCCCGTTGGGCAGCAGCCGTCACCCGGGGCGCACTGGGTGATCGCCTGCGTGCTGCAGCCCGCGTTGCAGGTGCCCGTGCCCTGGAGCGTGTCCACCGTGCAGGC
>Ga0316576_10000788_pt1 | contig 15928 bp, 15 predicted proteins | sample S0NA_FD_203075 | JGI IMG/M metagenome (GOLD analysis project Ga0316576, IMG submission 203075) | Rhizosphere microbial communities from salt marsh grasses in Alabama, United States - S0-2_050615r3r5 | ecosystem: Host-associated > Plants > Roots > Rhizosphere | place: USA: Alabama | collected... | reverse complement strand
CTGGGCCCTCGGCAACGCGTGCGTGGCGATCGAGCGGTGGGCAGCCGCCGCCGCGGCGTTCGCCACCGCCGCCGCGGCCTTCACGGCGACTCGTCGCGTCGTGGAGGCCGCCCACGCCCACCTGCGCGCAGGGCATGCCGCGTGGGACGACGACGATACCGAGTCGGCGGCGGAGCAGTACACCCAGGCGGCTGCGTCGTCGCGGATCGCGGGTCTGCCCCTCGTGCTCGTCGAGGCGCTTCGAGGCGCTGCCGAGCTGCGGGCCCGGGCCGGAGACGTCGACAGTGGGGTGTCCGACCTGGACAAGGCCCTCGTCGAAGGTGAGCGGCTGGCGTCGGTCGCGCCGTTCGGTGCCGGGGCCGACTTCGACGCCGAGGTCCTCGAGCCCGACATCCTGCGGCAAGGGGCCTTCATCCTGGCTCGGGCCGGGCGGACCGACGACGCCGTGGAGCGGCTCACCCGGGCGGAGCAGCTGGTGGGTGGCGGACACGAGCTCGTCCTGCGTGCCGAGGCGGGCATCGTTCTCGCGGAGGCCGGCCGGTTGGCAGAGGCGGAGCCGCGGCTACGTCAGTCGCTGGCGGAGCTCGAGAGCGCCGGGCGGGAGGAGGACCGGGTCCGCGTCGCGCACGCGCTCGCCGACTCCTACGAACGGGCGGGACGGTCGGCCGAGGCCGAGCAGGTCCGGAGCAGCCTGACCTAGCGGGTCGTGCACTCGGCAGGCGGCCGGTCACACTCCCCAGAGACCGGTGAACCAGGCTCCGCCGCTGCCGCTGTCCATGACCTCGGCGACGCGCCACAGCCGCGCCCCCGGAACGTCCCACAGCAGGACCCGGCAGTGCGAGCGCGACCCGTCCGCGCCGTCGGCGATCGACTCGACGACCAGCCGGCCCTCGCCCGCCCAGGCGATGACGCGGTAGCGGATCGGTGTGCTGCCCGACGGGAAGGCCGCCGCGAGCACGTGCGGGGCACGGACGTCGCCTGCACGCAGCGCGACGACACCCTGCGACCGGCCGACCTCTTCCTGGTAGGGGCGGGGCAGGAAGACGTGCGAGGCCACCCAGCCGTCTGCCGCGGAAGCCGTGGGGCCGACGGGGACGACGGGCGAACCGGCGACCTCGGCCTGCGCGGCGTACGACCCGTCAGCGTGGAACCAGCGGATCCGGGTGACGCCCCCCTCGTCCACGAGGTCGTGCCGGCCGGGGTAGACCCATCGTGCGGCCCGACGCACCGCCCGGGTCCCGGGGTCGACGACCCAGGCGTGGTCGCGCCCCAGCGCCACCACCGTGCGCTGGTCCGGGGCCCAGCCGGCAGCGCGGATCGTCGGGTCCGGCACGGGCACGCGCAGGATGGTTCCGCGGTCGACGACGACCACCACGACCGAGCCGGGTGAGAACACGACGACCTTGCGGCGGTCGCTGGAGATCGTGGTGGGCCCGATCTCGTGGCCGTCCGTTGCCCCGCTGACGGTCACGGGCGCGGCCCACTGCCGGGGCCCACCCTCCGTCGCCGGGACCTGGATCACGGGGGTCAGGGGGCCGTGGCCACGCCGGACGAGGTACACCGCGACCACGTCACCGGCCACACCACCGGGGGGCAGCTCAGCGACGTCGCCCGGCTCGCCGGGGCCCACTGGATCGGGCACCGCCGGCACGGCACGGTCAGGAGCCATGGGGAGGCGCTGCTCCTCCCCCGGCGGCGGGGCCAGGTGGATGGTGACGCCCAGCGTCGCCACCGTCTCCAGGTCCGCGGCGACGGACGGCGGAGCGGCGTCGTTGCCGCCCCCCAGCCGGTCGACGAGCACGGCGCCCAGCCCCCCTGCCGCGATCACCCCACCGGCGGTCAGGACGCCACGCCTGCGGATCATGCGGCGCTGGGCGGCCCGCTCCGCCACCCGTTCGCCCAGGTCAGGGGCGGGCAGGCCCGAGGTGGCCTCCTCCAGCACCTGGAGCAGGGCGGGACCGTGCACCCGTGCTCCCCCGAGATGCCGGTCGGGCAGGGCGTCATGGAGGCGCTCGAGAGCCTCCCGTGCCTCGGCTCGCACCGTGTGCGGCATCACCCGGATCATCCGCCCGGTCTCGGCGACGGTCATCCCTTCCCGCCCCACGAGCACGAGCACCGCCCTCTGCCGGGGACTCAGCTGCGCCAGCGCCTGCGCGACCTCGTCGCGATGGTCCTGCGCCGTGCAGTCGGACGGTCCGGTCGACCAGTCGGCATCCGGTAGGACGAAGGAGGCGGTCGTCGAGCCTTCGGCCGGTCCGGCCGCGGCCTCGGCCCGCTGGACATGGAGGGCACTGCGGTGGAGGACGCGGCGGACCTCGTCCTCCGGGTGCTCCTCACGGGCCTGCGGCCACCGTCGTCCGACGGCGACCAGCGCGTCCTCGACGAGCTGACGGGACCGGTCGAGGTCACCGGTGACGAGGAAGGCCAGACGGAGGAGCTCCTCCTCCTCGCGCCGGACGAACCCGCGGAGGTCGGCGGCGCCCCACGGCACCTCCGTCGTCGTCACGAGCCACCTCCTCGTCGCCCCGTGACCTCAACTGTCGCACGACGAGATGCGGGATCGTCCGCGCGAGGACCGCCCTCAGCAGCCGACGAGGCGCTGGGCCAGCCACCCCTCCACCTGGTCGAGCCCCACGCGCTCCTGCGCCATCGAGTCGCGCTCCCTGATGGTGACGGCGTCGTCGTCGAGCGTGTCGAAGTCGACGGTGACACAGAAGGGCGTCCCGATCTCGTCCTGACGCCGGTAGCGGCGGCCGATGGCGCCGGCGTCGTCGAAGTCGACGTTCCAGTTCCGGCGCAGTGCGGCGGCGAGGTCGCGGGCCTTCGGGGAGAGGTCGGCACTGCGCGACAACGGGAGCACCGCGGCCTTGACCGGAGCCAGGCGCGGGTCCAGACGCAGCACCGTGCGCTTGTCCACCCCGCCCTTGGTGTTCGGGGCCTCGTCCACGGAGTACGCGTCGATGAGGAAGGTCATCAGGCTGCGGGAGAGCCCGGCGGCCGGCTCGATGACGTACGGCGTGTAGTGCTCGCCGCTGGCCTGGTCGAAGTAGACCAGGTCGGTGCCGGAGTGGTTGGAGTGCGTGGTCAGGTCGAAGTCGGTGCGGTTGGCGATGCCCTCGAGCTCGCCCCACTCGCTGCTCGAGAAGTTGAAGCGGTACTCGATGTCGACGGTCCGCTTGGCGTAGTGCGAGAGCTTTCCCTCCGGGTGCTCGTAGTGGCGCAGGTTCTCGCGGCGGATGCCGAGGTCGGTGTACCAGCGGGTCCGCTCGTCGATCCAGTACTGGTGCCACTCCTCGTCCTCGCCGGGCTTGACGAAGAACTCCATCTCCATCTGCTCGAACTCGCGGGTGCGGAAGATGAAGTTGCCCGGCGTGATCTCGTTCCGGAAGCTCTTGCCCGTCTGGGCGATGCCGAACGGCGGCTTGCGGCGCGCGGCCTGCATGACGTTGAGGAAGTTGACGAAGATGCCCTGCGCGGTCTCGGGGCGCAGGTAGTGCAGCCCCGACTCGTCCTCGACGACCCCGAGGTGGGTCCGGAGCAGGCCGTTGAACTGCCGCGGCTCGGTCCACTCACCGCGGGTCCCACAGGAGGGGCAGGCGATCTCGCCGGGCGCGACGTCGTCCGGTGCGACCTCCTTGCCCTTCTTGGCCTGACGCTCGGCCACCGCCTCCTGGAGATGGTCGAGGCGGAACCGCTTGTGGCAGGACAGGCACTCGACGAGCGGGTCGACGAACGCCTCGACGTGCCCGGACGCCTCCCAGACCTGGCGGGGCAGGATGATCGAGGAGTCGAGCCCCACGACGTCCTCGCGGCCGGTCACCATCGACCTCCACCACTGGCGCTTGATGTTCTCCTTGAGCTCCACGCCGAGGGGGCCGTAGTCCCAGGCCGACCTCGTGCCGCCGTAGATCTCGCCGCACGGGAAGACGAAGCCCCGCCGCTTGGCGAGGGAGACGACGGTGTCGACGACGGAGGTGGGGGCTGCCATGCGGGCCACGCTATCCGGCACCCCGCCGCCCGGCCGAACCGGTGGACCCCGGGGGCCGTAGGCTGGTGCGCCGTGTCCAGCCTGCGTGAGTCCTTCGAGCGGGCCAGCCTGCCTGCGATCCGCTACCTGAACGGGCTGCCGCGCCTCGTGCCGTTCCTCGCGGTTCTCGCGCTCATCGTGTTCGGCATCTTCCTGCCGGCACCGGCATGGGTCCTCATCGGCGTCGCGGCCGCGCTCCTCGCGTGGCTGCTGGCCCTGGCCTGGCCGCGGCTGAACGTCGCCGAGCGGCTGATGCGGCTGGCCGTCGTCGCGATCATCGTCGCCATCATGGTGACCGAGGCGTTCCCCAAGGCGTCCTGAGGCCACCGCTGCGTCAACCAGGCTCGGTTGACAATGATTCTCATAATTGTTGAGAATGGTTGTCATGAAGCGCGCCCTGCCTGCCCTCGTCGTCGGCGCCGTCGCTGCCCTCGGCCTCGCAGGCTGCGGCTCCGATGCCGCCGACCCGCCGGCCTCCGACGTCCTCCAGGTGGACGCGTCGTTCTACCCGTTGCAGTGGGCCACCCGGCAGATCGGCGGCGACCACGTCGACGTCTCGAGCCTGACCCCACCGGGCGCCGAGCCGCACGACCTCGAGCTCACGCCCAAGCAGGTCGCCGGCCTCACCGACGCCGCGCTCGTCGTCTACGCCTCCGGGTTCCAGCCGGCGGTCGACGACGCCGTCGGCCAGGTGGCGTCCGACACCGGCTTCGACGTCGCGCCCTTCGCCGACCTGACGATCTCGGCCACCGGCGAGCACGTCGACGAGGAGGACGCGGCCCACGACCCCGCCGCCATGGACCCGCACTTCTGGCTCGACCCGGTGCGCTTCGAGCAGGTCGTGCAAGCCATCGGCGACAGGCTGGCAGAGGTGGACCCGGACAACGCCGCCGACTACGCCGCGGGGACGGACTCGCTGCTCGAGGACCTGGCGACCCTCGACCAGGAGTTCAGCGACGGTCTCGCCGACTGCCGGCAGACCCGCCTGGTCACCTCGCACACGGCCTTCGCCTACCTCGCCGAGCGCTACGGCCTCGACCAGGTCGGTATCTCCGGGGTGAACCCCGACGTCGAGCCGGACGCCGCCACGGTGAAGCGGATCAGCGAGCTCGTGCAGGAGCAGGGGATCACGACCATCTACACCGAGACCCTCGCCAGCCCGGCACTGGCCGAGACCGTCGCCCGCGAGACGGGCGCCACAACGGCGGTGCTCGACCCGGTGGCCGGGCTGACGGACACCTCCGCGGGGTCGGACTACCTTGAGATCATGCGCAGCAACCTGCGGACGCTGCAGGAGGGCCAGCAGTGCGAGTGAGCTCGGACCCGCCGCCGCTCATCGAGCTGCGCTCGGCCTCCTTCGGGTACGGCGAGCGCCGCGTGGTCAGCGACGTCGACCTCACCGTGGAGCGCGGCGAGGTCCTCGCCCTCCTGGGGCCGAACGGCTGCGGCAAGTCCACGCTCGTGCGTGGTGTGCTCGGGCTGGTCGAGCAGCAGGGGGGCGAGGTTCGTCTCTTCGGCGTGCCGCGGGAGCGTTTCCGCGACTACACCCGGGTCGGCTACGTCCCGCAGCACCACTCGCTGTCGGCCTCGGTCCGGGCGACCATCACCGAGGTCGTCGAGGTCGGCCGGCTCCCGCACCGGCCGTGGTGGAAGCCGCAGAGCCGCCTGGACCGTGACGTCGTCCGCGAGGCGATCGCCGCTGTGGGACTTGCCGACCGGGCCCACGAGGAGGTCGCCCGGCTGTCGGGGGGACAGCAGCGCCGCGTCCTCATCGCCCGGGCGCTGGCCGGTCGCCCCGATGTGCTCGTGATGGACGAGCCGACCGCGGGAGTCGACACCGCGAGCTCGGAGGCGCTCGCGCAGGTGCTCGAGCGGCTCGCCGCCGAGGGCACGTCCATGGTCGTGGTCACCCACGAGCTCGAGGCACTGCGGGACGTCGTCAGCCGAGTCGTCTGCATGGAGTCCGGCAGGGTCGACTTCGACGGCACCACCGCGCAGTACGCCGCGCACCAGGCGGCTCACGACCACGGTTCCAGCCACCATCACGACCCCACGTACGACGCTCCCCCGGAGCCGGTCATCGGCGCCCCCCTCGACCGCACCCACACCGGGGGCTCCGGTGGGTGAGATCCTCGCGCTCGAGTTCATGCGGCAGGCGTTGGTCGCGGCCCTGTTCGCCGGAGTGGCCGCTCCCCTCGTCGGCGTCTTCCTCGTGCAACGTCGGATGTCGCTGATCGGAGACGGGATGGGGCACGTGGCCCTCGCCGGTGTCGCCGTGGGCATCCTCACCGGGCAGCAGCCGGTGCTGACGGCGCTGGCGGCCGCGGTCTTCGCCGGGGTGGCGATCGAGCTGATCCGGGCCTCGGGCCGCACGAGCGGCGACATCGCGCTCGCCATCATGTTCTACGGCGGCATCGCCCTCGGCGTCGTGCTCATCGCCCGCTCCAGCGCCGGCACCCCCGCGAACCTCACGGCCTACCTGTTCGGGGCGATCCTCACGACGAGCAGTGGCGACATCGCCGTCCTGGCGGTGCTGGCGGCCGTGGTCCTCGTCGTCACGCTGATGCTGCGTCAGCGGTTCTTCGCGGTGGCCAACGACGAGGAGTACGCCCGAGCGGCGGGGATGCCCGTGCTCGGCTACAACCTGCTCCTCGCGGTGCTCACGGCGGTGACCATTGTCGTGTCGATGCGGGCGGTCGGGCTGCTGCTCATCTCGGCGCTGATGATCATCCCCAACGCGACCGCGCAGCTGCTCGCCCGCAGCTTCCGATCGAGCCTGTGGTGGGCCGTGGGTATCGGCGTGGCCTCGAGCGTCGGCGGGGTGCTGCTCTCGTACGAGGTGGAGACCCCGTCCGGAGGCACCATCGTGCTCGTGGCGATCGCGGCGTTCCTCGCCGTCAGCGCGGCGGCGATGGTCCGGGACCGGCTGCGCCGCGCCGTCCATGCTCGCGCTGAGACCCACGACCACGAGCACGGACCCGACTGCGGGCATGAGGCCGTGGCGCACGAAGACCACGTCGACTACCTCCACGACGGGCACCTGCACGCCGCCCACGAGGGCCACTACGACGAGCACGGCGGGCACGCGGAGCCCGATGCGGCGGCCGGCGCGGAGGCGCGATGAGCGCCGCACAGCCCGAGCGACGCCCCACGCGCCAGCGGCAGGCACTCGCCGAGGCGCTCGAGGGTGCGGACGAGTTCCGGTCCGCACAGGAGATCCACGCGGGGCTGACCGCTGCCGGCACGAGCGTCGGGCTCGCCACCGTGTACCGCAACCTCCAGGCGATGGCGTCGGACGGTGAGCTCGACGTGCTGCGCACGAGCGAGGGCGAGGCCCTCTACCGGGCCTGCGCCACGGATGCGCACCACCATCACGTCGTGTGCCGGCGATGCGGGCTCACCGTCGAGGTCACCGGCGACGCGGTCGAACGCTGGGCCGAGGCAGTGGCCGTCGAGCACGGTTTCAGCGAGATCCGGCACACCCTGGAGATCGACGGCCTCTGTGCGGAGTGCGCTCGCCACTGACCGTCCGGGCGTGAGGGGTGGCGATCTGCGGCATCAACCCCGGCGGAAGGCGCAACGTCCCACCCTGCGGCGGGATGACCCGACCGGCGGCGCCGACTCGCGTCCCGACGGGCGTCAGCGAGGTGCAAGCGCGGCCACCAGCCCATCGCGGGAGTGGACGTCGAGGAACGTGTAGACCTGGTGGAGGTGGTTCTCCACCGTCCGGCGGGAGATGACGAGGGAGTCGGCGACCTCGGTGGGCGTCTCACCTCCGGCGATTCGGCCGGCGACCTCGCGCTGCCGCGGCGTGGGGACCGGGTCGAGCCACCAGGGCTCCACCCCGTCCCATCGCGCGAGCAGTCGCAGCAGCACAGCACGCCCCTCCCCCCGCACCGCGTCGTCCTCACCGATCCGCACCGCGTCGGCGACGACGCGCAGCGCCGGCACGACGAGGCCGCCCCGCTCCAGGCGCAGCCCCTGGCCGAGCAGGCCTTCGGCGTCCCCCTGGAGCCGGGTCGCGAACGATCGCGAGGCGACGTCGATGATCCCCTCGTCCCGAGTGGGGAGTGCTGCCGCGACCGTCTCGACCGCCGCCGTGCCCGCGGCCAGGTCGATCGTCTCGAGAGAGACGAGCGCGAGCCACAAGAGCTGCTTGCGCCGGCTCACTCGTGCGACGGCCCGCGGCACGAGCGAGTCGTCGCTGCACCCACCCGTCTCCGCGACGAGCCGGCGCAGGCGAAGCAGAAGCATCGTGGACGGCTCCGGGCCCTCATCCGCACCGGCGTCCGCGAGCAGCTCGAGCTCGGCCGCAGCGCGCTCCGGCTCCCCGGCATAGCATCGTGTTCCCGCAAGGGTCACCCGCTGCTGCTCGTCGAAGCGGAGCCACTCCCGGCCACCGTTCGGCGCCACGACCGCGGACGAGACCTCGAGGGCCGCACGAACCCGGCCGCAGGCGGCTGCCACCAGACCCCCGGCGGCGCCGAGAGCGAACACCGCCTCGTAGTCGTGCCGGCGCCGCGCCTCGCGGTGCGCTCGCAGCAACGTCGTCACCGCGTCGTCGCCACACAACCCTGCGGCGCGGTAGGACCCGAGGGCCAGCCGCCCGTGCAGACGTTCCGGTGGCCAGCCGTCGAACCGGTCGTCGGCGGCAGCGAGCTCCTCGACGAGGGGACCGGTGCCCGCGATGCCGCGGGTGTTGGCGATGACGGCCAACAGGGCGGCCAGCATCTCGAAGCGCTCCGCGCCCGGCGGAAGCGACAGCACCTGTCGAGTCACGAGGTCGAGGTCCGCCTCCGGGCCGGCCCCCCGGTAGACCCAGAGCCACAGCCGGGCGCTGAGCACGGTGAGCACGCCGAGATCGTTCCTGCCGACCCGGTCGGGTGGCGAAGCGCCGGCGAGTGCGTCGGCTCCGTACGAGTCCGCTTCCTCGACGGCCCGGAGCACCTCCTCGGCCTGCTCGGTGGCCCCGAAGGCGATGGCGTGGTAGCGAACCGACCACCAGAGCGCTTCGAGCCGCACACTCCCGGGCCCACGCTCGGCGAGCTCGTCGAGCACTGCGAGCCCCGCCTCCACGTCGCCACCGACGACCAGGGACTCGGCCCTGAGCAGGGTCGCGATCCCTCCGTCGAGCCGGTCCGCGATCTCCCTGGCCTCCCTCGCCCTCCCCCGCGCGACCGCGCTCCGGGCCGCCCGCTCCAGCAGGGCCGGGTCGGCCGGACGGCCCGCGCCGTCGTGCCAGTGGAGCAGCGTGACGGCATCCGGTGAGGCGTCGGGAGCCGACGAGAGGTGGTCGAGCAGCGCCTGGAGCACATCCGCCCGGTGAGGTCCGAGCTCACGCAGCAGCCAGGAGCGGCGCAGCGGGTGGTCGATGCGCAGCGCGTCGTCCCCGTGGGGGTGGACCAAGCCGTCCCTTCGAAGACGGTCGACGGAGTCCCGCCTCCCCCGGAAGAGCCCGAGAGGAGCCGGCTCCGCGACGGCGACCATGTCCAAGACGCGTCGCGCCGTCGGGTCCAGCCCCAGCACCGCCCGCCCGACGAGCAGGTCGAGCGACGGGCCCGACGACAGGTCACCGTCGCCGCGGGCCGCGGCCCGGGCCAGCTCGCGCGCGTACAGGGGGTTCCCACCGGCCAGCGCGATGACCGACCGAACGGCACGCGGCGACAGCGCCGCCGGCGCCACCGCATCGGCGCCGACGCGAGCGATGTGAGCGTCGGGCAGCGGACCGACGACGCGGCGCTCGGCCATCCCCTCCGTGACGAGGGCCTCGAGGTCGGGCGGGAGGTCGCGATGCTCCCGGTGGGTCGCGACGAGCCGGAGCTCGCCGGCCATCACCGCGTGACGGATGAGCGCAGCGCTCGACCGGTCGGCATCGTGCGCGTCGTCCAGCCAGAGCAGTGCCGGTCCCCGCGGTCCGGCACGGCCGCTCCACCGCTTCATGACCCGCCCGAAGGCTCCGACCAGGTCGTCGCCATCGCGGACGACGCCGAGAGCGAGGAGCGTGCCGAGTGGACGGTCGCGGGTCTCCTCGGTCGCGAGCGCCCGCTCGACGGATCCGGACGGGACGAGGTCGCTACTGCACAGCTCCCTGGCGAGCCGCGTCTTGCCGATGCCCGCCGGACCACTGAGCACCACCGAGACTCCGGAGCCCACCAGAGCGGTGATGTCCTCCAGCGTCTCCCGTCGCCCCACGAGAGGAAGGCCTCGCGCCCCCATGCCATCCTCCTCCGCCGCGTCACGTCCTCGGGAACGCTACCGATCGAGCCGGGGCGCGCCAATGGCCCGGTCGGACTACCCGAACGGGCCATAGGGGAGCACTCAAGCGTTGCGTCGTGCCTACTCACCCGGCGTGTGGACCGCCCCGTAGCCGGCCTCGGTCTGCGACGGTCGGCGCGGGCCGGGCTGGACCCGGACACGGGACAGGACCCGGTCGCACCGGGGGACGGAGGCAGGACCATGAGGGGAACGACCGCACGCAGGACGATCGCCGCCACAGCGCTGACGGCACTCGCCGCCGTCACGCTGGGGGCGAGCGCAGCGTCCGCAGGTGTCACCGGGGAGGACAACGTCCAGATCGCACGCATCTACTTCAACGACGACTACGCGATCTTCACGGGTGTCATGTTCGAGCAGGGGTGCGTGGGCGACTTCCCGGTCTTCCCCGCGCGCGGCGTCGATGCCCCCGGAGGTGTCCACAACTTCACCGCCCGCGTGACGAACGACGCGGCGCTCTACGACCTCCAAGCGCTCGGGTTGTCGTCGCCCTTCGAGCTCATCGAGCTTGCCTGCAGCGCGTTGGCCATTGGCGGTGAAGCGCCCGAACCGATCGCGACGGGGAGGACCCAGGAGGTGCTCCAAGGGCATGAGACGGCCGACGGCGGGTTCCAGTACAGGGATAGCGCACGCGGCACCCTCGTCGACGAGGACGGTACGCGGTACGAGGTGCGGGGTGGGAGCCTTGAGCGCGGGAACGTCGACGACGCCCAGCTGGACGGTGTCGAGTATCACCTGGTGGTCAAGATCCGCTGAGGGGCACCGCGCGGGCGGCGGGGAGCACGCGAGTCAGGCGCCCCCGGGCCCACCGAGGCCCGGGGGCCCGTCCGGCGTGTCGACCGCGCCGCCGTACCGGCGCTCACGGTCGGCGTAGCTCTCCATGGCGGCCCAGAGGTCGCGGCGGTCGTAGTCGGGCCAGAGCCGGTCCTGGAAGACCATCTCGGCGTACGCGCTCTGCCACAGGAGGAAGTTGCTCGTGCGCTGCTCGCCCGAGGAGCGCACGAAGAGGTCGACGTCGGGCATGTCGGGTTCGGGCAGGTAACGGGCGACGGTGCGCTCGTCGACGCCGGAGGCCTTGAGCCGGCCCCGCGCGACGTCCTCGGCGATGCGTCGGGCGGCGTCACCGATCTCCGCCCGACCGCCGTAGTTGACGCAGAAGTAGAGCGTCAGCGCCGTGTTGTCGCGGGTCAGCTCCTGCGCGACCTCGAGCTCCTTGATGACCGACCCCCACAGCCGTGGCCTCCGTCCGACCCAGCGCATCCGCACCCCCCACTCGTGGAGCTGGTCGCGGCGGCGACGGATGACGTCACGGTTGAACCCCATGAGGAAGCGCACCTCGTCAGGACTGCGCTTCCAGTTCTCGGTGGAGAACGCGTACGCCGACAGGTGGGTGAGCCCCACCTCGACGGCGCCTGCGACGACGTCGAGGAGGGCCGCCTCGCCCGCCTCGTGGCCCTTGGTCCGGGGCAGCCCGCGTTGGTTCGCCCAGCGGCCGTTGCCGTCCATGACGACGGCGACGTGGCGCGGCATCCGCTGGGCCGGGATCCTCGGCGGCCGGGCGCCGCTGGGGTGCGCGAACGGACGGGCGTAGTGGCTCGGCGCGCTCACCGTTCCACCATACGGAGGCTGCGGATGCCCCGCTCCAGGTGCCATTGCAGGAACGCGGCGGTGAGGCCGCTGCCCTCGCGGCGGTGACGTTCCTCCGACCCGTCGGCCACGACCCAGTCACCACCGAGCAGGGCGGCGAGCAGCCGCAGCGTCTCGGGTGACGGGGCGGCCGAACCCGCCGGGCGGCACACCGGACAGACGACGCCACCGGCGGCGACGTGGAAGGCGCGGTGTGGGCCGGAGGCCCCGCACTTGGCGCAGTCGTGGAAGCTCGGGGCGTAGCCACCGACGGCCATGGCCCGGAGGAGGTAGGCGTCGAGGACCAGGCCGGCGTCGTGCTCGCGACGAGCGAACGAGCGCAGCGCACCACCGAGGAGCAGGTACTGCTGGAGGGCGGGCTCGCGCTCCTCGGTGAGGCGGTCGCAGGTCTCGAGGGCGGCGGTCGCGGCGGTCCAGCCGGCGTAGTCGCGGGCGATGGTCTCGCCCCACGAGTCGAGCGCCTCGACCTGGGTCACGGTGTCGAGGGTGCGGCCCTCGTAGCACTGGACGTCGATGTGCATGCCCGGCTCCAGCCGGGCCCCGAACCGGGACTTGGTGCGCCGCACCCCCTTGCCGACGACACGCAGCTTCCCGAGGCGCCGCGACAGGAGGGTGACGATCCGGTCGGCCTCACCCAGCTTGTGGGTGCGCAGGACGATCGCCTGGTCGCGGTAGAGGGGCACCGCACCATTGTCGCTGCTGGGCACGACATCGCGGGGACCCCGGCGTCTTCACACGAACGTGGGTGAAGACCGGACCTCAAGGTCGAGTCATCACCCACGTTCCGAGGCAGGTGGGGGGTCGAGGGCGTGATGGGTCCACAGGTGCACCACCGCCAGGGAGCGATGCGGTCGCCACGGCTCGGCGAGCCGAGCGGCCTCCCCGGCTCCGACGCCTCCGAGGGCGCGCCGGAGCACGAGGTCGCCGGGCAGGAAGACGTCGGGGTCGCGGAGGCACCGCAGCGCGACGAGGTCGGCCGTCCACGCGCCGATGCCGGGCACGGCCATCAGCTCGGCCCGCACGGCGACCCGTCGGCTCGGGTCGGGCTGCGGGGCCAGGTCCAGCCCGTCGGCGACGGCCCGGGAGAGCGCCACGACGGCGCGAGCCCGGGCGCCCGTCACCCCGACGCGCGCCCGGAGACGATCCGCATCCGTCCTCGCGAGCCGAGCAGCCGACGGGAAGAGCAACCCGCCCCCCTCGCGCTGCCCGTACATCGCGACGAGCCGGCCCGCGAACCGCCGCGCGGCCCCCAGCGACACGTGCTGCCCGAGCACGACCCCCACCGCGGTCTCCAGGCCGTCCGGGCTGCCCGGGACGCGCACCCCGGGTCGAGCCCTCACACGTGGCCCCAGCTCCGCGTCGGCGCTCAGCGCGAGCACACCGGCGGAGGGGTCCTCGTCGAGGCCGAGCCAGCGACGCCCGATGTCGATGGCCTCCCGCGCCCCTCGACCGAGCCCCCGCAGCCCGACCGTCTCACCTCGGGCCGGCATCTCGACCTCGAGCCACGTCGGAGCGCTGTCGGTCCGTACCCTGCGTCGCACGGTGGTGGCGCCGTCCGGGCGTGTGGCGACGTCGTCGAGCCCCGGGACCGCGTGGGCCAGCATCCAGGCCCGCGCCGCCGCGACATCGATGTCGTGCTCCCACACCTCCTCCACGTCCGTCGCCACCGAGGCATCATCGCGGAGCCTGCGGGCCCGCCTCACCCGAACGAGTCCGCCGCGACCTCCGTCCGGCCCGCCTCGACCGCATCGAGGACCGCCTCGGCGACCACCGACGGCTCGAGGCCCTGGGGAAGCCGGGGCGGCTCACCCGCGAGCGACCTGGTGGCCAGGCCGGTCTCCGTGTGCGGTGGCCGGACGTCGACGACATCCACCCCGGCGCGGCGCAGCTCCCTGGCGAGGGCCCGGTCCGCCGCCGTGAGCGCCGCTTTCGACGCGGAGTAGGCCGCCATCCCCGCCATCGGCCGCTCCGCGACGACCGCGCTGAGGTTCACGAGGAAGCCCGCACTCTCGCGGAGCGCCGGAAGAGCGCCCCGCGCGAGGAAGAGGGGGCCGATGACGTTGGTGAGGAAGAGCTCCTCGATGACAGCGTCATCGGTCTCGGAGAGGGTTCCGAACGCGACCACGCCCGCGGCGTTGACCACGCCGTCGAGGCGACCGTGCACCGCGAGGGCCCGCTCCGCCACCCGCTCCCCCAGCGTCGCGTCGCCGAGGTCACCCACGACCACCTCCGCACCCCCGACGACGGCCGCCAGCCGCTCCGCGTCCCGCCCGACCGAGAGGACCAGGGCGCCGCGCGACGCCGCTCCTCTGGCGATCAGGGACCCGAGGGCACCGCTCGCACCGACCACGGCGACGACGGCTCCGTCCAGCTGATGTGCGCTCACCACCCCACCCTCGCCCGGAGGCGACCACCGAGGGCGGCTACGGCGACCACCTTCGACAGGATGCAGCCGACCCGGACCTCGACCAGTCGGGCGCGGCGCGGATTTCTTGTTGTACACCTGTTCGAATATGGTCTAGGGTGGCGTGATGACGATCCTCCAGGGCTCGTTGCTCGACCTCGCCGACGGCATCGAGGTGCGGTCTCTGGGGACGAGCGTCGAGCGCACGTCCCTTTCGCGTGGTGCCTGGGTCGACCGACGACCGGGCTGGGTCGGGGGCGCCGACGAGCTCTTCGAGGCACTCCGCCGCGACGTCCCGTGGTACGCCGAGCGGCGCCAGATGTACGACAGCATCGTCGATGTCCCCCGGCTGCTGAGGTTCTACGGCGAGGGCGAGCCCCTCCCCCACCTGGCCCTCGAGGAGTGCCGCCAGGCGCTGTCGGCCCACTACGCTGCCGAGCTCGGCGAGCCGTTCGTCACCGCCGGGATGTGTCTCTACCGCGACGGGCAGGACTCCGTGGCCTGGCACGGTGACCGGATCGGTCGCCGCCGCGACCAGGACACCATGGTGGCGATCCTCGCCGTCGGGTCCCCGCGAGATCTCCTGCTCCGCCCCCGGGAGGGCGGGCCGTCACAGCGGATCGCCTCGGGGCACGGAGACCTCGTCGTCATGGGCGGTTCGTGCCAGCGAACCTGGGACCACTGCGTCCCCAAGACGGCCAAGCCGGTCGGGCCGCGGATCAGCGTCCAGTTCCGCGTGCGCGGCGTGCGCTGAGCCCGGGCCGGCGGCTCAGCCCCTGACGGCCCGCACCCGGAACTCGACGACCCGGCGCACGAGGTCGGTCGGCAGCGGCTCGCGGTGCGGAAACTGCACCGAGCCCTTCCCCTGCTTGTACCGGGCGAACTCCTCCGCGAACGCCTCGTGGCCGTTCGGCGTCGCGTAGAAGCCGACGTGGCCGGCGTATCCCGCGAAGTAGACGAGCGGCTTGCCGTCGAGCTTGTACGCCGGCATGCCGTAGGCCATCCCTTCGACGGCGTCGGGCGCGGCGGCCCGGACGATGTCGCGCATCGTGTCGAGCCGGGTCCGCACCTCCCCGTCGAAGCGAGCCAGGTAGTCGTCGACCGTCATCTCGACCCCTCGGCCCACCCGCGGGCACCTGCTGCCGTCACGGATCTGGCGGCCACCTCGACGGCAGCCGCCAGGGCGGCGGGCAGGTCCGAGGTCCCCCCTCGCGCCACCTCGGCGAGGAGCGCTCCGTGGAGCACGTCGCCGGCGCCCAGCGTGTCGACCACATCGACAGCGGGCACGGGAACCTCACCGGAGGTGTCGTCGCGGCGGGCCCACCTCACGGGGCGCGGCCCGCCCGTCCGCGCTGCCCACCACGGCCCGAGGTCGAGGACCGAGGTGAGGCCGTCGCCGTGGCGACCCCCGGCGTCCGGCACCGTGAAGTCGTCGGACACGACGGCGACATCGACATGGGTCAGCAGGTTCTCCAGCCCGGGCTTCCACGAGCCGCCATCGAGCAGCACAGGGATGTCGAGTGCCCTGGCCGCGGACGCCACGGCCACGCACACCGGGAGGTGATGGCCGTCGACGA
>Ga0316576_10000787_pt1 | contig 15929 bp, 15 predicted proteins | sample S0NA_FD_203075 | JGI IMG/M metagenome (GOLD analysis project Ga0316576, IMG submission 203075) | Rhizosphere microbial communities from salt marsh grasses in Alabama, United States - S0-2_050615r3r5 | ecosystem: Host-associated > Plants > Roots > Rhizosphere | place: USA: Alabama | collected... | reverse complement strand
CCAACCACGTCCTCAATACGCTGGAGAAGTTTCCGCAGATCTATCGCCGACGTCTGGCCAGTCAGTCCCACACCCCGTCGTTCGAGCTCGACGCGGCGCTCTCAGAGGCCCGCGGGGTGACCGGCCGTGACGACGCCGGGGCGCACATCCAAGAGCCGCTGGGGGAGGGAACATGAGCAAGACCTTTAGGCTCGACGGCCGGGAGATCCCGTTCGAGGCGGGCCAGACCATCATGGACGCGGTGCTCGCCGCAGGCGGCTATATCCCTCACCTCTGCCACAACCCGGAGTTTGCGCCTCATGGCAGTTGCCGGGTGTGTCTCGTCGCGATCGGGGGGCGTCAGGTCTCGGCCTGCACCGCCCCGGCCAGCGAGGGTCTGGAGGTCGAGAGCGACTCCGAGGCCATCCAGGCGACGCGTCGTGCCATCCTCCAGATGCTCTTCGTCGAAGGCAATCACGTCTGTCCGGCCTGCGAGAAGAGCGGGGCCTGCCAGCTCCAGGCCGTCGCCTACTACACCGGGATGCTGGCGCCCCACTTCACCCACTTCTTCCCGCACCGGTCGGTGGATGCCTCTCATCCGGATTTCATCATCGATTTCAACCGCTGCATCCTGTGCGAGCTCTGCGTGCGGGCGAGCCGTGACCAGGACGGCAAGCGCGTCTTTGCGATCAGTGGGCGCGGACTGGACAGCCACCTGGCGATCGACTCACCGAGCGGCAGGCTTGGGGACTCCAGCTTCGCGGCTGGGGACAAGGCCGCCCACGTCTGTCCGACCGGCGCGATCCTGCCCAAGCACCGCGGCTACGAGACCCCGATCGGCGCGCGCCTCTATGACCGCGAGCCCATCAGCGTCGTCGGCGATGTGCGCGCCCACGAGGAGGAGGTGGCCTGATGTCCGACAAGCCGCGCATCGCGACCGTGTCTCTCTGCGGCTGCTTCGGCTGTCACATGTCGCTGTTGGACATCGACGAGCGCATCCTGGATCTGGTCGGTCTGGTGACCTTCGATCGGACGCCGTTGACCGACATCAAGAGGCTCGGCGACTGCGACCTGGGCCTCATCGAAGGAGGGGTCGCCAATGCCGAGAACGTCGAGGTGCTGCGCGAGTTCCGTCGTCGCTGCAAGGTCCTGGTCGCCTTTGGTGCCTGCGCCGTCAATGGCGGTGTCCCCGCCATGCGCAACCAGTTCAGGCTCGCCGACTGCCTTCGGGAGTCCTACTGCGACGGCATCGGTGTGCACAACCCGGGCATCCCGAACGACCCCGAGATCCCGCTGCTCCTCAACCAGGTCCATCCGGTCCACGAGGTGGTCGAGATCGATCACTTCTTGCCCGGCTGTCCGCCGTCTGCGGATGCCATCTGGACCTTCCTGAACGAGCTGTTGGAAGGAAAGCCGATCCGGCTTCCCTATGACCAGCTCCATTACGACTGACAACCGGATGGGTCGCTCGACGCCGTGCTGTCGTCTCAGGCATCGGACTGTCGGCCCATCCAGCGGTGATTTGACCGGAGTTTCTCGGGAATCCAACCATGGAGGTCTAATCAATGACCACACAGCTAGAGACCGCCCGGCATCCCGAGACCCTCAGGCGGGTCTGCATCGAGCCCCTGACCCGCGTCGAAGGCCACGGGAAGGTGACCCTGCTCCTTGACGAGGACAACCACGTCAAGCAGGCGCGGTTGCACATCGTCGAGTTTCGTGGGTTCGAAAAGTTCATCCAGGGCCGCCCCTATTGGGAGCTGCCGGTCGTGGTGCAACGTCTCTGCGGGATCTGTCCGGTCAGTCACCATCTGGCTGCCGCCAAGGCCTGTGACCGGCTGATCGGTGTCGCTCGTCTCACGCCGACGGCCGAGAAGGTCCGCCGGCTGATGCACCTGGGACAGACCCTGCAATCTCATGCGCTGCATTTCTTTCACCTGTCCTCGCCGGATCTGCTGTTTGGCGTCGACGATGCGGTCGCCCACCGCAACATCGTCGGTGTCATTCAGGACCATCCCGAAATCGCCAGGCAGGGCATCCTGCTGCGCAAATACGGCCAAGAGGTGATCCGCATCACCTCGGGCAAGCGTGTACATGGTACGGGCGCGCTGCCCGGCGGTGTCAACAAGAACGTCAGCACGGAGGAGCGTGATCTCCTCCTGGCCGACATCGATCGGATCGTCGCCTGGGCCGAGCAGGCGGTTCAGCTCATCAAGCGCATGATCCTGACGAGCCCGGAGTCTCACTACCGCTTCGCCAGCGTCGATGCCAACACCTTGAGTCTCGTCGCCGCCGACGGCGCCTTCGAGATCTACGACGGTGGCCTGCGCGCGCGCGATCCGCAAGGCGGGGCCATCTTCGATCACGCGGACGCTCAGGGCTACGCCGAGCTGCTGCGCGAAGAGATCAAGCCCTGGAGCTACATGAAGTTTCCCTTCATCGCCGCGCTTGGCCCTGAGCACGGCTGGTATCGCGTCGGCCCGCTCGCTCGCGTCAACAACTGCGACCGCTTCACCACCCCTCTGGCCGAGCAAGAGCGTCAGGACTTCGCGGCGGCCGGCGAGGGGCGTCCTCTGCAGGCGGCACTGACCACCCATTGGGCGCGTCTGATCGAGCTCCTGCATTGCACGGAAGCGATCCGTGAGCTGCTCGCCGATCCCGATCTCCAGGGCACGGATCTTCGTCTCGAGGGGGATCTGGGCAGCCTGGGCATCGGGGTCGTGGAGGCCCCGCGTGGCACGCTATTCCACCACTACGAGGTCGATCCGGACGGACTCGTGACCCGTGCCAACCTGATCGTCTCCACCACCAACAACAACCAGGCGATGAACGAAGCGATCCGCCGGGTCGCGGCCGACGATCTCGACGGACATGAGCTCTCCGAGCCCCTGCTTAACCGGATCGAGGTGGCGATCCGTGCCTATGACCCCTGCCTCTCCTGCGCGACACACGCTTTGGGTAAGATGCCTCTGGAGCTGGAGCTCCTCGATGCCGAGGGTCGACGCGTCGCGGCCATCCGGCGGCACGCCGACGGCTTGATCGATCGCTGAGCGCTCCGGGCCCGGCCAAGTCGCCCCGTGGCCGCGGGTTTGTGAACCTCCTGAGCACGCGCCGGGGCGACGCCCGGGCGGCGATCACCGAGCCGACAGCGACCTCCCCCGGAGGGCATCCTGATCCCCTCGCGCGGGTTTCGATCCGGGCGACCCGATTGCAAACGCCCGTCCACGCATCGAAACTGCCCTAAGAACCACGACTAAGGTTATAATAGGGCGTTAAAAACCGGAGAGATGCATGGTACAGGCGACACGACACGGCCAGTTGACGTTCAGCGACTACGTGGAGCGGGCGCTTCGCGAGGGGGCCATGTGGACACTCATGTTCGTGGCCATCTATCTGGTCCTCGCCCTCGGCAGCTATTCGCCCGAGGACCCTGGCTGGTCCTATGTAGGCGATGCCGCTCAAGTGACGAACGCCGGCGGTCGCGCCGGGGCCTGGTTCGCGGATGTCACGCTCTTCCTGTTCGGGTTTTTCGCCTATCTGCTCCCGGTCATGGTCGGCTGGAGTGCCTGGCTGGTCTTTCGCGGCCGGGGCGAAGAGCCGGCGATCAGGGCCTGGTTGCTCGCGCTGCGTTGGGTCGGTTTCCTGGTCACCATTGCCGCCGGATGCGGGTATGCCGCGATTCACCTCGCGGCACTCGGGGGCCATTTGCCGAATGGCGCCGGCGGAGGACTGGGGCTGCTGGTCAGTGACAGGATGCTTGCAACCTTCAATCCGGCGGGAACCGATTTGCTGCTCGCCGGCGCCCTATTGGTCGGCTTCACGCTCTTCTCGGGGATATCCTGGATACGGTTGCTGGAAGGTACGGGCGGCGCTGTCTTGCAGGCTGCCCAGCTGGCGCAAAGTGGGGCGGGGCGCCTGGCGAGCCTTGCGCGCTTCGGCGGTCACTCCGCCGCGACCGCTGAGACGAGCAGTCTGCCCAAGGCCCTGCGGCTGATCGACGCCTCGGACGACGGCGCGACCGATCCCCGTGGGCGCGGGGACAAGGCGGTGGCAACGAACGCCGGGGCGGCCGTCGGGACCTTCCCCCGGCGGGTCGGGGACTCGCTGACCGAGCCCGGGGCGCCGAACGATCTCGTCTCGTCCGCGCTATCCGAGTCCGAGACCCTCTCGCTCGAGGATCTGATGCGTGGGCAGCGGCCGGTGCCCGAGGCGGCCCCCCGTATCAAGGTGCCCCAGCGTCCGGCAATGCTGGGGGAGTCTCGGACAGCGCTGCCCAAAACGTCCTTCAACCGTTCATCGTCGTCGGGCCCGGCCGGGGTCGCCAGTCTTCCTCCGCTCGACCTTCTGGATGCACCCCGTCCGAGCGGTCGGGGCTATACAGACGATCAGATCGAGGAGCTCTCGCGTCAGGTCGAGATCAAGCTCGCAGACTTCGGGGTGGAGGTTCAGGTGGTGGCGGTTTACCCTGGGCCGGTCGTGACCCTGTTCGAGCTCGAGCTCGCCCCCGGTATCAAGGTCAGCAAGATCACCGGACTCGCCAAGGATCTGGCTCGTGCCCTCTCGACCATCAGTGTCCGGGTGGTCGAGGTGATCCCGGGCAAGTCGGTGATCGGGATTGAGATCCCCAACCAGCAGCGCGAGACGGTGTTCCTGCGTCAGACCTTCGGCTCTTCGGCTTATCAGGATGCCAAGTCGCCGCTGACGCTGGGGCTGGGTACCAACATCTCGGGGTTACCGGTCGTCGTGGATCTGGCACGCATGCCGCACGCGTTGATCGCGGGGACGACCGGCTCCGGTAAATCGGTCGCGATCAACGCGATGATCCTGAGTCTGCTCTACAAGGCTGGGCCGGAGGACGTTCGTCTCATCATGGTCGACCCCAAGATGTTGGAGCTCTCGGTCTATGAGGGCATCCCCCATCTTCTGACGCCCGTCGTCACCGACATGAAAGAGGCCGCCAACGCCCTGCGCTGGTGTGTCGGCGAGATGGAGCGGCGTTATCGCCTGATGGCCAAGCTCGGTGTGCGCAATATCGGCGGCTACAACCGCCAGATCGCCGACGCGGCGGCCGAAGGCAAGACCATTCCGGATCCGACGATCAGCGCCGATTTTGCCGCCGAGCAGGGCCTCGAGGTGCCGACCCTTGGCCATCTGCCCTATATCGTCGTGATCATCGACGAGCTCGCCGACATGATGATGGTGGTCGGCAAGAAGGTCGAAGAGCTCATCGCGCGCCTGGCACAGAAGGCGCGTGCCTCCGGGATCCATCTTCTCCTTGCCACCCAGCGGCCCTCGGTGGACGTCCTCACCGGACTCATCAAGGCCAATATCCCCACCCGTATCGCCTTCCAGGTGTCCTCGCGGATCGACTCGCGCACCATCCTCGACCAGATGGGAGCGGAGCAGCTGCTCGGAAACGGCGACATGCTCTATCTGCCGCCGGGGGGGAATATCCCGCAACGCGTGCATGGCGCCTTCGTGGACGATCACGAGGTCCATCGGGTGGTGGAGTACCTCAAGCAATTCGGCTCGCCCGATTACCTGCACGATGTGCTGCGCGAGCCGACCGAGTCCCTCCCCGGCATCGATCCCGAGTCGCGTGGTGACATCGAGGAAACGGATCCGTTGTTCGACGAGGCGGTGCAGATCGTTGTCGAGAGCCGGCGCGCCTCCATATCAGGGGTTCAGCGGCGCCTGAAGATCGGCTACAACCGAGCCGCGCGAATGATCGAAGAGATGGAGCGCGTCGGGATCGTGGGTCCCGCCGAAACCAACGGCAACCGTGAGGTCTTGGCGCCTCCGCCCATTGAGGATTGATCGACCGATGTCAGTGGTTGTGACCAGCTCACCCCGCCAGCCGAATCGCCGCCCCGCGTCCGGGGTTGTCCCACCCCCGTCCTCGCGAAGGCTCGGGTCGATGCTGTTCGTGCTCCTTGCGAGCCTGGCTTGGATCGCTGCCGCTGCGGACGCCGACGGCTCGAAGCGGGTCAACGATTATCTCGCGGGACTCAGCAGCCTCCGCGCCGAGTTCGAGCAATTCACCTTCAATGCCGAGCGCACCCAGATGACGGAGTCTCATGGGACGCTCTATCTCCAGCGGCCGGGTCGCTTCCGGTGGGAATATGATTCGCCGAGCAGGCAAATCATCATCGCCGACGGCAATCGCGTCTATTTGCATGACCTGGAGCTCAAGCAGGTCTCGCACCAGAGTCAGAGCAGTGCGCTGCGCGGGACGCCGGCGCTGCTGCTTGCCGACGGCGGGCCGATCGAGAAACATTTCAGCGCGTCGGCCCTGCCGAGCACCGATGGCCGTGACTGGGTTGAGCTGATACCCAAAGAACAGGATACCGATGTGCTGAGGATCGAGCTTGGTTTCGGCAAAGACAAGCTGGAAAGCCTCATCATGGAGGACACCTTCGGTCAGACCACCCGACTCAATTTCTCGGGTGCGGAGCGCAACGCAAGACTGAGCGCGGACCTCTTCAAGATCGACCAACGCGCAGTGGACGATTTCCTCTCGGTCGACTGACGCCATGACCGGCGGTTGAGCCAAAAAAAGCCTCTAAACAATGTGTTGCCATTATTCGACCATACGGTCGACCGGCGAGCAACGGATCTCACCCAAATCGTTGAGAAGCTGGTCATCCCTGCGATTCTCGTCCCGCGCGTAGCATGATCCCCGCGACGTCGCACATGCCACTCGCCGAGCGGATGCGCCCGGCGGCCTTGGACGGTTTTTTCGGCCAGCGGCATCTACTTGCGCCCGGCAAGCCGCTGCGTCAGGCGATCGACACCGGAGAGATCCATTCGATGATCTTTTGGGGCCCGCCGGGCTCCGGAAAGACCACCCTGGCGCGTCTGATCTCGCAGGTCTCGGGCGCTCGATTCCTGAGCCTTTCAGCGGTCCTCGCGGGCGTCAAGGATATTCGAGATGCCGTTGCCGAGGCGCGGGCCGTGCGCGAGCGCGAGCGCCGAACGACCCTCCTGTTCATCGACGAGGTCCATCGCTTCAACAAAGCCCAGCAGGACGCCTTCCTGCCGCACGTGGAGAACGGCACGCTCACCTTCATCGGAGCCACGACCGAGAACCCCTCCTTCGCCCTGAACAATGCGCTCCTGTCTCGTGCGCGCGTCTACGTGCTTGAGGCGTTGGACGCGGCCGAGATCAAGCGCGTCTTGGCGCGTGCCCTCGCAGACCCGGTCCAGGGGTTCGGCGATCGCCCACTACACCTCTCGGACGAGGCCTTGCGCCTGCTCGCAGCAGGCGCCGATGGCGATGCCCGCCGGGCACTCAATCTGCTTGAGCTGGCCGTCCGCTTGACCGAGGGTCAGGAGATAACTGCGGCAACCGTCGCCGAGCTGATCGCCGGGAGCGTGCGGCGGTTCGACAAGGGCGGCGATCTGCTCTATGACCAGATTTCGGCGCTGCACAAGGCCGTGCGCGGATCGGCCCCGGATGCCGCGCTCTACTGGCTGGCGCGGATGATCGACGGGGGATGCGATCCCCTCTATGTCGCGCGGCGTCTCGTCCGGATGGCCAGCGAGGACATCGGCAATGCCGACCCGCGTGCCCTGGAGCTCGCTCTCGATGCCTGGGAGGCGCAGGAGCGGCTCGGATCACCGGAAGGCGAGCTCGCACTCGCCCAGGCCGTCGTGTACCTGGCATGCGCCGCCAAGAGCAATGCCGTCTATCTGGCCTGGAACGAGGCCCTTGCGGACGCCCGTGCGTCGGGCTCCCTGGACGTGCCAGTCCATCTTCGCAATGCTTCGACCAAGCTGCTCAAGGGGCTTGGTTACGGTCGCGACTACCGTTACCCGCATGACGAGCCCGAAGGCTATGCGGCCGATGAGACCTACCTGCCGGATGCGTTGAAGGGACGGCGCTACTATCGGCCCGTCGACCGCGGCCTGGAGCTCCGCATCCGGGAAAAGCTGGACCGCCTCGCGGCGTTGGACGATGCCGCCCGCCGAGGTTGAATCGATTGTGCGATGAAGGACGGGCCGAGGCTCCGGGATGCAGATTCACCGGCGCATCGCGGGCTCAGTGATGCCGAGCCGCTGCCCGAATCGCACCCTCTGTCCCGGTGCGAGCTTTTCGTCCCATCGGACCCCTCCCGGCTCGAACAGCAGGATGACGGTCGAGCCCAGGTTGAAGCGGCCCATCTCGGCGCCGCGTTCCAATCTCACCGAACCGCATCCCGGGGCCTGTCTCCCTGCCCTGGCGGGGGTGATCTGGCCCGCCCAGACTGTCTCGATGCCGCCGACGAAGATGGCCCCGACCAGGACCATTGCCATGGCCCCTGCCTCGGTGTCGAATCCGCAGACGACCCGCTCGTTGCGTGCGAAGAGCCTGGGCACGAGTGTGGCAGTCGTCTCATTGACACTGAACAGTCGCCCGGGGATATGCCGCATCCAGGTCAGATCGCCAGCCAGCGGCATGTGGATGCGGTGGTAGTCGCGCGGCGCCAGATAGAGCGTCGCGAAGGCCCCGCCGGTGAAGGCGTGCGCCCGTCCCGACCCCCCCCCCAATAATTCCTCGAGGCGGTAGTCACGGCCCTTGGCCTGGATCACTCGATCCTCGTCGATGCGGCCGAGCTGGCTGATGGCGCCGTCGACTGGGCACAAGACCGCGCGCGGATCGACATCCTGGGGCCGGGTGTCAGGTCGCAGGGCCCGGGTGAAGAAGGCGTTGAAGTGAGGGTAGGCACCCGGGTCCGGCTGCGACGCCTCGGCCATGTCGATGCGGTATAGCCGCAGGAAGGTCCGGATCAGGAGGTTCTTGAGCGGTCGTAAACGGATGCGAGCGAGACCATACATGAGCCGCGAGAGCGCGTGCTGGGGCAGGACCTGTTGGGCGGCGACATAGAGCCGTGCCCCCCAGCCCGGGAGTCTGCCGCTCATACACCCTCCGGCAACAGCACGAAGGCGCTCGCGTGGATCGCCTTCAGGTCCTCGGCCATGACGGCCCCATCGAGGTCGTCCGGCAGGAAGGCGACGAGATAACCGCCCGGCCCGAAGACGAAGAGGGCCGGGGTCTCTTCCGGCCCCAGGCCGAGCCCATCACGCAGCCGCGTGATCTGCTCGGCATCACCGCCGAGCACGTGGAGTGCGGGCAGCAGGCTGGCGAAATCGCGTGCGAGGTCGGGCGTATCCGCGGTGGCGACCAGCACCAGACGGAGCTCTCTCTGCAGTGACCGCTCGTCGGCGACCCGGTTGTAGACATCGATCAGCCGCTGGACGGCGAGTTGTCCGGACGCACGCGACAGGTCGCCGAAGGCCAGCAGTGTCCAGCCTTGCCTGAGGTCGTCCTGACCCAGTGGTCGCCCGAGCGGGTCCAGCAGCTCGAAATCCGGCACGGTCGACGGCGGGCGGATCAGGAGGCCGCCGATGGCCGGGGGCTCCGCGCTGCGCCGTTGGTATTGGTTTCCCCATTGATACGACAGAATAAACAGGGAGATGGCGCCCAGAACCAGGGTCAGGCGCATCCACAGGCGATGTCGGTTCCGCAGAAACACCGGGTCGACTAGCGCGCTGGAGGTGCCAGGACAGCATCCGCCGCTGGGAGCGAGGCCGCCGAATCGGCGGACGCGCCCCTCGACACCTCCGAGGCGTCGCGGGCGCTCGTCGTCTCCTCGCCACCGCTGCCCGAGGTCCCTCCGGGCCGGGCGGGTTGCTCGGATGCGGGGGGGGCTTCGGGGGCTGTCTGGCCCTCCATCTCCCCCCCCTCGCCCGGCTCGTCGACGCCGTCCGATGAGTCCCCGGTCCCGAGCATGCCGGCCTTGGCGCTCCTGCCCGGAAACTCGAACCGCATCTCCGGCCAGATCGCAAGTCCCTTTGCCGCCGAAACGGTCCCTCCGGTCGCCTCGTTGATGGCGGTGCCGCTCAGGGCGGTGCGCACGATCACGTCGCTCTCGCCGGTGATCCCCGCAAGCCTCCCGGTTCCGCCGGTGAGCGTGAACTTGCCCTTACAGGACCCGGGTTCACCATCGCAGGTGAACTCCGCGTAGACATAGTCCCCGGTGGGACTTTCAATGGTGCAGAAGCCGTGTCCTTCGAGCTGATTGCTCAGGATGTGGATGATCTGGGTCGAGGGACAGGTGAACAGGGCTGCGTCCAGGAGCCCGTCACCATGCTCGATGTACATGATTCCCTCAAAAGTGCCGATGAACTGGAGCTTGTCAACCGCGACCTGAAAAAGCTGGCCGTTCGCCTCCCAGGGCGCCAGGATCTTGGCAGTGCCTTCATCGGCGGCCGCCCACTGAGCCAACGGGACGAAAGGGATGATGAGGGCGAAGCGGATCGAACGAATCAGCTGGCGCATAAGTCACTCTAAGTTGTCTGGAATCCCGACAGGGACGCGCAGAGATTCTAGCAGCCCGGACCGGGGGTTGGCTCTGATAACATCCGCCGGTAGCGGCGGAGGAGGACGGCGATTCCGTTAAACCCGTGGACATCGTGCTCTTGAGAACCTTCATCCAAGTCGCTCGGGCGCGGCATTTCGGCCGTGCGGCCGAGTCCTTGTGCGTGACCCAGTCGACCGTGAGCGCCCGCATTAAACTGCTGGAGTCGACCCTCGGGGTGACCTTGTTCGAACGCCGCCGGAATGACATACAACCGACGCCGGCCGGCCACCGACTCCTGCGCCACGCCGAGAACATCGTGCGGAGTTGGGCGGTCGCGCGTCAGGAGCTGAGACAGGACGTCGATCACCGGGCCGAGCTCGCGATCGGATGCCAACCCGAGCTTTGGCCGGTCTGCTTGCGCGATTGGGCCGGCGGTTTGCGCCGATCGCGTCCAGACCTGGCGCTGCAGGTCGAGATCATGCCCCCGGAACAGTTGATCCAGCGGATCGCTGCCGATCGACTGGATCTCATCGCGCTGCTCGATCCGCCCACCAACACCGAGCTGGAGCTCGAGCAGGTCATCAAGATGCCTTTGACGCTGGTGGCAGACCGCCCCGGCATCAGTGTCGAGCAGGCCCTGGGGGACGGCTACCTGCTGGTCGATTGGGGATCCTCCTTTCGGATCGCCCATGCCAAGCACTTTCCACGCGCCACCGCCACCTCGACGCCGGTGCCGCAGGGACTGGTTGCCTTCGACCTGATTCGACTCGGGGGCGGTGCAGCCTACCTGCCCCGACGCATGGTCGAGCGTGCCATCGAGTCTGAGGAGCTGTTCCCCGTCGAGGGCGCGCCTGTGATCGACAAGGTCGGCTTTGTGGCCTATCGCTCCGGTGCGCTTGATACCGCGTTGAGCGAGGCGCTGAGCGGACTGCGTGAGGTATCGTCATGACCCTTGAAACGATTCCTGAGCCCATGTTGCTCGGATGGCGCGAATGGGTGGCGCTCCCCGAGCTTGGGCTGACCCTCGTCAAGGCCAAGGTGGACACCGGCGCCCGGACCTCGACCCTGCATGCCTTCTATGTCGACAGCTTTTATCGGTGCGGCAAACGCTATGTTCGCTTCGGGGTCCATCCGCTGCAGAGGCGGACCGATGTCGTGGTCCACGGTGAGGCCCTCGTGGTCGATCAGCGGCGGGTCGCCGACTCGGGCGGTCATCGTGAGGAGCGTTTCGTGATCCATACCCGCCTCCTGCTGGCCGGCTGTGCGTGGCCGATCGAGGTGACGCTGACCAACCGCGAGACCATGCTGTTTCGGATGCTGCTCGGGCGGACGGCGATCGCCGGGCGCGCCCGGGTCGATCCGGCGCGCTCGTTCCTGACCGGGCGGGTGGAGCGGCCCTGGGAGCGCTACGGTTAGATCGGGCAAGCACTTGGCGAGAGAGCCTCTGCGCCCCGTTGCACGAAGGTCTCGACACCGCTGCAGCCGCCCCCGTCAGGTCGGGACCGTCTCGCTCGGTGCCTCGCCCATCTGCTCCCAGTCGAAACGGGGAAGATGGTCGAAGACGCTGCGGATGCCCTCGTTCCAGCTGCGCGACAGGACGCGGAGCGCGGGCGAATCGGCGCTCAGCTTCAGGCGGTGGGAGAGGGTCAGGCTGTCCGCGGCATAGATGGCCACCTCGAAGGGCGGGCCGACGGTGACGTTGGAGCGCGATGTGGCATCAAGCGAGACCACACACAGCCGGGCGCCGTTCTCCAGCGAGAGCCCCGGCTCAGCGATGCGATCCAGTGCGGGCTTTCCATACTTGGTCTCCCCGATCTGCAGGTAGGGGGTTTGGGGTGAGGCCGCAAAGTAGTTGCCCTGCGGGTAGATCAGATAGAGACCATGCGGCTGGCCGGCGATCTGTCCGCCGAGGATCAGGGTGGTCTCGACGCTGACGCCGCTCTCATGCAAGGCGGGGGCGTGATCGCGCTGCACCCCGACGCTCACCCGTCCCACATAGTCCGCGGCCTCGAAGAGATAACGCGCGTTGAGGAGGTCGATTCGTGAACGGTCCCAGCTCGCATCCGCAACCATCCCCTCGTATCGAGGCTGGTCGAGATCGCGCCGGATGCGGTTAAGGACCTCTTGCGTGGTCGCCAGGTTTCCCGCGGACATGAGGAGGAAGATCCGGTCGGGGGCTGGCTGGAAGACGTGCAACTTGCTGAACGTGGTGACATAGTCGACCCCCGCATTGGTTCTGGAGTCGGCTGCCATCACCAGCCCCTCATTGAGGGCGAGTCCGAGGCAGTAGGTCATATTGGTTCTGTCCGGGTGATCGGGTCGGTCTGACCGAGTCCGTCGAGTGTACCCGGATCCGGGCCGTCCGAGGCGGCAGCGCCGCGCTCGCCCAACTGGATGGACGCGGCGGCCTGACCTCCAGCATACTCCGACGGTGAGGTTTCGAGGTCGCCCCCGGCTCGCCCGGCTCGCGAACCGTCGACGCCGATGGATCCCCGACATCTGGTGTGCAAGAGACCGCCATGAGTATCGACTGGAACGCCTATTCCTCGGATGGTTTTTATGACGAGCTGGTTGCCGCGCTAGGCCAGGGGCACACCGCGGTCGCCGGTCTGCTCGCCGATCTCGAGGCGCTGGGTCCGGAGGAGCTGGTGGCGCGTCAGGAGGCCGCCAACGTCGCGATCAAGGAGATGGGGATCACCTTCACGGTGTATTCGGAGGAGGGCGGGGCAATCGATCGCACCTGGCCGTTCGATATCATTCCCCGCATCATCGCGCAGTCCGAGTGGGAGCGCGTCGACGCCGGGCTGCGTCAGCGGGTCCAGGCGTTGAATCTCTTCATCGACGACCTCTATCACGAGCAACGGGTCATCAAGGGCGGAGTCTTCCCACGTGAGGTCCTCGCCAAGTCGGTCAACTTCCGGCCGCAGTGCATCGGTGTTGATCCGCCGCTGGGGATCTGGGCGCATATCTGCGGCTCCGACCTGGTGCGCGACAGCGATGGGACGATCTATGTGCTCGAGGACAATCTGCGGGTCCCCTCCGGGGTCTCCTATATGCTGGAGAACCGGCTGGTGACCAAGCGGGTCCTTCCGGAGCTGTTCGAGCACTATGCGCCGCTGCCGGTCGACGACTATCCGTCCCAGCTGTTCGATACCTTGGCGGCGCTCTCCCCGCGCCCCGCCGACTATCCCGAGGTCGTGGTGTTGACGCCGGGCATCTATAACTCTGCCTATTTCGAGCACTCCTACCTGGCTCAGCAGATGGGCTGCGAGCTCGTCGAGGGTCGTGACCTGTTTGTCGACAAGGATGACTGCGTCTACATGCGCACGGTCGACGGACCGGCACGGGTGGATGTCGTCTACCGCCGCATCGATGACCTCTTCTTGGACCCTGAGGCCTTCCTGCCCGACTCCGCGCTCGGCGTGCCCGGCCTGATGCGCGCCTGGAAGGCCGGCAACGTCGCCCTGGCCAACGCCCCCGGCGCCGGCGTCGCCGACGACAAGGTCGTTTATGCCTTCGTGCCCGACCTCATCCGCTATTACCTCGATGCGGAGCCCATCATCCCCAATGTCCCGACCTACCGCTGTATGGAGCCGGACGCGCTGGCCTATACCCTGGAGCACATGGAGAGTCTGGTCGTCAAGCCCGCGAACGAGTCCGGTGGCTACGGTATGCTGGTGGGGCCGGCGTCGACGAAGGCGGAGCGTGATCAACTCGCCGAGCGGATCAAGAAGGATCCCCGCAACTACATCGCCCAACCTGCGCTGAGGCTGTCCACGGTGCCGACGATCATCGGCGCGCGTCTGGAGCCGCGACATGTAGACCTGCGGCCCTTCATCCTCTCCGCGGACCGCCAGCAGGTCACCATGGGTGGGTTGACCCGGGTGGCGATGCGCAAAGGATCCCTGGTCGTGAACTCATCGCAGGGCGGCGGCAGCAAAGATACCTGGATCGTGCCCGAGCCGCCGCAAACGCCCGCATGAAACGTGGACGGTTTTGCTTGGATCTGGGCAAATCCGACTGGGCATAGGGGTCGATTCACATGCTCTCGCGTGTCGCAGAAAACATCTATTGGATGGCCCGCTATGTCGAGCGGGCCGAGAACACCGCACGTATCGTTGCCGTCAATGCCAATCTGCTGCTGGACCTCCCGAAGGGCATCGCGCCGGGCTGGCGCCCGTTGGTCGACATCACGGGCGCCAATGCGCTGTTCGAGGAGCACTACAAGGACTACGGCGAGCGCCAGGTGGTCCGCTTTCTGATCGGCGATGAACGCAACGTCGGCTCCATCCTATCGGCGCTGGTGGCGGCACGAGAAAACTGCCGCACCATCCGCGACTTCATCCCCCGGGAGGCCTGGGAGCTGCTGAACGAGATCTATCTATTCGCTCGGGAGAATCTCTCCAAGGGCGTGACCAAGGGCGGCCGCCATGTCTATCTGAAGCGGGTGATCCAGGGTGCCCAGAACATCACCGGGCTGCTCTCGGGGACCATGCTGCACGATCAGGGATACGATTTCCTCCATCTTGGCCGATTTCTGGAACGCGCCGACATGACCACCCGGATCGTCGACGTGCGCTCCGCCAACCTGCTGCCCGAGGAGACCACCGATCTGCGGCCGTTTGAGACCATCCAATGGGTCAGCGTGCTCAAGTCGATGACCGCCTACCAGGCCTATCGACGCAGCGAGCAGGTACGAGTCTTGCGCGGGCCGGTCCTGCGCTTCCTGTTCCAGAACGAGACCTTCCCGCGATCGGTCAATCATTGCGTGGAGTCCTTGCGGGCCAGCCTCTCGAAGCTGCCTCGCAATGATGCGGCCCTGCGCGTCGCGGGGCGGCTCAAACGCAATCTCGAGGGCAGCGAGCCGCGGCGACTCAATCAGCAGCAGCTGCATGACTTCGTCGACGACCTCCAGGTCGGCATCGGCGAGCTGCATCAGGAGATTGCAAAGACCTGGTTCCCGCCGGTACCTGAGTCTCAGTCCCAGGCGCAATCACAGGGTTGAGCAGGCTTGTCGGCGCATGCGCTGTCGGTATGGGCGGGAGGCCAACCGCTTGGCGGTCGTCTCGGCTCCTTCAGGACAACCTGCAACATGAGTCTTGCCATGGCTGAGCCACGACACGCGGTGACCGCCGATCCGCTGGCGGTCGTTGATGCCTATTTCGCCGCTCAACTGGCGCGCGATTTCGAGGCGATGAGGGACCTGTTGGCCGATCAGGGGTTCTGTTATCGCAGCCCCATCGCCGACTTCGACCGGGTCGAGGACTTCATCCAATACTCGGCCGTGTCGAGCGGAGTCGTCATCGACAGGCAGGTTCGAAAGGTCTTTGTCGATGGGGGGGATGTGTGTCATTTTCTGACCTACTGGATCCAGATCTCTGAGAAGGTTGCAGTCGAGGTCGCTCACTGGACGCAGGTGCGGGACGGGCGGATTACGCGGATTGAGGCGCTCTTCGACGCCTCCTCGTATCGCGACCTTTTCCCGCGCGACGGGGCTCAGTCCTGACGAGAGACGGCCGGACTTGCGGAGCCGAGCCGTCGCTGCGACGTGTCAGACCTGAGGGGTGTCGAGGAAATGACTCGGGCGACTGGTCTCCTCGAGGCCGC